>Ga0164290_1001144_pt1 | contig 50233 bp, 50 predicted proteins | sample Micstemetagenome_FD_108782 | JGI IMG/M metagenome (GOLD analysis project Ga0164290, IMG submission 108782) | Contaminated culture microbial community from soil near Moab, Utah, USA - Microcoleus steenstrupii SON62 (Illumina Assembly) | ecosystem: Environmental > Terrestrial > Soil > Soil crust...
CGCGCGGGTCGTCGGCGACGTGCTGGGCCGGTTCCACCCGCACGGCGACGCCTCGGTCTATATGGCGCTGGTGCGCATGGCCCAGCCGTTCTCGATGGGGCTGATGCTGGTCGACGGCCAGGGCAATTTCGGCTCGGTCGACGGCGATATGCCGGCCTCGATGCGATACACCGAGGCGCGGATGGCCCCGGCCGCCTCGGCCCTGCTGACCGACATCGACAAGGACACGGTCGATTTCCAGCTGAACTACGACGAGAAGGAGCTGGAGCCGGTCGTCCTGCCGACGCGGATTCCGAACCTGCTGGTCAACGGCGCCGGCGGCATCGCCGTCGGCATGGCCACCAACATCCCTCCGCATAACCTCGGCGAGATCGTCGACGCCTGCGTCGCCCTGCTGGACGACCCGGACATCGCCGACGACGCCCTGCTGGACATCGTTCCGGGGCCGGACTTCCCGACCGGCGGCGAGATCATGGGCCGGACCGCGCCGCGCAACGCCCTGCGCGAGGGCCGCGGCTCGGTCATGGTGCGCGGCAAGGCCACCATCGAGACGATCCGCAAGGATCGCGAGGCCATCGTGGTCACCGAACTGCCCTTCCAGGTCAACAAACAGACCCTGATCGAGCGGATCGTCGAAATGGTTCGCGAGAAGCGGATCGAGGGCATTTCCGACGTCCGCGACGAATCCGACCGCGACGGCATGCGGATGGTGATCGAGCTGAAGCGCGACGCCTCGGCGGATGTGGTGCTGAACCAGCTGTGGCGCTTCACGGCGATGCAGAGCTCGTTCGGCGTCAACATGCTGGCGCTGAACCACGGCCGCCCGATCCAGATGGGGCTGCGCCAGCTGCTGGAGGCCTTCCTCGAGTTCCGGGAAGAGGTGGTCGTCCGCCGCATCAAATTCGAATTGGCCAAGGCCCGCGACCGCGGCCATGTGCTGGTCGGCCTGGCCGTGGCCGTGGCCAATATCGACGAGGTCATCCACATCATCCGCAGCTCGGCCGATCCGGCCGAGGCGCGCGAGCGGCTGCAGGGCAAGAGCTGGCCGGTCGGCGACATGATCGCCCTGATCGAACTGATCGCCGATCCGCGCTCGATGCTGGTCGAGGGCGACAAGCTGAACCTGACCGACGAACAGGCGCGGGCCATCCTGGCGCTGACGCTGAGCCGGCTGACCGGCCTGGGCCGCGACGACATCTTCAGCGAGGCGCGCGAACTGGCCGACACCATCCAGGGGCATCTGACCCTGCTGTCGGACCGGGCCAACATCCTGGCGGTGATCCGCGCGGACCTGCTGGAGGTGAGGCAGGAGTTCGCCGTGCCGCGCCGCACCCTGATCGGCGAGGGCGATTTCGAACTCGAGGACGAAGACCTGATCCCGCGCGAGGACATGGTCGTCACCGTCACCCACGGCGGCTACGTCAAGCGGGTGGCGCTGAACGCCTACCGGACCCAGCATCGCGGCGGCAAGGGCCGCTCGGGTGTGGCCATGAAGGACGACGACGCCGTGGTCGGCGTGTTCTCGGCCTCGACCCACACGCCGGTGCTGTTCTTCGCCACCAACGGCAAGGCCTACAAGCTGAAGACCTGGCGCCTGCCGCTGGGCAATCCGCAGTCGCGCGGCAAGGCCTTCGTCAACCTGCTGCCGATCGAGCCGGGCGACAGCATCATGAACGTGCTGCCCCTGCCCGAGGACGAGGCGGAATGGGGCAATCTCGACATCATGTTCGCCACTCGCTCGGGCGACGTGCGCCGCAACAGGCTGTCGGACTTCGCCACCGTCAACCGCGCCGGCAAGATCGCCATGAAGCTGGAAGACGGCGACCGCATGGTCGGCGTGGCCCTGTGCACCGCCGAGGACGACGTCATGCTGACGACGGCCCTGGGCCGCGCCATCCGCTTCAAAGCCGACGACGTGCGGGTGTTCAAGGGCCGCGACTCCACCGGGGTCCGGGGCGTACGCCTGCAGAAGGGCGACGAGGTCATCTCCATGGCTGTGCTGGGCCGGGTCGACGCCACGCCGGAAGAGCGGGCCGCCTACGTCAAACACGCCAACGCCATGCGCAAGGCGGCGGGCGACGAGGACGACTCGGCGGTCGAGACGGACGACGAGGGCGGGCAGGAGTCGGGCGCCGAAGCCGCCCTGTCGGTGGAGCGTATCGCCGAACTGGGGGCCGCCGAGCAGTTCATCCTGACGGTCACCGAGACCGGCTTCGGCAAGCGGTCGTCGGCCTATGAATACCGGCGCACCGGCCGGGGCGGGCAGGGGCTGACGGCGCACGGTCTCGGCGGCCGCGCCGGGACCCGGCTGGCCGCCTCCTTCCCGGTGGAGGACGGCGACGACCTGCTGCTGGTCACCTCGGGCGGACAGATGATCCGCACGCCGATGAAGCAGGTGCGCATCGTCGGCCGGTCCAGCCAGGGCGTGACCATCTTCCGCACGGCGGATGGGGAACGGGTCGTCTCGGTCGAGCGCCTGCCGGACAGCGGCGGGGACGACGAGGCTGAACTGGACGGGGCGGAGGGCGAAGGCGGCGAGGCCTGATCCATGGCCGCCGATCGCAGGCTGCTGGTGGATGGGGAGCCCGTTTCAGAGGGCGACCTGATCTATCAGGCGCTGGCGAACTACGGCGCCTACACCTCGTTCCGGGTCGAGGACGGCGGGGTCCGCGGGCTTGATCTGCATCTGGACCGGCTGGAGATGTCGGCCCGGGAGCTGTTCGGCGAGGGCGTGGGCGAGGGCCGGCTGCGCGAACTGATGCAGTCGGCTTTGGAAGGTCAGGGAGATTGCTGGCTGCGCGTCAGCCTGTTCTCGCCCGAGATCTGGCCGCGGACGCCGGGCTGGACGGGCCGGCCGAAGGTGATGGTCAGCGTCTCGCCGCCGCCGCCGCCGCTGGCGGAAAGCCTGCGACTGCAGGTCCAGACCTATGGGCGGGAGGCGGCCCACCTGAAGCACACCGCCAATTTCGGCCTGATCCGCGCCCGGCGGCTGGCTCGCGCAGCCGGATTCGATGACGCCCTGTTCGCCGACGGGACCGGGCTGATTTCCGAAGGCAGCCTGTGGAACATCGGCTTCGTCCGCGGGGACGAGGTGATCTGGCCCGAGGCGCCGATGCTGACCGGCGTCACCCTGACCCTGCTGCGGCGGGGCCTTGAAGCGTGCGGGCTGCCCAGTCGGACCGCGCCGGTCCGGCGTGAGGACCTGGCCGGCTTCGACGGGGCCTTCATCTGCAACAGCGCGACGCCCGCCTGCCCGGTCGCCGCGATCGACGCCGTGGTCTTCGATCCGGCCGCCGCGCCGCTGGAGACCCTGAGGGCGATCTGGGCATCACAGCCCTGTCAGCCGATCTAGGCCGTCTCTTTCGCACCTGCTAGATGATTGTAAAGGCGGGGGAGGAACGCATGCGCATCGGCCTGTATCCAGGCACATTCGATCCCGTCACCAACGGGCATATGGACATCATCGGGCGGGCCGTGAAGCTGGTCGACCGGCTGGTCATCGGCGTGGCCCGCAATGACGACAAGGGGCCGCTGTTCACGACGGACGAGCGGGTGGTGATGGTTCGAGCGGAGGTCGCCCATCTCGGCGATCGGGTCGAGGTGCGGGCCTTTGACAGCCTGCTGATGCATTTCGCCGAGTCGCTGGGCGCCAGCATCATCGTGCGCGGCCTGCGCGCCGTGGCCGACTTCGAATACGAATTCCAGATGACGGCGATGAACCAACGCCTCAATGCCGACATCGAGACGGTCTTCCTGATGGCTGACCCGCGGCACCAGGCCATCGCCTCGCGGCTGGTCAAGGAGATCGCCCGCCTGGACGGCGCGATCGACAGTTTCGTAGGGCCCGAGGTCGCAAAGGCGGTCCGGGCCAGGGTCAAGGGATAGTCACTGCTTTGAAGATCGTCACCGCCGTCGCCCTTTCGCTGTCGCTGCTGGCCGCCGCGCCCGCGTCCGCCCAGACCGCGCCGGCGGACTGGCGCGCCGTCGCCCCCGAGAACCTGCTGGTCATCGACACCATCCACGGCCGCATCCTGGTCGAGCTGGAGCCCCGCATGGCCCCGGAGGCCGTGAACCGCATCCGCACCCTGGCGGACCAGGGGTTCTACGACGGGCTGAAATTCCACCGGGTGATCCCGAACTTCATGGCCCAGACCGGTGACCCGCTCGGAACCGGCCAGGGGGGCAGCGAACTGCCCGACCTCGCCGGCGAGTTCCAGTTCCGGCGCGGCCGCGACGCCGGCTTCGTGCCGGCGACAGCGACGCCGCAGGGGCAGGCGGGTTTCGTCGGCTCCGTGCCCGTCACGACCCAGCCCGACGCCCAGATGATGGTCACCGCCGACTTCAAGGCCGGCGCAGAAGGGCTGTTCTGCCCGGGCGTGGCGGGCATGGCGCGCGGCAATGCGCCGGACAGCGCCAACAGCCAGTTCTTCCTGATGACCGGTCTGAAGGACGAACTGAACGGCAAATACACCCCGTTCGGCCGGGTGGTGGCCGGGATGGAGGCGGTGCGCGCGCTCAAGGCCGGCAATGAGGCCCTGAACGGAGCCGTCACCGATCCTGATGTGATGATCCGCGCCCGCACCGGCGCGGCCCTGCCCGCGGGCGAGCGGCCGACCGTGCGGGTGGCGACGGGCGCAGCCCTGCGGGCCGAGATCGAGCGGGTCCGCGCCACGCGCGGCGCCGGTTTCAACATCTGCGATGTCCAGCCGCCGGCCGAGGTCGTCGGAGGCTGATCCTGCTGTCCTGAATGTCTGGGGAGGCCCTCATGAAATCGATATCCGCCGCCGCGCTGCTCGCCGCGGTCCTGATAGGAGGGTCCGCCGTGGCGCAGGACGTGGGCGGCCCGCCGCCGCCGCCGGCCCCGACCCCGCAGACCACCATCGCCGCCACCGAATGGCGGGCCGTGCCGGCCGGGAATCTGCTGGTGATCGACACGACCCGCGGCCGCATCCTGGTGGAGCTGTTTCCGGAAGTCGCGCCGCTGCATGTCGAGCGGATACGGCTGCTGGCCCGGCGCGGCTTTTACGACAACACGCCGTGGCACCGGGTGATCGACTGGTTCATGGCCCAGACCGGCGATCCGCTGGGCAACGGCGAGGGCCAGAGCCCGTATCCGGATCTGAAGGCCGAGTTCACCTTCCGTCGCGACCCGGCCATGCCGTTCGCGGCCGCGGCCGAGCCGACCGGAGCGCGGGTCGGCTTCCTCCATTCGCTGCCGGTGCAGACCCAGCCCGACGCCGCCTTCGCCCAGACCGGGGACGGCAAGGTGCACGGCTGGGGCCTGTACTGCCCCGGCGTGGCCGGCATGGCCCGCGACGAAGGCAATGACACCGCCAACAGCCAGTTCTTTATCATGCGTCAGGCCTATCCGGCGCTGGACAAGCGCTACACCATCTGGGGCGTGACCGTGGACGGGCTGGAGGTGGTCCGGTCGCTGCAGGTCGGCGACGGCGAGAACGGCATGATGGCCCAGGCCCAGCCGGACAGGATGACCCGTGTGAGGGTCGCCTCGGACATCCCCGAGGCGGAACGGCCCATGGTGCGGGCGCTGGCGACCGACTCGCCCCGTTTCCGGGCCCTCGTCGACGAGGCGCGAACCGCCCGGGGAGCGGACTTCTCGGTCTGTGATGTGACCCTGCCGGTTGAGGTGGTGAACTAGGTCACCGTCTCCGGCGGCGGCGGCGCGGACGCCGTTCCTCGCGCATTCGCTGCAGCAGCAGGCCCTCGCGCAGGCCGCGGTCGGCGACCCTGACCCGTTCCGACGGCCAGGCGCGCTGCACCGCCTCCATGATGGCCGCCCCGGCCAGAACCAGATCGGCGCGATCCGGGCCGATGCAGGATTCGGCCGCGCGCCCGCCGGGACCCAATTCCATCAGCCGCTCGGCCGCTTTTTCGCAATCGCCCCGGGTCATCCACAGACCGTCGACGAGATTTCTCTGGTAGCGGCGCAGGCCGAGATGGATGCCGGCGAGGCTGGTGATCGCGCCCGATGTGCCGACCAGATGCGCGCGACCGGCCGCGAACACCTCACGCAGGGCGGGATCGATCGGCGCCTGCGACAGGGCCTCGCCCATGTCCGCGACCATGGCTTCGTACCAGCCGTCGCGCGCGCCTGCCGCGCCCTCGGGCGGCTCGGGATGACGCTCGGCGAGGGTGACGACTCCGATCGGGGCGGACATCCAGCCCTCGAGCACGAACCGGTCGCCCTCGCGCGTCAGCCAGCTGAGTTCGGTGGAACCACCGCCGACATCAACGACCAGAACCGCCTCGGCCTTGTCATCGAACAGGTTGAGGCAGCCCTCGACGGACAGGCGCGCCTCCTCGACCGGGTCGATGATGCGCAGCCGCAGGCCGGTGCCCTGGCGCACCCGTTCGATGAAGGCGGCGCCGTTGTCGGCCTGGCGGCAGGCCTGGGTGGCGACGGCCATCAGCCGGCTCGATTCGACGCCCTTTCTGGCCACCCGTTCGCCGCACAGCATCAGGGCCTCATAGGCCCGCTCCATGGCCGCGTCGTCCAGTCGGCCGGTGCGCGACAGGCCCTCTCCGAGGCGGACGATGCGGCTGAAGGAATCCACCACGCGGAAGCCGTCCCGCGCCGGGCGGGCGATCAGCAGACGGCAGTTGTTGGTCCCCAGATCGAGCGCCCCGTAGAGGGGACCCTCCCGACCTGATGCGCCGTTTCCGTCGGAGGCGCCGCCGCGGGCGCGCTGACCGCCGGACCCGGAACGCTGGGACCGCGAGGCGCCCTCGGGCGCGTCGGTCTCCGGCATGGGCCGAACTTTCACGGTGGGCGGTCCGAAACGGCGCCCGTCCCGGATAACCTAGACCCGTCCGCGCGCCGCCGCCAAGCGACCTGACCTGAAAATGAACAGACCGACGTCCATACCGCTCAGGTTGGATGGCGCACTCTGGCGTCATGACTGATGAAATCGTCGCCAAATTCGGACTGGGCCAGATCGTCCGCCACCGCGAAGCCGCCTTTCGCGGCGTGGTGATCGATGTCGACCCCATGTTCGCCGGCAAGCCTGGCGATACGGGCGATATCTCGCCCGACCAGCCCTTTTACCAGGTGCTGGCGCTGGGCGCTGAGGGCGGCTTTGTCGCCTATGCGCCCGAAGATGCGCTGGAGCACGACCCGGAGCTGTCATCCGTCGCCCGCGAGGCGGAGACGCGCTGGTTCACCGTGGACCGCAAGGGCCGCTACGCGCCGAAGTCGCACGCCATCCACTGACGCTGGCGCCTCCGCCGCGCCGGGCCTAGATTGGGCTCAAGGGACCGCCAGAGTCCGTAGCAGTTGGAGCGCCTCCATGTCCGATTTCGAGCACGTCTTCGAAGCGCCGCCCGAGGGCGCGGCCGCGGACTGGACCATCCCGCAGGACTGGTCGGCCTATACGGATGTCGAGCATCGCACCTGGGACACCCTCTACGCCCGCCAGATGAAGATACTGCCCGGTCGCGCCGCCGACGTCTTCCTGAAGGGACTGACGGCCCTGGACCTGAACACTGGAGGCATTCCCGATTTCGACACGATGAACCCGAAGCTGCAGGCCCTGACCGGCTGGACGGTGGTCTGTGTTCCGGGCCTGGTGCCGGACGAGGTGTTCTTCGACCATCTGGCCAACCGCCGCTTCCCCTCGGGCCAGTTCATCCGCAAGCCGGACCAGCTGGACTATCTGCAGGAGCCGGACATCTTCCACGACGTCTTCGGCCATGTGCCGATGCTGACCGACCCCGACTTCGCCGCCTATATGGAGGCCTACGGCAAGGGCGGGCAGCGGGCGGCGTCGCTGGGCATGCTGCAGAATCTGGCGCGGCTGTACTGGTACACGGTCGAGTTCGGCCTGATGCAGGACGACGGCGGCCTGCGCATCTACGGGGCCGGCATCGTCTCCTCGGCGACCGAGAGCGTGTTCTCGCTGGACGATCCGTCGCCCAATCGCCTCGGCTTCGATCTCGAACGGGTGATGCGCACCCTGTACCGGATCGACGATTTCCAGCAGGTCTATTTCGTCATCGACGGCATCGACCAGCTGAAGCGCGAGACGCTGCAGGATTTCGGCCCGATCTACGAACGGCTGAAGGGCGCCGAGGACATCGCCATCGACGCCATTCTGCCGACCGACCGGGTCTTCACCCGCGGCACCCAGACCTATGCCGCCCGCGGCGGCCGCTTCGCGGCCTGAGGCCTCACGCCCAGCAACAGGCCAAACCAGCCGAGGCGCCGCGCGACCTCATAGGCCAGGAAACAGGCCGCGAAGGTCGCGGCGATCACCAGCCCCGCCTCGACCGCCAGCGGCAGATCGAGCGGCATCAGGCGCCAGGCGGCGACGATGATCACGGTCTGGTGGACGATGTAGAAGGGGAAGACGCCGACGCTGAGATAACGCAACACCGGCCCGCCGCGGTTCAGATAGCGCGCGCCATAGCCGAGGATGGCGGCGATCCAGGCCCATTGGTCGACCGCATAGACCACCCGCATGGCCATGCGCAGCGCCTCCGGCGGCATGGCGTCGTCGGCGCGCCAGACCCAGGCGTAGAGCGCCCACCCGGCCCAGCCCAGGACGGCGAGGATCAGGGCGGGCCGGCGCAGGCGGATGAACCCGGCCTTCAGCGTCTCTGACCGCGCGATCAGGAAGCCGAACAGATAGGCGCTGAAGGACAGGGCGTGATTGTACCAGTCGTCGGTCAGGGCGTGGGTGATCTCGAACAGCGGCGCGAGGGTGAAGCGCAGGATCGCCAGCCAGACGATCGGCCAGATCAGCAGACCCCAGCCGGACAGGGCCCGTTCCAGCCCTTGTTGCAGCGGCCCCAGCGCTCCGCCCGCGAGGCCGACCAGCAGGGCGACGATCAGGCCATAGGGCAGCAGATAGGCGACGAACCACAGATGGTTCCAGGTCGGGGTGATCAGGCACCCCGTCTGGTCGCACCAGTTCCCCGAGGCGGTGGCGTATCTGACCCAGAAGTCCTGCAGGTGGGGGGAATGCGCCGGGTCGGACACGCCGAGTCCGGTCAGCGCCTGGAGGATTTCGTAGTAGCTCTGGGGCGGCACGATCACCAGCATGCCGAACGCGAGCGGCGGCAGCAGGCGGAGAACCCGGGACGCCGCCAGCCGTCTTCCTGCGTGGCCGCCTCTCGCTGCGAAGCCGTCGACCATGAAGCGGGTGGCCGCACCCGAGACGAGGAACAGCAGGGTCAGCCGCCACGGCCCGGTCAGCATCATCAGGGGCTGCAGCGCCTCGACGATTCGCGGGCTTTTCACATGGAAGTCCCACGACACATAGAGCATGCCGACGTGGTAGAGAATCAGCAGGAAGAAGGCCCCGACCCGGATCCAGTCCAGATCGTATCGGCGAGGGTCTGCGGGGAGGGCGGCGGACGACATGGCGGATTTCCATGAGCGATGAATGGGCCCCGGACGTCCCATCCGGGCGGGGCGTCGGGCAATCGTCGGGGGACGGACGGGGCGGTCGGCGGGACGCGGCCGGAGCGGATGGGACGAGCGGCTCGCGTCGCGGGGCGGGCGGCTGGTTGCGGTCGCCGCTGAACTGGCGCGATCTGCGGCTCGCATGGCTGATCGTCGTGCCGGTGACGGCCGTGGTCGTGTCCGTCAATGCCCTGACCAATCTGTCGGACATCCCCGGCATCGCCATCTGGGAGCCGTGGGTCTGGGAGGGAACGAGCGCCCTCTCCATCTTTGTGGCGATGCTGCTGCCCTGGCTGGCCACCGCCGCCGCGCCGCCGGACGAGGTCGCGGCGGAGGGTTGGCGGCCGAAGGTCCGCTTCGCCCTGGTCCATCTGGCGGCGCTTCTGGCCTTCTCGGCGGTGCACGTGGCGGGCTTCGTCCTGCTGCGGGGGCTTGTCTACGAGCTCATGACCGCGGGGCCCTACGAGTTCGGCGACCGTTTCATCTACGAACTGCGCAAGGATCTGATCAGCTACGCGACCTATGTCGCGACCTTCTGGCTGATCGGCTATCTGCGCCGCCGCCGGGACGAACCCGTGCGGCCGGTGAGTTTCGACATCCGCGACGGCGCGCGGATCATTCGCACGCCGCTGTCGCAGATCGTGGCCGTTTCCTCGGCGGGCAACTATGTCGAGTTCTGGCTCGCCGATGGCAGACGTCCGTTGATGCGGGCCACCCTGGCGGCGATCGAGGTGGAGCTGGGGGCCTTCGGCTTCGTGCGCGCCCACCGGTCATGGCTGGTCAACGCGGGCGCGGTCACCGGCCTGCGGCCCGACGGGTCCGGCGACTGGACCGTGGAGCTCGGCGCCGTCGAGGCCCCCCTGTCGCGTCGCTATCCCCAGGCGCTGGAGCGGTTGAAGGGCTGAGTCCTCAGCCGGGAACCAGCCGCTTGCCCATTCTGACCAGCGGCACGGGCGCGCCGCCGCGGTCGTCCTCGAAGCGTTCGATCCCGGCATAGCCGGCGGCGCGATACAGGGGCTCTCCGCCGAGGGTGGCGACCAGTTCGGCGCGGTCGTAGCCGGCGGCGCGGGCGGCGTCCTCGCACAGGCCGAGGATCAGCCGGCCGACGCCCTGCCGCAGGAATTCCGGGGCGGTGTACATGGCGCGGATGCGGGCGGCGTCCACGCCGGGGGTCAGCGACGCGGGCTTGCGGCCCGGCGTGTGGTCGCCGCCGTATTCGGTGATGCGCCCGCTCCAGCCGCCGCAGCCGGCGAGGACGCCGTCGCGCTCGACGATCAGATAGGTGCGGTCGGCGATGATCTGGCTGTCGATGCCCATCAGCCTGCGGCTGGCGGCAATCTGCTCCGGAGTGAGGAAATCCGCCAGCGGCCCGGTGATGGCGCGGTCCATCAGGGCGACGAGGGCCGGGATGTCGGCCTCCGCAGCGATGCGGTGGGTCAGGGTCGCCATAGCTGGACGGTCCCGACGATGTGCACGACAGCGTAGACCAGCATGATGGCCGAACTGACCCAGGCGAAGGTCCCGACCGGGGCACCCGTCGCGGCGAGTATGGGGACGTAGCCGAGGGCGCGGACCAGATACACGGCGCTGATCCCGAGAAGGGCCAGCTTCAGCAGCGGCAGGCGGGGGATCAGTCCGGCTCCAGAGAAGGCGATAGCCGCCCAGATCGCCAGCACGGCGGCGATGCCGAGGGTGATGAGGGCGGCCTTTGGCGAGCCCTGCTCGGCCAACCGCACCATATGCGGTCCGGCGCCGAAGAAGTCGTACCAGCGGGGGCCGCCGACGATGATGGCCAGATGCGCCAGCGCCGCCGCCGCACTGAGCGCGCCGCCCGCCGCCAGCCACGTATTGGCGGTCACGCGCCGTCTCGCTGGAAGGGATAGAAGCCGGCGCCCAGTTCGAGGATCGAGGTCAGTTCGTCAAGCGCGCCGCGGCTCTCGTCCAGCAGGGCGGGATCGGCGAGGTCGGCGGGGCTTAGCGTATCGCGGTACCAGGCGGCGGCCCAGATCGACAGGCGGGCGTGGAGCTCGTCGGTCATTCGCATGGCGGGATTGGTCGCGGCCAGCTCGGCTTCGGTCAGGGCGACGCGCAGGCGCAGGCAGGCGGGGCCGCCGCCATTGCGCATCGACTGGCGCACATCGACGTATTCGACCTTGCCGATCGGGCTGTTGGAGGCAGCGAGGCCCTCGGCAACGGCGTGGCTGCGGGCGTTGTCGCGGGTCTCGGTCGGGCAGATCAGGGTCAGGCGATCCTCGCCCGGGATGCGCGCCAGCATGGAGTTGAACAGATAGCTGGAGATGGCGTCGGCCAGCGGCAGGTCGGCGGCAGGGACCTCGATGAAGACCGGCTCGAAGCGGCCTTCGGCGGCCTTGCGGATGGCCTCCAGAGTGCGGGCCGTGTGTTCGAAGGCGAGTTGGTGGAAGAACAGGGTGTCCAGGGCGCCGACGCAGACCACGTCATTGTGGAAGGTCCCGCCGGCGATGGCCGCGCTCGACTGGCGGGCCAGGACCACGCCCGAGGCGCCGTGGCGGCGGGCGATGGCCTCGGACGCCTCGCGGGTCTGGCGGGCGGGGTATGGACCCTGCCAGTGCTCCCAGGCCTCGCGGCCCCAGACCAGCAGATTGACCCCCGGCTCGCCGTGATCGGCGCACAGGCGGACGTGATTGGCGGCGCCCTCGTCGGCGAGGTGGGCGACGGAGGGCAGGGCGTCGTGGACGGCGAACCGGGCCGGGTCGGGGAAGAGGGCGTCGAGCGAGCGCTTCGTCTGGGCGTGCTCGAGCGAGCGGTGCAGGTTGGTGACGAGGTTGGCGGGGGTGAAATGGACCCGGCCGTCGGCGGCGTCGGCGCTGGGGGTCACCGTGGCGGCGTTCGCGGACCACATGGGGGAGGCCGAACAGGCGGCGGCGGCGAAGGAGGGCGCGTCCTTCCACGCCCGCTCCAGCACGGCGGCGTCGGAGCCGGTGAAGCCGAGCGAGCGCAGGAAGGGGATGTCGGGCCGCTCGTGCGGCGGCAGGACGAACTGGGGCAGGCCGAGGTCGGCGAGCCGCTTCATCTTGTCGAGGCCCTGCAGCACGGCGGCGCGCGGGTTCGACGCCTCGCCCTTGTTCAGGCTGGAGGCGAGGTTGCCCGGCGACAGGCCGGCGTACGAATGGGTCGGGCCGATCAGGCCGTCGGCATTTGACTCGACGGCGAAGGTCACGGCCGCAGACCCTTGATCTCGCTCTCTATATTCTTCACCGCCCCGGCCTCGAAACTGGCCACCGGGTAGGCGCAGTAGTCGGCGGCGTAGTACGCCGACGGCCGGTGATTGCCGCTGGCGCCGAGGCCGCCGAAGGGCATGTCGCCGGCGGCGCCGGTGGTCGGGCGGTTGAAGTTGACCACGCCGGCGCGGATGCGGCGGATGAAGCGGTCCCAGTTCGCAGGATCGTCGCTGACCAGACCGGCGCTCAGGCCGTAGCGGGTGGCGTTGGCCTCGGCGATGGCGGCGTCGAACGACGACACGCGGGTCACCGACAGGAAGGGGGCGAACATCTCCTCGTCGGGAACCTCGACGCCGGTGACGTCGATGATGGCCGGTTTGACGAAGGCGCCGGGCAGGTTGCCGACCGGCCCCGAGGCGCGGATCACCCGGGCGCCCATGTCGATGCGGTCCTGCAACGCCTTCAGCGCGGCTTCGGCCGCCTTCACCGAAATCAGCGGCCCGGCGTAGGGCTCCGGCGTCGAATTCCACGGGGCGAGGATCAGGCGATCAACCATTGATTCCACGACCGCCACGATGGCGTCGCCCTGCGGCCCCTCCGGCACGATCAGGCGGCGGGCGCAGGAGCAGCGCTGGCCGGTGGTGACGAAGGCGGACTGGACCACGATGCCCGCGACGGCTTCGGCGTCAGCGGCGTCCCACACCACCAGCGGATTGTTGCCGCCCAGTTCGAGGGCGAGGATGACGTGCGGATCGTCGGCGAATTTGCGCCGGAAATGGGCGCCGGCCGCGCCCGAGCCGGTGAACATCAGGGCGTCGATGCCGCTGTCCAGCAGGGCGGCGCCGGTGTCGCGTCCGCCCTGGACGACGTTGACCACGCCGGTCGGCAGCTCGGCGGCCTCGAAGGCCTCGGCCATCAGCTGGCCGGTCAAGGGCGCCTCTTCGGACGGCTTGAAGACGACTGTGTCCCCGGCCAGCAGGGCGGGGACGATATGGCCGTTGGGCAGATGGCCGGGGAAGTTGAACGGCCCCAGCACCGCCGCCACGCCATGCGGGCGATGGCGCAGCACGGCCTGGCCGAAGGCGGTGTCGGCGATGCGTTCGCCGGTACGCTCGTCATAGGCGCGGATCGAGATGTCGACCTTGCCGGCCATGGCGCCCAGCTCGGCGGTGGTCTCCCACAGGGCCTTGCCGGTCTCGCGGCTGATCGCCTCGGCCATCTGCGGCGCGCGGGCCTTGAGCACGGCCTGATAGCGTTTCACCGCGTCGATGCGATCCTGGCGCGGGCGGTCGGCCCAGTCGGGGAAGGCGGCGCGGGCGCGGTCTGTGGCGGCCTGGACCTCGGCGGGCGTGGCGGCGGCGCCTTCCCAGACGGCTTCGCCGGTGGCGGGGTCGATGGATCTGAATAGGGTCATGGGGTCCAGATGGGGGCTCATGCTTTCACCCGCACGACATCGCCGGACCGAACCTTCAGGGCGTCCGCGGTCTCGCGGGTCAGGGTGACCGCATCCCCCTCGACCGCCGCCTTCTGACGGACGGCGCGGAAGGCGGCGACGCTGCCGGTCGAAATCAGGGCCGGCAGTTCGGCCTCGACCTCGTCGGCGATCCGGGCGGTCAGGTTGCGGGCGTCACGCACCGTGCGGATGTTGTCGCGTCCGCAGGAGACGGTCGGCCCGGCGTCGAAGATGTCGACCAGGCCGTTGGGCCGGAAGCCCTCGCTCTCCAGCAGGGCCATGGCCGGCACCCCCTGGGGGTGGACCTTGCCGATCACGGCGCGTGCGGGCTCGGGCAGAAGTTCGACATAGATCGGGTGGCGCGGCGACAGGTCGAGAATGAACTGCTTGTCCGTCGAGCCGGTCATCCGGTCGGCGTCGTCGAACTCCATCGGGAAGAATTTGTGCGCCACATGATCCCAGAACGGGCAGGCGCCGTCGGGCGTGAACACCCCGCGCAGCTCGGCCAGCACATTGTCCGCGAACAGGTCGGGTTGGGCCCCGATCAGCATGTAGCGGGCCTGGCTGAGCAGGCGGCCCGCGCCGCCCTTGCGCCGGTCGGCCTTGAGGAACAGCGAGCCCACCTCGGTCCAGCCGGTGCATTCGTTGACCAGCACGAGGGTCTGGTGATCCAGCTTGACGCCCAGCGACGGCGAGGACTGGGTGTTATTGACGAGGCGGAACGAGAAGAACGGACGGTTCAGCCCGACCGCCGCCTTGACCGAGCCGACGCCGTCGACGTCGCCGGTCTCCGACTCCTCGAGCATCAGTGTGTACCAGCACTGTTCCGACGCAAGCTTGCCGGAGAAGCTGTCGCGGCTCAGCTCCAGCCGCTCGGCCAGCTGGTCCGGGTCTTCCGGCAGGCTGGTGAAGCCCGGGCCGCTGAGGATGGCCAGCTCCAGCAGGTGGTCGAGATCGGCGGGGCCGGCGGGTCGGACGACGAGCATGGGGTTACATCGTCTCCAGACGCAGGGATTTCAGTTTGTGGGCGTCGATCTCTCCCGAGGCGATCTTGCACAGGATGAGGGCAGACAGCTGCGCCCGCTCGACGAAGCCGGCGGGCCAGGCGAACTCCTGATCCGAATGGATGTCGCCCCCCAGAACGCCGAGGGTGTCGATGTTCGGCAGGCCGGCGGCGTGCAGGTTATTGCCCTCGCAGACCCCGCCTGACGGCTTCCACGCGATGCTCTGGCCCAGCAGGGCGCCGGTCTCGCGCACCGCCTCGAACAGGGCGGACTGGGAGGCGTCCATGGGCTTGGGGGCGCGAGTCATGCCGCCGTGCAGGTCCAGGGTCAGGCCGGGGAAGGGCGGCTCCGCGGCGATCTGGCCGACCGTTTCCGAAATCCATGCCGATGATTGGGCGTCGGGGACGCGCACATTGAAGCGGACCACGGCGTTGTCGGCGACCACGTTCAGCGGCCCGCCGCCCGATATCCTGGCGACATTGACCGTCACGCCCTCGCGCTGACCGTTCAGGCCGTGCAGCCGGGCGGCGATGATGGCCGCGCCGGCGACGGCGTTGGCGCCCTCGTGGAAGGCGCGGCCGGCGTGGGCGGCCTTGCCGGCGACGATCAGGTGGTAGTTGCCGCTGCCCTTGCGAGCCCCCGCCAGGGTCCCGTCGGCGAGGGCGGGCTCATAGGTCATGCCGACATGGCCGCGCGCGCCCAGCTTGGCCAGCAGGGGCGCCGAACCCGGCGAACCGATCTCCTCGTCGGGGGACAGCAGGACGGTCCAGCCGACGCGCTCGCGGTCCGGATGGGTCTCGAACGCCTCCAGCGCCGCCAGCATGACGCTGATCCCGCCCTTCATATCGGCGATTCCGGGACCGTTCAGGGCCCCGTCAGCGCGCGTCGTGACGGTCTGGAAGGCGCTGTCGACCGGGAAGACGGTGTCGTAGTGGCCGGTCAGGACCACCTGCACCGGGGCCTCGGGCCGTTTGCGGATGCTCAGGGCGTCGGCATGGGCCTCCTGGCGCACGAGGCCGTCGTCGCCGACGCTGGTCGAGCCGGCGGTCGGCAGCCGCGCGATATCGGCCGACAGGGGCGCGGCGGCGGCCTCGAGCAGGTCCAGCATCCGCGCCAGCCCGGGACCGTTGCGGCTGCCTGAATTGACGTTCGCCCATTCGATCGCCCGGCCGATAATGGCCGTCTCGCGCGCCGCGACCTGGTCGAGCACGGTCTGGTCGGTAGGAAGAATCCGCATGCGGGCGGACCCTAGCGGGGCAGGCGGCAAAGGTGAAGGCGAGCCCGGCTTTCGACTCGTCGTCCCGACGGCTAGGGTGACACATTATCTAGGGGAGGGACCCAATCGTGAGCGACCTGATCAAGGCTATGAACCCCACCGCGGCGCTGCCGGACCAGGATATGGCGCGCAAGGCGGCCCAGGTCAGCGCGATCGGCATGATCCTCGGCGCCGTGAACACCGCCGCCGAAGGTTGGTATAACGCCAACGGCGGGGCAGAGGCGTCGCAGCGCATGGTCACGGCCCTGACTGGAACGACGCCGACGGCGGAAGAGATCGAGGCGTCCGCCCAGTTCGGGCTTATGGGCATGGGCCTTGTGGTCGTGCTGCAGCTGGTGCTGGCCGGGGTCCAGTGGCGAAAGCCGAACTCGGCCCTCCCGGTGATCTTCCTGGTGTTGGTTGTCGCAGCGCTGGGCATGGCGCTTCTTGCCCTCGTCAACGGCGCCGGCGGCCGTCCGGCCTGGCTGACCACACTGACCATCGTGACCATGGCCATGGCGGGGATTTTGCACATCGCCGGCATCCGCGGCGCCAGCGCGATGGCCAAGTTCCGCGCCGCCCAGGCCTACTGAGCCTGTCGGTTCGGGCGCCGGTCCTCGCGACCGGCGCCCGGCTGGCGGGACTGATTACGCCAGCGGATCGACAGGCTGGCCTCGCCCTGTCCGCCGAATTTCGAACTGATGGCCAGGTTGCGCCGCACCTGCCATTCGACGTTCACCGCCGCCCCGCCTTCGCCGCCCCCGATGATCTCCAGATAGACGTCGTCGGTGATGTAGCGACCGCCCGCGACGGTCAGGCTCGAGGCCTCGCCGCTGAACGACAGCCGGTCCAGGCCGGCCAGTTCACGCAGGTTTCCGATCACGTCGAAGCCGCCGCCTCCGGCCAGCGCGCCGACGCTCGCGGCCAGCTGGGCGGCCTCGAAGGCCGACAGCTGGGACGCTGAACGCCCGAACAGCACCTGCGAGAGGATTTCGTCCTGCGGAAGTTCAGGGCTGGACGTCAGCGCGATTTCGGGCCGCGCCGCCGTGCCGGTGACCCGGATCGTCGCCGTCAGGGCCGGGTCGTCGCGGGTCGCCGTCAGATTCAGGCGGATGTTCTCCGGCCGGGTCGACAGGGTGACCGTGCCGCGTTCATCGAAGACGAAGCGCTTGCCGGCGAAGTCATAGTCCCCGCGCACCACCCGGGCCGTGCCGGACAGCACCGGCTGGTTGATGGTGCCGGTCACCCGGGCGTTGACGTTCATCTCCACATTCAGTCCGCGGCCCACGACCCGGACGTCCCCGCCCGGCGAACGGATGGCGATATCGACGCCGATCTGCGGGCCGCGCGGCCGGTTCTGCTCTCCTTCGGGCACGTCGCCGCCAGGCCTGTTGATCTCGACCACGTCCATGCGGACGATGCCCGTGGAGCCGGGCGGATTGGCCTCGATGCGGGCCTCGTCGATATCGATCCGGCCGGTCAGCTGGATCTTGCCGTCGGCGGCCCGGACCACGCTGAGCGGACCCGAGGCGCGGGCCTCGGCGATGTCGTTGTCGATGATGCGGAACCGCGCCAGCGTCAGCTCGACGCTGGAGCCGGAGCCCTCGCGCAGGCCGATGCGCCCGTCTCCCGCCACCGTGCCGCCCGAGCCGTCGGTGGCGGAGAAGCTCTCGACCATGGCTGTGGTGTCGTCGAACCGGCTGGTCAGGGTGACGTCCCTCAGCTGCAGGCCCGTGGCGTTGTCGCGGAAGCCGCCTTCCCACAGGTCCATCCGGCCGTTGATACGCGGCGCGGCGATGGTTCCGGCCAGGGTGGCGCGGGCGTTGATCTGCCCTGACAGCGAGCGTTCGCCGCCGAGGAACAGGTCCCAGACCGGCTGCACCTGGCCCTGGATGTCGATCTCGCCGGACATGGGCCGCGTGCGCACCACGGCCAGCCGCAGCGGCGCGGCCGAGGCCTCGACCGGCAGGGTGATGTCGGCGCTGGCCCGGACGGCGCCGTCGTCGGCGACCCGGGCCTGCACCCGCAGGGTGTTGTCGACCAGCACGGCGTTCAACGTGCCGTCGATGGCCAGGCCGCGCGGCGCGTCGACGCTGCGAACGTCTTCGAGGGCGACATTCGCCGAGCCCGACAGATCGTCGCCGGCGCCGCGCAGCGACAGCCGTCCGGTCGCCCGCCCGCGCAGGTCGGGGGCGAGCGAGCCCAGCTCCACGCTGGTCAGATTGGCCTCGATGATCGAGGCCCGGGAATCCTGGCGCAGTTCGCCGGTCAGGACCCCGCCCCCGACTCCGAGGTCGACCCGGACGACCCGCCCGTCGCCCGACAGGGCGATGACGGCAGGATTGCGGGTGGCGAAGGCGATCTCGCGCACCCGACCGGCCCCCTCCAGCACGACGGTCTGGGCGCTTGCCTGACGCGAATAGACGCCGGTCCCGTCGAAACTGACCGGGGTGGCGCCGCCGACATCGGCCTTCAGGGTGAAGGGCAGGCGATCCAGGGTGCCGCGCCCGTTCAGGTCCAGCGAGCGGATCGTCCAGGACGAGCCTGTCAGACGGACGTTGCGGCCGGTGACGTCGAGGATGGCGGTCTCCGCGCCGGCGCCCTCGGTCAGCCGGATACGCCCGTCGGCGGTCCCTGAGGCGAGGAAGGCGCCCGGCCGGGCCGTAAAGGTCAGATCGGCGCTCGACGGGAAACGGTTGGACAGGGCGATCGCGCCCTGCGCCGTCACCCCGCCCGCGTCGAGGTCGACATCGGTCAGGCGGATGCGGTCGCCGCCGAGATAGAAATTCCCGCTGCCCCGCGCGGGGCCATAGTTCGAGCCGGCGACCACCGAGATGCGCCCGTCCGAGGCGTCGGCGCCGCGCCGGAAGCTCAGATCCATGGTCGCGTCGGTCAGGATCAGGGGACCGGCGCTGACGCTGCCGAAGGCGGCGCGCAGGTCGGCGCTGGGCCGGGCCAGGGTTCCGCCGACCGTGCCGGCGCCGGTCATCGCGCCGTCGATCTCGACCGGGCCGACGCCGAACGGGCCGCGCGCGTTCCAGTTCATCGCCAGGCGCAGGCGTCCGTCGCCCTCGATGAAGCCCCGCGCCGCCGCATTGCCATGCGCTCCGCTCAGCCGCGCCGATTCCACGACCACGCGCGCGTCGTCGAGGGCGCCGACCAGTTGCAGGCGCGGCGCAGGGCCGAGCAGCCGGTCCAGCTCGCCGACGCCGAGGGCGAAGCCGCGCCCGCGACCATCGAAGGTGATCTGCCAGGGCGCGCCGGCCCGCGGCATCGAGGCGGCGATCGTTCCGCCGAAAGCCCCGCTCGCGCCGTCGCGCAGGCGGGAGGCGTCGGTGACCTCGGCCCGTCCGCGGAAGCCGAGCCCGCCCAGAAGGTTGCGCCCGCCCGTCCCCGTGACCTTCAGCGCCTGCCCCTCGGCGTCGAGCCGCTCCAGCAGGATCGAGCCGTCGACGAGCCGGGCGGCCTCGAACTGGATCCGGGGCGTCGGACCGAGCAGCCCGCCGACCATGCCTGCCGGGGACCCTCCCGCCACGCGCATGTCGCCGTCGATATCGTAGCGGCCATTGCGCGCCCGGACGTCGACCGGCCCGCGGATGCGTTGCGCCTGATAGCTGGACAGATGGGCGCCCAGCACGTCGATCGAACCGTCCAGGCTCCAGTCGTTCGCATCGCCCCGGAACAGCGCCGACCAGGCCGCCGCATCGCCCAGCGGCTGGCCCGCCAGGCGGGACAGGGACGGCGTCGAGATCCGCACCTGGACGCCGCGCGGAATGCTGCGGTCGCTGACCCGGACCAGGCCGCTGGCCTGAGAGTTCAGGTTCTCGGCGACCAGCCGCCAGCCGACGCCCTGCAGGCCGTCGTCGTTGCGGTCGGGGGTGATGGCGAGGGCGAACTGGGCGGTGCGCCCGACGCGGCGCACGAACGGCTCCAGCAGGTCCGAGCCCGAGAAGTCGAACAGCCCGGCGATGTTGGTCTGGTCGGGCCCGTATGTGCCCTTGATCGAGAGGGGGGTGAAGTCGCCGGTCCGCACGACCGCGTCGACGACCTCGCCGTTCACGACCGCGGTGGCCAGGAAGGGTTGGTCCGGCGAATAGCCCAGCGCTCCCGCGATCGGCCCGCCGCGGGACTCGCTGGCGCGCAGGTTCAGCCGCATGTCGGCGATGTCGTCGCCGATCGCGGCGGTCAGGCGCAGGAAATCGCCGGGCCGGCTGTTGCTGTCGGCGTTGACGGTGATCCGTTTCTGGCCCTTGCGGGGGACCTGGGTCTCTCCGGCCAGCTTCCAGCGGCCGTACTCCTTGCTGAAGTCCTCAAGCAGTTCCACATCGGCCGAGAAGCGGTCGATGTCGATGGACAGGGGCTGCGGGCCGGGCGGCTCGGTCGAGGCTTCGACCAGCGGACGGCGGATCAGCCGGATGATCTCCGCCTCCACATCCGTGGCGTGAAACCGGCGCGTGATCAGCGGCCACCAGTTCCAGTCGACGCGCACCTTGCGCGCCTCCAGCCAGATCCCCTCGGCATCGGTCACCGTCACCCGGTCGATGGTGAAGTCGTCGAACAGGTCGCCGCGCACGCCCTCGACATTGATGCGGCCGTACCGCCCCAGCTTCTTGCCCGCCACGAAGCTGGTCACCAGGCCGCGGCCGGAGTCGGACAGCAGATACATCCGCCCGCCGACGGCGGTCAGCAGCAACAGGGCGGCCAGGATCGCGGCGCCGAGGCCGCCGAAGAAGGCGAGGGCCTGCAGCCGCGTCCGCTTTTTCCGGGCCTTTACGGCCGGGGTTTCAGGCGCTTCCGATGGAGGCGTTTCGTCGGTCAAAACGCCTGTCCGATACTGACGTAGATCTGGAAGTCGGCGTCGCCGTCGCGCTTGTCGAGCGGGAAGGCGACATCCGCCCGGATCGGGCCGAACGGCAGCTTGTAGCGCACCCCGAATCCGGCCCCGTAGCGCATGTTGCTGAAGTCAGGCGCCTGATTGAAGCCCACCGAGCCGGCGTCGACGAAGACCACGCCCTGGAAGTTCCGGAACACATCGCGCCTGACCTCGGCCGAGACCTCGAACAGGCTCAGCCCGCCGCGGGGCGTATTGTCCGGCAGGCGAGGGGCGACGCCCTGATATTCATAGCCGCGCACCGATCCGCCGCCGCCGGAGTAGAACAGGCGGTCGGAGGGAACGGTCAGCTCGTCCGCGCCCAAGATCGAACCCAGTCGCACCCGGCCGGCCAGAACGGTCTTCGCATTGTCCTGGATCGGCAGATAGGCGGTCGCCTGCGCCTCGGTGCGCAGAAACAGGGTGGTGTCCTCGCCGGTGACGGCGGTGGGCTGGGCCGAGGCGGTCAGCCGCCAGCCGGTGGTCGGATCGAGCGGGTCGTTGGAACGGTCGAGATAGGCGCTGCCCCGGCCGGTCAGGATGACCAGGTCGCGTTCGAAATTGATCGGCGCCTGGGTGACGGGATCGAAGCGGTTCTCGGAGTATCGCCCGGCGTCGAGGCCCACGCCGTAGCTGAACCAGGACGTCTTGCCGAGGCGCTGCTGCAGGTCCGCCGCGACGGCGGCCGCGGTCCGCCGGTAGGCGTCGGTGTCTTCGTTCAGGACGGCGGCCGACAGCCTTAGCGTCCGGCCGGGCCTGCGCCAATGCGGCAGGCGCAGATCGACCCCAAGCCGGCTGTCGACATCCGCCGCGCGCGCCTGCCAGACAAGGGTGTCGGCCCGGCCGAACCGGTTGTGCCAGGTCCAGATCAGGTCGACGCCGGAGCCCTCCGCCGTCGAGAAGGTCGCGCCGGCCTCGAGAATGCGGCGGGGCCGGTCAGTCAGGGTGACGATGATCGGGCGGTTGCCGTCGGCAAGGGTCTGGTCGGCGGGCGCGAGGGCGACGCCTACCCCGTCATAGACGCCCGTCTCCAGCAGCCGGCGCTCCAGCTCGGCCACGTCCTCCGGGTCGTAGACCTCGCCCTCCGACCAGGTCGCCAGGCCGGCGACCCAGTTCGGATTGGTCGGGCCGCGGGTCTCCAGACGGACGCCGTCGAGGCGCACCAGCGGGCCGGCGTTGATGTTGTAGGTGGGCTCCACGGTCAGGCTCGCGTGGTCCACCACGACGCGGCGCGGCTCTGCGCGGGCGTCGGCGTGCCCTCGTCGGGTCAGGCCGGCGACGATCCGTCCCTCGCCGGCGATGACATCGACGGCGCGGCCGGGCGCTCCGGCGGTCAGATTGAGGTTGCCCAGGACGTCCGCCTGCAGGGGCGGGGCGGGCGGCGGCTCGATCCAGTTGATAATCGGTTCGCTCAGGGCGAAGCGCGGACCGGGCGTCACCGCCACGATGGCGACCGGGTTCTCCTCGCCCTCCACGACGTCCTCGAGAACCGGCTGGTAGTATCCCTCGGACCGCAGGAGCGCCTCGGCGGCCTCCAGCGCGCCCCGCGCCCGTCTGCGGGCCTCGAACCGGTTGGACGGCGGACCGTCGACCTCGCCAACAGCCCGCTGCAACTGCTCGCGCAGCCCGGAATCCATCTCGCCGCGTATCTGGGCGCGAGGGTCGGCCGCGGCCGCCGATGCCAGAAGCGCGACGCCCGCCACACTGGAGAAAAACAGGGCGGTTCTGGACGTCAAACTGGAACCTTTGTCAGCGTGGGGACCGACCCCTGGCAAGCGGGGCGGCGGGCGGAATCGCATTCGTGGGCGGCGCAATTGGGGCGCGGCCCGTTCGCCCTCAGTAGAACAGCGTCTCACTCTCGGGCCGCACCGATTCTTCGGAGGTCCGCGTCTCGGTCGGCGAACGGCTGTTGTCCGGCGGGGTGTCGGTGGCGCTGGGCGCGGCGACCGGCGCCTGGGCCTCTTCGATCGAGGGAGCGACGGGCTCCTCCATGGGCGTATCCATCACCTCCGGCTCGGCCGGACGCGGATCATCGCAGGCGGTCAGGGCGACCGCCCCGGCGATGGCGGCAAGGGTGAAAAGGCGTTTCATCATCAGCTCCCCGGATCGCGATCCAACGCGCGGCGGTATTGACTGTTCCATAGCCAGAATTCCGCGGCCGGTCATCACGGGTGGCAACCAATCCTTTTCCAATTCGCGCGATGGTGGCGGACTGGAGGTTTCTCAATGACGGCGACTGCCTACGCCATGGTCTCCCATGTGCGTTTCCGGGAACTCGGAACCCGGATCGCCCTGGCGGCCTTCATCGGCGCCACGGCCTGGTTCATGGTCCCCGGCCCATGGCCCGTCATCTGGTTCGTGGCGGTCCTGTTCACCCAGGCGCTCGACTGGTGGGTGTTTCGCGGCTTCCGCCTCGACCCGACCCGGGAGCCGGGCCGGGGCTATGTGATCCTGTGCAGTCTGACCACGGCGCTGAGCGTCGTCGTCTACGCCGGCATTACCGCCTACCTGTGGTTCAGGGGAGGCGATGTGGGCCGGATCTTCGCCATGGTCCAGTGCGCCGGCGGTCTGTTGCACGTCAGTCTCCACATGCACCACGTCCGCCCGATCCTGATTTCGGCGGTTGCGTCACACGCGACCTACTTTCTGGGACTGCCTATCATCGGCGCGGTCGCGACGGGTAGTTGGCACGAACTGCTGATCGCCATCGGCTGCGTGCTCTACATGAGTCATCTGGTCGTCGCCGTGCGCCAGAGTTCGGCGACCACGACCGAGCTGAAATTGGCCCGCGACGCCGAGCAGCGGGCCCGCCAGAAGGCCGAGGTCGCCAGCGCCGCCAAGTCGGACTTCCTGGCGGTCGTCAGTCACGAGATCCGGACGCCGATGAATGCGGTGATCTCGGCCGCCAACCTGCTGCGTCGCACCCGTCTTGACCCCCGTCAGAGCGAGCATGTGTCCATGCTGATCGACGCCGGCGACGTCCTGATGGGCCTGCTCAACGACGTGCTCGATTTCTCCAAGATCGAGGCCGGCAAGATGGAACTGGAGAGCGCCGACATGATCGTCCGCGAGCGCCTCGCCATGCTCGGCCGCCTGTGGGAGCCGCGCGCCATGGCCAACGGCGTTCAGCTGACCATCCGCGTCGCGCCCGAGGTTCCGGAGGCGGTCCGGACCGATCCCCTCCGCTTCCAGCAGATCCTGTTCAACCTGCTCTCGAACGCCGTGAAATTCACCGGGGAGGGCAAGATCACCGTCGCGGTCGACTGGGACGGAGCCTGTCTGTCGGTCGCGGTCTCCGACACCGGCTGCGGCATCCCCGCCGACCGTCTCGCCCAGGTGTTCAACAGTTTCGAACAGGCCGATGTCGGCACCACCCGCCGCCACGGCGGCACAGGCCTCGGCCTCTCGATCAGCCGGAAGCTGGCCGAGATCATGGGCGGTACCCTGACTCTCGCCAGCGCCGAAGGGACGGGGTCGACCTTCACCCTGTCGTTGCCGATGCAGGCGGTCGAGGGCGAAGCGGTGCGGCATGAGCGTCAGATGGAGACCACGAATTCGCTTCAGGGCCGGTCCATACTGGCGGCGGACGACCATGAGGTGAACCGGCGCATCCTCACCCTGCTGCTCGAGCCGCACGGCTGTCGCCTGACCCTGGTCGAGAACGGGGCCGAGGCGGTCGAGGCTGCTTCGAACGAGCCGTTCGACGCGATCCTGATGGATATGCAGATGCCCGTGATGGACGGGCTCGAGGCGACGCGGCGCATCCGGCAGGGCGCCGTCAACGGCGGCGCCCCCGTCATCGCCCTGACCGCCAACGCGCTGGAAAGCCACCGGGCGGCCTGGGAGGCGGCGGGCGTGCACGCCTTCCTGACCAAGCCGATCGACCCGATCATGCTGGCGGTGACCCTCGCTGAAGCCTGTGCGGCCGAACGGCGGAAGCCGGCCGATAGCGCCGCCGCCTGACGCGCGCCTTCACCTCCAGCGAATGAGCGCCTCGTCCATCGACAGGGCCGCCGCCTGCGGCGCGGGCGGGACGGCTTCGCCGTCGAATCGCGGCGCCGGCGCGGGCTGGGTCACCCCTTGCCCGCCGAAGGTCGCGCGCGCGGCGTTGTGCGGATGGGCCGGAGCCTCGGCCAAGGTCAACACGGCGGTGACGCAGGCGTCGGTGTCGGCGAAATGCGCCGCCCAGTCGTCGCGGTCGCGCGTCGCGAAAACGGCGGCGAACCGGGCATGCAGGCCGTTCCAGCCCGCCAGATCGAACTGCGGCGCTTCTCCTGCGGGAATTCCCAGCCCGGCCAGCAGGGCGGCGTAGAACTGCGGCTCGAGCGCCCCCACGGCCACGAACTTCCCGTCACGGCAGCCATAGCAGCGATAGAAGGGCGCCCCGCCGTCCAGCAGGTTGGCGCCCCGCCCTCCGCTCCACAGCCCGCGCGCCGCCAGGGCGTGGAACAGGCTGGTCAGCAGGGCCGAGCCGTCGGTCATGGCCGCGTCCACGACCCGCCCGCGGCCGGTCGTTCTCGCCTCCAGCAGGGCCGCCAGCACGCCGGTGACCAGCAGCATGGCCCCGCCGCCATAGTCGCCGACCACATTCAGCGGCGGGCGCGGCGGTCGGTCGGGCTCGCCCATCATCGACAGGGCTCCGGACAGGGCGATGTAGTTCAGATCGTGCCCGACCTGCCGCGCCATCGGTCCGGTCTGGCCCCAGCCGGTGATCCGTCCGAAGACAAGACGGGGGTTGCGCGCGGCGCAGACGTCCGGCCCGAGGCCCAGCCGCTCCATCACCCCCGGCCTGAATCCCTCGATCAGGGCGTCGGCGGTGTCGATCAGTTCAAGCACCCGGCCCAGTTCGGCCGGGTCCTTCAGATCGACGGCGACCGCGGCCCGCCCCCGGTGCAGCACCTCGCCCCCGACCTCCGCGAACACCGGCGCGCCCGCCGCGGCGCTGCGGGTCAGGCGAAGAACCTCGGCCCCCAGATCGGCCAGCACCATGCCCGCGAAGGTGACCGGCCCGAGGCCGTCGAACTCGAGGATGCGCAGTCCGGCCAGCGGTTTCATGACTTTCCACTAGCCGTCGTCGACGCGACCGTCGAGGCAACCCTTGACCCGGCGGCGTCTTTGCAACAGAAGGCGCGTCGCCGGTCCGTGACGACCGGCGCGGTATGCGCCCTTAGCTCAGTTGGTTAGAGCATCTGACTTTTAATCAGAGGGTCCTCGGTTCGAGCCCGAGAGGGCGTACCACCTCCTTTTGCAGGAACAAGCGGCAGGCAGGCCCGGTTGTCGGAAGACAGCGAAGGAGACCGTCATGCCGCATCAGAACGTCGATTCCGCCACTGCAACCGCCCAGAACGCCGCCACCGATCCGGTCGGGCCGGGCGACCAGACCCGGGCTGGCGGGGAGAGCCGGCGTCCCGAGCCGCGCAGCTACGCCGCTTCGGACGTCCGCGATTCGACCCTGGCGCCGCCGGCGGCCGGCGAGGTCGCTGACTTCATGGATGAGGGCGATCCGATCGGCGCCGACGACGTCCAGCTGGGCGGAACCAACCGCAACCGGCCGCGCACCACTGAAATCGATACGGGCCAGGGTCCGAGGACCCGCGCCGGCAATCGCAACCGGGTCAGGACGGGCGTCGCCGACGGCTAGGGTTTGCCCCGTCGCGCGCGGCACTTCTTGCAGATCAATGTGCCCGGGCGCGACCGGCTATATTTGAAGGCGTGATCGCAGCGCGCCTGTTGCAGCCACTGTCGGATAAGCTGAACCATCAGGGGGTGATATCCCGCCTACGTTGATGAGTCGTCCCTAAATACGGTTACGCTTGTCCTGACCTGCAGCCTCTTCCGGTTCCGCGCCCAGCATGGTTCAAGACCGGATGCGCATGCTCCTTCCGATCGCCGTCGCTTCGGCCCTGCTGGCGAGCTGCGGCGCCGCGCGCGACTTCGGGGCCGGGGTGGGGGCCGCCGCGACCGCGCCGCTTGAAGACCTGAACCTGCGCCGCCAGCATATTCCGACCGTGCTTTTGCAGGCCGAGGCCAACCCCTATGACCTGCGCAACCTGAATCGCTGTTCGACCATCGGGGCCGAGATTTCCCGGCTCGACGAGGCCCTGGGCCCCGATCTGGACGAGCCGCCGGCCCCCGACGGATCGACCCTCGGCGAACGCGCCGGCGATGCGGCCTCGAAAGCCGCCCTGGACGCCATTCGCGACACCACCACCGATTTCATCCCCGGCCGCAGCTGGATTCGTCGCCTGTCGGGCGCGGAGCAGCACAGCCGCCATGTGCAGGCGGCCATCCAGGCCGGCCGCATGCGCCGCGCCTTCCTGAAGGGGGTCGGCATGAACCGGAACTGCGCCCCGCCGGCGGCCCCGGCCTGGTTCCGGCCGCGCGGCGGCAGCCGGCGTTAGCCGCCGTTCGGGACCTGCCGGGCATGGAAGTCGCGCCGGAACGTCTCGAACCGGCCCTCCGCGATCGCCGCCCGCATGGCCGCCGTCAGGGCCTGGAAATAGGCGATGTTGTGCCAGCTCAGCAGGACCTTGCCGAGGATCTCGTCGGCCCGGATGAGGTGATGCAGATAGGCCTTCGAATAGTCGGTCGAGGCGGGGCAGGGGACGTCGAGGTCGAGCGGGTCCTGATCCTCGGCGAAACGGGCGTTCTTCAGGTTGATCGGCCCGTTCCACGTCCAGGCCTGACCATGGCGGCCGGCGCGCGTGGGCAGGACGCAGTCGAACATGTCGACGCCGCGCCAGACCGCCTCGACCAGATCGACCGGCTTGCCGACGCCCATCAGATAGCGCGGCCGGTCGGCCGGCAGCATTTCCGGGGCGTAGTCCAGCACCTCGCACATGGCCTGATGGCCCTCGCCGACGGCCAGACCCCCGATGGCGTAGCCGTCGAAACCGGTCTCGATCAGCCGGTCGGAGGATTCGCGGCGCAGGTTCTCGAAGGTCGAACCCTGCTGGATGCCGAACAGGGCCTGGGTCTCGCGGGCCCCGAAGGCGGCCTTGGAGCGCGCGCCCCAGCGGGCCGACAGCTCCATGGCGGCGCGGGCGGCGGGCTCCTCGGCCGGCCAGCTGACGCACTGGTCCAGCTGCATCGAGATGTCGGCGCCGATGCGGTCGGCCTGGATCTCGATCGAACGCTCGGGGCTGAGAACGTGTTTGGAGCCGTCGATGTGGCTGGCGAAGGTGACGGCCTCCTCCTTCACCTTCGAAATCCCGGCCAGCGACATGACCTGGAAGCCGCCGCTGTCGGTCAGGATGGGTTTGGTCCAGCCCATGAATTTGTGCAGGCCGCCCAGTCGCTCCATCCGCTCGGGACCGGGGCGCAGCATCAGGTGGTAGGTGTTGCCCAGCAGGATGTCGGCGCCGGTCTGGGCGACCTGGTCCACCGTCATGGCCTTGACCGTGGCGGCGGTGCCGACCGGCATGAAGGCCGGCGTGCGGATGTCGCCGCGCGGGGTCCTCAGCACCCCGGTGCGGGCGCGGCCTTCGGTGGCGGAGATGTCGAATGGAAAGGGCATCAGCGGATCAGGGCCTCAAGGCGCATGGCCCGCTCCAGGTCCTTGGGGCGGCCGAACAGGCGGCAGGTGGCGATCTGTTCCGCCACGGCGGGAATGAAGACCAAGGCCCCGCCGACATCAATCGGCAGCCGACTGTGGAAGGTGACCGGCGTCCAGTCGCCGCCGGCGCGGACATCCATCTTCGCCATAACGTCCAGAGGCACGGGCGTGGTCAGGATCTGGCCGAACACCTCCGACCGGAACAGGCCTTCGCCGGGGTCCTGCACGACCCGGCCATGCAGGGCGTCGATCAGGACGCGCGCGTCACGCGGACTGGCCATGATGTCGACGTCCGGGACGTGCGACTCGTCCAGCCCTGCCAGCGCCATCGCCGCGCCACCGAAAATCCACCACGGATCCTGTAGCCCGGTCGCGGCCGCGGCGACGATATCGAGGGTCGCGACCAGATCGTCTGTCAGGGCGTCGGTCATCCTTCGCTCCTGAACAGCAGGCTGCCGTCGCCGTAGGAATAGAACCGGTATCCGTCCGCCACCGCGTGGGCATAGGCCGCCTTCATGGTTTCCAGCCCGGCGAAGGCGCTGACCAGCATGAACAGGGTCGACCTGGGCAGGTGGAAATTGGTCATCAGCACATCGGCGGCCCGGAAGCGGTAGCCGGGGGTGATGAAGATGGCCGTGTCGCCGTGGAACGGCTGGACGACCCCGTCCGCGGTCGTGGCGCTCTCCAGCAGCCGCAGCGAGGTGGTGCCGACGCAGACGATCCGGCCCCCGGCGGCGCGGACGGCGTTGAGGGCGGCGGCGGTCTCAGCGGAAACCTCGCCCCATTCGCTGTGCATCCTGTGGTCGGCGGTGTCGTCGGCCTTGACCGGCAGGAAGGTGCCGGCCCCGACGTGCAGGGTCACAGCGTGGGTCGAGACGCCCTTCGCCTCGATCGCCGCCATCAGCGCCGGCGTGAAATGCAGGCCGGCCGTCGGCGCGGCGACGGAGCCGTCCCATCTGGCGAACAGGGTCTGGTAGTCGGTCCGGTCCCGGTCGTCCTCGGGCCGTTTGGCGGCGATGTAGGGAGGCAGGGGCATGACGCCGACATCGCGTATGGCCTCGTCCAGCATCGGCCCGGCGAGGTCGAACCGCAGCGTCACCAGCCCGTCCTCGCCCTTGTCGACCACGGTGGCGTCAAGGCGGCCCAGCAGGCAGCCGCCGCCCGCCGTCGCGCCGAACCGCACCCGATCCCCCGCCTTGATCCGCTTGCCCGGCTTCATGAAGGCCGACCAGACGTCGGGGGCGTCGCGGTGGTGGAGGGTGGCCTCGACCTCGACGGTCAGGGTCTCGCCTTCCGGCCCGACCCGCTCGCGCACGCCCGACAGCCGCGCCGGGATCACCCGCGTGTCGTTGAACACCAGGGCGTCCCCGGGGCGCAGAAAGTCGGGCAGGTCCCGGATGATCCGGTCCTCCAGCCCACCGTCCGCGACCACCAGCAGACGCGCGGAATCCCTCGGCTCCGCGGGGCGCAGCGCGATACGGTCTTCCGGCAGGTCGAAATCGAAGTCGGCGGTCTTCATGGCGCCGCGCAAAGGCCACGGGGGCGGGGCGCGGTCAAGGCGGCCGCCGCGATGAACCGGAAACCCTTCCGGCGGTTCAGGCGATATGAAAGTTCCGGACCTGCTTCCTTCCGCCCTGATCGGCGCAGTCGCCAGCGCCCGCTCCATGACGCCCATGGCCGCCCTGGCCGGCGCCCGCCTCGCCGGCCGCCGGACGCCGGGCCGCCTGCGGCTGCTGACCCATCCGCTGTTCACCGCCGGCGCCCTGGTCATGGGCCTGGGCGAGCTGTTCGGCGACAAGATGAAGTTGGCCCCCGACCGAACGGTTTTCCTCGGGCTGCTGGCGCGGATCATGAGCGCCGGCATCGCCGGCTCTGCCCTGGCGCCGCGTGGCCGGGAGCGGACCGGCGGCCTGCTGGCCGTCGCGACCGCCGTGCCGCTGGCGTATCTGACGCTGGCGGGCCGCAAGCAGGCCATGCGCCGGATCGGCCAGACGAAGAGCGGCCTGATCGAGGATGCTCTTGTCGTCGGCGCCGGAGCGGCTGTCGTGGCGTCGGCGCTCAAGCGACGTCCCCAAAGATAGCGCCCGGGGCAGGATTCCCTTCACGATTGCGGCTTTAACTGGTCCCCGGATTCTGAGGAGGACCGAATGGCGTTCGGAAGACGGCTTCAGCCGTTGGATACACCCGCGGCGGCAGGCCCGGCCGCCCGATCCGCAGGGCGTTGGCTGGCCTGGCCGACGGCCATCCTGGCGGTCGGAGCGAGCGCCTGGCTGATCATGATCGCCATGTCCTTGGTCCCGGCCTTCAACGCCAGCCGCACGCCGGTCGGGGTCATCGCCGGTCCCGCGCTCATTGCGGCCCTGAACATCGCCATCGTCTCGGCGGTCATGATGGCCGTCGTCGATCTGGTGCTCAGCCTCTCCCGTTTCCGACGGCTGTGGCTGTACTGCGTGGCCGTGGCCTGCCTGGTCTACGCCTTCTGCCTCTGGATCGGCTCCGTCGGAGGCGTCGCGCCCAGCCCGATCCTCTATATCGGCATGGCTCTGATCCCGGCCGGGATCGGCGGCGCGGTTCTGGGCCATTTCCGGCGCGGATGAGGCGGGTCGTTGACCCACGGCCTCTGAGGCTGCAAACCCCGCCCATGCTGCAGAACCTCGAAACCCTCGCGCGCGACGCCAGGTCGTGGCCGTTCGAACAGGCCCGCAATCTTCTGGACCATGTGCTGAAGAAGCGGCTGTCCGACGCCGAGCGCAACGCGGCGAAGCTGCTGATCGACGCCGGCAAGGCCGACGAGGCGCTGGCGACCTTCGAGGCCCTGCAGCGGCCGGTGATCCTCGAGACCGGATACGGCCCGTCGGGCCTGCCGCACATGGGCACCTTCGGCGAGGTCGCGCGCACCACCATGGTGCGCAACGCCTTCCGCGCCCTGACCGGCGATCACTGGCCGACGCGGCTGATCGCCTTCAGCGACGACATGGACGGCCTGCGCAAGGTTCCGGAGGGCATCCCGAACCCGGAGATGCTGGTCGAGGACCTGCACAAGCCATTGACCGTGGTGCGTGACCCGTTCGGGACCCACGACAGCTTCGGCGCCCACAACAACGCCCGCCTGCGCGCCTTCCTCGACGGCTTCGGCTTCGACTATGAATTCCTGTCCTCGACCGAGCAGTACCGCTCGGGCCGGTTCGACGAGACCCTGCTGACCCTGCTGGAGCGTTTCGACGCTGTGCAGGCGATCATGCTGCCGACCCTCGGCGAGGAGCGTCGCGCCACCTATTCGCCCTTCCTGCCCGTCAGCCCCGTCACCGGCCATGTGCTGCAGGTCCCGACGCTGGAGCGCAATGTCGACAAGGGGACGATCGTCTTCGACGACCCGGCCGGCGGCCGCACCGAGGTCCCCGTCACCGGCGGCCATGTGAAGCTGCAGTGGAAGCCCGACTGGGCCATGCGCTGGACGGCGCTGGACGTCGATTACGAGATGTCGGGCAAGGACCTGATCGAGAGCGTGCGCGAGAGCGGCAAGATCTGTCGCGCTCTCGGCGGTGTTCCACCCGAGGGTTTCAACTACGAGCTCTTCCTCGATGTCGAGGGCAGGAAGATTTCCAAGTCGAAGGGCAACGGCCTGACGATGGAGGAGTGGCTGCGCTACGGCACGCCGGAGTCGCTGAGCTGGTACATGTTCCAGTCGCCGAAGTCGGCCAAGAGCCTGCATTTCAACGTCATTCCGCGGGCCATCGACGACTGGCTGGCGGCCATCGAAGCCTACAAGACCCAGGAGCCGGCCAAGCGGATCGACAACGCCGTCTGGTCGATCCATGCCGGATCGCCGCCGGACCACACCTCGCCGGTGTCCTTCGCCCTGTTGCTCAACCTCGTCGGCGTGGCCAATGCGTCGAACAAGGACCAGCTGTGGGCCTATTTCGCCAAGTATCTGCCCGATGCGACGCCGGAGTCCGAGCCGCTGCTGGACCAGCTGATGGACCGGGCGCTGAACTACTACGTCGACTTCGTGAAGCCGACGAAGTCGTATCGTCTGCCCGACGACAGGGAGAAGGCGGCGCTGCTCGATCTGGCGGGGCGGCTGAGGGCCCTGCCGGCCGATACGACGGACGGCGAGCTGATCCAGGCGGAAGTCTATGCCGTCGGCAAGGAGCACGCCTTCGAGCCCCTGCGCGGCTGGTTCGGCGCCCTGTACGAGGTGCTGCTGGGCGCGTCCCAGGGGCCTCGCTTCGGCTCCTTCGCGGCCATTTACGGCCTGCCGCAGACCATTCAGCTCATTGAGGACGGGGCCAACGGCAAGCTGGCCTCCGGCTGAGCCGGTTCGTGCGGTAACGTACATGAACCGAATATAACGGCGAGGCTCCGGGAGCCTTCACCTCGGGCGGCGCATTGTGCCCTGCATCGACCAACTCGATGACAGGAGACAGAGCCATGTCGAAGAACAAGATCACCGCCGCCGTCGCCGCCGCCGCCCTGATGGGCGGCCTGGCCCCGATGGCGCTTCCGACCGCCGCTGTCGCCCAGCAGGCCAACGGCGTGACCAATTGCGACGCCCCGGGCGGACGCCAGCGCGCCGGCGCCCTGATCGGCGCCGTCGTCGGCGGTCTGGCGGGCAGCCAGGTCTCGCGGAATGAGCGCGCCCTCGGCGCCGTGGTCGGCGCCGGCGCCGGCGCCGCCGCCGGTTCCTACATCGGCTGCAACCAGCAGCGCGCCCGGTCCTACAGCTCGGACTACAGCTATGGCGAGGGCGACTCCTACCGCGCCACCTCGAACCTGCGCATCCGCTCCGGTCCGGGGACCAACTATCGTCAGGTCGGCAGCCTCTCGGCCGGCCAGCCGTTCACCGCGGTGAGCTCGCAGGGCGAATGGGTCCAGATCGCCGGCGGCGGCTGGGTCAACGCCCACTACGTCAGCCGCTGACGTCACCTCATCTCAACGAAAGGCCGCCCTCCGGGGCGGCCTTTTTTGTTACTGGCTGACCCAGAGGATGCGCCCCATCCAGACGATGTCCTTCCGGGCGACGGTTCGGGCCTCATAGGCTGGATTGATCGAGGCCAGGGTCACCGCCTTCGCCGTCAGCCCGGCGACCTCCTTGGCCAGGGTCTCGCCGCCCGCTGTGCGCACCACCACCCGGTCGCCCTTGCGCACGTCCGAAGCTTCCCGGTCGACGATGATGCGGTCGCCTTCGCGGTACACAGGAGCCATGGAATCGCCGGTGACGCGCAGGCTCAGCAGCGTCTCCTTCGGCCGCGGCAGTTCGGTCTGGTCCCAGCCGTCGCCGACGGGCAGGCCGGCGTCGTCGAAGAAACCGTCCTCGCCCGCCTGGGCCATGCCCAGCATCGGGACGGTCGACGCTCGCTCCGGCGCGTCGCGGGCCAGATCAGCGAACTCCCCCAGCGACAGGCCCGCAGCCCGCAGGACCCGGGTGAGGCTCTCGGTCGACGGCCAGCGCGGCCGCGGCGGATCGCCGGGTCCGAACCGCTTCGAGGGGTTGAAGCTGGTCGCGTCCAGCCCCGCCCGCCGGGCCAGCGCCGAGGCGCTGAGTCCCTCACGCCGGGCCAAGGCGTCGATCGCCTTCCAGAGCTGGCCGTGCGACAGGGGCATGGGGGCGGGTGTCCGCGGCGGCCCGGGAGGGTCGATTCGGGTTCAGGCTACTACAGGGGCGTAGGAATATCCACCTAACCCGCCGGCCCGGCTACTCCAGCCCGAGCGTGCGCCGGTCCCGCCACGCCTGTGCGACGCCCAGGGCGAGGATGAGGAGGATGCCGTAGCTGGCCAGGTTGATGACGGCATAGAAGGCGACGATCGGGGGTCGGCCGTCCGCCGTGGTCAGCACGTGACTCATGACGACCACCGCCTGGAGGGCTGCGGCCCAGATCGGCCATGAGCGGCGGCTCTTCCAGGCCAGGGCGACGTAGGCTCCCAGCATCACCGTCTCGACAATCATCAGCCCCCATTGCGGGCCGTAGAGCTGACTGTCATGCTGCAGCAGCAGTGAAGCGAGCGCGCCGAGGGCGTAGGCGCCGGCCCCGACCCGCTCCGGCTCGTCGCCCTTCAGGAAGGCGAAGGTCACGACGACCACGCCAACCGCCACGCCGATCTGGGAATACAGGGTGTCGAACACCGGCCTTGCCTTTCGTCGCAGGCGCCCGCAGCCGGCGCGGATCCAGCCCTACAGTTTGCCCGGCGCACTCATCGAGGCGATCCGGCGCTCCTGCCAGGCCCAGAATGTGCCGACGGCGAGGGTGATCAGGATGCCGTAGTTGGACATGTTGATGACGGTGGCGGCGGCGTCGACCGGCGGTCTCAGATTGGCCGCCACGAGCGCGTAGCTGGTGACGATCAGGGACTGGAAGCTGGCGGCCCATATGGGCCAGGCCCGGCGACTGTGCCAGGCGAGTCCGAGGAAGACGACCAGCAATACGATCTCAAGCGCCATAACGCCCCAACGAGGGAGGTTCGGCGTCGCGTTGCCCTTGATCATCGTCGCGGCGAGGAAGACCATCGCATAGGCTGCGCCGCCCATCCGCTCCGTCTCGTCGCCCTTCACGAAGGCGAAGGCGACCACAAGCACGGCGGCGACCAGGACAAGCTGGGAGTAGATGGTCTCAAACACAGAATCGCCCCCACGCCTTGAGCATGGGGGCGATAGTGCCTGAAGTCAGCGGCCGCGGAAATGACCGCTAGCCGACATTACCTCGAATTAAACTGCGCGGAGACGGTGCTCGCCCGTGGTCTTCGGACGCTCGGTCTGGCCCTTGTCTTCGCCGGTCGCGTAGACGCCGTAGCCCATGCGGCGGTGATCCTTGGCCATTTCCTCGTGGCAGGCGACGACGGCCTGACGGGCGACGGCGAGGGCGGCGATCGCCTCAAGAGCCTTGGCCTGCGCGTCCGCGCCGACGACCGGCGAGACGTTCAGGGCAGCGCGGGCACCGATCATCGACTGCACCAGGGACGTGGCGCGAGTGATCGCGGCGTCAACGGACTGCTCTGTCGCACTCAGATCACCAGCGAGGCTGGCGATGACTTGGGCCTTATCCACGGGAAGCCTCCACACAAAGATGATGAACGGAGTCTTAACATAAGCCGGCGGTTTCCGGTAGGGATTTGTTGACCATGTCGCCACCTGTGTCGCCTTCCGGACACACCTTGCCGCCGCCGCCGACGGGGGGCGTGTCGCCCGGCTTGTCGACGGGGCCGAACGCCAGCGCTTCGAGGCCCAGCGTCCGGGCCAGGGCGGCGAGGGTGTTGTGCGTCTGGACGAGGTGCCCCCGCGCCTCGGCGAGGGCGCCGACGGCGGCCGCCGCGCCGTGGAACGCCCGCTGGCCCGCGACGGCGGACAGCCAGGCCTCGGCCCGCGCTGTCGGAAGCGCGGCGGTCAGGCTCGCCGTCTCTGACAAGGCCTGGTCTATGGCCGCTTCGGCGGCGTAGAGGCGGACGGCGAGCGCCTCGCCAATGATCTGTCGGGTCATGGGTCGTCCTCCGGTGATCCCGAATCGGTACCGGAGGCAATCGACAGTTACAACGAACTACAACTAGAGGTCGTGTTCAGCCACGAGGAAGTGGGCGGTGAGGGAGGCGATCGGCTGCGCCTCGTCCTCCTGCCAGGCCTCGGCCAGCACATGGGCCACGCGTCGGCCGGCCTTGCTGATGCGGGCCCGGGCGTGGACGTCGACCGGCCGTCCCGTGCGCAGATAGGCCACCGTCACGTTGATCGGCCGGGGCAGGCGCAGGCGGGGCCAGGTCAGGGCCACCTGGGCCACGGCGGTCAGCTCCAGAAGGGCGGCCGTGGAGCCGCCATGCAACGCCGGCAGCATCGGATTGCCGATAAGGCGGTCGGCGAACGGCATGGTCACGGTGAGCACCTCGTCGTCCTGCCGGCTCTCCAGTCCGAGAAAGCGGGCGTAGGGAACCCGATCCAGCAGGGCGCTCATCGTGCTGCCTCCTCGCGGGCGCCGCGGGCGCTGAGCACATAGGTGGCCTGTGCCGCCGCCACGGGGTCGTCCGGCTCCGCCTCGAACGCCCAGGCCCGGACGAAGGCGATCGAATGGGTCAGCCGGTAGCAGCGCGCCTCGGCGATCAGGTCCCGCCGGGGCTCGGCTGCGCGCATATAGTCGACGCGCAGGTCAAGCGTGGCGATCGGCTCGAACCGATCCAGCGCGATCCACACCGCCAGGCCCCCCACGTGATCCAGCAGGGCCGTGACCAGGCCGCCGGCCAGCACGCCGGTGTCCGGGTCGCCGACCAGATCCTCGCGCCACGGCACGCGGATCCGCACCCGGTCGCCCTCCAGGCGGTCGAATTCGAAGCCCAGGGCGTGGGTATGGGCGGCGCCGGACGCCAGCTGCGGCAGCAGGTCGACAAGAGTGGAAGAGGCCATGTCCTGCTATCGCCCCGCGTCGGGCCGGGACGCAAGCGCCGCTCGCGCGTTCTCCAGCGAACCGAAGGCCCCATATTCGACCCATGATCCGATTCGAGGACCTGCTCAGACCGACGCCGGCCGGCCTGTACTGCCCGCCGGGCGACTTCTACGTCGACCCGGTGCAGCCGGTCGACCGCGCGGTGGTCACCCACGGCCATTCCGACCACGCCCGTTCCGGCCACGGCGCCGTTCTGGCCACGCCCCAGACCCTCGCCATCATGGCCGAACGCTACGGCGTCGATTTCGCGGCGCGCGAGCAGCCGGTTCCCTATGGAGACACCGCCTCGCACAATGGCGTGGAGGTGACCCTGGTCCCCGCCGGCCACGTTCTGGGGTCCGCCCAGGCGGTGATCCGCTGGAAGGGCGTCACCATGGTCGTGTCCGGGGACTACAAACGCCGCCGCGACCCCACCTGCGCCGCGTTCGAGCCCGTGCCCTGCGACGTCTTCATCTCCGAGGCGACCTTCGGCCTGCCTGTCTTCGTCCATCCGCCGGACGGGGAGGAGATCGGCCGCCTGGTGCACTCCCTGCGCCAGTTCCCCGAACGGGCCCATCTCGTCGGAGCCTATGCGCTGGGCAAGGCGCAGCGCGTCATCCGCCTCCTGCGCGAGGCGGGGTGGGAGCGTTCCATCTACGTCCACGGCGCGCTGGAACGGCTGAACCGGCTGTACGAGCGCGAAGGCGTCGATCTGGGTCCGCTGGAGCCGGCGACGGGGCTCAAGCCGAACGCCCTCGGCGGCGAGGTGGTGATCGCCCCGCCGTCGGCGACCCAGGACCGCTGGGCCCGCCGCTTCGCCGATCCGGTGCTGGCCTTCGCCTCGGGCTGGATGGGCGTCCGCGCCCGGGCCCGGCAGAGGGGGGTGGAGCTGCCGCTGGTGCTGTCGGACCACGCGGACTGGCCCGAATTGACCGCCACCTTCGCCGAGCTGAAGCCCGAAGAGGTCTGGATCACCCACGGACGCGAGGAGGGCCTGCTGCGCTGGTGCGAGCTGAACGGCCAGAAGGCCCGGGCCCTGCGGCTGGTCGGCTATGACGACGAGGACGAGGAGGCGGCCCCCGACGAAGCCGGCTAGGCCGCCGAGCGCGAGGCGCGACCCTTGGCGGGCGCTGCGCCGGCCGCCGCCGTCGCCGTCGCCTGCTCCAGCGCCGCGCTCATGGCCATGCGCAGGCGTTCGGGCTTGATCGGCTTCTCGACCACCGCGGCCATGCCGCAGGCGAGGTATTTCTTCGCGTCTTCGGGATCGGCGTTGGCGGTCAGGGCGACGATCGGAACGGCGCTCACCGGGCCCTCGAGGGCGCGGATCGCCAGGGTCGCCTGGACCCCGTCCATGCGCGGCATCTTGATATCCATCAACACCAGGTCGAACTGCCGTTGCTGAACGGCCTCCAGGGCCTCTACGCCGTCGTCGGCGGTTTCAGAGGTGCATCCGAACATTTCGCACAGCGCCTGGGCCACCACGCGGTTGGTGGCGTTGTCGTCCACGATCAGCACGTGCGGGTTGCTGGTCATCTCCAGGTCCGACAGCGACTGGACGTTGGAGGCCGGAGCCGCCTCCGCCCGGGTCCGGTCGACCTCGAGGTCGAAGGAGAAGGTCGCGCCGCGCCCGCCGTTGTTCCGGGCCCGGATACGGCCCCCCATGCGGTCGACGATCTGGCGGCAGATCGACAGGCCGAGACCCGCGCCGTCATGGCCCGAGCCGTGGACGAACGGCTCGAAGATGGTGTCGACCCGGTCGGCGTCGATGCCGGGACCGTCATCGCGAACCCGGGCTTCCAGCCGGATCCGGTCGCCGTTCGCCACTGCCTTCAGACTGGCCTCGACGACGCCGTTGCGGGCGAATTTCAGGGCGTTGCCGATCAGGTTGTTGAACACCTGCGCCAGCCGGGCCCCGTCGATGACGGCGGCAAGTTCGGTGTCGCCCTCGTAGCTGATCATCAGGGTGACATCGTCCTGCGAGGCGCGCGGCGCCCACAGCGCCTGCACCTCGTCCATCAGGGCCCGCAGCGGGGTGGGCGCCGGGTGCAACGCCAGTTCGCCGGCTTCCGCCCGCGACAGGTCCAGGGCGTCCTGCAGGATTTTCAGCAGGGTTTCGGACGATTCCACGATCGTGGTCACATGGGCGTGGGCCTGCGCGTTCAGGGGCTGGCGGCGCAGCAATTCGGCCACCGCCAGCACGCCGTTCATCGGCGTGCGCAGCTCGTGGCTCATGATGGTCAGGAACTGGCTCTTGTCGCGTGCGGACATCAGGGCCTGGGCGTGGCTGTCGTTCATCGCCCGCACCTGTTCGACCAAGTCCGCATTGTCGCGCCGCTGGCTCTCGTTGACGGCCCGCAACAACGACGCCACCGTCCCGACGCCGTGATAGCGCCCGTCCCGGGTGACGATGAAGCCTCGCATCAGCGTGCCGGAGCCGCTCTTCAGCAGGGCGTCGCACACGGTGTCGATGGCTACGCCGGCCTCGACGATCGGGGGTTCGCGGTCCATCACATGGACGACCGGCCGCCGGGCGTAGCGGGCATGGCCGAACGGACCGGCGATCTTCAGCAGGAAATCGTTGCGCTCGATCAGGCCGACCGGACGGCGGCCGTCGACGACGGCGATCACGAGAGTGTCGGGTTCGCTCTCGAAGCGGGCGTACACCTCGCTTCCCAGCATCCGGGGCGACACCGCCTCGGCGCGCTCGGTGAGAACTTCAATGGTCGGCATTACTCACCGGGACTCCACTGCGACCGGTGGACATTGCAAGCCAACCATTTGCGGAAGCGTTAAGCCGGACAGCGTTTTGCGCCGGCGCCCGGGCTGGTGTAAGAGGCCGACCCGTCCCCGAACGGCCCATCACCCCTGTCCATGCGCGCGGCCGACCGGCCGACCGCAGGTTTGTCATGAGCGATTCACTGCAAAACCCTGCAAAATCGGCCCTGGTTCTGTTCTCCGGCGGTCAGGACAGCGCGACCTGCCTCGCATGGGCGCTCGCGCGCCACCAGCGTGTCGAGACGGTCGGGTTCGACTACGGCCAGCGCCATGCGGTCGAGATGCAGGCCCGCCTGAACGTGCGTGAGGGCATGGCGCGGGTGCTGCCCGGCCTCGCCGACCGGCTCGGCCCAGACCATGTGGTCGATCTGACCGGCTATGGCCGCATCGCCGAGAGCGCCCTGACGGCCGACCGCGCCATAGAGATGGGCGCCCGCGGCCTGCCGACCACCTTCGTGCCCGGCCGCAATCTGGTCTTTCTGGCCTGCGCCGCCGCCCTCGCCGACCGCCGGGGGCTGGAGTTGCTGGTCGGCGGCATGTGCGAGACCGACTTCTCGGGCTATCCCGACTGTCGGCGCGACACGATCGACGCCATGGCTCATGCGCTGAGCCTCGGGCTGGACAGGCCGGTGGTCATTGAGACGCCGCTGATGGCCCTGACCAAGGCCGACACCTGGGCCCTGGCCCGGGATCTGGGCGGGCCGGAGCTGGTCGAGCTGATCATCGAGGCGTCGCACACCTGCTATCGCGGCGACCGGGACCACCGCCACGACTGGGGCTACGGCTGCGGCGACTGCCCGGCCTGCGAATTGCGCGCCGCCGGATACGACGCGTGGATTGCGCGCGCCGGAGGGTCGGCATGACCTATTCGGCCAAGGAGGTCTTCCTGACGGTTCAGGGCGAGGGCGGGCAGGCCGGGCGGCCGGCCGTCTTCCTGCGTTTCGCCGGCTGCAATCTCTGGAACGGGCTGGAGCGCGACCGCGCGACGGCGGTCTGCAGCTTCTGCGACACCGATTTCGTCGGCGTGGACGGCGATGGCGGCGGCAAGTTCGCGACTGCGGACGCCCTGGCCGCCCATGTCGCGGCGATGTGGCGGGGGCGGGAAGGGGACCCCAAGCTGGTCGTCTGCACCGGCGGCGAACCCTTGCTGCAACTGGACGCGCCTCTGATCGACGCCCTGCACGCGCGCGGCTTCGAGATCGCCATCGAGTCCAACGGCACCTTGGCGGCCCCCGCCGGAGTCGACTGGATCTGCGTCAGCCCCAAGGCCGCCGCGCCGGTGGTCCAGACCTCGGGCCAGGAGCTGAAGCTGGTCTACCCGCAAGCCGCCGCCATGCCCGACCGGTTCGAACACCTCGCCTTCGAGCGCTTCTGGCTCCAGCCCATGGACGGACCCGACCGCGAGGCCAATACGGCGGCCGCCCTCGACTATTGCCTGAGCCACCCCAAATGGCGGCTCAGCGTCCAGACCCACAAATACATCGGCGTAAGATGAGCGTTTTCGAGATCACCAAGGCGGCCACCTTTGACGCCGCCCACCACTTCCCGAGCGAGCCGGAGGGCAGCATCTATCGCCGCCTGCACGGTCATTCCTTCCAGGTCGAGGCGACTGTGCGCTCCGAGGTGCTGGACGCCGCGCACGGCTGGGTCGCCGACCTCGGCGCGCTCGACCGCGCCCTGCGCGCCGCTGCGGAGGAGCTTGACCACGGGCTGCTCAACGAAAAGCCGGGCCTGGAGCTGCCGTCGCTGGAGAACCTCTGCCTGTGGTTCGCCAACAGACTGAGGCCGGAATGGCCCGGTCTCAGCCGCATCACCGTGTCCCGCCCGACCATCCACGAACGCTGCGTGCTGACGCTGTGACCGTGGTGCGCTGCTACCGCGATGGCGACGCGGACTCGCTGGCGGCGGTGTTCGAGCGGGCGGTGCGGACGATTGGTCCGGCCGACTACTCGCCGGCCCAGATCGAGGCATGGATCGGCCATGATCCCCGGGCGCAACGCTTTCGGTCCGCGATGGCCGATGGCCGCTCTTGCTGGGTGGCGTTGGACGATGAGGGGCGGGTGACCGCCTTCGTCGATCTGGAGGCGGACGGCCACATCGACTTTCTTTTCGCCGATCCGGCGGTCGCCGGCCGCGGCGTGACCTCGCGGCTTCTCGATGTCCTGGAACGAACGGCGCGCGACCGGGGGCTGACGCGCCTGTACGTTGAGGCCAGCGAGCCGGCGCGGCGGTTCCTGGTGAAGCGCGGCTATGAGGTGGTGCGCCGCCGCGACTTCGAAATCCGCGGGGTCCCGATCCACAACTACGCCATGGAACTGTGGCTCTGACCGGCTAGCAGTCGCGGCCCTGGCGCTGACGCTGCTCGCAACGGCGCTGCTCGCGCTCGTATTCGCGCTGTTCCCGCTCGCGTTTGGCCCGGGTCTCCTCATCGGAGGTGGTCACGGCGTCCACGCCAGCGCCGACGACCGCCCCCGTGGCCCTGGCGGCCCCGCCCACGACGGCGGCCCCTGTCCCCACGACCGCCCCGACGACGCAGCCCTGCAGCATCAGGCCGACCCCGACCAGCGCCAGCAACCGGCAACCCATTCCCGTAGCGCGCGTCATCTCTGTCCTCCGTCAGGCCGGCTTGGGCCTCGATAGTAAACGCACGCGGGCCGGTCCGTCTCCGCAGCAGGCCGTCAGATTTCTCGCGTGAGGTGCAACCGCGCGGCGCCACGTCCGCTGACGTGTAGGCTGACGGCAGTATTTCGGAGAGTTCCAGTGTTGCGTGTGTGTTTACTCGGGGCGAGTCTGGCCTCGATAGTCGGCGGAAGCGTGGCGGCTCATGAGCCGGGCGCCCGTTATCAGGCTCCTCCGTGGAGCAACCAGTACGCCTATCAGGGCTCGGCGAGCCGGATGTGGTCCTGGAGCCGCGAGGACCGGTCCTACCAGGTCGACGAGCGATACGACGGGCGGGAACACCGCTACGAGCGGCGGGACTATCGGGACTGCCGCTGCGGGCCGGAGCCCCGGGGCCGCGAAGTCCACCTGCGTCCCGGCCCGGTCTATGTCGATCGGCGGCCCGTCTATATCGAGCAGCCGCCGGTCTACATCGAACAGCCGCCGATCTATGTGGAGTCGCCGCCGATCTACGTCCAGGGGCCGCCGATCTATGTCGAATCGCCGCCGGTCTATGTCGATCCGCCTGTCGTCCACCTGACGCCGGGGCCGGTCCATGTGACGCCGCCCGAGGTGCACGTCCGTCCGGCCGACGTGGTCTACGACAGTCCGCCGCCCCCGCCGCCGACGCATTTCGGCGACCTGCCGCCGCCCGACAACATCCCGCCGGTGGCCCCGCCGCCGTCTCACAACTATCGCCAGGAACCCGGAGAGCGGGGCTAGGGGCGACGCCGGACCTGGTGGGCGGCGAGGGGTTCGAACCCCCGACCCCCTCGGTGTAAACGAGGTGCTCTGACCAGCTGAGCTAGCCGCCCGTCCGTCCGTGAGGCCGGTCCTAGAACCGGAAGCTGGCCCGCAGGAACAGCATGTAGCGGACATAGTCCTCGATCAGCTCCGCATCGGCGCTGACGGACAGCATGCCCAGTTCGTTGCCGACGTTGAGACGGAAGCCCAGGATCGGTCCGCCACCCTCGATGCTGTCGCCCGTCAGGGTGAAGTCGCCGCCGCCCGAGCGGAAGCGGGCGACGGTGTCGCCCGGATCGACCGAGATGTTCTGGCGCCAGCCGACCCGCACTTCCGGACGCAGCCAGTCGTTCTGGCCCATCTTCATGCCGAAATTGATCGCCGCCGTGGCCGAGAACAGATGGCCCTCGCGGTCGTCGATCTCGAGGTCGAAGCCGTCGCCCCCGCCTTCCTCGACGTGACCGTCCTCGCTCAGCGAGAAGAATTCGGCATAGGCCTCGGGGCGGATGGTGAAACGGCCGAACTCGCGCTCATAGGAGACGCCGCCGGCGGCCGCCAGACTGAAGCCGTTCCAGTCGGATTCATTGGACAGGTTCAGGCCGGCGCCGACCAGACGGCGCTCGGACGAGAACCATGCGTAGCCCGCCGAAGCGCGCGCCCAGGTCGTCCAGTACTGGCCCTGGGCGCGCCAGTAGGCGCCGAGTTCCAGCAGGCTGGCGGACAGGACCTCCTCGGCTTCCGCCTCGGGATCCTCGAGGTCCGACGAGGTGAAGGCGACGCTCAGGCCGACGGCTCCGAGGCCGGTCCCGCGCTCGATACCCCCGGCCACGCCGAAGCCTTCCGAACGGAAGCCGTAGGTGTCGGTCTTGTCCTTGTCGGCGTAGAAATTGATCTCCTGGACCCAGGCGCTGGTCTCGCCGGGAGCGGCCGAGGCGTTGCGGCCGGTCAGGGCGCGGGTGACCGCGTCCACGCCCGACGCCAGCGACAGCAGCGGACCGCCCGAGTGGTCGGGCAGCATCTGTTCGTACAGGTTCAGGAACTCGTCGCGCCCGGTCTGGGCCAGGAAGGCGTCGCGCACGAGACCGGCGTCGGCTCCGCCGAGGGCGCCGTAGAAGGCGTCGAACATCTGGGCTTCGGCGGCGATCAGGTCCGCTTCGTCCGCCGTGCGGCGGCGCACATCCGCGAACACCTGGCCGGCGGCCACGTCGGCCCCGGCCTCGACCACATAGAGGTAAGGCGAATTGTCGGCCAGCGAGGCCAGGTCGATGGCACCGTAGTTCAGCGTGCCGGCGTCGATAAGGACGAACCGGTCGGCGTCCACCAGCAGCGAGTTGAAGCGGACCCCCAGGCCGGCGCCGTCAGCGAGGGTCGCCGTGCCGGAAACATTGAAGGCGCCGGCGGTGCTGGTGGCCGGGTCCAGCGTCACCACGAGGGTGCCGTCGGCGCCCACGTCGAGGTTGGTGAGGTTCAGCGAATCCACGCTGCGGTTCTCGAGCGTGCCGTTGGACACATTGATGTCCAGCGCCCCGTCGGCGTCGGACAGGCCGCCGCTCACGAACGCTCCGCCGGTGATGAGCAGGGAATCGGCTCCGGCGCCGAAGCTGATGTCGCCGAGGACGTCGCCGTTGCGGATATCCAGGACGTCGTCGCCGCTGCCGAGCCTGACGGCGCCGCGGATGTAGGGCTCGTTGGCGTCGGGAACCCCGTCCCCGTCCGTGTCCGGATTGGTCGCTGTCGGCGTGGCCGCGATCCCGTCCTGGATCAGGGTCACGCCCGTGGTGTTGGCGCTGACGTCGATGGCCGTGGCGACGCCGGTGATCGGATCGTTGTCAGCGTTCGCAGCCACCGCCGCATGGATCGACCGGTTGTTGGTGATCGAGGTCAGCGTACCGCTGAGATCGTGAATGGCGACGCTGTCCCCGACTCCGCCGGTGGTGCTCGCGAGGATGCTGCCGCTGTTGACCAGGCTGTTGACGACGGCCCCGCTGTCGATGCGGATCGCCGTGGCCGTGGTGGTGTCCAGCTCGCTGCTGCTGCCTGCGGTGATGGCGTTGGTGTTGATCAACGTCGGCGAGATGGCGCCTTCGCCGAACCGCACGGCGGTGGCGTCCGCGTCGAGCGCCAGGGCCACGATCGTGCCCTCGTTCCGGACCCCGCCGGCGACGTCGACCGTCTGACCGGCGTTGCCGCCGATGACGAGGCCGTTCGCGGCCACCTCCTCATACACGCCATTCGCCGTGATGCTGCCGCGGTTGATCAGCCCGTAGGCCTCGTCATCCACGCCGACGGCGCCGAGCGTGATCGATTGCGTGGCCGATCCGATCTCGAGGGCCGGAGCCGAGCCGTAGACGTTGACCGAGGCCGTGGTTTCCGAGGCGTCGAGAATGCCGTCGCCGTCGCGGTCGGGGTCGTCCCGGTTCTTGATGCCGTCGCCGTCGTCGTCCTCATCGCCGTTCTTGACGCCGTCGTTGTCGTCGTCGCCGTCGATGCCGGCCTCGCCGTAGCTCGGCCCCCGGTCGAGCACGATGCCGCCGGCGACATTGCCCTGGATGCTGACGGCGGGTCCGCCCTGCATCAGATCGTCAGCGTCCAGTTCGTCTACGAACAGGATCTGCTGATCGAGGTCCGCCGGCTCCTCGAAGCCTTCCGGGCGATCCGCCGGCCGGCTGACATAGCGATAGCCTGACGCGGTGACGGCCGAGTGGATGACCATGGCGCCGCCGACGTCGCCCTCGACGGAGAGGGCGGCCGAGCCGGGCCCGCGCGCGATGATGGCGCCGCCGGTCCGGACGTCGCCGCTGACGTCGCCCGTCACCCGTACGCCGTAGCTGTCCTGGCCGGTCACGACCACGGTGCCGAAGGCGTCGAACGTGCCGTCCAGCGCCGACTCGAGCGAGATTCCGTAGGAGTTGTTGCCGTCAACGGTGATCTGCGCGCCCGACTTGACGAAGATGTCGCCGGTCAGCGGCGCGGCGCCGGCCAGCCGGACGCCGTAGCGTCCCGAACCGGTGGCGAAGGGGCCGTCGATATCCCCGTCCTTGTCCGTGTCTCGCTCGGCGTCGGTAGCCCTGTCCTCGGCCAGGGTGATCGAGCCCCCGATAGTCACGTCAGCCGTATTGCCGCCCTCGATCAGCACGCCCGTCGAGCCCGCCGGGGCGTTGCGGATGACGATGCTGCCCGCTTCCATGTTGAAGTTGTGGCTCGAGTTCACCGTCACGCCGACGCCGCTGTTCAGCGTGATCGAGCCGCCGGTGGCCATCCGGATGGTGTCCGGTCCGCTGCCGGTCGCATTGGCCGTGGTGATCGGCGTGGTCCGGGCCGTCGAGATGACGACTTCGGCCATGGCGCCGGAGGCCGCCATCAAGGGAGCGATCGCCACCGCGGTCGCGAGCATAATACGCATTCAGAAGAACCCCTGTGGACGACACGCGCAGAGACGCCGGCGATCCTCTAACAGGGACCACGCCAGCCTGCCTCAAGTTTCGCGAATTTGAGGCGAATGCAAGGCCGAAGGCGTCCTTCCGACCATGTAACCCAGCGTGGCTGTTGTCGAGCGCGGTATCAATGTGATATCACTTTCATATCGAATCAGGAGGGACTGATGACCACGACCCACTCCAAATCCGCCGAGCGCCCGGCGTCCACCGCCAACGGCCTGCTCATGCTGCTCCTCGGCCTGTTGCTTATCATCGGCGGCCCGATCGTCGTGTCACAGGATCCCGACAACCCCCTCATGGTCCTCGGCGGAATTGTCACCGCGGTGACCGGCCTGCTTCTGCTCTGCGGACTTTACTCCCTGCAGCCCAACGAGAGCATGGCGATCCTGCTGTTCGGCGACTATCGCGGCACCGACCGCAAGACCGGCCTGCGCTGGGTCCTGCCGTGGTACAGCCGCAAGAAGATCAGCCTGCGCGTCCGCAACCTGACCAGCGACAAGCTGAAGGTGAACGACCGGCGCGGCAATCCGATCGAGATCGCGGCCAACGTCGTCTGGCGGGTCGAGGATTCGGCCCAGGCCCTGTTCGACGTCGACGACTATCAGGCTTTCGTGAACATCCAGGTCGACACGGCCCTGCGCGACATCGCCTCCCACTACGCCTACGACCACGGCGAAGAGGGCGCGGAGCCCGAGATGACCCTGCGTTCCGACGCCGAGGATGTCGCCGGCCGCCTGCGTGACGAACTGGTCAACCGGGTCGCCGTCGCCGGCGTCGCGGTGGACGAGGCGCGGCTGGCGCACCTCGCCTACGCCCCGGAGATCGCCGGGGCCATGCTCCGCCGCCAGCAGGCCGAGGCGGTTCTGTCCGCGCGCCGGCTGATCGTCCGCGGCGCGGTCAGCATGGTCGAGAGCGCCCTCGTCGACCTCGGCGAACGCGGCGTCGTCGAATTCGACGAGGACCGCAAGGCGGCCATGGTCTCCAACCTGCTGGTCGTGCTGTGCGGCGACCGCGACGCCCAGCCGGTCGTCAACGCCGGCACCCTGTACGGCTGACATGGCGCGAAGTCGCAAGCCGTTCCTGATGCGGGCCTCTCCCGGGCTGATGGCGGCGGTCGAGCGATTGGCCGCCGCCGAACTGCGCTCGGTCAACGCCCAGGTGGAGACGCTGCTGCGCGAAGCCCTGGCCCGGCGCGGCGTCATCCCGCCGGAGGACCCTCCGCCGGCGGACGACTCAAAGGATGACGCTTGAGCTTCGCCGTCGCTGGCGCTACGGCGCGCGGATGGTGAAGTCGCATATGTCCAAGGTCCGCAAGGCCCGCCGCATCCAGAAGCGGGTCCGACGCGTCGGACCCCTCGGCATCAACGCCGCCGAGAAGGAGCTGATGAACCTGGCCGGCCTGGAGGTCCAGGAGGGCGAGCTTCGCCTGTTCCCCGGCTGGGACGAGGAAGTCTCCGAAACCCTGAAGGCGACCAAGACGGCCGCCGAGGACGAACGCCCCCGCCTGGTCGACACCACCATGCTCTACGCCCCCCGTTCGGGCGGGGTGAAACGCTACCTGCTGTCGAAGAAGGCCTGGCTTGAGGCGGAGCGACCCGGCGTGGCCCATTCTCTCGTCGTACCGGGCGCCCATCACAAGGCCGGCGACGACGGCATCGTCCAGCTGCACGCGACCAAACTGCCCTTCGGCGACGGCTACCGCTGGCCCACCTCCGTGCGCCGCTGGGGCGCCTGGGTGGCGTCGCTCAATCCCTCGCTGATCGAGGCCGGCGACCCCTATACACCGGGGCAGGGGGCGCTGGAGGCCGGCCAGCGCGCCGGTTGCCCGGTCGTCGGCTTCTGCCATTCCGATCCCGCCGGCCTCGCCGCGCTTCACTTCGGCGAATGGGCCAAGAAGCCGGTCGAAAAACGCTGGGCCCGTCTGTTCGGCCAGTTCGACCGCGTCGTTTCGCCCAGCCGATACATCGCCCGCCGCCTGGAAGAGGCCGGCATCAAGGACATCGTCATCCAGCCCCTCGGGGTCGAGGTCGACACCTTCCGTCCCGACCGTGGCGACCGCGACTGGCTGCTGAAGAAGCTGAACCTGCCCGCCTCGGCCCGTTTGCTGTGCTTCGCCGGCCGTCCTGCGCGCGAGAAGAACATCGATGTGCTGATCCAGGCGGTCCAGAAGCTGGGCGACCCCTACCATCTCGTCCTGATCGGCGCCGGCGCGGGCCTGCCGGCCGAGGAGCGGGTCATCTCCCTGCCGTACGAGGCCAATCCCAAGGCCGTGGCCCGGATCATCGCCTCCTGCGACGCCTTCGTGCACGCCAATGACAAGGAGCCTTTCGGCCTGATCGTGCTGGAGGCCATGGCCTGCGGCCGGCCCGTCGTGGGCGTCAACGCCGGCGGGGTGAAGGAAACCGTCGACGACACCGTCGGCCAACTGGCGAAGAGCGCCGACCCCGTCCACTACGCCGCCGCCATCGAGGCCCTGTTCGGCCGCGACATCGAGGCCCTCGGCGTGGCCGCAAGGGCCCGGGCGGTGGACCGCTTCTCCTGGGGCCGGGTGTTCGAGGACCTGTGCATGACCTACGCCGACGTCAGCGGCGAGCGCGCCTTCGTCGAACCACGCGGCGAATGGGCCGAGCACTGACGATCTCGACAGGGCGGGCGCCCGCCGTCAGTGTGCGCCAAAACGGGGACCTTCGATGAAACGCCTTCTGCTCGCCGCCGCGCTCACGCTCGCCGCCGCCCTTCCGGCCGCCGCCCAGACCGTGGTCATCGTCCGCCACGGCGAAAAGGCCGACGCCAGCGCCGATCCGCTGCTTTCCGAAGCGGGGCAGGCGAGGGCGCGGGCGCTCGCCTTCCAGCTGGCCGACGCCCATCCCTCGGTGATCCTGACCAGCCCGATGCAGCGCACCATCCTGACGGCCGCGCCGACCGCCGACTATCATTCCGTCGCCTCCGAGGCCGTGCCGATGGAGGGTGGGATCCAGGCCCACCTCGCCGCCATCGTGGCCAAGGTCGAGGCGCTGCCGGACGACGCAACAATCCTGATCGTCGGACACAGCAACACCGTCCCCCTGATCGCCCGCGCCCTCGGCTACGCCGAAGCCGCCGACATGGCGGAATGCGAATACGACCGGATGACGACGCTGCATCTGATGGATGGCGGCGCGCACGCCGAGGTCAGCCGCTACGGCGAACCGACGACCTGCCCCTGATCAGACGTCCAGTTCATCCACCACGAACCGCGCGTTGTCCTGGATGAACTGGTAGCGGGCCTCGGCCTTCTTGCCCATCAGCCGCTCGACCAGGTCCTCGATCTCGTCCTCCGAGGCCGGCACCGTGACCCGCGCGAGGGTGCGCTTCTTCGGGTCCATGGTGGTCTCCTTGAGCTGGGAGGCCATCATCTCGCCCAGACCCTTGAACCGCCCGATCTCGACCTTCTTGCCCTTGAACACCGTGGCCAGCAGC
>Ga0164290_1001145_pt1 | contig 50192 bp, 48 predicted proteins | sample Micstemetagenome_FD_108782 | JGI IMG/M metagenome (GOLD analysis project Ga0164290, IMG submission 108782) | Contaminated culture microbial community from soil near Moab, Utah, USA - Microcoleus steenstrupii SON62 (Illumina Assembly) | ecosystem: Environmental > Terrestrial > Soil > Soil crust...
CGCATGCCGCCCTTACGCACGTACGCGGCGTCTGGATGCAGTGGCGGGCGAAGTTCGTGTCGCGCTGCACAGCCGGATGCGCCCGGGCGGCGTCGGCATCGGTCTCCGACCCCCCCCCCAGAGTGAGCAAAAGCACCGCCTGGGCAAGCGGCGACGCGGCATGCGCCGCCAGAATTCGCGCAACTCCACCCGTTCTCCCCCGTCGCCGCGGATGCCCGCCAGTTCCGACACCCTCGATGCGCTCTGGCTGCAGCGCCAACTGCAGCAGGCCGAACGCGAGCCCGACAGCGCCGAAGCCCAGCTGGTGGCGGTGACGCCGCGCTGGCAGGCTTGCGTCGACGCCAGCCCCTGGGCGGTCGAGCTGGGGCTGATGGTGCTCGAGCTGCAGGTGCGGCTGTGGCGGCATGCGGATGCCGACGCCGCTTGCCCGCGGCTGCGCGAATGGGCGAACGCAGCCGGGGACCGCGCGCAGCGGGCCCGCGCCGAGGCCATGCAGGTCCATCTCGACGTGCGCGCCGGCCGCATCGAAGCGGCGCTGGACTGCCTGGCCCGCCTCGGCGCGCTGGTGCAGGCACAGCCCGAGCCGGGCCTGCGTGCGCTGCACGCGATGAGCCTGGGTCGCGTGCTGCAGGCGCAAGCCGCCTACGAGCGCGCGATCGCCTGCAATCTCGAGGCCATCCAGGCCGGCTGCCCGCGCTACGAAACCTTGTTGTGGCTGCGCATCGCGCACTGCCAGCGCGCGCTGGGTCGCGCGCAGCAGGACCTGGACGCGTTGCAGCGCTCGGCCGAGCGCGCACTGGAGCAGCGCGACCATGCGTCGGCCTGCAACGCGCTCACCGGCGTCGCCGAGGCGCTGATCCATCGCGGCGACGACACCGCGGCGCGCGCCGTGCTGGCGCAGGCCGAGGCACTGCTGCCCCGCGTGCCGGCACGCCGGCCGCAGCTGCAGGGCGAGCTGCTGGCGGCCTGCGCCCACCTGGAGGCGGCGGCCGGCGACTGGTCACGGGCGGCGGCGCTGATGACCGAGGTGATCGAGTCCAAGCGCGGCGTCAGCAGCCCGGCGCAGACGGCGCGCCGGCTGCGCGAGCTGGCGCCCTGGCAGCTGCGTGCCGGCGACGGCGAGCAGGCGCTGGCCACGCTGGCGCAGGCGCAGCAGCTCGAGCTCGAGCAGCTGCGCGAGGCCCAGGCGCAGCAGCTGCAGCTGCGCGCCGAGCGCCTGGAGCGCGAGCATGCGCGGCAGGCGCAGCAGCGCGCCGAGCGCCATGCCGACGAGCTGGCGCAGTCGAACCTCAGCCTGCAGGCGTCGCTGGCGCTGCAGCGGGAGCTGCTCGATCAGCTCGTCGCCAGCAGCCGCCAGGTGGCGCTGGGCTCGCTGATGGCCGGCCTGGCGCACGAGCTGAACACGCCGCTGGGCACCGCGCTGACGGCGGTCAGCACCGCCCAGGAGCGCGCCCGCCAGTGCCGCGACCGCCTGCTCGACGGCAGCCTGGGACGGCGCGCCCTGCAGGCGGACCTGGAGGCGCTGCACGAGACCAGCCAGCTGGCCCAGCGCAGCCTGGCGCGCATGGCCGAGCTGGTGCACGGCTTCCAGGGCCTGGACCCGGCGGCGCTGGTGACGCCGCCGCGCGAGCTGATGCTGGGCGAGCTGGCGCAGCAGGCCTGGCAGCGCGCCGTGCCGGCCGACAGCCCGCTCCACCTGCAGATTGACGGCGACGCGCTCGAGCAGCCGTTGCTGGCCTGTGCCGACGAGTTGCTGGCGGTGCTGGTCGAGCTGCTGCTCAATGTGCACCGTCACGCGCAGGCGACGACGGTGCGGCTGACGCTGCGGCGCGCCGAAGGCAGCACCCGGCTGCAGGTACAGGACGACGGCTGCGGCATTCCCGCCGAGCTGCTGCCGCGCATCTTCGACCCCTATGTGTCGTCGCAGTTCGGCCGGGGGCGCAGCGGCCTCGGGCTGTTCGTGGCGCAGAGCCTGGTCAGCACGCGGCTGCGTGGCGCGCTGAGCGCTGCCAGCCCGCCGGGGCAGGGCGCCTGCTTCACCATCGAGTGGGGGCAGGCCGCGGTCGGCTGATCCGCCCTATGTTCGCCAGCGAACAAACGGCGACGGCCTCGACTGGCTAGAGTCGACATCCGCTCCACCAAGGATGTCATGAGTCAGCCCCACCCCAGCGACCCGCGTCGCAACCAATTGCTCGCCGCCCTGCCGCCGGACGAGTGGCAGCGCTGGGCGCCGCAGCTGGAGGACTTTCCGCTGGCCCTGGGCCAGGTGCTGTACGAGTAGGGTCAGCCGCAGACCCATGTCTATTTCCCGACCACGGCCATCGTCTCGCTGCTCTATGTGCTCGAGGACGGCGCCTCGGCCGAGATCGCCGTCGTCGGCCATGAGGGCGTGGTCGGCGTCTCCTTGTTCATGGGTGGCGAGACCACCCCCAGCCGCGCCGTGGTGCAAAGCGCCGGCGGCTGCGTGCGCCTGCGTGCCGCGGCCTTGAAGAGCGAGTTCAACCGCTATGCCGTCGGCATGCATGTGCTGCTGCGCTACACGCAGGCACTGATCACGCAGATGACGCAGACCGCGGTCTGCAACCGCCACCACCTGCTGGACCAGCAGCTGTGCCGCTGGCTGCTGCTCAGCCTCGACCGGCTCGAGGGCAACGAGCTGGTGATGACGCAGGAGCTGATCGCGAACATGCTGGGCGTGCGCCGCGAGGGCGTCACCGAGGCGGCGCTGAAGCTGCAGAAGCTCGGCCTGATCGAGTACGCACGCGGCCGCATCCGCGTGCTGGACCGTGCCGGCCTCGAGCAGCGCAGCTGCGAGTGCTACAGCGTGGTGCGCCAGGAATACGACCGCCTGCTGCCCACGCGGCCGGCGGACTGAGCACAGCGTGCGTCAGCGCACGGTGGCCGCCCGCGCCGCCGTGCAGACTGGCCTATGACCCACAACCTGCTGCTCGAGCTCCTGCCGGCACCGGAGCGCCGGCGCCTGCTGGCCCAGTGCAACCCGTTGCCGCTGGTGGCCGGCGTGCAGCTGGCGGTGCAGGACGAGACCGCGCGCGAACTGCTGTTCCCGGTCAGCGGCTGCCTGGTGCAGCTCGCCGGCATCCCCGATCACCCGCTGCTGCAGGTGGCCATGCTCGGCCACGAGGGCTGCCTGGGCGCGCAGCCGGTGGTCGCCGGTCACCATCCCCTGGGTGCGAGGGTGCAGGGCACCGGTCTGGCCTGGCGGCTGCCGGCACTGTCGCTGCGCCAGCACCTGTCGCAGGCGCCGGCGCTGCTGCGCCTGCTGACGCGCTACCGGCAGGTGCAGCTGCGCCAGCTGGCCACCGCCGCCGCTTGCCTGCACTTCCATCCGTTGGCGGCGCGCCTGGCGCGCTGGCTGCTGATGGCATCAGACCGCGCCGACGGCGACGGCTTCGCGGTCACCCATGAGCAGATGGCCGGGTGGCTGGGCGCGCGGCGGGTCGGCGTCACCGTCGCCGCCGGCGCGCTGCAGGCCGCCGGTCTGATCAGCTACCACCGCGGCCATGTGCAGGTGCACAACCGTGGCGGCCTGCTGGCCGCCGCCTGCAGCTGCTACGCGCAGGACCTTGCCAGCTACCGGCTTGGCATGGGCCTGCCGGCGGCCTGAGGCGTGACGGCCATGTGCGACAGCGCACAGACATCCGATGGCGCCGCGCCTAGAAGCGCGGGCGTCGCCAATCCGGACGCCGCCATGCCGAACGCCCTTCTGCAGCGCCTGCCCCTGCCCGATCCGGCCTGGACCGAGTGGCGCGAAGCCACCGAGCGCGATTGGCCGGCTGGCTTTGAGGCGGCGCTGGCCGTGCTGCGCCAGCGCAGCGAGCAGGCGCACGACGCGCGCGAGCTCGGCGAGCTGCTGCGCGAGGCGCTGGGCCAGCTCGAGCAGCTGACGCACCAGCTGCGTGCCGGTCAGCTGCGCGACACCCACAACCGCCGCCTGGCCGATCAGGACGGCCTCACCGCCTTGCTCAACCGGGGCGCGTTCCATCGCACCCTGAGCGAGGCGCTGCGACCCTATGTCGGCACGCGCACGGCGCCGCCGCTGACGCTGATGATGCTGGACCTCGACCATTTCAAGGCCATCAACGACCGCCATGGTCACGCCGCCGGCGACGCCGTGCTGCGCATCGCCGCCGCGCGCATGCGCCACGCGGTGCGCGCCGGCGATGTGCTCGGCCGTCTGGGTGGCGACGAGTTCGCCTGTCTGGTGCCCGAGGCCCATGACCGCGCGCAGCTCAGTGCGCTGGCACGCAAGCTGCGGCGGGTGATCGCCGCGACCATGGTCGTCGACGGCCAGCGCCTGCGGGTGCGCGCCAGCCTGGGCATCGCGATCTGTCCGCCCGACGGCGCCAGCAGCGAGCTGCTGCTCGCGCACGCCGATGCGGCGATGTACCGCGCCAAGCGCAGCGGCGAGGGGCAGGCCTTCTACAGCGACGACGGCGCTGCACCCTCCTAGCCGCGGTACCAGGCGTCGATCTCACCGGCCCAGCGCGGGTCGTCCAGATCCGGCCAGCGGCCGGGGGCGAAGCCCGGGGCCTGCTCGAGGCGGGCGCGGTCGATGTCGAGCACGAAGCGGCGCAGCTCGCTGTCCAGGCGCAGCGCGCTCCAGGGCACCGGCAACAGCCGGTCCTGCGCGCCGGGTCGGCCGCTGAGGGCCAGCACCGCGTAGCGGACGCGGCCGCTGGCCAGATCCAGCATCAGGTCGCGGACATGGCCCAGGTCCTCGGCCTCGTCGTTGTAGACGTCCTTGCCCATCAGCCGCGTGTTGCCGGCCAGCGGGCCGGCCGGCCAGGCACGCGGACCGGGACCGGTGGGCAGCTCAGGGCAGCCGGCGCGGTGCATCAGGCCGGCCCGCCATCGCCCGGCAGCTGACCAGCGGGCAGCGGCGGCTTCTTCGGCTGCTTGGGCTTCTTCGCCTCCTTGTTGCCGCGTTGCGATTTGTTCGAGAGCGAGAGGAGCGATGACATGCTGGACCTTCGTGAGGGGAGCGGGGCCATCAGCCTGGACCGGGCGCTGCCGGCAGTCGGTACGTTGGCGCACGGTCAGCGCTCGCGCGCCTGTCTACGCTGCCCACAGGCCGCCGCCTCGACGCCGGCGGACAGGAGAAGGACCATGAGTTCGCAAACCGAGATCGAGGCGCTGCGCCAGCGCATCGCCCAGGCCCAGCGCCGCTGCATGCGCCTGCGCATCGCCGCATCGCGCGGGCTGAGCGGCGGCGAGGAACGCTACCTGGCGGCCTTCTGCACCGTCGAGGCGCTGGAGCTGCAGCTGGAGATCTGGTTGCAGCACCGCGGCGGCACGGCGGCGCCGGACCGGCCGCTCGCCGGGCCCGAGCTCGGCGACGAGCGGCCGATCGGCCACGCCCCCTGAGCCGGCGCAGGGTGCGCTGACAGACAGACGCGGGCGCCCCGGCTGCCTATCGTCAGTGCAGCCCCAGTCACCAGGAGTCGTCATGAAGCCAAGCCAGCGCCCGTCCATTGCCCGATCGTCGATGGGGCTCGCCGCCGTCGCGCTGTTGCTCGCGGCCTGCGCGTCGACGCCGGCACCATCTGCCGAGATGGCGGTGGCCGAGGCCGCGATCGCCCGTGCCAACAGCAGCGGCATCGGCAGCGACGTGGCCGCCGCCGCGACGCTGCGCAACGCGTCGCTGAAGCTGGCGCAGGCGCATGTCGCGATCTCCGCCAAGGACCACGGAGCGGCGCGCCGTCTCGCCGAACAGGCTGCCATCGACGCCCAGCTGGCCGAGCAGCAGGCGCAGGCACAGCGCTCGCGCAAGGCGGCCCAGGAGTCCGCTGACGCGGCTTGTGCGCTGCGCGCCGAGCTCGATCGCAAACCCCTTTGAAGCCCGCCCCGGAGCCCATCATGAACCTCTCACGCCTCTCACGCCCCTTAGGCCTCAGTGCCGCCGCCCTCGCCGTGGGCCTGCTCGTCGGCTGCAGCTCGGTGCCCGAGCGCCCGGTCGCGCTGCAGCAGGCGCAGCGCCAGCACGAACGCGCGCAGGCCGATCCGCGCCTGGCGCAGCACGCCGCCGAGGAGATGCGCCTGGCAGGCCTGGCGCTGCAGCGTGCCGAGCAGGCGCACCGTGACGGCCAGCCGCGCGCCGACGTCGACCACCTCGCCTACCTGAGCTCGCAGCGGGTGGCGCTGGCGCAGTCTGCCGCCGAGCACCGGGGTGCGCTGGCGCAGAGCGCCGGTGCCGGCGCCGAACGCGACCGCATGCTGATGACGCAACGCACGCTGGAGGCCGAGCGCGCGGAGCGCGCGCTGGTGCAGGCACAGCAGCAGGGTCAGCGCAAGGACCAGCAGCTGGCGCAGGCCGACCGCGAGGCCGCGGCCAAGGCCGCACAGGCCGAGCGCGACGCGATGGCCAGCGCCAGCCGCGACGCCAGCAGCCAGGCGCAGATCGGCGATCTCGAGCAGCAGCTGCGCGAGATGGACGCACGCAAGACCGCCCGTGGCCATGTGCTGACGCTCGGCGACATGCTGTTCGACAGCGGTCAGGCGACGCTGCAGCCCGGCGGCCAGGCGCGCATCGCGCGATTGGCCGAGTTCATGCTGCGCCACCCGAACCAGCGCGCCGACATCGACGGCTACACCGACAGCCAGGGCAGTGATCAGAGCAACCTGGATCTGTCCGACCGCCGCGCCGGTGCAGTGATGCGTGCGCTGGTTGAGCGGGGCGTGGCCGCCGACCGGCTCAGCCCGCGCGGCCAGGGTGAGGCGATGCCGGTGGCCAGCAACGACAACGCCGCCGGCCGCCAGGCCAACCGCCGCGTCGAGGTGGTCTTCCTGCTGCCGCCTTCGGCGCAGATCGTCAGCCCGGTGTCGCAGTCGCGCTGAAGGAGTCCGTCCATGAGCCATCCACCGAACGGCGCCATCGCCACCCCGACACCGCTGGAGACCCTGCGCCGCCAGGCCCGCGACCACTTGAGCGACGGTGCGGTGACCGCCGGCTACGGCCCGTTGCGCCTGCAGGTGCTGGCGATGCTGGACGCCGCGCTGGCGACCGAGCTGGTCTGCATGCTGCGCTACCGCCGCCATCACTTCATGGCGCGTGGCGCGCATTCGAAGGCCGTCGCCGACGAGTTCCTGGTGCATTCGGCGCAGGAACAGCGCCATGCCGACTGGCTGGCCGAGCGCATCACGCAGCTCGGCGGCGAGCCTGACTTCCGCCCCGACAGCCTGCTGCGCCGCAGCCATGCGCAGTACGTCGAGGGCGTGACCCTGGCCGACATGATCCGCGAGGACCTGGTCGCCGAGCGCATCGCGATCGACAGCTACAGCGCCGCCATCACCATGCTGCAGGGTCAGGATCCGACGACCCGTCGCCTGCTCGAGAACATCCTCGCCACCGAGGAGGAGCATGCCGACGAGCTGGCGGCCTTGCTGCACGGCCTGCCGGCCGAGCCGGCGGTGCAGGCGTCGATGGGGCGTGTCGCCTGAGGCGATGAACGCCGCCGCGACGCGCGACGAGCACGACAGCATCGGCGCCATCGCGGTGGCCGCCGACGCGCTCTGGGGCGCGCAGACCGAGCGCAGCCGGCGCCTGTTCGCGATCGGCGCGCAGCGCATGCCGATCGCCGTCGTGCACGCGATCGCCGAGATCAAGCGCAGCGCGGCCGAGGTGCATGGCGAGCTCGGCCTGCTCGACGCCGACAAGGCGGCGGCGATCGCCGCTGCCGCGGCGCGGGTCGCCGCCGGCGAGTTCGACGCGCAGTTCCCGTTGTCGGTCTGGCAGACCGGCTCGGGCACCCAGACGCACATGAACGTCAACGAAGTGCTTGCCAACCTGGCATCGCTGGCTCTCGGCGGCGGCCTGGGCAGCGCGCGCCTCGTGCACGCGCATGACGAGGTCAACCGCGGCCAGTCGAGCAACGACGTGTTCCCCAGCGCGGTGCACCTGGCGGCGATCGCCGGCACGCGGCGCCTGCTGGTGGCGCTGTCCGCGCTGCGCGCTGCGCTGCTGCGCCACGCGGTCGCGCTGGCGGCCACGCCCAAGCTCGGCCGCACCCATCTCCAGGATGCGCTGCCGGTCAGCTTCGGCCAGGAGTTCGGCGGCTACGCGGCGCAGCTCGAGCTGGCCCGCGCCGCGCTGCTCGCGGCATTGCCCGGCCTGCAGCAGCTGGCGATCGGCGGCACCGCGATCGGCACCGGACTGAACGCCCACCCGGAGCTCGGGGCGCGCATCGCCGCCCGGCTGGCGGCACGCACGGGCGAGCCGCTGCGGCGCGCCGACAACGCGTTTGCCGCGCAGGCCGGCATGGGCGCCCTGGTCGGCCTGCATGCGGCGCTGCGCCTGCTTGCCACCGCGCTGCTGAAGATCGGCAACGACCTGCGGCTGATGGCCAGCGGTCCGGGCGGCGGACTGGGCGAGCTGCTGCTGCCGGCCAACGAGCCCGGCAGCTCGATCATGCCGGGCAAGGTCAACCCGACGCAGATCGAGGCGCTGAGCATGGTCTGCGTGTTCGTGATGGGCCACGACGTCGCGGTCGGCATCGCCGCCAGCCAGGGTCAGCTCGAGCTGAACACCTACCAGCCGCTGCTGGCGCACGCGCTGCTCGACAGCCTGCGTCTGCTCACCGATGCCATGGACAGCTTCAACCGGCACTGCGTGCAGGGCCTGCGCGCCGACGCGCCGCACGCCCGTGCGCTGCTCGAACGCTCGCTGATGGGCGTGACGGCCCTGGTGCCGCACATCGGCCACGAGCGCGCGGCGGCGATCGTCAGGCGCGCGCAGCAGGATGGCCTGGGCCTGCGCCAGGCAGCGATCGAGGAGGGCGGCGTCAGCGCGCAGCAGTTCGATGCCTGGACCGACCTGCAGCGCCTGATCCAGCCGGTGGCATGAGCTTCGCCGCCTGGCTGCTGGCCGCCGGGCTGCTGCTGCTGGCGCTGGTGCTGCTGGGCAGCCTGATCGACCGCCTGCCCTTGAGCAGCGCAATGGTCTACCTCGGCCTGGGCGCGCTGCTCGGACCGGGCGTGTTCGACCTCGTGCACGCCGAACTGCGCGTCGACACGCTGCTGCTCGAGCGCCTGGCCGAGGGCGCGCTGCTGATCTCCCTGTTCGCGGTCGGACTGCAGCTTGGCGTGCCGCTGCGCAGCCGCCGCTGGTGGCTGCCGCTGCGCCTGGCCTTCGGCACGATGGCGCTGATGGTGGCGCTGATCACCGCCGTCGGCGTCTGGCTGCTGGCGCTGCCGCTGGGCGCTGCGGTGCTGCTCGGCGCCATCCTCGCGCCGACCGACCCGGTACTGGCCTCCGGCGTGCAGGCCGAGGCCGGCACGCATCCCGACCGCCTCGGCTTCAGCCTGGCCGGCGAGGGCGCGCTCAACGACGGCGCCGCGTTCCCGTTCGTGATGCTGGGCCTGGGCCTGCTCGGCCTGCACGATCTCGGCGACGGGCTGCTGCGCTGGACCCTGATCGACCTGCTGTGGGCACCGCTGGCCGGACTCGCCATCGGCGGCCTGCTCGGGCTGCTGATCGGGCGCCTGGTGGTGCATCTGCGCGCGCGCCACCAGCAGGCGGTCGGCCTCGACGTGTTCCTCGGTCTCGGGCTGATCGCGCTGGCCTACGGCCTGGCGCAGCTGCTGCTCGCCTCGGGATTCCTGGCCGTGTTCGCCGCCGGGCTGGCGTTGCGGCGGGTGCGCGAGACGCCGCTGGCGCGAACGCCGCCGCTGCCGCTGAGCGCCGAGGCGGCCGGCCACGACTACGAGACCCTGGCGGTGCATCCCGACCATGCCAGCGCGACGATGCGCGACGCGGTGCAGCTGTTCAACGGCCAGCTCGAGAAGCTCGCCGAGCTGGCGCTGGTGCTGCTGGTCGGCGTGCTGCTGGCGCAGGCACGGCCGCTACCGGCGCTGCTCTGGTTCCTGCCCCTGATGCTGCTGGTGCTGCGACCGCTGTCGACGCTGCCGGCGCTGTGGGGCGAGGGTCTGTCGCGACCGCAGCAGGCGATGCTGGCCTGGTTCGGCATCCGCGGCATCGGCTCGCTGTACTACCTGCTGTATGCGCTGCGCCAGGGCGTCGAGCCGGCGCTGGCCGAGACCCTGATCAGCCTCAGCCTGTGGACCATCGCCGCTTCCATCGTGCTGCACGGGCTCAGCGCGCAGCCGCTGATGCGGCGCTACCTGGGCAGGGCCTGAGGCACTCAGGGCCAGCGCCGCCGCGCCGGTCCCTGGGGGCGGGGCGGCGCGGTGCGGCGCGGCGTGCTGCTGGCGACGCGTCCCGGCGGCGGCGAGCCTTCGCCGGTGAAATCGCTTTGCTGACGCGCCAGCGTGAGGGCGGCCGGCGGCGGACTGGCGGGCGCCGCCTCTTCGGCGGGATGGGAGGGGGTGCTCGGGCGCTTCATGGCGACTCCTGGTCGGGAAGCACCGCTTGTCGCCGCTGGCCGGCGCCGCGTCGGTGCGCTGGCGCACCGGCCCGCGCGACGGTTCGCCAGCGCACCGACGCCGGCCGGCGTCGGGCGCAGGCTAGCGCTCCGATTCCCTCCGCTCCCAAAGGCCCACCATGAACCCGATCCCGACCCTTGAACAAGCCCGCCTCGATGGCACGTCCGCCAAGCCCGGCACCGACACGCTGGTCGCGTCGACCGATGCGCAGATCGACCGCGCCAGCGTCCAGGGCCGCGATGCGCTGCACCGCCTGGCCCACCAGGCCGAGGACTTCGCGCACCAGAGCGCGGCGCAGCTGCGCCAGCGCGGTACCGCGATCCACGACGGCACCTTGCTGCAGATCCGCGAGCACCCGCTGCGTTCGGTGATGCTGGCCGCCGGCGCCGGCGTGGCAGTGACGCTGCTGATCCGCCTGCTGATGAAGCGTTGAGGCCGGCGATGTCCAGCGCCCATCCGCTGCTGCGCCTGCTGCTCGCCCATCCGGAACTGCTCGTCGAGCATGTCAGCGCCTATGCCGAGCTGGCGGCCGACGACGGCCGGGCGCTGCTGCGGCGCTGGCAGCGGCAGTGGCGCTGGCGCCTGCTCGCTTACGTCGCGTTGGCGATCGGCGTGCTGCTCGCCGGTCAGGCGCTGATGCTGTGGGTGCTGTTCAGGCCGGCGCCGGGTCCGGGGCTGACCCTGTTGCTGCTGCCCCTGCTGCCGCTGGGCGTCGGCGTGCTCGCGTTGCAGGCGGCTGCCGCGCTGCTGCCGCGCGACGCGCAGGCGCAGGCGTTTGCCGCCGTGCAGCGCCAGCTTGCCGTCGACCGCGGCCTGTTGCGCTCGGCGTCATCATGATCGAGGCCCGCCCCCCGGACCATGGCGCTGCCGAGCGCCTGCTGCGATCGCGCGCGCGCATCCGGGCGCAGCTGGCCGCGCCGGATGGCGCGGCCGCCGCCGGCCCGCAGCTGGCGATCGACCTGCTTGAGGGCGCCGACCCGGCCGCGCTGGCCTGGTCCTGGGCGTGCGAGCAGGCCGACCGCCGCCTCGGCGACCCGGTGCGCGCCCACCCCTGGACCGCGCTCGGCCTGGGCCTGGGTGCCGGCGTGCTGATCGCCAGCGCCCGTCCCTGGCGCTGGCGGCTGCCGACGCCGTTGCTGGCGGCGCTGGCCAGTCAGCTGCTGCTGCCGATGCTGTCGCGGCCGCGCGATGGAGCCACGCGATGAGGCCGGGAACGAGCGAACTCGAGCTGCACGTGCGCATGTGCCGGCAGATGCGCGGCCGCTGGTTCGCCGCCCGCGCGCTGATCGAGGAACTGCGTGCCTGGCTCGCGCCACGGGTGCTGAGCAGCGGCCTGCTGCTGCTGGCGCTGCTGGCCGGCCTGTCATGGCTGCTGCCTTGAACCTCGGGCCGCAGTTGCAGCCCTGGCTGGACGGTGAGCGCGGACCGCTGCTGGCGCCGCTGCGCCGCGCCAGCAGCGACAGCTTCGACGCCTGCGGTGCGCAGCTCGCGCTGCAGCAGGGGCCGGCCGAGCCCGGCGGCGGCGGCGCCGGCTTCTTTCCCCGCCTGCGCGCCAACATCGCGCTGCTGCGCGACGCGCAGCGCCTGCTCGCCCGGCTCAGCCAGCAAGGCCACGCGGTCGGTGCCGCCGGCGACTGGCTGCTCGAGCACATCGACAGCCTGGCGGCGCAGACGCGTGTGGTGCGCGACGGCCTGCCGCGCCGCTACTACCGCAGCCTGCCGGTGCTGGTCGGCAGCTCGCCGGCCGGCACGCCGCGCGTGCTCGGCCTGGCCTGGCGCTTCGTCGAGCTCGGCGACAGCCGCTTCGAGGCCGCGGCGTTGACGGCGTTCCTGCAGGGCTATCAGTCGCAGGGCGTGGCCAGCCAGCTCAGCCTCGGCGAGCTGTGGGCACTGCCGACGACGCTGCGCGTGGTGCTGATCGAGAACCTGCGGCGCCTGGTCGAGCGCGTGGTCAGCGAGGCGGCGGCGCGGCAGGCCGCCGATCGCCTGCTGGAGGCCGCGGCGCCAGTGGCCGCCGCGTTCGAGCGCCAGCGCGCGCGCGGCGTCGCGCGCAGCTTTTCACTGCAGCTGATGCAGGGCCTGCACGGCCTGCATGGCGGCATCAGCGATGCCGAGCACCGCGAGTGCCTGCGCAGCGCGCTGGCGGCGGCGCTGCCCGATCCGGCCGCCGCGCTGCGCGCCCAGCAGGCCCAGGAAGCCGCCGACGCGCACAGCGTGGCGCAGGCGATCTCGGCACTGCGCGCGCTCGATCGCGCCGACTGGCGGAGCGTGGTCGGCGCCGCCAGCGCGACCCTGCAATGCCTGCAACGCTCGCCGGTGTTTGCCGCCGAGCACGAGGACACCCAGGACCGCAGCCTGCACGCGCTGGAGCGCCTGGCGCGGCGCAGCGGCCTGCGCGAATCCGAGGTCGCGGCGCGGGTGCTGCTGCTGCTGCAGGCGGCGCCCGATGGCGCGGCCACCGCGCCCGGCTTCTGGCTGCTCGGCGAGGGCCGCACGACGCTGTGGCGCACGCTCGGCCTGGGCAGCGCCGGACTGCGGCTGCGCCGTTGGGCGCGACGGGCGGCGCTGCCGCTCTACCTGCTGGGCCTGCTCGCCGGCAGCCTGGCGCTGCTGGCCGCGCTGCTGCCGCTGCCGCCGGTCGGCGCGATGGCCTGGCTGGCGCTGGGGCTGGCGCTGCTGCCGGCCAGCGAGATCGCCACCGGCCTGGCGCAGCGCCTGCTCGGCGAGTGGCTGCCGCCACGGCATGCGCCGCGCCTGCAGCTGGCGCAGGGCATCCCGGCGGCGCAGCGCGTGCTGGTGGTGCTGCCGGCGATGCTTCACGACCCGGACAGCGCACCGGCGCTCTGCCACAGCCTGCTGCTGCATTACCTGGCGAACCGCGAGCCCGAGGCGCAGTTCGCGCTGCTCAGCGACTACGACGACGCGGCGCTGGAGACCCTGCCCGGCGACGCCGCGCTGCTGGCCGGCGCGGTCGCCGCCATCGATGCGCTCGAGGCCGCCTCCCCGGCACCCGCGGGCGGTCCGCGGCGCTTCCTGCTGCTGCACCGGACCCGCCGCTGGTGCCCGACCGAGCGCGCCTGGATCGGCTGGGAGCGCAAGCGCGGCAAGCTCGAGGCGCTGATCGCGCTGCTCGCCGTCGGCGGGCCGTCACCCTTCATCGACCTGGGCGCCCGCAGCCGGCCGCGGTCGCAGACGCGGCAGCTGCTGACGCTGGAAGCCGACACGCAGCTGCCGCCGGGCAGCCTGCGGGCCTTGGTCGGCGTTGCCGCCCACCCCTTGAACCAGCCGCGGCTGGACCCGTTGCGCCGGCGTGTCGTCAGCGGCCACGGCATCCTGCAGCCGCGGGTCGACGCCAGCTGGCCGACGAGCCGCCAGGTCACCGGCTTTCACCGCCTGTTCGCCGGCGTCGTCGGCAGCGATCCCTACCACAGCGCCAGTTCCGAGGCCTACAGCGATCTGTTCGGCGAGGCCAGCTTCAGCGGCAAGGGCCTGCTGCAGGTCGCTGCGGTGCACGCGGTGCTCGGCGAGCGCCTGCCCGAGCAGCAGGTGCTCAGCCATGACCTGGTCGAGGGGCTGATCGCGCGCTGCGGCGCGGTCAGCGACGTCGTGCTGGCCGAACCGGCGCCCGGCCACCCGGATGCCGCCAGCGGCCGCCTGCACCGCTGGACGCGCGGCGACTGGCAGCTGCTGCCGCTGCTGTGGCGGCCGCGGCATTACCAGCTCGGCGCGCTCGGGGTTTGGAAGCTGATCGACAACCTGCGCCGCTCGCTGGTGGCGCCGGCAGCGCTGCTGCTGCTGCTGCTGGCGCTGCTCGGCTGGGTGCCCCTGGGCGCCGGCCAGGCGCTGCTGCTGGGCCTGCTGGCGCTGGCCGGCGCGCCGCTGCTGGCGGCGCTGATCGCGCTGCTGCCGCAACGGCGCGGGCTGGCGATGCGCCATTTCCTGAGCAGCCGCGGCCTCGAGCTGCTGCGTGCGCTGCTCGCCGCGCTGTGGCTGCTGGCCTTGTGGCCGCGCCAGGCGGCGCTGAACCTGAACGCGATCGCGCTGGCGCTGTGGCGCAGCGCGGTCAGCCGCCGCCATCTGCTGCAGTGGACGCCGTCGGCGCGCCTCGGCCTGGGCGGGCCGGTGCGGCCGCTGCAAGCGCTGGCACCGCTGCTGCCCTTGGGCTTCGGCGTCGCCTTGCTGGCCGGCGGCCATGCCAACGGCGGGCTGGCCGCGCTGCTCGGACTGCTCTGGGCCGGCACGCCGCTGTGGGTGCGCCTGGCCGCCTGGCCGCGGCGCGAGGCGGCGGCGCCCTTGCCCGATGGCGAGCGCGAGGAGCTGCTCGCGCTGGCCCGTGACAGCTGGCGCTTCTTCGACGAGCAGGTCGGCCCGGCCACGCAGCACCTGCCGCCCGACAACGTGCAGACGGCGCCCGAGCGCCTGGTGGCGATGCGCGGCTCGCCGACCAACATCGGCCTCTACCTGGCGTCGCTGGCCTGCGCGCGCGCCTTCGGCTGGCTCAGCCTCGACGAGCAGCTGCGCCGCGCCGAGGCGACGCTGGACAGCCTCGACCGCCTGCCGCGGCACCGCGGCCATGTGCTGAACTGGATCGACCTCCGCAGCCTGCAGCCGCTGCCGCCGGCCTATGTGTCGACGGTGGACAGCGGCAACCTCTGCCTGAGCCTGCTGGCGCTGGCCGGCGCGCTCGATGCCGAGCCGTCCGGCGGCGACGCACCGCGTCGCCAGCGCCTGGCAGGGCGCTGCCGCGAGCTGGCGCTGCAGCCCGAGTTCGGCTTCCTCTATGACCCGCGTCGCCGCCTGCTGCACATCGGCTGGCGGGTCGACAGCGCCGAGCCCGATGCCGGTCATTACGACCTGCTGGCCTCCGAGGCGCGGCTCGCCAGCCTGTGGGCGATCGCCAAGGGCGATGTGCCGGTGGCGCACTGGGCGGCGCTGGGTCGGCCGATGCAGGCCGCCGGGGGCGAGGTCGGGCTGCGTTCCTGGTCCGGCTCGATGTTCGAGTACCTGATGCCGCCGCTGCTGCTGCACGAGCCGTCGCACAGCCTGCTCGGGCGCGCGGCGCGCATGGCGCTGGCCGAGCAGCGACGCTGGGCCGCCGAGCAGGACCTGCCCTGGGGGGTGTCGGAGTGCGCGCACGCGACCGTCGACGCGTCGCAGGCCTATCAGTACGGGCCGCAGGGCGTGCCGCGACTGGCGCTGCGGCGCACGCCGCCGCTGGAGCGCGTCGTTGCGCCCTACGCCACGATGCTGGCGCTGCCGCTGGCGCCGCAGGCGGCGCTGGCGAACCTGCGCCGGCTCGCCGGGCTGGGCGCGCGCGGTCCCTGGGGCTTTGTCGAAGCGCTGGACTTCACCGCGCAGCGCCAGAGCGGCGCGCAGCCGCCGACGCCGGTGGCGACGACGATGGCGCACCACCAGGGCATGACGCTGCTGGCGCTGGCCAATCTGCTGCTGCAGGGGCGGCCGCAGCACTGGACCATGGCCGAGCCGCAGCTCGCCGCGGTGGCGTCGCTGCTGCACGAACGCGTGCCGGCCGAGGTCGATACGGTGCCGGCACCGCTGCAGACGCCGGCGCCGGGCGCGCCGGCGGCGGCGGCGGCGGGCAACGCCTGGCAGCCGGGCGAGGCGGCGGTGGCGCCCACCGCGCTGCTGAGCAACGGCCGCTACAGCGTCGCGTTGCGACCCAATGGCGCCGGTTGGAGCCGGTACCGCGGTCTGGACCTGAGCCGCTGGCGCGACGACGCGCTGCGTGACGAGTACGGGCACTTCCTCTACCTGCGCCGCGACGGCGAGGCGCCGGTGTCGCTGACCCAGCACCCGGCGCCCGACGCCGGCGCGGTCTATGAGGCCCGCTTCGAGCAGGAGCGCGTCTGCTTCACCGCCACCTGGCCCGATCTGCGTGTCTGCTGCACGGTCTGGGTCAGTCCGGTCGACGACCTCGAGCTGCGCCGCGTCGAGGTCTGGAACACCTCGGCGCGACCGCTGGCGCTGACACTGTACTCCGCGTTCGAGCTCAGCCTCAGCGAGGCCAGCGCCGACGAGACGCACCCGGCGTTCGCCAACCTGTTCGTCAGCGCCGACTGGGACGCGGACGCGCAGGCGCTTTCGCTGCAGCGGCGGCCGCGCCGCGACGGCGAGGCGGCGCTGCACGCGATGCATTTCGTCGCCCATGCCGAGCCGGCGTTCGCGCCGGCGCTGGCGATCGCCGAGCGCGCTCGCTGGCGCGGACGGCTGCGCGGCGGCTGGCAGCCGCTGGCCGACTTCACGGCGGCCGACGGGACCAGCGGACCGCGTCCGACCGGCCTGGACCCGGTCGCCGCGCTGGCCCTCGAGCTGCGCCTGCCGCCGCATGGTCGCAGCGAGTTGTTGCTCGGCACCGCCGCCGCCGGCGAGGCCGCGCCCCTGCAATCGCTGCTGCAGCGCTGCCGCCGTGAGGGTCGCGCGGCGCTGCCCGAGCCGGGCACGCGAGCCGCCGGCCGCTGGCCGGGCGGCGAGCCACCGCGCCTGGGCGAGCTGCCGCTGGAGCCCGCCGACCAGGAGGCGCTGCAACAGCTGTGCACGGCGCTGCTGCTGCTGCTGGCGCGGCCACCCTCGGCGCTGCTCGAGGCCGACGGCGAGGCCCAGGACTGTCCGCGCCAGGCGCTGTGGCGGCACGGCATCTCCGGCGAGCTGCCGCTGCTCTGCCTGCACATCGGCAGTTCGCTGGGCCTGCGCAGCCTGCGCCAGCTGCTGCAGGGCATGCGCCTGTGGGCCAAGGCCGGCTTGCGCTGCGACGTCGTGATCGTCAACACCGAGGCGCGTGCCTACCTGATGCCGCTGCAGCATGAGCTGGCGGCGCTGCGCGATCGCCACCTGGCGCAGCTCGGTCCCGAGCCGAGCGCGCGCCTGCACCTGTGGACGGCGAGCGAGCTGGGTGCCACCGAGCAGCGCAGCCTGGCGCTGTTGTCGCGCGTGCGCCTGCAGCTCGACGGCCGCTCGCTGGAGCGCCTGCTCGCACCCTGGCGCAGCTGGCACGAGCAGGCGCAGGCGCAGCGCGACGAGGAGCACCGCCAGCGTCCCGAGGCGACCGAGGTGCTGGCGGCGCCGAGCGCGGTCGCGCCGGGCGGCTTCGAGGCCGGTGGCCGGCGCTATGCGTTCACGCACAGCGCGGCGCGGCCGACGCCGCGGCCCTGGATCAATGTGCTCGCCAACCCCGGCTTCGGCGCGCTGCTCAGCGAGGCCGGCGGCGGCTGCAGCTGGGCCGGCAACAGCCGGCTGATGCAGCTCAGCCCCTGGAGCAACGATCCGCTGGCCGATCTCGACGGCGAGCGCTTCTTTCTGCAGGAGTCGGCCAGCGGCAAGGCCTGGGCGATCGGCCGCGCGGCCGACCCGCGTCAGCCCTGCACGGTCGCCCACAGCGCCGGGCTGACGACGCTGCGTCAGCGCCTGGGCGGCATCGAGCTGGTGGCGCGCTGGTGCGTCGACGCCGAGCATGCGGTCAAGCGCGTCCACCTCAGCCTGCACAACCCGGGCAGCCGGACGCGCCAGCTGCGCGTGATGGGCCAGATCGACTGGCTGCTCGGCGCCGAGCGCAGCGCCAGGCGCAGCGTGCACACCGCCTGCCGCGGCCAGGCCGAGGCGGCGCTGCCGTTCGAGCTGCTGCTGGCGACGCAGCTCGATCCGGTCGCCGGACCGGCCACCGCCTTCCTGGCGCTGCACCGCCTGGGCAGCGCGCAGGCGCGGCTCGAGGACTGGACCTGCGACCGCCGCGAGCTGTTCGACGATGCCGGCCGCTGCGTGCTGCCCGACACCCTGGGTCGCCAGGCCGGCAGCGGCGGCGATCCCTGTGCCGCCGCCGCCCAGCGCCTGCGCCTGGGCGCCGGCGAGACGGTCGAGCTGCAGTTCCTGATCGGACATGCCGCCAGCCCGGCGGCGGCGCTGGCGCTGGCCGCCGCGGTGCTCGCCGAGCCGCCGCTGCAGGCCCAGGGCCGCGTGCGCCGCTACTGGCGCCGGCTGCAGGGCGGCGTGCAGGTGCGCAGCCCGGATCCGCTGTTCGACGCGCTCGTCAACCATTGGCTGCTGTACCAGACCGTGGCCTGCCGGCTGTGGGCGCGCGCCGGCTTCTACCAGGCCGGCGGCGCCTACGGCTTTCGCGACCAGCTGCAGGACGCGATGGCGCTGGACCATGCGGCGCCCACGCTGCTGCGCGAGCAGCTGCTGCGCGCCGCCGGCCGCCAGTTCGAACAGGGCGATGTGCAGCACTGGTGGCACCCGCCCTTCGGCGCCGGCGTGCGCACGCATTGCAGCGATGACCGGCTGTGGCTGCCGCAGGCCCTGCTGCACGCGCTGCGCGCCGACGCCGATCCGGCACTGCTCGAGCTGCGCGCGCCCTTCCTGCAGGCGGCGCCGCTGCTGCCTGAGCAGGAGGATCGCTACGACACGCCGCTGCATGGCGAGCAGGACGGCACGCTGTACGAGCATGCGGCGCGGGCACTGGATCGCAGCCTGGGCGTCGGCCGCCACGGCCTGCCGCTGATCGCCGGCGGCGACTGGAACGACGGCATGAACCAGGTCGGCCATGGCGGTCGCGGCGAGTCGGTCTGGCTGGCCTGGCTGCTGCTGCCGCTGGTCGACGGCCTGGTGCCGCTGGCGCTGGCGCGCGGCGACGCGGCGCGCGCGCAGCGCTGGCGCCTGGCCCAGCAAGGCTGGCAGCAGGCCCTGCAGGGCGCCGCCTGGGACGGCGCCTGGTACCGCCGGCCCTTCTTCGACAACGGCGAGCCGCTGGGCAGCGCGGCGCAGCGCGAGTGCCGCATCGACCTCATCGCCCAGGCCTGGAGCGTGCTCGCCGGCGCGGCACCGCCGGCGCGGCAGATCCTGGCGATGCGCGCCACCGAGACCGAGCTGGCGCGACCCGGCCTGCTGCCGCTGCTGACGCCGCCGCTGCAGCGGTCCAGGCCCTGGGCCGGCTACATCCAGGCCTACCCGCCGGGCGTGCGCGAGAACGGTGGCCAGTACAACCACGCCGCGGTGTGGGCGCTGATGGCGCAGGCCCAGCTCGGCGAGGCGGCGATCGCCTGGCGCCTGTTCCGCAGCATCAGCCCGGCGCATCGCAGCGCCGATCCGGAGCAGGGCCCGGCCTACGGCCTCGAGCCTTACGCGGTGGCGGCCGACGTCTACACCGAGCCGCCGTACGTCGGCCGGGGTGGCTGGAGCTGGACCACCGGCAGCGCCGCCTGGCTGCACCGCGCCGCGCTGGGATCGCGGCTCGGCCTGCAGCGCGAGGGGCGGCGGATCCGCTTCATCCCCTGCCTGCCGCCCGACTGGCCGGGTGCCACCGTGCTGCTGCGTCACGAAGGACGGCGACTGCGCATCTGGCTGCAGGGCCGCGGACCGGCGCCGGACTGGGCGCGCGACGCGCCGCCGCTGGCGGTCGGCAGCTGGCTCGATCCCGAGCTCGAGACCGCGGCCAGCTGGTGCGTCGGCGAGGCGACGTCGGAGCGCCGCGTGTGCTGCAGCGCACCGACGCCGTCGCGACCCGAACGCAGAGTCGTGGTGTCGCCGCCCTGAGCCCCAGCGGGCCGGCCTGCCTGGCAAGGAGCCTCCTCGATGTCCCGTCCGCAGCACCGCCTGATCGGTCTTTACAGTTCTCGTCAGGGCGCGCTGCAGGCGCGCGACCGGCTGCAGGCCCTGGGCTTCTCGGCGCAGCAGCTGCGTGTCTGCGAGGACGCGCCCAGCGTGCTGCCGCGGCTGCAGGCCGACGACAGCAACGACCAGCTCGGACCGCTGTTCGCCGCCGCCGCCAGGGGGCTGCTGGCCGGTCTGCTGATCGGGCTGGAGCTGGCGCTGATGCTGCAGTCGATCGCCGCGCCGGACGGTGCCAATCCCTTCGGCAGTCCCGCGGTGCTGGTGCTGCTGGTCGGCGTCGTCGGTTGCGTGGTCGGCGCGCTGCTCGGCGCCGGGGGGCAGCAGGGCAGCCTCAACCAGCGCGTGCAGCGCGCGCTGGCGCGCGGCCAGGTGGTGCTGGTGGTGAAGCCGACCAGCGGCGAGGAATCGCGGCGCGCGCGTCGGCTGATCCGACAGCCCTAGCGCCAACGCACCCTAGTGCGCCAGAAAGCGCAGCAGGTCGGCCACCAGGCGCTCGCCATGGGTTGCGAACAGGCCGTGCGGAGCGCCCTCGTACTCGATCAGCGTCGAGCCCTTGATGCCCTCATGGGCGGCGCGGGCGGAGCCGGCGATCGGCACGGTGCGGTCGGCCGTGCCGTGCACGATCAGCGTCGGCATCGTGAACGCGGCGAGATCGGGGCGGAAGTCGGTGGTGCAGAACGCATGCGCGCAGGCGAGGGTGGCGCGCAGGCTGGCCTGCATCGCCTGCTGGCGGGCCCAGTCCAGGCGCTCCGCGCTGACCGGCTGGGTCGCCGCGTCGCCCCCGAAGAAATCGTCGAAGAAGCCGCCGAAGAAATGCGCGCGGTCGGCGATCAGCTGGCCGGACAGTCGGGCGTACTTCGCCAGCCCTTCGGCGTCGCCTGGCGGACGGCCCGGCACCACCGAGGCGATCAGCGCCGCCCTGGCCACCGAGCGTCCGGCATGGCGCGACAGGTAGCGCGCGACCTCGCCACCGCCCATCGAGAAGCCGACCAGGGTCGCGTCGCTGACCTCGGTGCGCTGCAGCACGGTCGCCAGGTCGTCGGCCAGGCCGTCGTAGTCGTAGCCGTCCCAGGGTTGCGAGGAGCGGCCGAAGCCGCGCCGGTCGTAGGCCAGCGTGCGGAATCCCGCTCCGGCCAGCGCCAGCGCCAGTTCGTCCCAGCTGTCGGCGCTGAGCGGCCAGCCGGCCATCAGCACCACGGCCGGGCCGCTGCCCCAATCCTTCAAGTAGAGGCTGCCGCCGTCCGGCAGTTGGATCTGGGCCATGGTGAGCTCCTGGTTGGGGGCCCCATGCTGACGCGGTCGGCGCCGCCTTTCCGTGCGCCGCCGCACAGGCCGGCAGGGCACAGTCGCGACATCGCCATCCACACCCGGAGCGCCCCATGTACGAACCCCGCCACCACCCGCCGGTGCCGGCCGCCGTGTTCCTCTCGCGTCTGCTCGCCCACCTGGGCGCGGCGCTGCTGCTGCTGGCGGTGTCGCTGGGTGCCGGCGTGCTCGGCTACATGCACTTCGAGCGGCTGGGCGTGATCGACGCGTTTCTGAACGCGGCGATGCTGCTCGGCGGCATGGGGCCGGTGAACGCGCCGCAGAGCGACGCCGGCAAGCTGTTCGCCGGCCTGTACGCGATGTATGCCGGCCTCGTCTTCATCGTCACCGCGGCGCTGATGCTGACGCCGCTGGCGCACCGCCTGCTGCATCGATTCCACTGGGATGCCAGGGACTGACGTGAAAGCGGCGCCCGCAGGCGCCGCCGGACAGGGTCGGGACCGGTCCTACTGGCCGTACAGGCTCTTGGCGTTGGCGACGCAGGCGCTCTTGGGATCGCCGCTCATCGATTCACACTTTTCGGCAGCGACCTTGTAGTCGGCCTTGCGCTTGTCGTCGCTGGCGTCGCGCTTGGCCTCGCTGATGGTCTGGCCGAGCTTGGCGTCGGCCATCGCCTTGACCTCGACCGCCTTGGCTTCCTTGACGCAGACGTCCTTGGCGTTGCCGTTCCAGTCGTCGCACTTCTCGCGGGCCAGCGCGTAGGCCATCTCGGCCTTGATGGTGCGGACCTTGAAGGCGTCGGCGGCGCTGCCGCTGTTGCGGTGATCGAGCTCCGCCTGCGCGATGCGCTCGCGCCCCTTGGCCTCTTCACGGCAGACGTCGAGCGCGTTGGAGCGCAGCGCGCCACAAGCGGCCTTGTCCTTCGCGTAGGTGGCGTCGATCTCGGCCTTGCTGCGCTTCAGCTCGGCGCTGCTCAGCAGGTCGGCGGCCTGCAGCGGCAGCCAGAGGGTGGCGGCGACGAGCAGACTCATTCGCAGCGCTTGATGGTGTTTCATGGGATTCCTTGTGAGCTAGATGCGGCCGAGAACCAGCAGCACCACGATGACGAGCACGATCAGGCCGAGCACGCCGCTGGGCGCGTAGCCCCAGCTGCGGCTGTGCGGCCAGGTGGGAATGGCGCCGACCAGCATCAGGATGAGCAGGATCAGCAGCAGGGTGGCGAGACTCATGGTGGCGACTCCCGGTTCAGGTCTTGGTGTCGAACCAGTCGTCGGTGGCGCTGCGCTGCCAACGGCCGAGTTGAAGCTCGGCGTCCTCCTTGGCGATGCCGTAGCGCTCCTGCAGCTTGCCGGCGAACTGATCGCGGCGGCCGGCGACGACGGCAAGGTCGTCGTCGGTCAGCTTGCCCCATTGGGTCTTGATCTTGCCGCTGAGCGTCTTCCAATTGCCTTCGATGCGATCCCAGTTCATGACGGGCTCCTGTGCGTGGGGTGGGGGTTCAACCCGGCATCGCCGGACGGACCGCGATCTCGTTCTTCACCGACTTCACGCCGCTGACGGCGCGGGCGATGGTCTCGGCGGCGTTGCGTTCGTTCTGGCTCTTCGCGAAGCCCGACAGCATCACCGTGCCGTTCAGGGTCTCGACGCTGATCGCGGCCGCGTCGACCTGCTTGCTCTCGACGTAGCGGCTCTTGATCTGCGAGGTGATGCCGGTGTCGTCGAGGTAGGCACCGACGGTTTCCTGGCCGCGCGTGACGGCGCAGCCGGAAGCGAGGAGCAGCATCGCGGCGAGGGCGGCGGCAAGGGTGTGGCGGGAGAAGTTCATGGAGGCCTCCTAGGGCATCAGTTCTGCATGCGGAGCCCCCCCGGGATGGGGTGGGGCGCCGGGTCAATCTAGGCGCTCCGGCCGACGAATGCTGTGCGCCAGCGCACGTTGTGCATGCAAGGCGGCCTGGGTTCCGTAGCGCACGGACGCGCTGCCCCTGTCGCCGGTACAAGGTCCGAACCCTTGCCGTCACGGCAGCGCCATGGCGCCACCGGCAGGGGCGATGGGGCGAGGCCGCTACGGCGGCCCGCCCCTCAGCCCTGCCTCCCGTCACCCCTCCCGTCGCTCACCGCGCCGGGACCCTGAAAGCCCCCCATGACCCGAAGTCAACACCTCCGTCCGCTGTTCGCACTGAGTGCCACCCTGCTCGCCGGTGTCGCCGCCGCCCAGGGCATCGCCCATCCCGAGGGCAGCTACATCGGTCTGTCGCTGGGCCAGTCGCGCGCCCGCCTCGATGCCGCCGCCCTGGCCAACCGCCAGCTCGCCGGCCTGCAGCCGCTGCCGTCGATCTCCAGCCTGGGCAGCGACACCCATGACCGTGCCTACCGGGTGTTCCTCGGCTACCAGTTCAACCGCCAGCTGGCGCTCGAGGCCGGGGCCTTCGACCTCGGTCGCTTCAGCTACCAGGCCGGCCTGAGTCCGACCGGCCAGGTCGACGGCCGGCTGAAAGTGCAGGGCGGCAGCGTCGACCTCGTCGGCAGCCTGCCACTGGGCGACCGCATCGACCTGCTGCTGCGCGGCGGTGCGCAGTGCGCGCGCACGCGCTCGAACTGGGGCGGCAGCGGTTCGGCCGCGGCCGCCGGCGGCGCCGGTAGCGAGCGCAAGCTCGGCTACAAGCTGGGCGCCGGACTGCAGCTGGTGCTGACGCCGGACTTCCTGATGCGCGTCGAGGCCGAGCAGTACCGCGTGCCCAGCCCGCTGGACAGCCAGATGCGCGTGCGCGTCTATTCGGTGAGCGCGGTGTTCCCGTTCGGCCGTGCCGCCAGCCCGGCGCGCGCCGCCAGTCCGGCGCCGCAGCCCTACCAGGCGATGGCGCCGGCACCAGTTCCGGCGCCGCCGCCGGTTGTGGTCGCGGTCGCACCGCCGCCGCCGCCCCCGCCGGCAGTCGTCGCGGCGCCGCCGCCGCTGCGCCGCGTCAGCTTCTCGGCCGAGTCGCTGTTCGCCTTCGACCGCTGGACGCTGCAGCCCGAGGGCAGGCAGGCGCTTGACGGCCTGGCGCGCGAGCTCAACGGCACGCGCTTCGACAGCATGGCGGTCGAGGGCCATGCCGACCGGCTGGGCAGTGCCGCCTACAACCAGACGCTGTCGATGCAGCGCGCCGAGGCGGTGAAGGCTTATCTTGTGAGCAGTGCAGGTTTCGCCGCCGACCGCATCCAGGCCAGCGGCCATGGCGAGGACAAGCCGGTGACGCAGGCCGGCGACTGCAAGGGCACGCGGGCCACGGCCGCGTTGCGCGCCTGCCTGCAGCCGGACCGCCGCGTCGACGTCGAGGTCAGCGGCCTGCGCTGAACCGGCGCCGGCCGGTGCCGCGAGTCGCCTACATCCAGTAGGTCGCGCGCTCCTTGCGCTGAGCCGGGATGGACTCGCTCAGCGGCGGCGGCAGGGCCGGGACGTCGAAGGGCGGACTGGCCTTGAGTTGCCCACGGGTCAGGCGCAGGTGCAGCTGGCGTGCCGGCATGTCGAGCTGGGCGACCGACTGCGGGTCGATCATCACCAGCTGGCCGTCCTTCCACCATCCGCTGGTGTCGATCACCAGCGAGCGCAGCGTCCAGTCCTCGTCGTCGACGACGAAGTCGCGCAGATGACCGATCACGGCGTCGCTGGCGCAGACGGCGAAGCCCTTGAGTTCACTGCGAGGGCGCAGGTGCACGGCGTCGCCGTCGAAGGGCTCGCCGTCGCCGCTCCAGTACTCGCTCAAGCGGTAGTGGTGCAGCAGCCGGCGTTCCTGCAGTCGCGTCAGCGGGTGGCTGGTGTCCAGCGGCGGGCAGCTGTGCAGCTGTTGCCGGCTGAGCTGTGCGCGCAACGGGCCGCCGCGCAGTGCCGACGCCCGCAGCGACTGGGTGGACAGCAGCAGCTTGCGGCCGTTGAACCAGTCGCCGGTCTCGATGACGAGGTAGCGCAGGGCCCAGCTGCGGTCATCGAGCAGCGCCTCGCGGACATGACCGAGGTCGCCGTCCGAGCCGTCGACTGGGGTTCCCAGCAGTTGGCTGAAGCTGTTGAGCATGATGGGCTCCGGTTCGGAATGGGCAGTGCATGCTGCGGCGAGCCGCCGACCGCCGTCGGTGCGATGGCGCACCCGGCGCGTCTCAGCCGCCTTCCGGCAGCAGCAGGCCGTCGATGCTGTGCAGCACGCCGTTGCTGGCGAGCTGATCGGACTGCTGCACATGGGCCTGGTCGGCGCGCAGGCCATGGCGACCGTCGAGCCGGATGTCGTCGCCCTGCAGCGTCGCCACGCTCAGGCTCCTGCCGAGGAAGTGCCGGGCGCGCAACTGACCGGCCACCACATGGTGGCGCAGCACGGCGAGCAAGCGCTTGCGGTGCAGCGGCAGCTGCAGCTCGATGAGCAGGCCGTCGGGCAGGCGGTCCAGCGCGGCGTCGGTCGGCGCGAACAGCGTGAACGGTCCGGGATCGTCGCGCAGCTGGTTGAGCAGGCCGGCCGACTTCAGCACGGTCAGGAACTGCGTGAAGTCGCCGGCCCGCTTGGCGGTGGCGGTCAGATCGATCAGCTCGGTCTCGGACTCGGCGAGCTTGCGTCGGATGAGGGCCATGGCGAACCTTGCGGCGGACGTCGGGAGCGCCAGCGTGGCCGCGGCCGGTACCGGCGGTCTGTGCGCTGGCGAACGCCGGCGGCGGTTCTCAGGCGCCCCAGCTGCCGCCCAGCGCGCGCACCAGACCGACCGTGGCCTGCGCTTGCGCGGCCTCGACCTGCAAGGCGGCACGGCGCTGGCGCAAGGCGGAGCGCTGCGCATCCAGGCGCTCCAGCGGCGCGACGAAGCCGTTCTTCTCGCGCACCTCGCTGATGCGCAGGGCCTGATCGGCGGCGCTACCGCTTCGGCCAGCGCGAGCTGTTGCGTGCGCAAGGCATTGAGGGAGGCCAGCTGGTCCTCGACGTCCTTGAAGGCGACGAGCACCGCCTGGCGGTGCGCGGCGATGGCGCCTTCCGCCTGCGCGCGCGCGGCGTCGACACCCGCCTGGCGCGCGCCGCCGTCGAACAGGGGCAGCGCGAACAGCGCGCTCAGCGACCAGGCGCGCGCCGCGCCCTTGAGCAGATCGCTCAAGTCGCCGGAGGCCAGGCCGCCGCTTGCGGTCAGGGCCAGCTGCGGGAACCAGGCCTGCTGCGCGACGCCCAGCCTGGACTGCGCGGCGAGCAACTGCGCCTGCGCGGCGGCGACATCGGGGCGGCGCGCCAACAGGGTGCTGGGCAGACCGGCCGGGATGCTGGGCAATTGGGCGACGCCGGCGGTGACCTCCAGCCATAGCGAGGAGGCTGGCTGGCCGGTCAGCAGCGCGAGCAGGTTTTCCAGCAAGGCGCGACCTTGCGCGAGCTGGGCGGCCTCGGCCGCGGTGCCCGCCGCCTCGCTCTTCAGCCGCGCCAGCTCCAGCTCGGCGGCCTCGCCGGCGGCGACGCGGCGTTCAACGACGCGCAAAGCGTCGCGGTAGCTGGCCGCGGTGTCGCGCACCAGCTGGAACTCGCGCTCGATGGCGCGCAGCTGCAGATAGGTCTGCGCGATGTCGGCCTGAAGCAGCAGGCGCGCCGATTGCAGCAGCTCGGCCTGCGCCTGGGCGTCAAGCCGTGCGGCGTCGCGGCTGCCGCGCAGGCGGCCGCTGAGGTCGATCTCGTAGCCGAGCTGGGCGCCGATCTGGTAGGCGTTGGCGGCCTGGCCGGCCGTGCCGCTGCGCTGCGCGCCTGCCGTGGCGCCCAGGCTGGGCCGCAGCGCCGCGCCGGCCTGGCCAACCAGGGCCTGCGCCTGGGCCAGTCGCGCGGCGGCCTGGGCCAGGGTCGGGCTGTTCGCCTCGGCTTGCTGGATCAGCTGGTCGAGCTGGGCGTCGCCAAAGACCTGCCACCAGGCGCCGCGCGCCTGCGCGGCGGCAGGCGTCGCCGTGGTCCAGCCGTCCATGGCCTTCCATTGCGGGGGCGTCGCCACCGGCGTCGCGCTCAAGGGTGCGGTGCTTGCGCAGCCGGCCAGCACCAGGGCGGCGAGCAGCGCGGTCAGTTTTGCATTCATCTCATCACTCCTTGTCGGCCACCGCGTGGCCCAGGGTCGCATTCGGGGCCGAGGCCAGCTGGCCACCGTGGTGGCGCAGCGGCTTGTTGCCGGCCAGCTGGCGGATCAGCACATAGAACACGGGGGTCAGGGCCAGGCCGAAGGCGGTCACGCCGATCATTCCGGCGAACACCGCGATGCCCATCGCGCTGCGCATCTCGGCGCCGGCGCCGGTGCTCAGCACCAGCGGCAGCACCCCCATCACGAAGGCGGCCGAAGTCATCAGGATCGGGCGCAGGCGCAGCTTGCTGGCTTCGATCGCCGCCTGCAGCGGCGTGCGGCCCTGGAACTCCAGTTCGCGGGCGAACTCGACGATCAGGATCGCGTTCTTCGCACTGAGGCCAACGAGCACGAACAGCCCGATCTGCGTGAAGACATTGTTGTCGCCGCCGCTGAGCCACACCCCCGTCATCGCGGACAGCAGCCCCATCGGCACGATCAGCAGGATGCTCACCGGCAGGCTCAGGCTTTCGTACTGCGCGGCCAGCACCAGGAAGACGAGGAGCAGTGCCAGCGGGAACACCCAGGCGGCGCTGTTGCCGGCAAGGATCTCCTGATACGTCAGCTCGGTCCACTCGAAGCCGATGCCGGGCGGCAGGGTTTCGGCGGCGATGCGCGCCACCGCGTCCTGCGCCTGACCGCTGCTGTAGCCGGGTGCGGCGCCGCCGTTGATGTCGGCGCTGGGGAAGCCGTTGTAGCGCATCGCGCGCTCCGGGCCGAAGCTGGGCTTGACCTCCATCAGCGCGGCCAGCGGGATCATCTCGCCGGCTTGTGAGCGCACCTGCAGCTCGCCGATGTTCTCGGGCTTGGCGCGGAACTCGGCATCCGCCTGCACGCGCACGCTGTAGGTGCGGCCGAAGCGGTTGAAGTCGTTCACGTACTGGCTGCCCAGGTAGATCTGCAAGGTGTCGAACACATCGGTCACCGGCACGCCGAGCTGGCGCGCCTTGACGCGGTCGAGGTCGGCATACAGCTGCGGCACATTGACCTGGAAGCTGGAGAACAGACCGCCGAGCTCGGGCGCGACCTGGGCCTTGGCAAGAAACTCCTTGGTCGCCTTGTCCAGGGCGGCCGTGCCCAGCCCCGCCTTGTCCTCGATCTGCAGCTTGAAGCCGCCGGTGGTCCCGAGGCCCTGCACGGGCGGCGGCGGGAACATCGCGATGAACGCGTCGGGGATGGCGCCGAACTGCTGGTTCAGCGCGCCCGCCACCGCACCGCCGCTCTGATGTTTGCCCTTGCGCTGCTCGAAGGGCTTCAGGCTGACGAACACGATGCCGGAGTTGCTGCTGTTCGTGAAGCCGTTGATCGACAGGCCGGGGAAGGCGATCGCGTTCTCGACATCCGGGTGCTTGAGCGCGATCTCGCCCATGCGGCGGATCACGTCCTCGGTGCGGTCCAGGGTCGCGCCATCGGGCAGCTGCGCGAAGCCGATCAGGTACTGCTTGTCCTGCATCGGCACGAAGCCGCCGGGCACGGCCTTGAAGAGGCCGACGGTGAGCACCAGGCCGATGCCGTACAGCACCAGCATCAGGGTCTTGCGACCGATCATGCTGCCGACGCCGCTGCCGTAGGCCCGGCTGCCGCGGTCGAAGACGCGGCTGAACAGCGCGAAGCCGCGGCCGAAGACGCGATCCATGCCGCGCGTCAGCGCGTCCTTGGGCGCGCCATGGGGCTTGAGCAGCAGCGCCGACAGCGCCGGGCTCAGCGTCAGCGAATTGATCGCCGAGATCACCGTGCTGATCGCAATGGTCAGCGCGAACTGCTTGTAGAACTGCCCGGTGAGGCCGCTGATGAAGGCCAGCGGCACGAAGACCGCGATCAGCACCAGCGCGATCGCGATGATGGGACCGCTGACCTCGCGCATCGCCTGGTAGGTCGCGTCGCGTGGGCTCAGGCCATTGGCGATGTTGCGCTCGACGTTCTCCACCACCACGATCGCATCGTCGACGACGATGCCGATCGCCAGCACCAGACCGAACAGGCTCAGCGCGTTGATGCTGAAGCCGAAGGCCTGCATCACCGCGAAGGTGCCGACGATGGACACCGGCACCGCCAGCAGCGGAATGATCGACGCGCGCCAGGTCTGCAGGAACACAATGACGACGATGACGACCAGCAGCACCGCCTCGAGCAGGGTGGTGACCACCGACTTGATCGAGGCGCGCACGAACTGCGTCGGGTCGTAGACGATCTCGTAGGCCACGCCTTCGGGCATGGTCTTGGCGATCTCGGCCATGGTGGCGCGCACGCCGTCGCTGATCGCCAGCGCGTTGCCGCCCGGGGCCTGGAAGATCGGCACGGCGACGGCGGGCTTGTTGTTCAACAGCGAGCGCAGCGCGTAGTCGGCGGCGCCCAGCTCCAGGCGGGCGACGTCCCTCAATCGCGTGACCTGGCCGTCGGCGCCGCTCTTGATGACGATGTCGCCGAACTCTTCCTCGGTCTGCAGCCGACCCTGCGCGTTGACGCTGAGCTGCAGGTCCACACCGGGCAGGCCGGGCGACGCGCCGACCACACCGGCGGCGGCCTGCACGTTCTGCTCGCGGATCGCGCGCACCACGTCACTGGCCGAGAGGCCATGCTGCGCGACCTTCTGCGGGTCCAGCCAGACGCGCATCGAGTAGTCGCCCGAGCCGAACAGCTGCACCTGGCCGACGCCGGGGATGCGCGCGAGCCGGTCCTTGACCTGCAGCACCGCGTAATTGCGCAGATAGGTCATGTCGTAGCGCTCGTTCGGCGAGGTCAGGTGCACGACCATGGTCAGGTCGGGCGACGACTTCACCGTCGTCACGCCGAGCCGCCGCACCTCCTCGGGCAGGCGCGCCTCGGCCTGGGCGACGCGGTTCTGCACCAGCTGCTGCGCCTTGTCGGGGTCGGTGCCGAGCTTGAAGGTGACGGTCAGCGTCATCAGCCCGTCGGTGGTCGCCTGGCTGCCCATGTAGAGCATGTCCTCGACGCCGTTGATCGCTTCCTCAAGAGGGGTGGCCACGGTCTCGGCGATCACCTTGGGGTTGGCGCCCGGGTAGGTGGCGCGCACCACCACCGACGGCGGCACGACCTCCGGGTACTCGCTGATCGGCAGCGCTCGCATCGCGATCAGGCCGGCGAGGAAGATCAGCAGCGACAGCACGCCGGCAAAGATCGGCCGGTCGATGAAGAATTTGGAGAAGTTCATGATGGATCAACCCTTCTTGGGCAGCAGGGCCGCCTCGGTCTTGCCGATCAGCTCGGGCTTGGCATCCATCGCGATCTGCGTCGGCGCCACTTCGATGCCTGGGCGGACGCGCTGCAAGCCGCTGAGCACGATGCGCTCACCCGCCTTCAGGCCGCCGACGACCTCGCGCAGGCCGTTCACCGGGCCGCCCAGTTGCACCTCGCGCCACTGCACCTTGTTGCCGGCGCCGATCACCCAGACGCAACGCTTGTCCTGGTCGGTCATCACCGCGCGTTCGTTGACCAGCAAGGCCATGCGCTGCTGGGCCTGGCCGAGCTCGACGCGGGCGAACTGCCCCGGGGTCAGGCGGCCGTCGACGTTGTCGAACACCGCACGCAGGCGTAGCGTGCCGCTCTTCGCATCGACCTGGTTGTCGACCAGTTGCAGGCGGCCGACGATGGGATCCGAATCAACGCTGCGCATCTGCACCGGCACCTGCTCGGGCTTCTTCGCGCCGGCCAGCGCCAGCTGCACGCTGCGTTCGTCGGCGTCGAAGCTGGCGTAGATCGGGCTGACGCTGACCAGACGGGCCAGCACCGGCGCGGTCGGGCCGGCGGCGACCTGGTTGCCAACGGTGATCTCGAGCTTGCCGATGCGGCCGGCCACCGGCGCGCGCACCTGCGTGTAGTCGAGGTTCAGCTGCGCGGCGGCGAGCGCGGCCTGGGCCGCGGCGACCTGGGCGACGGCGTCGGCCCGGCTCAGCAGGCGGTCATCGAGCTCGCGCTGGGCGATCGCACGTTCGGCCCACAGGGTCTGGGCACGTGCCGCCTCGCGTTCGGCGTGGGCTGCCCGCGCCCGGCTAGCTTCCAGCTGCGCTCGCTGGCGCTCGACTTCGACCGCATAGGGCGCCGGGTCGAGGGCGGCCAGCAGATCGCCGGCCTTGACCAGTGCGCCTTCGCGGAAGAACACCTTGTGCACGGTGCCGGCGACCCGCGGGCGCAGCTCGACGCGTTCGACCGCCTCAAGCCGGCCGCTGAAGGTCTGCCAAGGGCTGACGGCCAGTGCACCCACTGTCGCCACCGCCACCGGCATGGCTGGCGGCGCGGGCTGGGCGACGGCCTGCGGCGCGGTGCCCGGGTAGGCGGCGAGGAAGGTGCCGAGCATCCCGGCGCCCAGTCCCAATGCCAGGGCCAGCGCGATGCGACGTTGGCGTTGCGGGGCAGGCAGCGGGTTCAGGGGCAGGTTCAGCGGTGCGTTCATGGCGGGCTCCAGGAGAAAGAGGCAAAGACGAGCCCCTCGCCGCTGGGGCGACCAGCGCGATTTGCAAGGGGCGGAGAACGGGGGAGGGGACTAGCTCAGGCGGAGGACAGGAAGCTGCGCACGGCCTGGCTCACGGGCGTCCAGGTCGGCAAACCGTCGTCGGGGTCTTCTTCGCGATCGGGCGGAAAGCCGGCGCGCGCCGTCCAGCTGCCGCCCACGGGGATCAGGTGCTGAGTCACGCCGGCGCCCTGCAGGCGCTCGGCATAGCGCCGCGCGTCGTCGCGCAGCGGGTCGTGCTGGTTGCCGGTGATCAGCAGCGCCGGCGCCAGGCCGGCCAGGCGGCTGGTGGCCAGCGGCGTCGCATAGGGGTGAGCGGCGTCGCAGGAAGCGCCCAGGTAGTCGCGCCAGCCCTGCGCCAGCGGGCACTGGCAGTCGCCCAGATGCGCGTCGCGCGCCGAGGCGCTGGCCAGCATGGGGTCCAGGGTTGGGGAGATCAGGATCTGCACGCCGAGCTGCAGGCCCTCGTCGCGGGCTCGCAGCGCCAGCGCGGCGGCCAGCGTGCCGCCGGATTCGACGCCCGCGACACCGAGGCGCGCGCCGCGCGGCCGGGCGGCGGCCAGCTGCTGCAGCTGCGCCCAGGCGGCGTCCAGCGCGGCCGGGAACGGGTGTGCCGGGGCCAGCGGGTAGCGGCCCACCTGCACCTGCGCGCCAGCGGCCTGCAGCGCCTGGGCCAGAGGCAGCGGATCGCGGTCCTGGATGAAGGAACTCGGCCCCAGGCTGAGCAGCAGCCAGGGCTTGCCGGGCAGCGGCAGCTCGGGCTTGAGCAAGGGCAGGAGGGGCTTTTCCATGATGGGCTGAACGATAAGGGCGCGAGGCGAATCAATAAAGACCGCAAACAGAACTGCTTTGTTCCAAATTGGCCAACAATCGAGGCTTCCAACCGCAAGCCGACCCGCCATGGACCGCTTTCTTGCCATGCAGGCCTTCATCCGCGTCGTCGACAGCGGCAGCTTCACCGCCGCCGCCGAGGCGCTGGGCATGCCGAAGGCGACGCTGACCCGCGGCGTGCAGGAGCTGGAGGCGCATCTGCGCACCCAGCTGCTGAACCGCACGACGCGGCGCGTGGGGGTGACGCCCGACGGCGCGCTGTATTACGAGCGCGCCAGCCGATTGCTCGCCGAACTCGAGGAGGTCGAGGGCAGCCTGACGCAGCAAGGCCGGGCGCCGCACGGCAAGCTGCGGGTCGACATGCCGGGGGCGATCGCCCGGCTGTTCGTGATCCCGGCGCTGCCGGACTTCTACGCCCGCTACCCCGACATCGAGCTGGAGCTCGGTGCCGGCGACCGGCCGGTGGACCTGGTGGCCGAGCGCGTCGACTGCGTGCTGCGCGGCGGCGAGATCCTCGACCCGACCCTGATCGCGCGGCGCGTCGGCGAGTTCGAGCTGATCCCCTGCGCCAGCCCCGGCTATCTGGCCCGTTACGGCATGCCCAGCCACCCGTCGGAACTGAACGAGGCGCGCTTTCCGATGCTGCGCTATTTCTCGGCGCGCACCGGCCAGGCCATCCCCGATGTCTTCAAGCGCGGCGACGAGCGCGTCGAGGTGCTGGGTCATCCGCGCCTGGCGGTCAACGACGGCGACGCCTACATGGCGGCGGCACTGGCCGACCTCGGCGCCTTCGTCGGCGCGCGCTTCATCGTCGCGCCGCTGCTGGCGCGCGGCGAGCTGGTGCAGCTGCTACCCGACTGGCAGCTGGACCCCATCCCGCTGCACATCGCTTTCCCGCCGAACCGCCACATCAGCACGCGGCTTCGCGTCTTCGTGGACTGGCTGGTCGAGGTGATGCGCCGGGTCAGCGTCTGAGTCCTCAGGGCTTGGGCTCGCGGGGCGGCGGCGTCAGGCTCTCGCGGTCGTAGTCATCGACGCTGTGCTCGGCGCGGATGATCTGACCCTGCCGCGGCGGCTGATCCGCGCCAGCGGCCGTTTCGTCGCATGCCCGGGGTGGCCGCCGGCCATGTCCGAGACACTCCGCGACTTTCCCGCTCCAGCCCCTTGACCATGAGCCTTTCCACCCTGCTTGCCGCGCCGCTGCGGCGCATCGGCCTGCTGCTGTGTTGGCTGACGCTGGCCGGCCCGGTCGCTGCCGCCGAACTGACGCATCTCCATGCCCATGCCGGCGACAGCAGCGTGCGCGCGCCGTTGGCGATCGCGCCGGTCGACGACGCCTGGCGCGCCGCACTGCCGCGCGACGCGAAGCAGGCTACCCAGGCCTACCTCGATCGCCTGCCGAAGGAGTCCGTGCAGCGCGCCAACGACTACGACGAGGGCGGCTACTGGCTGCAGGGGTGGGAGTTCCTGCTCGGCCTGGCCATCGCCGCGCTGATGCTGCAGGGCCGCCGCTCGGCCCGCGTGCGCGACTGGGCGCAGCGCGTCGGCCGCCACGCGCTGCTGCGCGACGGCCTCTATGGCGGCGTCTACGGCCTGAGCGCGGGCTTGCTGGCGCTGCCGCTGAGCTTCTACGCGCGCTACTGGCGGGAGCACAGTTACGGCATGTCGACGCAGGGGCCGATCGACTGGTGGGGCGAGTGGCTGCTGGGCCTCGGCGTCGAGGTCATGGGCACGATGGTCGCGGTGGCGCTGCTGTACGCGGTGTTCCGCCGCGCCGGCGAGCGCTGGTGGCTGTGGGGCGCCGCCGCCTGCACGGCGCTGCTGGCCGTGCTGGTGCTCGTCAGCCCGGTGCTGATCGATCCGCTGTTCAACACCTACAAGCCGCTGGAGCCGGGGCCGGTGCGCAGCGCCGTGCTGACGATGGCGCATGCCAACGGCGTGCCGGCCGACGAGGTCTATGCCTTCGACGCGTCGCGCCAGACCAAGCGCATCAGCGCCAATGTCAGCGGCCTGGGCGCGACGGCGGCGATCCGCCTCAACGACAACCTGCTGAACCGCACCTCGCTGCCGGAGATCCGCGCCGTGATGGGCCATGAGCTTGGCCATTACGTGCTCAACCACGGTCCGAAGATGCTGATGCAGTTCGGCCTGCTGATCCTGTTCGGCTTCCTGTTCTGCCAATGGGCGATGCGCCGTCTGTTCGAGCGCTTCGGCGCGCGCTGGGGCACGCAGGCGGTGGCCGACGTCGCCAGCCTGCCGCTGCTGGCGGCGGTGTTCTCGGTCTTCATGCTGCTGGCGACGCCGGTCTTCAACGGCATCATCCGCACGCAGGAGATCGAGGCCGACCGCTTCGGCCTGAACCTGGCGCGCGACCCGCATGGCTTCGCCGAGGCGATCCTGAAACTGTCGGACTACCGCAAGCCGGATCCGGGTGCGCTCGAGGAATGGGTGTTCTTCCACCACCCGAGTGCGCGCCACCGCATCCACGACGCGATGCGCTGGCGCGAGGCCATGGGCACCCCCTGAGGGCGGCGGGTCCCGAGGGCGGCGCTACAGCCTGGCGACGTCGGGGGCGGCGCCACCCAGCCAGGCGCGCGTGAAGGCGCGGCGCGCCGCCTGCACGGCCTTGGCCTTGCCCTGGCGCTGGTAGACCTCGGCCAGCCCGGCCAGCGCCCAGCCGTTGCCGCGCACCCGCGCCAGCGAGTCGCGCAGCGTTTGCTCGGCGGCATCGAGCCTGCCCTGGCGCAGATAGACCGAACCGAGCGACTGCCGCACCGGGTAGTACCAGAACGGCGGCTCCATGTAGGCCAGACGGTCCTCGATGGCGACCGCCTCCTCATAGGCCTTGGCCGCGGCCACGAGATCGCCCTGCGCGTCGGCGAGGCGGGCGCCGGCCACCAGGCGCGCCGTCTGCACGATCTCGCGGGCCGGCACCGCCCAATCGGTGTACGGCTTGAAGTCGGCGTCGCGCTCGATGGCGGCGATGGCGTCGATCTCGCGGCGCGAGGCGGCGGTGTCGCGCCGGGCCGAGAACGCCAGCGCCCGCGCGTAATGCGCCAGCGCCGACACCAGGCGCTGCGTCGCCGGCGGCGGCTTCAGCGCCAGCACCGCCTCGGGCGCGCTGAACATCGCGTGCGCCAGGTAGGGCGCCGCCTTGATCGGCTCCAGCACCGCGAACTGCGCGATCACCGCATCGGACAGCGCGGCATCGAGCTTGGCGGCGGCGTCGATCGCGGTCGGACCGTCGCCGCCCATCTGCGCCGACACCAGCACGAAATGGATGTTGTGCGGGTAGTAGGCCGAGCGGTACATCGGGTCCGAGGGCGAGGTCCTGAAGTAGCGCTCGTCGACGGCGACGGCACGCTTGTTCGCCTCCAGCGACTCCTTGTAGAGCCCGAGCCGGTAGTAGATGTGCGCCGGCATGTGCACCAGGTGACCGGCACCCGGCATCAGCGACGCCAGCCGGCGCGCATGCGGCAGGCCGCGCTCGGGTCGGGTCGACGCCTCGACGGCGTGGATGTACAGGTGCGCCGCGCCCGGGTGCTTCGGGTTGCGCGCCAGCACGCGCTCCAGCGCCGCCAGCATCTCGGCGGCACGGCCCTTGGGCCGGGCGCCGCCGGCCTCCCAGTAGTCCCAGGGCTGGGTGTCCATGATGGCCTCGGCATACAGGGTCTGGATGCTGTCGTCGCCCGGGAAGCGGGCGGCGACCGCCTTCATCGCGTCGGCAAACGCGGCATCGAGCGCGGCGCGCTCGGCCTTCGGGTCGGCCGAGTAGCGCGTCGCCAGCGCCTCGATCAGCGCGCGATCCTTGGCCGGCGCCGTGGCTGCCAGTTCGAGCGCCCGGGCCAGCGCCGCCAGCGCCGGCGCCTGTGCCTCGGCCGCCATCGGCGCGTTGATGTTCGGGCCCAGCACATAGGCCTCGCCCCACCAGGCCATCGCCAGCTGCGGGTCCAGCTTCTGCGCCGCCTGGAACGCGCGCTGCGCTTCCGCGTGGTTGAAGGCGAAGGCCCAGCGCAGGCCCTGGTCGAAATAGGCCTGGGCACGGGCGTGGCGCGTGCCGACCTTCAGCGACAGCGTGCCGAGGTCGCCGTACAGCGGCACCTCACCGGCCGCCGCTTGCATCGGCTGCGGTCGGAACGGCCTGGTCTCGCCCTGCGCCAGCAGCAGCGCCTGCAACAGCGCCGGGCGACCCGGCGCCGGCGGGCGGCAGACGCCGCCGGGGGCGTCGAGCAGCGGGTCGAAGTCGGCGTCGGCACCGGCGCCGGTGAGCAGGCAGGCCGAGCCCGCCAGCAGGGTCAGCGCGCGCGCCAGGCGGCGCAGGCGCGGGGAGATGCCGAGGCCAGGTTCGAGCGGCATGCAGTTCTCCTTCGGTTGCCGGCAATGTAGGCCGATCGTGCGCGTTCGGGAACGCCGTCAGTCATCGTCCGCCGGCAGCAGCTCGAAGCCCTGCTGCGGGAAATGCACATGCAGGCGACCGAGCCGCGGGTCGTCGCGGGCCAGGATCCATCGCGTCGGCGTGACGCCGACCAGCAGGCCGGTGCTGCGTTCCAGCGCGTAGTCGGCCGGTCTGATGGCGACCCGCTGGCCGATGCGCGGGTCGGCGCGGTGGCGGGCGGCGATGCGGCGCGGCGTTGCCTCGGCGGCGATGCGCAGCGCCTGCTCGCCGTCGATCTCGCGGCGCGCGCCATCGCCGAAGGCGTTGAGGCGGTCCATCCAGGCGTTGACGCGCGGGAAGCCGGCGGTGATCGACGACTCGCCGAGGTCGCGCACGAACCACAGGCCGTGGTAGCTGGCGAAGTCGGCATGGTTCGGTGCGCTGCCGAACAGGAAGGGCTGCGACGCCAGTTGCGCCTCCAGGCGCGCCAGTTGCTCGAGCAGCCGCCGACGCGGCTGGCGCAGCAGCGCCGCGCTGTCGAGCCGGGCCTTGCGCCCGAGGTTCACGCGATCCCAGAGGAAGCGCGGGATGTCCAGCAGCGGCATCGACTGCAGCAGCTTGCGCCCCATGCTCAGCGTGTTGGCGCAGACCAGGCAGGCGAGCAACAGGTCGCGATCGGCGTCGCCGGCCTGCTGCTGCGCGGTCCGGCCGCAGCGCTCGAGGGCCAGCGCCCGCTGGCCCGACAGCCTGGCGATCTCGGTGGCGATGCTGCGCGTGTCGCAGAACACGTCGGCGCCGATCTGCGCCACCGGGATCTTGCGGTAGCCGCCGGCGAGCTGTGCCAGCAGCGGCCGTGGCGGCATCTCGCGCACCTGCACCGACAGCCAGGGCAGCTGCGCGTAGCCGAGCATCGCGCGCAGCTTCTGCGAGAACGGCGACATCGGGTAGTGGAAAACGATCAGCGGCGCTGGCATGGCGGGACTATGCGCCCCTGCAGGCCGTTGCCGCCAGGCCGCGTGCGCACAATGCCGGCTCGCCGCCCACCGCTCCGCGCTTGACCACCACCGCTACGCTGGGCCCTGTCGCTTTCAGGGCCGATGTCGACCCGCTGCCACGCTGCCTGCTGCTGGCGGTGCTGCTGCATGTCTGGCTGGCGCTGGTGGTGGGCACCAAACCCGGTCCGACCGAGCCGGGCCGTGGCGGGTACGGCAGCCTCAGCGTGACGCTGCGCGGGCCCAGCGGCGACGGCGCCGCGGCGGCGCAGCCGGCGTGGCGCGACGACGGCCCGCTGGGTCAGGCACCCAGCAGCCGCCATGGCGGGCGCCTGCGCAGCGAGCCGCCGCCGCCCGACAGCGGTCCCGGCGCGCAGCAGCTCGGTCGCTGGAAGCCGCAGGAGCTGCCGGCCGACGCCAGCCGCCCGGAGGAGGAGACGCAGGGCTCGAGCGGCGACGGGCCGCAGGAGCTGGCGCCGAAGGCGGTCGAGTCGCTGAGCTCGCCCGCCGCGCCAGCGCCGCTGCCCGAGCCGGCGCCGCCGACCCTGCCGCGCGATGCGGTGACTGCCGACCGGCCCGGTCGCCGCGTGGCGATCGAAGCGCCGACGCCGACGGCCGCGGTCGCGCTGCCGCCGCTGCCGGCGCTGCCCGAACCGGCTGAACCGGAACCCCGATGGCGGACGCTGCCGACGGCGCCTGCCGCCGCGCGCCCGCTGGTCGCTCGCGAAGCCGCGGCCGCCGCGGCGCTGAGCGCCGAGGTCCCGGCACCGCTGCCGCCGGTCGCGCTGCGGCGCGAGCTGTCGGCGCCCAGCCTGCCGCGGGTCAGCGTGCAACCCGAGGCAGCGCCGCCGCCCGCCCGCAGCGATACCGCCGTGGCCGAACTGCCGGCGCCGCTGCCGTCGGCGGTGCTGGTGCGGGAGCTCAGCAGCGAACGCCCGGCCCGGCCGGCGGCGAGACCGGAGGCGCCGCTGCAGGCCCCGCGCGCCGACGCGGCGGCGCCCGCCTTGCCGGCGCCGCTGCCCCCTGCGGTGCTGACGCGGGAACTCGGCGGCGAGCGCGCCGCCCGGGCGGCGGCCCAGCCCGAGGCGCCGCTGCGGGCGCCTCGCGCCGACGCCACCAGCCTGCCGGCCGCGCTGCCGCCGGCGGTGCTGGTGCGGGAACTCGCCGACCCGCCGGCGGCACGTGCCGCCCCCCGACCCGAGGCGCTGCCGCCGGCCGCCCGGGCCGACGCGCTGCCGTCGCCGCCGGCCGCGTTGCCGGCTGACGCGTCCGCCGCGCGGCCCGAGCCCCTGCCGGCGGCGTCGACCGCACTGCCGGCTCCGATCGCGACGACCGTCCCCGCTGCAGCCGGCCCGGCGCAGGCGCCGTTGACGCGCGGCGACCCCTTGGCGGAGCCGACCCCGGGTCCGCGCGCGTCGGCCGGTTCGCCCGATGCGGGCGCACGCGTCGGCCACGATGTCGCCACCGCGCCGTCGGCGTCGGCCAGCGCGCCGCTGGCACCGCTGAACCTGAGCCTGCCGCGCAGCGGTCCGACGCTGATGCGCCGTGGCCCCGGTCTGCTCGAGCTGGTGCAGGCGCCGCCGGAGCGCAAGACCAAGCTGGAGAAGGCGATCGACGACGCCAGCCGCGACGACTGCCGCAAGGCGCATGGCGACAAGGGCCTGCTGGCGGCACTGCCGCTGGCGGCGGACGCGGTGCGCGACAAGGGCTGCAAGTGGTGAGGCGCTGAGCAGCGGCCACCGGCCGTCGCCGCCGGCGGGCGTTCGCGCGCGGCGATGTCGATTCGTCGCACGCCGCTGTCGGCGGTGTCGGCGCGGGTGAACGATGCGCTCATCGCCACCCGAACCGCTTGGAGTCCCGCCATGTCCCACCGCACCGACAGCCTGAACGACAACCTGAACGACAACCCGAGTGACAGCCTGAGCGAGACCCGGCTGCGCCGCCTGGCCAGGAAGCGGGTCGAGATGAAGATGGGCTTCCTCGTCCACCTGATGGTGTTCGTGGCCGTCAACAGCGGCCTCTACCTGCTCAGCGCGCTGAAGGGCGGCGGCGGCTGGCAGATCTTCCCCTTGTGGGGCTGGGGCCTGGGGCTGAGCATCCACGGCCTGGTGGTGCTGCTGTCGCTGCAGGGCCAGGGCCTGCGCGAGCGCCTGCTCGACGCCGAGCTGCGGCAGCTGCGGCAGCTGCGCGAGCGGCGCGCGATGCGCTGATCGCCGGTCCGGGGCGCGGCTTTGCTGGGATCATGTCGGCCCAGCCTGAGCGCCCCCGAGGTCCCCCATGGTGATGCACGTCCGCGGCTATGCCGCCCATTCCGCCAGCTCGCCGCTGGGTCTGTTCTCCTTCGTCCGCCGCGACCCGCGACCGGACGATGTGGTGATCGAGATCGACTACGCCGGCGTCTGCCATTCGGACCTGCACACGGTGCGCAACGACTGGGGCAACGCCAAGCACCCGATCGTTCCCGGTCATGAGATCGTCGGCCGCGTCGTTGCGCTGGGCAGCGCGGTGACGCGCTTCCGGCTCGGCGACACCGTCGGCGTCGGCTGCATGGTCGACGCCTGCCGCCACTGCCGTGCCTGCGGTCGCGGCCTCGAGCAGTACTGCGAGAGCGGCAACACCCAGACCTACAACGATGTCGATCGCATCGACGGCACGCCGACCCAGGGCGGCTATTCGGAGCGCATCGTGGTCGCCGAGCACTTCGTGCTCAGGGTTCCCGGCCAGCTCGACCCGGCTGCCGTCGCGCCGCTGCTTTGCGCCGGCATCACCACCTGGTCGCCGCTGCGGCACTGGCAGGTCGGCCCCGGCAGCCAGGTGGCGGTGATCGGCCTCGGCGGCCTCGGTCACATGGCGCTGAAGCTGGCCAAGGCGCTGGGCGCCGAGGTCACGCTGTTCAGCCGCTCGCCGGGCAAGGAGGCCGACGCGCGTCGCCTCGGGGCCGACCAGGTCGTGATCTCCACCGACAAGGAGCAGATGCGTGCGCAGCGCGGCCGCTTCGACCTGATCATCGACACCGTGCCGTATGCGCACCCGCTCGGCCCCTATCTGGCGACGCTGGCGCTGTCGGGCACGCTGGTGATGGTCGGCTACATCGGACCGCTGGAGCCGGCGCCGCACAGCATGTCGCTGATCGGCGGGCGCAAGTCGATCGCCGGTTCGATCATCGGCGGCATCGCCGAGACCCAGGAGATGCTGGACTTCTGCGGCGAGAAGGGGATCACCGCGGACGTCGAGCTGATCCGCATCCAGGCCATCAACGAGGCCTACGAGCGCATGCTCGCCAGCGACGTGAAGTACCGCTTCGTGATCGACATCGCGTCGCTGCGCTGAGCGGCGCGGCCGCGTGCTGCTGCGTGGTCTCGCGCACAGACCGTGCCGGCCCCGCTGACTATGGTCCGGCCGTGCCCCGCAAACCACTGGTTCGCGGGTCCTGACAGAACGGATCGGAGACAGCGACGGCGTTGTCGCCGACCCGCTCACGCCGCCCAACGCTCCGATGGAGACATCATGCAAACCAATTACGTCACCCGCGACAACTTCGGCATGTACGCCAACAACGGCGACGGCCCCGGCCCCGCCCTGATGGGCGCCGACACGCTGCTCGGCAACGATGTCTACAACAAGGCCGGTGACGACCTCGGCGACATCAAGGAGTTCATGCTCGAGATGGACTCCGGCAAGATCGCCTACGCGGTGCTGTCTTTCGGCGGCCTGATGGGCATGGGCGACAAGCTGTTCGCCGTGCCCTGGGCGGCTCTGCAGCTGGACACCGCGAACAAGCGCTTCACGCTCGATGTCCAGAAGGACACGCTGAAGGATGCGCCGGGCTTCAACAAGGACCGCTGGCCGGCGATGTCGGACAAGACCTGGGCCAGTGGCGTGCACAAGTTCTACGGCACGCAGTACGGTTCGGAGTGAGGGCTTGACCTGCCCCCCCCGCGCGCCGGCCTCAGGGCAGCGCGTGGTGGGGGCGCTCCGTGAACCGCGCCAGCGCCTGAACCTTGCAGTCGAGGTCGCAGCGCCGACACAGCGAGGCCTTCGCCGAGTCATCGCGTGGGCAGCGCGAATCTCGTGTGTTGGCGACGCGTTCAGGCCTTGATGCCGCAGATCGCGTTGGCGCGGGCGCTGACGGTCAGGGGCTCGTCGCCGCTGACCTGCAGGCGCCGCCTGACCTGGACCTGCAAGCGCGCGAGTTGCTCAGCGCTGAGGGCGTCGAAGCTGGCGCGCAGCGTGTTGCTGGAGGCGGCGCTGCGCCAGTAGTCGTCGAAGCGCTCGAAGCGGCGCTGCACCGGAATCTGGCAGCTGCGCAGCTGCCGCAGGCCGCAGTGCCGCCACAGCGCCATCGAGGCCTCGGGGGTCGACACCGCGACGCTGGGCGGCAAGCGCGGCTGCAGGCCGATCTTCAGCATCTCGGCGCCGATCGCCGCCAGCGGAAAGCCGCCGCACAGGATGTCCCAGTGGTAGGCGGCCACCAGCCCGCCCGGGCGCACCGCGCGGCACATCTCGGCGACGCCCGCGGCCGGGTCGGGCACGAAGAACAGCACCAGGGCCATCAGCGCGGCGTCGGCGTCGCCATCGGGGACCGGCAGTGCCATCGCGTCGCCCTCGACCCAGCGCACCGGCGCTCCGGCCGGCAGGCGCTGGCGGGCGTAGGCCAGCTGGCCCGGCGACGGATCGACGGCCAGCACCTCGGCGGGCTGACAGCGTTCGAGCAGCAGCTCGGTGAAGGCGCCGTTGCCGCAGCCGACATCGACGCAGCGGGCCGCCGGCGGCAACGCGAGCCAGTCCAGGAACTGCGCACCGGCCAGCTGGCTCCAGCGCCCCATCAGCAGTTCGTAGGCAGCGCCATCGTCGAAGCGGATCGGTTCGTCGGCCATCGATTCATCTTAGGGTCGGGCTGGCCCGCGCCAGGCCGCTTTCCATTGATAACGGATTCGCCAACGCACCGACCTCATCACGCCTTAGCCGCCGGCCGGCGACCGCACGGCGCCGAGGCCGGCGCCCCGCGGATAGCCGTGTAGGCGCTCCAGCGTGCTGTCCAGCAGTCGCGCCAGCTTGTCGGCGGCGCCTCGCACGGCCTGCGCCTGCCGTGGCGCCTGGTGCGACACGGCGAGCGCATCGCGACCCGTGACATGCGCCTCGAGCAGGCAGCGCTGGCCGGCGTCACCGCCCTTGTCGCCATGGCCTTCGCTGAGATGGGCGTCGACGCGTTGCAGGTGGTCGCGGAATCGCCCCAGTACCTGCTCGAGCAGCGCGCTGAGGTGCGCCGTCTGCGCCGCATCGGTTTCGACGCTGGCGTCGGTATGAACCTGGATCTTCATGCAGCGCTCCGCGCAAGGGTGCGCCGGCGACGCCGGCGAGCAGCCCGCATGGTGGGCGCTGGCCGCGCCGCGCGCCGTGCGGCAGCGCACGCTCGCGCCGGCGGGACCTCGCTGCTCAGGGCGCCGGGCAGGTCCGGCCCGCTTCGCCGTCCAGCAGGGCTTCCAGCGTCGCCAGCTGGCTGCGCATCGACTCGATCAGCTGCTTCGTCAGCGCGTTGCGCTGCTGCGGCGTCTTCGCGTCCTTCATGCGCTGATGCATCTCGTGCATCTTGCCCATCGAGTGCGTGTGGGCGCCGGCCGCCGGCGCCGCATCGGCCGGCTTCGCCGCCGGCGCCGCCGCGCGATGCGCCGCATGCGGATCGGGCGCCGGCGCGGTGCCCGCGGTCGGTGTCGCACAGGCCGTGAGCAGGCACAGCGCTGCCGCGCATGAGGCAAGTCCGATTCGCATGAGCGACTCCTGGTTCGGTCGCGGCGTCGCCGCGCTGGTGCCGAGTCTGCGGCGCGGGGGCAGGTTCACCCTTGATGCAGGTCAATCGCTCAGGAGCTCGAGCGGATGCTGGCGGGCGGCGTCGACGGCGGGCGCCCCAGGCTGCCCTCGAGCAGCCTGGCCAGCTTGTCGGCGGCGCCGCGCACCGCCTGGGCGGTGAAGTCGGCCCGATGACTGACGCCGATCGCGGCCCGACCGTCGACGCTGGCCTCGAGTCGGCAGCGCGGGCCATCGGGCTCGCCGCTGAGGTGGGCGTCGATGCGGCTGAGCTGCGCGCCGAAGCGGCCCAGCACCTGGTCCAGCATGTCGCCGACCTGCTTGCGTCGTTCGTCGCCGGCGTCGGCCGGGGTGTCGGTGTGGACGTGGATCTGCATGCAGGGCTCCGGAAGTCGGGTCCCATGCTGGCCGTGTTCGCCGTCGGCTGCCGTGCGGCAGCGCACGCAGGCGCGCGCCGGCTCTGCCGCCGACTATGGCGACCATTAAGAGCTTCGCTTGGATCGGCGCTCGGGCTTTCCCTAGACTGGGCCACGCGATCGAAACCCCAAGGAGACCCGCATGTCGAATGAAGCGAAATGTCCGTTCCACGCCAGCGCCGTGGCGCCACAGGCCAAGGCCGGCGCCAAGGGCAATGCCGACTGGTGGCCGAACCAGCTGAACCTGGACATCCTGCACCAGCGCTCGCCCAAGGGCGACCCGATGGGCGAGGACTTCGATTACGCGGCCGCGTTCAAGACCCTGGACCTGGACGCGGTGGTCAAGGACCTGAGCGCGCTGATGACCGACTCGCAGGACTGGTGGCCGGCCGACTGGGGCCATTACGGCGGCCTGATGATCCGCATGGCCTGGCACGCCGCCGGCACCTACCGCATCCATGACGGCCGCGGTGGCGCCGGCACCGGCAACCAGCGCTTCGCGCCGCTGAACTCCTGGCCGGACAACGGCAATCTCGACAAGGCACGCCGCCTGCTCTGGCCGATCAAGCAGAAGTACGGCAAGGCCCTGAGCTGGGCCGATCTGATGATCCTCGCCGGCAACGTCGCGCTCGAGACGATGGGCTTCAAGACCTTCGGCTTTGCCGGCGGCCGCCCCGACATCTGGGAGCCGGAGAAGGACGTGTACTGGGGCCCCGAGGCCGAGTGGCTGGCGACCAGCGACAAGCCCAACAGCCGCTACCGCGGCGACCGCGAACTGGCCAATCCGCTGGCCGCGGTGCAGATGGGGCTGATCTACGTGAACCCTCAGGGCCCGGACGGCAATCCCGACCCGGTGGCCTCGGGCCGCGACGTGCGCGAGACCTTCGCGCGCATGGCGATGAACGACGAGGAGACCGTGGCCCTGGTGGCCGGCGGCCATACCTTCGGCAAGGCGCATGGCGCCGGCCCGGAAAGCCATGTCGGCGCGGCGCCCGAGGGTGCGGCGATCGAGCACCAGGGCTTCGGCTGGATCAGCAGCCACGGCAGCGGCAAGGGCGGCGACACCATCACCAGCGGCATCGAGGGCGCCTGGAAGCCGAACCCGACGACCTGGGACAACGGCTACTTCGACATGCTGTTCGGCTACGAGTGGGAGCTGACGAAGAGCCCGGCCGGCGCCTATCAGTGGACGCCGAAGCACTGCAAGCCGGAGCACCTGATCCCGGACGCGCACGATCCGTCGAAGAAGTCGCCGCCGATGATGACCACGGCCGATCTGTCACTGCGTTTCGACCCGGCCTACGAGAAGATCTCGCGTCGCTTCCACCAGGACCCGGCCGCGTTCGCCGACGCCTTCGCGCGCGCCTGGTTCAAGCTGACCCACCGCGACATGGGTCCGCGCGCCCGCTACCTGGGCAAGCTGGTGCCGAAGGAAGAACTGATCTGGCAGGACCCGGTGCCGGCCGTCGACCACCCGCTGGTCAACGACGCGGATATCGCGGCGCTGAAGGCCAAGGTGCTGGCCTCGGGCCTGTCGGTGCAGCAGCTGGTGCGCACCGCCTGGGCATCGGCCGCCACGTTCCGCGGCAGCGACAAGCGCGGAGGCGCCAACGGCGCGCGCATCCGCCTGGCGCCGCAGAAGGACTGGGCGGCCAACCGCCCGGAGGAGCTGGCCCAGGTGCTGGCCACGCTGGAGAAGATCCGTGGCGGCTTCAATGTGGGCGGCAAGACCATCTCGCTGGCCGACCTGATCGTGCTGGCCGGCGGCGCCGCCGTCGAGGCGGCGGCGAAGGAGGCCGGTCACACCATCAGCGTGCCGTTCCACCCGGGCCGCAGCGATGCGTCCCAGGCGCAGACCGACGTCGACTCGTTCGCGGTGCTGGAGCCGCAGGCCGACGGCTTCCGCAACTTCGTCAAGCCGGGCCTGGAGGGCGCGCAGGCCGAGCTGCTGATTGACAAGGCGCAGCTGCTGGGCCTGGGCGCGCCGGCGATGACGGCGCTGGTCGGCGGCCTGCGGGCGCTGGGCATCAGCGAGGGGGTGCACGGCGTGCTGACGCAGCGCGCCGGGCAGCTGACGAACGACTTCTTCGTCAACCTGCTGGACATGCGCACCGCCTGGAAGCCGTCCGGCACGGTCGGCGTGCTGCAGGGCAGCGATCGCAGGACCGGCGCGGCGACCTGGACCGCGACCACGGTCGACCTGGTGTTCGGCTCGAACTCGCAGCTGCGCGCGCTGGCCGAGGTCTATGGCAGTGCCGACGGCGAGGCCAAGCTGGTCAAGGACTTCGTCGCCGCCTGGGTGCAGGTGATGGAGAACGACCGCTTCGACCTGCGCTGAGCGGGCGCTGGCCGCTAGCATCCGCCGCCGTGGCCCGTCCCGGGCGCGGCGAGCGGAGTGCAACCGAGCATGCGGCACTGGCATTGGATGGCGGCCCTGAGCCTGGGCCTGGCGGCGGCGACGCAGGCGGCACCGCAGCAGTTGCTGATCGCGCCGCAGCAGACCGATGCGCGCCTGGCCGGCGGCGAGGCGCCACACTGGGTGAGCTATGAGCCGGCGGTCGAGGCCGGCGCGCCGCTGCTGGTCTGGCTCGGCGGCACTGGCGGCAAGCCGGCGACCGGGCCGCGCCTGCTCTACGAGACCGCGCTGCAGCAGGGCTTCCGGCTGATCGCCTTGTCCTACCTGAACACGCCGGCGGTGTCGCAGGTCTGCGTCGGTCCGCGCCTGCGCGCGCAAGCCGGCTGTGCCGCGCGTTTCCGCCAGCAACGCGTCTGGGGCGAGCCCCAAGGCGGGCTGATCGACGATCGGCCCGAGGACGCGATCGTGCCGCGCCTGGTGAAGCTGCTGCAGCACCTGGCGCGCAGCGATGCGGCCGGCCACTGGGCGCAGTACCTGGACGGCGAGCAGCCGCGCTGGTCACGGATCTGGCTGGCCGGTCAGTCCCAGGGAGGCGGCATGGCCGGCTTCATCGCGCAGACCGAGGCGGTGGGCGGCGTGCTGATGTTCTCCGGGGGCTGGGACCGCGACGCCGATGGCGACATCGCCGCCTGGTACGCGCGACCCAGCGTGACGCCACCGGCGCGCTGGCATGCCAGCTATCACGTGGCCGAGCCGCAGGCGGCGACGATGGCGCGCATTTACCGGCGACTCGGCGTGCCGGAGGCGCAGATCCACGCGCTGGACCTGCCGGTGCGCGGTGCGTCGGCGCATGGCGAGGGCATCGCCAACCCGGCCTACCGCGACCGCTGGCTGCAGATGCTCCAGCGTCAGCCCTGAGGCGCCTCAGCCGGCATCGGCCGCGGCCTGGGTCGACACCCCCTGCGCCGTGGCGGCCGCCTGCTGCGCCGCCAGCGCGCGCCGATAGCCCGGGCGCTGTTGCAGGCGGTGCCAGTAGGCCTGCAGCGCGGGTGTGAACTGCGCGTGCAGCCCGAGCTGCGCCGCCAGCATCAGGGCATAGCCGACCGAGATGTCGGCGGCCGTGAAGCGCCCGGCACAGAGGAACTCGCGTTCCGCCAGCTGCGCGTCCAGCGGCCGCAGCCTGGCCAGGAACCAGCGCTCGTAATCCTGTACCACCTGCGGCTGGCGGCGCTCCGGCGGCTCGAAGCGGCCGTAGCGCAGCACCAGGGTTTGCGGGAAGGTCAGCGTCGCCTCGCCGTGATGCAGGTAGTTCAGGTAGCGCCCGAAGTCGGGCTCGTCGCGACCGACGTCCAGCCCGCCCGGGTCGTGCCGGGCCGCCAGGTACTGGCAGATCGCTGCCGACTCGGTCAGGCGCAGCTCGCCGTCGAACAGCGCCGGCACCGTGCCCAGCGGGTTGATCTCGAGGAACTCCCGCGCCCGCTGCCGCGGCGGGAACGGCAGCATCCGCAACTCGTAGGGCAGGCGCAGCTCCTCCAGCGCCCACAAGGGGCGGAACGAGCGCGCACTGACGCAGTGGTAGAGCGTGATCATGCGAAGCGTCGGATCAGCCATTCGGCGGTGGCCAGCCGGCGCGCCAGCCAGTCCTGGCCTCGCGTGCCGGTCGCTGAATCATCGTGCAGCCAGATCGCGAAGCCGCCCAGGTAGGTCGCGGTCAGCGCCGCCTCCTCGAGCTCGCGGCGCCAGCCGGTCGACTCCAGCAGCGCCACCTCGCGCCACCATTGCACGGTGCGGCTGACGCGCATCAGGCCCAGGGCCTGCAGATGCAGGTGCTCGGGCTGGAGCTTGTAGCGCAGCATCGCCGCCGTCAGCCGCCGATGCGGGGCCAGCGCGGAGAGCCAGGCGAGCATCGAGGCCTGCAAGCGCTGGCGCGGGCTCAGCGACGACCAGCCCGGCTGCGCGGCGCAGGCCAGCAGCGCGGCGTCGGCCCGGTCGAACCAGGCTTCGGCGATCGCGTCCTTGCTGTCGACCTGCCGGCGCAGCTCGGCCAGCGTCAGCTCGAGCTCGCCGGCCAGCTCGTGCAGATGCAGCGCGTCCCAGCCATGACGCTCGCCGATCCGCAACGCGGCGTCGACGATGCGCTGGCGCAGCGCGTCGCCAGCGGCGGGTGAATCGGCTTCGACCATCGGCGCCTCCGTCTCCGGGCCCCGATCATCGCCGGGGCTAGGGCGTGTGGAAGCGCCGCAGGCCCTCCAGCTCCAGCACGCGAACGCCGCCGTACTCGACGCGGATCAGCTCCTCCTCCTGCAGGCGCTGCAACGCCAGGTTGACGCGCTGGCGCGACAGCCCGACGAGGTAGGCGAGCTCCTGCTGCGTGATGCGCAGCAGCGTGCCGACGCCGGGGTAGAGCGTCGGATGGAACAGCGCGGCGAGGTTGCGCGCGACGCGCAGGTCGGGGTCGGAGGCGCGGTCGGTCTCGCGGGCGGCGATGAACTGGCCGAGGCGTTCGTTGAGCTGGTTCAGCACGTAGCGGTTGAACGCGATCGACTGCGCCAGCAGCGCCTCGAACTGGGCCAGCGGCAGACCGGCCACGCGCGAGCGGCGCAGCGCCTGGATGTTGTAGCGGTAGGCCTCGCGCTTGAGCAGCGTGCCCTCACCGAACCAGGCGCCCGGTGGCACGCCGGTGAACGTGATCGCGGGCGCGCCGCTGGCCTCGTCGTTGCTCATCTTCAGCAGGCCGTCGAGCACGCCGAACCAGTAGTTCGCCGGCTTGCCGACGCGACAGATGCGCTCGCCCGGTTCGGCCTGGGCGACGTGAAGGTGCTCGGCGACCAGCGCCTGCTCGCCGGGTCCGAGCAGGGTCCACCAGCTGATGCTGGCGAGTTCGTCGGGCGTGGCGTGACGGGCGCGGTCGCGCAAGGGGGATCGGGAAGGCTCGGTCATTGCGTTGAGTTAGCAGACCCCGTGCCGGACTTCGGGTAAGTCCGGCACCAAGGAAACCCGGACTTTGTCACCCAAAAGACAGGCAAGCGTCAAAGTGATGCACAGAATCCGCCCCACTTTGGAGCCACTGCCCTGGATTGGGGCGGAGACGATGGAAGCCAAGACCTTTCCGCAATGGATGCTGCACCACGCCGCCAGCCGGCCCGAGGCGCCCGCTTTGCGCGAGAAGGCCTTCGGCATCTGGCAGACCCTGAGCTGGGCCGAGCTGCGTGACCTGGTCGGCGCGCTGAGCCATGGCTTTCAGGCCGCCGGCATGAAGGCCGGCGACCACCTGCTGGTGGTCGGCGAGAACCGTCCGCGCCTCTACGCGGCGATGCTCGCCGCCCAGGTGCTCGGTGCGGTGCCGGTGCCGCTCTACCAGGACGCGGTGGCCGCCGAGTTCGCCTACCCGGTGGAGCTGGCCGACGTCAGCTTCGCGGTGGTCGAGGATCAGGAGCAGCTCGACAAGCTGGTCGACGTCAGGGCGCAGCTGCCGGCCGGCAGTCCGCTGCTGTCGCATCTGTGGGTCGACGACCCGCGCGGCCTGCGCCATTGCCGGGAGCCTGGCTTCGAGCTGCTCGACGCGCTGATCGCC
>Ga0164290_1001146_pt1 | contig 50181 bp, 49 predicted proteins | sample Micstemetagenome_FD_108782 | JGI IMG/M metagenome (GOLD analysis project Ga0164290, IMG submission 108782) | Contaminated culture microbial community from soil near Moab, Utah, USA - Microcoleus steenstrupii SON62 (Illumina Assembly) | ecosystem: Environmental > Terrestrial > Soil > Soil crust...
CCTGGACGCCGATCCGGAAAAGGTCGTTGAAAAGGCCAGCTTCATCGACGACCTGGGCGCCGACTCGCTCGACAACGTCGAACTGGTCATGGCCTTCGAGGAAGAATTCGACATCGAGATCCCGGACGACGCCGCCGAGCACATCCAGACGGTGGGCGACGCCGTGAAATTCATCGACGAGAAGCTGGCCGGCTGATCCGAGCCCTTTTCGACCGGCATTGATGGCCGCCGTGGCGCGCCCCTAGCGGGTTCGCCCGGCGGCCATTACTGTTTGCGGTCTGGATTCTGTTGCGAGGAGTGCTCATGCGCCGCGTCGTCGTCACCGGCCTCGGTCTGCTCACCCCCCTCGGCTGGGGCGTGGAGCACAACTGGAAGGGCATCCTCGAGGGACGCTCGGGCATCGGCCCCATCACCAATTTCGACACCGAGGGCTATGGCTGCACCATCGCGGGCGAGATTCCTTCAGTGGACGGACGCGGCGGCGGCGCCCCCGGCCAGCCGGGCGTGTTCGACCATGAAAAGGTCATGTCGCCCAAGGACCGGAAGCGGGTCGACGACTTCATCGTCTACGCCATCGCCGCCGCGGACGAGGCCCTCGCCGACGCCGGCTGGAAGCCCGAGACCGAGGAACAGCGCGAGCGAACCGGCGTCATGGTGGGCTCCGGCATCGGCGGCCTGGGCCCGATCGCCGACACGGCCATCATCCTCAAGGAGCAGGGGCCGCGCCGGGTCAGCCCCTTCTTCATCCCTTCGGCCCTGATCAACCTGACCAGCGGCCAGATCTCGATCCGTCACGGCCTCAAGGGGCCGAATCACTCGGTCGTCACCGCCTGCGCCACCGGCGCCCACGCCATCGGCGACGCGGCCCGGATGATCATGCTGGACGACGCCGACGTCATGGTCGCGGGCGGAGCCGAAAGCTCCATCGTCCCGATCGGCATCGCCGGCTTCCTCGCCTGCAAGGCCCTGTGCACCGCCTATAACGACACGCCCGAGAAAGCCTCCCGGCCTTGGGACAAGGACCACTCCGGCTTCGTGATGGGCGAGGGCGCCGGCATCGTGGTGCTGGAAGAGTACGAGCACGCCAGGGCGCGCGGCGCGACCATCTACGCCGAGGTCGTCGGCTACGGGCTCAGCGGCGACGCCTACCACATCACCGCCCCGGCCGAGGACGGCGACGGCGGCTACCGGGCCATGCAGATGGCGGTCAAGCGGGCCGGCATAGCGGTGTCCGACATCGACTACGTCAACGCCCACGGCACCTCGACCATGGCGGACTGGATCGAGGCTGGGGCCATCGAGCGGCTGATGGGCGATCACGCCCCGAATGTCGCCCTGTCCTCGACCAAGTCGATGACCGGTCACCTGCTGGGCGCGGCCGGGGCCATCGAGGCCATCTTCTGTATCCTCGCCATCCGCGACCAGGTCGCCCCGCCGACGATCAATCTGGATAACCCCGAGCGCGAGACCGCCCTCAATCTCGTCCGCCACAAGGGGCAGCCGATGGAGATCGACGTGGCCATGTCCAACAGCTTCGGCTTCGGCGGCACCAACGCCTCGGTGATCTTCCGGAAGGTCGGCTGATGGGGGTGGAACGGCGCTCGGGCCGCAAGACCGCCTTCCTGGCCGCCACGGCCACCTTCAGCCTGTTTCTGATCGCCGCCCTCGTCGCTGCGTGGAGCGTCTTCTACGCCCCGGGACCTCCGGCCCGAGGCGGCGGGGAGCACACGATCGTCACCCTCCCGAGCGGCGCCGGCGTGGGCGCCATAGCGGCGACGCTCAAATCCGCAGGGGTGATCCGCTCGACTGACATGTTCAAGGCCGCCGCCGCCCTGACCGGCGCCGACCGCAAGCTGCGCGCCGGCGAGTATGAGGTGCCCAGCAGGGCGTCCCTGCGTTCCGTCATCGTCCTGCTGGTGGAGGGTCGGGTGGTCCGGCACTACGTCACCCTGCCGGAGGGCTGGTCCTCGGCCCAGGCGGTCGCCATTCTCAACGCCCAGCCGATCCTGACCGGCGCGATCGAGACCACGCCGGAGGAAGCGAGCCTGTGGCCGGACACCTATGAGATCAGCCGGGGCGAGACCCGCGCCTCGGTCGTCGCCCGCATGCGGCGCGCCCGCGACGAGAACCTCGCCCGTCTGTGGGCCGCGCGCAGTCCCAATACCGTCGTCCGTACGCCGGAGGAGGCGATGATCCTGGCCTCCATCGTCGAAAAGGAGACCGGGCTCGCCGCCGAACGCCCCCGCGTCGCCGCCGTCTTCACCAACCGGCTGCGCGCCGGCATGCGGCTGGAGAGCGACCCGACCATTGAATACGGCCTGACCAAGGGCGTGCCGCTGCGCCGGGGGCTGAGACGGTCGGAACTCGACCGCCCCAATGCGTGGAACACCTACCAGATCGACGGACTGCCCCCGACGGCCATCGCCAATCCGGGCCGGGACGCGGTCGCAGCCGTGCTCAACCCGCCCTCGACCGGCGACCTGTTCTTCGTCGCCGACGGCTCCGGCGGCCACGCCTTCGCCCGGACCTATGACGAGCATCTGGCGAATGTCGCCCGCTGGCGGGCGATCGAGCGTCAGCGGGCCGGTCTTCCGCCCGTCGCGCCCCCGCCCCCGCCAGTCCCCGCTTCGCCCGATGGCGGGGCGGCCGTCCCGCCCGGCGTGGACATCCCCCCCGGCGCGCGCGTCATCAGCATTCCGCCCTCGGCGCCCGCCCAATGAGCACGATCTCCGGCATGACCGGCTTCGGACGGGCCGACGCCGCCGAAGGCGACTGGTCCTGGTCCGTCGAGGCGCGGTCGGTCAACGGCCGCAATCTGGACGTCCGGTTCCGCGGCCCTCCCGGATTCGACACCCTCGAACGCCACGCCAAGGCTTCGGCGCAGACGCGGCTGAACCGTGGCCAGGTCACCCTGGGCGTCCAGGCCAGGCGGGCGGACGCCGGCGCGGCCGGGCTGAAGGTCAATCAGGACATCCTCGACCGCTATCTCGTCCTGGCAAACCAGCTGGCGGAGGAGGGGGCGACCCCGCCCTCGGCCGACGGGCTGCTGTCGCTGCGCGGGGTTCTTGAACTTCCCGAGGACGTCGACGATCCCGACGTCCGCGCCGCCGTCGAGGCCGCCATGGCCCGCACCATTGACGACGCCCTCGAGGCGCTGAAGGTCTCGCGCGACCGGGAGGGCGGCCAGCTCCTGCCGGTGATCGTCGCCTTCATCGACCGGATCGGGTCCCTCGTCGGCGAGGCCGAGAGCGAGGCCGTCGCCCAGAGCGACGCCATCCGTGAACGGTTCGCCCGCCGCATGTCGGAATTGGCGCCGGATGCGCCGGGGCTGGAGGATCGCATCTATCTGGAGGCGGCCTCCCTGGCGACCAAGGCGGACGTCCGGGAGGAGCTGGATCGGCTGACCGCCCACGTCGCCTCGGCCCGCAGCCTGTTGCAGCAACCCCCCGCCGGCCGAAAACTCGACTTCCTGATGCAGGAATTCATGAGGGAGGCGAACACCCTCTGCTCGAAATCGGCTACGACCGCGCTCACCGGAATCGGTCTCGAGCTCAAGGCCGTGATCGAACAGCTGCGCGAACAGGTCCAGAATGTCGAATGAACGCCACCCCCGCCGCGGCGTCCTGCTGATCGTGGCCAGCCCCTCGGGGGCCGGCAAGACCAGCCTCTGCCGTCGCCTTATGGCTGACCACGGGGGGCTGGAGCTTTCGGTGTCCATGACCACCCGCCCCATCCGCCCGGGCGAGGTCGCCGACCGCGACTATCATTTCGTCAGCGACGCCGAATTCCAGCGACTGATCGACGCCGAGGCCTTCCTCGAATGGGCCGATGTTCACGGCGCCCGCTACGGCAGCCCGCGCGCGCCGATCGACCGCGCCCTGTCCGAAGGCCGCGACGTCCTGTTCGACATCGACTGGCAGGGCGCCCGCGACATCGCCGCCAAATGCCCGGAGGACGCCGTCCGCGTCTTCATCCTGCCGCCAAGCCTGGAGGAGCTCCGCCGCCGCCTGGTCACGCGCTCGCAGGATGCGGACGAGGTCATCGAACGCCGCATCCAGAACGCCAAGGGCGAGATCGAGCACTGCGGCCAGTTCGACTATGTCTTCGTCAACGATGACTTCGACCGCAGCTACGCCGAACTGGCCCACATCTATCATGCGGAGCGCTCCAAACGGTTCCGCAACATCTGGGTCGAAGCCTACAAGAGCGCGCTGCTGAACGAGGCGGTCTGACGCCCTAGGTCCGCTTCCTGCGGGCGAGGGTCGCCCCGGCGTCCGGCGCGGCCGGACCGGTCGGAAGCCCGTCGGCCGCGCGGGCGAGACGCAGAAAACCCGCCAGATCGATCACCTCCGCGCGGGCGTCGGGTTCAATGCCCGCGGCCTCGCACAGGGCTGCCCCGCCCAGGCTTTTCAGACTCGACCGCAGCATCTTGCGGCGTTGGCCGAAGGCGGCCGCCGTGACGCGCTCGAGGCTCTGCAGGAGAGGCCGGTCAGGTCGATCAGCCTTCGGAACGATGTGCACCACCGCGCTGGCCACCTTGGGCGGCGGTGTGAAGGCGGCGGCGGGCAGATGCATGACCAGTTTCACGTCCGCGACCGCCTGGCTGATCACCGCCAGCCGGCCATAGGCGTCGTCGCCAGGCGCGGCTGTGATCCGCTCGGCCACTTCCTTCTGGAACATCAGGGTCAGGGCGTGGGGGGTCCAGGGGCCAGTCAGCCATTTGATCAGCAGGGGCGTGCCGACATTGTAGGGCAGGTTGGAAACGACGTGCGCCGGTCCCTCGACCAGGTCCGCCTCGCGCACCTTCAGGGCGTCAGCCTCGATCACAACCAGCCGACCGGATCCGTCGTCCAGCTCGGCCAGCAGGGGCAGGAAGCGCGGATCCTTCTCGACCAGCACCACCCTGCCGGCGTCGCTCTCCAGCAGGGCCCGGGTCAGGCCGCCGGGGCCGGGTCCCACCTCGATCACCGCGCGGCCGTCGAACGGTCCGGCCAGACGTACGATCTTGCGGGTGACGTTCAGGTCCAGCAGGAAATGCTGGCCGAAACTCTTCTTCGCCAGCAGCCCGTGGGCGTCGAGCGTTTCGCGGAGGGAGGGAAGGTCTGTCACGCGGCGTGCTTAGCCCGCCGCGCGCGTCGCCGCCATGGTCCCCGCCAGACGGATGGCGGCGATCAGACTGTCGGCGCGCGCCACGCCCTTGCCGGCGATATCGAAACCCGTGCCGTGGTCCGGCGAAGTCCGGATCACCGGCAGGCCCAGGGTCGTGTTCACCCCGCCCCAGAAGTCCAGCGTCTTGACCGGGATGAGGGCCTGGTCGTGATACAGGCACAGGACGGCGTCGTAGCCCTTGCGCGCGTCCTCGTGGAACAGGGTATCGGCGGGACGGGGGTCGGTGATGTCAACGCCCTCGGCCCGCAAGGCGGCGGCGGCCGGGATCAGCACCTCGACCTCCTCCAGCCCGATCGATCCGCTCTCGCCCGCGTGCGGGTTCAGGCCGGCCAGGGCCAGCCGGGGCGCCGCGATGCCGAAGTCCCGTCTCATGGCTTCATGAACGACCCGCGCGGTGCGGCAGACCCGTTCGGCCGTTACCAGTTCGGGGACCTCGGCCAGCGGTGCATGGATGGTCACCAGACAGGCGCGCAGGTCCTTCGCCGTCAGCATCATCACCGGCCCTCGCGTTCCGCCGAACGGGATGTCGGCGGTCAGTTCGGCGATGAACTCGGTGTGCCCCGGGAATCGAAAGCCGGCGGCGTAGAGCGGGGCCTTGGCGATGGGGGCGGTGACGATGGCCGCCGCCTCGCCCGAGAGGGCGAGGCTGACCGCCTGTTCGATCCAGTCCGCGACGGCCCCGGCGTTCGCCGCATCGGGAGCCCCCGGTCTGACCGCCGCGGGCAGGGGGCTGTCGAGCACCGGAAGAGCGCGGGCGAATACGCCGGCTGCGTCGGCGAGGCTCAGGATCGACTCAACCGGCCGGCCCTGGGCCCGCATCAGCGCGGCGTCGCCGATGACGGCGAAGGCGGGGCCCCCATCCTTCAGGCTGACCCAGGCCCGGGCGATGATTTCCGGCCCTACGCCCGCCGGTTCGCCCATCGTCAGGGCCAGCGGGGCTTGGCCGGTGACCATCACCGGTACTCGATAAGGGCGTCCTCGCGCAGGTCGCGCATGTAGCGGCGGCCGAGGGTGGCGAGGTTCTGCCGGAACAGGGTGTTCTCGACTTCCCGCGGATTGGGAGCCTCGGTCCCGCCGACGCGACGTCCGCACACGGCCAACAAATGCAGACCCAGGGGGGTTCGCACCGGCGTGCTGACCGATCCGACTTCCGCGGAACGCGCGACCTGCTGGAACTGCGGGGCGAGGTTCTGCACATCGGCCTCGCCCAGATCAGCGCCGAGCAGGCCCTGTTCGGAGCTGGCGCGAGCCAGGATCGTGTCGCAGGTCAGCTGGGGACGCAGGGTCTCCAGACGCTGGGTCGCCGCGGCCACATCTGCGTCGGTAGCTCCTTCGGGCAGTTCGATCATCACCTGTTTGATCTGCACCAGGCTGGCGGAGGCGCCGTCCCGCTTGTCGCGCATGTAGATGATGTAGACGCCGCCATCGACCGGGATCGGCCGTGACAGCTGTCCGACGTCCAGTTGATCAAGCGCCTGCTGGAGGGCGGGCTGGACGGTGCCCTCGACGACCCACCCCGCGTCGCCGCCGCGGGTGGCCGAAGGCGCGGCCGAAAACTGCTCGGCCACGGCCTGGAAGGGGGCGCCCTGGACCATTTGCTGCACCAGCTGGTTGGCGCCGTTCAGCGCAGCCTGCTGACCGCCGACACGGGCGGACTCGATGTAGATTTCTCCGATCAGATACTGCTTCTTCGAAGCGGCCTCGGACGCCTGGCGCAAGGCGGCGGCTACAGCGGCCTGGCTGACGCGGGCCCGGCTCTGGAAGCGCCCGCCGACCAGTTGTGACCAGCCGATCTGCGTCCGGATCTGTTCGCGGAGGGTGGCGGGGCGAATGCCGCCCTGGGTGAGGAAGTCGACGTAGGCCTGCGGAGAAGCGCCCACTTCCTGGGCCATCGCCGCGATTTCCTCGTCGACGTCCTGATCGCTGACGACCAGATCCTCGTACTTGGCCAATTCCTGTATTTGCAGCCGCTGGTCGACCAGGGCGTTGAGCGCCTGTTGCTGGATGGCGGGAATGTTCTCGGGCGTCGGCTGAACCTGGGTCATGGCGATCACCAGCAGCATGCGCTGACGCAGATCGAAGCCGGTGATGACGCTGTCATTGACGGTGGCGAGGATGCCGTCCGACATCTGGAAGACCGGCGCGGCCGGCGGTGCGGCGGGCGCCGCCTCGGCGGCCGGATTCAGACTGCCGGCGGCGGCCGGCTGCGCCGGAGGCGCGGTCTGGGCCATGACCGAGCTGGCCAGGAGGGCGGCTATCGCCACGCCCGTCATGTAACGCTTCAAACCCATGTCAGTCCGTATTCCTCAAGCGGCGCTGCTCCGGTTTTCGTCCCGGATTCGTGGCCCGCGCGCCCCCGGGCCGCGCAGCGTTCAGCGCCTGTCGCTGCGTCAATACCCTGTACCGCCGAAAGTGGCGAGGTTTAGGCGCACATAGACGCCCTCGGACGGTCCGGTCGGGCGCACGCGGGTGTTGTCGCGCCGGTAGCCGATCTCGAATCGGAAACAGTCGTCGTCGAACAACAGGCCGATCTCCGAGCGGGTGATGATGTCCCGCTCGAGGTCCGCGATGCCCGAGGCCGTCACGCCCCAGTTGCCGTAGACGAACTGCTGTCCCGACAGCTGGACGAATTCGTAGTTGCGGTTCAGCGGGCCCCTCAGGGGGTTTGAGCGGTCCACAATGTAGCTGACGGTCGCCAGATTGCGCCGGCCCCAGCGGCCGTCGACGGCCGCCTCGGCCCGTCGGATCTCGCCCGAGGCGTCGATCGTGGCGTGGCCCCAACCGCGGATACGGTCGGACGGGGAAAAGCTGCCCTGAACCACCCAGTCAGACGACTGCGCCGCCAGGCCCGACGGATCGTACAGCTGAAGCGGCGAATCGGGCACGGGCGTGAGGAAGGCGGTCTCTTCATCGGCGCGATAGCTGCGCCCGATGAAAAGAGAGGCCTGCCGGCCTTCGTCCCAGCGCAGGGTCGCGCGCGCGCCCACCGTCAGGCGCAGTCCGCCTTCGTAAAGGTCGTAGCCGGGGAAGCGGTCGGTCCGGAACAGCGAGCTTTCGTCGAGCTCCAGCGTCTGGCTGTCCTCGATCGGTATGCGGGGGTCAAGGTCGGAGGCGGTAGAGGCCGAAAGCTGGGCTGCCGGCTCCAGAATCAGATCGGCGCTCGAGCTCATGCGCCGGAACAGGGGGTAGCTGACGTCGAGACCGGCGGTGGCGCGCCCCCGCGAGATGACCTCTTCCTCCAATCCCGGGATCGGCGGCAGGTCCTCGACCGAATAGACGTCGCCGCGGACGTCCACAAACGGCTCCCACCGTACGCCGAGAGTCGAGATCAGGGTGCGGCGCCATTCGGCCTGGCCGGAGATGCGGCGGCTGTCCACGCCGGGGAGACCGAGGGTGGGGCCGGCCGGGATGATCTCCGGCCTCAGCACCGGGCCGCCGACGTAGTCGTCGCGGGACAGCGACACGGCCGAACCGCGGAGGCGCAGCCGACCCCCGAAGACGGGACCGTTTGGCTCCCAGCGAGCCTCGACCAGGGGCGCCACGATCGGCAGGGCGCCGTCGGCCTCGAATTCGTTGAGCGCAGGCGTGACCGGGTCGAAACGGGTCACCCTCAGGCTCTGCAGCGCGAAAGCCGCGATCGAGACATAGGACCGGTCGGTCTGCCGCTCGGTATAGAGCTGGCTGATCAGCCGGCGTTGGTCGCCGTAGTAGAGACCGTTGTCCTGGTAGGGATCGCGGACGTCATACCGGTCGAACAGGGTCTTGTCCGAGACGCGCTCGACGGTGAAGCCCCAGCGCCACGGACCCGCCGGGTCGAAGCGGCCATGGCTGAGGAAATAGCTGCGGCTGGTGCGGTCGCCGTATTTGACGTTGCTCTCGGCGTCGCCGTCGCCGTCCAGATCGAAATCGCCGAAGCTGCGCTCGTAGGTGTAGCCGCCGCGGGCCACGATCGTTCCGTCCGCAAACCGGCGGCGCCACTGAAGGTTCAGCAGCGGCGCGACGTCGGTGTTGAACTGCGGGCTGATCAGCCAGTCTTCCGAGGGCGAAACCACCTGCAGATAGGGAACCTCCAGGCTCAGGCCGCGGCCCTCGTCATAGCTGGGGACGGGCACCAGGAAGCCGGAGGCCCGCTCTACGGTCGGATCGGGATGGGCGAAGAAAGGCAGGTAGAAAACCGGCACCCCGCCGACCCGGAAAACGGCGTTTCGGTACAGAACCGCGCGCAGCGCCTCGTCCTGGACCACCTTCTCCGCCTGGATCGCGATGCTCGGTTGCTTGGGATTGCCGTCGGCGTCGCAGATCGGGCAGGGGGTGAACAGGGCGTAGTTCAGCTCGTTGACGTTCTCGCTGCGGCGTACGGCGGTCGCGGCCATCAGGCTGGCGCCGTTCCGGAAGCGGGTGGCGAAGTCCACCGCGACGCCCGCTCTCAGATCCGAGTCGAGCTCCAGGTGGCTGGCGAAGACGATATTGCCCTCGGGGTCGACGAACTCGACCCGCCGGTCCGCCGTGGCGACGCCGAGCCCGAGATCATAGCTGACGGCTCCGGCCCGCAGCGTGGCGCCGCGGAACCGGGCGAGGACCCGATCGGCCCCGGCGCCCTCCGCGGAGATGACGTCCCCCGTCCGCGCGGCCGAATCGGCCTCGATATAGACCGCGTCCGCGCTCAGGCCGTCGGGGCCCGGCGCAGCTTGGGGGGCGGGGAGCGGCGCTTCCTGCGCCAGGGCGGCTCCGCCCGCTGACGCCAGCGCGACAGCGGCCGCGCCGGCCAGAAGCCGGTCGCGAAAGGCTCCCAAATCGGGCGCACGGCGGTCACGCTGCATGCAGGAAATCACTCTTGAGGGCGTACGATCCGGCGCGGCCGGGGCAGGCCGGATCGCTTAGCCGTCTTCGGTATAGAACAGCAAGGTGAAGGCGGCGAGCGCCGTCAGCAAGGGCGGCAGCCAGGCCGCCAGCCAGGGGGGGATCACCTCGGCCGAACCGAAGGCCGAGGCGGCCTGGTTGACGAAGAAGAAGCCGAATCCCAGCACGACGGCGGCGACGCTCATTCGCGCCAGATCGCCGAGCCGCATCAGTCGCAGGGAAAAGGCCGCCGCCAGGATCGACATGGCCGCAAACATCAGCGGCGTCGCGAGCAGTTGCTGCAGTCGAAGCCGGTAGGCGGTCGATGAGAATCCGGCGGCCTCCACGCGGCTGATCTGGGCCGGCAGCGACCAGAAAGACGTGGACTGCGGCCGGGCGAAGCGTTCGAACGCCTCCTCGTCGGCAAGACTGGAGGGCAGGTCAAGCGTCGCATAGCGCACGGCCCTCTGGCCGATCTCCGCCCCCAGGGCGTTGACCAGACGCCAGCTTCCGTTCGACAGCGAGGCCGAGTCCGCGTCGATGCGCTCCGAGAAGGTCCGCATGCCGTTGGCGTCGTTTGTGTAGATGAAGAAGGTGACGTCCAGCAGGCGGGCGTTCGACCGATCCTGACGTTCGGCCCGGATGACCACCTGGCGCGTGTCGTCGCCCTCACGGATCCAGACGGTCGGGTTGGCCTCGGCGCCGGCCGCGGATCCCGACAGCCGGCCGCGTTCCCGCTGAAACAGGCCGTCCGCAGAGGCCGCCAGAGGCCCGAGCGCGGTCACCGTAAGCACCCCGAACAGCGCCGCCGCGCCGGCCGCCGGCAGCACGAAGCGCCAGGCCGAGACGCCTGCGGCCCGCATGGCGATCAGTTCGCTGCGACGGTTGAGACCCACAAACGCCGCCAGGGTCCCGAACAGGAAGACAAACGGCAGCAGCTGGATGATCACCTGCGGAGACTTCAGCAGCATCAGGCCAAGAATGCGCGCGCCGGACAGGTCGACGTCCGAGCCAAGGCCGCGGGAGATCTCCACGAAGTCGATCAGCATGATCAGGGCGGCGATCACGCCCAGGGCGACGCCCAGCGAGCGCGCCTGCTGGACCAGCACATAGCGTTCGATGCGGCCCAGCCTCAGCCAGGGCGCGGGAAGGGCGGCGCGGCCGGTCACGCGAACCTCGCCTTCAGGCGCTCAAAGGCCGGCCAATAGCGACGCCGCCGCGGCTTCAAGGCCCGGAACAGCAGCCTGAGGGCGACGGCGGTCGCCACCAGAGGCAGGAGATACTGGAACACGTTCAGCCAGCCGTTCCAGGCGCTCGCCGCGACGACGCCATAGCCGGCTATGCGAATGATCAGGAAGGCGCCGGCGACCTTGGCGATGCGCAGCCCATAGCCCGTCCGGCTGAACTGCCCGCCCATGATGGCCGTCAGCGCCATCGCCATCGCCATGAGGGCATAGAGCGGGGCCGACAGCCGCGAATGCCCTTCCGCCAACAACTCGCCGGCCGATCCGCCTTCCTCGAGATCGCCCGGAGAGGGGTTGAACAGCTGGGTCAGATACATGTCCGACGGCTTGTACCTGACCCGCTCGGTGACACCGGTATACTGCGCCAGAGGCACGTCCTGTCGGCCGAACGAGAAATGCTCCAGCACGCCTCGGGAGGAGTAGCGCTGCCAGGACCCGCTCAGAAGGGTCAGATAGGGCTGACCGTCGATCCGGCTGAACCGCGCCTCGGCGGCGTCCCAGGTGGTGACCTTGTCGTCTTCCTCCAGATAGACGAACAGATTCTTCAGCAGGCCGTTTTGTTCGATCTGCTGGACATAGACCGTCAGGCCGTTCGGTCCCTGTTTGAACACCCCCTCCTCGACCAGCAGAACCGCCAGGTCGGCGCGTACGGCGAAGGCTTCGACCCGGGCCTGACGCTGCGCCCAGGGCTGGCCGACCGAGGTCACGACCAGGGTCAGAACGGCCGCGATGACGGCGATAACCACGGCAGGGCGAATCGCCGACCAGCGCGTGACGCCCGAGGCGAACACCGCCGTCAGCTCCTGTTCCCGCTGCAGACGGGTCAGGGCGATCAGGGCGCCGACAAACAGGCCGATCGGAATGATGACGGCGAGCAACTGCGGCACGGCCAGCAGGGTCAGTTTGAGCATGACCCAGACGCTCTGGCCGCGCTCTACGATAACTTCCAGCTGATCAAGGCTCTGGCTGAGAATGCCGATTCCGGCCAGCGCGGCGCACGCGCCCAGGACGGGACGGGCGATCTGCCGAAAAAGATAGCCTTGAATCAGGGTCATATGAGGCGAGAAATCACCCGTTGCGGGCGGCGGCGCGGGAGAGCATCTAATACACACCCGAATGCGCCGGTGGAACCGCGCGCTCAAACCATCGATACAGAGCCGGGGCGTACCGCCCGGCGGGAGTAGTAAATGAAGATCGAGTTCGTCGCGTCCGCTGGCGCCGCCGAGGTTCTGGCCGTTCTTGTCCACGAGGGCCGCGTCCTGGCGGGAGCGGGAACCCAGCTCGACATCGCGGCGTCCGGCGCCCTGACGAAGGCGATGACCGCCAGCCGGTTCACCGGCGGGACGAACAGCACCCTGATTATCGCGGCTCCCGCTGGCGTGGAGGCGGGCGCCATCGTCCTGAGCGGCGCTGGCGAGGCCGGCAAGTTCGACGACCTGGCCCTCGAGGCGGCCGCGGGCGCGGCCTACCACGCGGTGAAACTGTCGGGCGCCCGGTCGCTGACCATCGACGCCGCCCACCTGTCCGCCGACCAGGCCGCCCGCGCCGCCTTCGCGGCCCGGTTGGCCAGCTACCGCTTCCTGAAATACCGCACCACGCTCAAGCCCGAGAAGACGCCGTCGGTCGAGACCATCAGGGTCGTCGCCGCCGACGTGACGGCCGCCGAAGCCGCCTGGGCGAACTACGCCGCGGTGGCCGAGGGCGTCGAGTTCGCCCGCGACCTTGTCGCCGAGCCGGCCAACGTTCTCTACCCCGAGGAATACGCCAATCGGGTCAAGGCTCTCGGGAAGCTGGGTCTCGAGATCGAGGTGCTGGGCGAAAAGGAGCTTGAGAAGCTCGGTTTCCGCACCCTGCTGGCCGTGGGCCAGGGCAGCGTCCGCGACAGCCAGGTCGTCATCATGAAGTGGAACGGCGGCGCCAAGGGCGACCAGCCGATCGCCTTCGTCGGCAAGGGCGTGACCTTCGACACCGGCGGCATCTCGATCAAGCCGTCGGAAGGCATGGAAGAGATGAAGTGGGACATGGGCGGTTCGGCCGCCGTGGTCGGCCTCATGCATGCGCTGGCCGGCCGCAAGGCCAGGGTCAATGCGATCGGCGTCATCGGCCTGGTCGAGAACATGCCGGACGGAAACGCCCAGCGCCCTGGCGATGTGGTCATGTCGCTCTCGGGCCAGTCGGTCGAAATCCTGAACACCGACGCCGAGGGTCGCCTCGTCCTGGCGGACTGCCTCTGGTACACCCAGGAGCGTTTCAAGCCGAAATTCATGCTGGATCTCGCCACCCTCACCGGCGCCATGATCGTCGCCCTGGGGCTGGAATACGCCGGCGTTTTCTCGAACTCCGACGAACTGGCGAACAACTTCCTCGCCGCCGGTCCCAAGGTCGGAGAGAACGCCTGGCGGATGCCGATCCCGGCCTTCTACGAGCGCCACATCGACACCCCGATCGCGGATGTGAAGAACACCGGCAACGGCCGCGCCGGCGGTTCGATCACCGCCGCCCTGTTCCTGCAGCGCTTCACCAACGGCGTGCCCTGGGCCCACATCGACATCGCGCCCACGGCCTGGGTCAAGGACAGCCGCAATCCGACCGTGCCCGACGGCGCTGTCGGCTGGGGCGTGCGGACGCTCGACCGGATGGTGGCCGATAGCTACGAGTCGTAGGTCTCTGAAAAGGTAGAGCCGGGTGACTGACGCCAAACCGGAAATCTGGTTCTACCACCTCGAGCGGTCGACGCTCGAACAGGTGTTGCCGGGCCTGCTGGAGAAGACGCGCGAACGGGGCTGGCGCGCCCTGGTCCGCGCCTCCAGCGAGAGGCTTCTGGACGACATCGACGAGCGGCTGTGGACCTGGCGCGACGACAGTTTCCTCGCCCACGGCCGCGCGTCCGGGGCCGAGGTGGCGCGTCAGCCCATCCTGCTGACTGAATCCCTTGAGAACCCGAACGGCGCTCAGGCGCTGTTCATCGTGGACGGCTCAGAGCTGGGCGATACGAAAGGCTTCGATCGATGCTTCATCATCTTCGACGGACGGGACGAGGCGGCCCTGGCGGGCGCGCGCGTCAGGTGGAAGACGCTGAAGGATCAGAACGCGGCCCTGGCCTACTGGAAACAGTCTCCGGAAGGACGCTGGGAAAAGGCGGCCTGATCGCCCTGCTGGCTGTCGCGGCCTGCTCGACCCCCGCGTCCGACGCCCCGGCGCCGCGTGCCGTCGAGGAGGCCCAGATCAGCCAGCCGGTCGGTTCGCGTCCGACCAATCCGACCGCCGATCTCTGCCGGGCGGGAGAACTGCAGTGGCTGGTGGGAAAACCCAGGACCCAGATTCCGGTGCCGGTCGATGTTGTGAACCGGCGGGTCACCTGTACGACCTGCCCCGTCACCCAGGACTATTCGGCCCATCGCCTGAACATCTTCTTCAACGAGCAGTCGGACATCGTGGAACAGGTCCGCTGTGGGTGAACACCAAGGGAGACGCCCGATGAAACTTCTGTCCTTCGGCTTTGGCGCGGCGTCGCTGCTTGTGGCCGCCTGCGCGCCGGTTGGGGCCGTGGATCCGGCTCCGACGCCCCCGGACGAGGGGGCCAATCAGTGCAAGGCCGACCAGTACCAGCGCTTCGTCGGCCGCAACCGCTCCGAACTGCCGGCCCGTCCCGCCGACGAGGTCTGGCGCGTGACCTGCACCACCTGTCCGGTGACGATGGACTACAGCCCGCGCCGGCTGAATATCCTGTTCGAGCAGTCGACCGGCGTGATCCGCGAGGTCAAATGCGGATGAGGATGCTCATCCTCGCAGCGGGCCTCACGCTGGCCGGCTGCGCTCCCGTCGAAACGGCGCCGGTGGAGACCCCGATCGCCCAGCGATGCGGTCTGGAGGGGGCTCGCTCCCTGGTCGGAACGCACGTGGGCGCCGTGTCCTTCGCCCAGGACGCCAATGTGCGCATCGTTTGCACCACATGCGCAACCACGAAGGACCTGCGGCCAGACCGCCTGAATGTCCGGTTCAACCAGGCCACCGGCGTCATTGAGAGCGTGGACTGCGGCTGAACGCGCTTGGCTGCCGTGCGCTTCCGCGCCAAGGTGGGTGCGAGGGCAGGGAGGCCCCGAATATGCGCACCATCCTGCTGGGCGGCGTCGCCCTCGCCGTTTCGCTGATCGGACCGGCCGCGGTCGCGGATGCGACGGCGGAACGCGCGGCGCTCGACCGGATCGAGCGGCCACAGGTCTGCGGGCCGGCCGTCTCGGCCAACACAGGAACGCCCGTCGCCGACATGGTCATGGTCGAGGGGTTCGGAACCGGGGGGTTCGGGATCGATACCGCCGTCCCCGAAGCCCAGGCCTGGTTCAACCACGGCGTTCGATTGCGCTGGGCCTTTGAACACAAGGAATCGGTGCGGGCCTTCCGCAAGGCGAGGCTGCTGGATCCGACGTGCGGGATGTGCGCCTGGGGCGAGGCCTGGGCTTTGGGCCCCAATCTCAACGGCGGCGGCAATGACGACGACAGCCAGGCCGCGGCCCTGACCGCTGCGCGCGACGCCCGCCGGCTGGCGCGTCGGGCCACGCCGATGCAGCGGCAGATGATCGACGCCCTCGTGCAGCGCTATTCCGGCCGCAAGGACTCGCGCGACCGCCGCTTCGCCCAGGCCATGGACCGGATCGCGCGCAGCAATTCGGGCGACATCACGGTTGCGGCCATCACCGCAGACGCCTGGATGCTCAAGGCCGACGAATGGTGGGATGACGACGGCAAGGCCGCGGACCCCGGCATCACCCGCGCCATGGGAATCCTTGAGCAGGCCCTGGCCGCCGCGCCCGATGACCCGGGCGCCATCCACCTCTATATCCACCTGACCGAATGGTCGGACGATCCGCACAAGGCGATCCCGTACGGCGAGCGGCTGGCGGCGCTGGCCCCCGGCGCCAGCCATCTGGTGCACATGCCGTCCCACACCTTCTACCGCGTCGGCCGCTACCGCGACGCCATGATGTCCAACGTCAACGCGGTGGCGCTGGATCTCCAGTATGATCGCCTGGCTCGCCCGCCCGGCGGGGTGCCCGGCATGCCGCTGCACGGTCACAACATCCATTTCGGCATGGGCGGCGCCCTGATGGCGGGCGGGGCCGAGGAAGGTCTGAAGCTAGCCGACTGGTTCCTCGCCACCTTCCCCGACATTCCCGCCGACAACATGTGGCGGCAGGCCATGGCCAACAACGCCTATGCCCTCTACGGCCGGTTCGGTTCAGCCGACAAGGTGGCCCGCCTGTCCGAGCCGCCCGAAACCCATCCGATGCTGCGCGTCAGCTGGCGGTTCGCGCGCGGCGAAGCGGCGGCGCGGGCAGGGGACGCGGCCGGGGTTCGGGCCGAGGCCGAAGCCATCGCCCTGATCCGCGCGCAACCGGGGTTCGCCACGGGTCAAAACGGCAAGATGCGCAACGACTTCACCGAGGTCTCGCAAAGGGTTCTGGAGGGCCGCGCGGCGATGCTGGAAGGGAACGCCGACGCCGCGATCGCCGCCTTCACCCGCGCCGCCGCGATCCAGGGGCAGGGCGAGGAGGGCGGGGACCCACCGATCCTCTGGTATCCGACGCGGCGCAGCCTGGCCGCCGCCCTTCTGCTGAAGGGCGACGCGGCGGGCGCAAAGGCGAAGATCGCCGAACTGCTCGTGGACTGGCCTGGCGATCCCTACAGCTATTACGTCCTCGCCGAGGCCGAGACGTCGCTGGGGAATGCGGACGCCGCGGCCGAAGCCCGCCGCCGTTCGCGCATCGAATGGATCGGCGGCGCCATGGACCTGAAACTGGCCTGATCCCGGGACTTCGATCGCGAGCCTCAGCTCGCTGCGGCGACCGCCATATTGTCGATGAGGCGGGTGCGGCCGAGCCAGGCGGCGGCGAGGATGCGGCCCGGCGCGTCGGCCCGGTCGTTCCCATAGGCGGCGAGGTCCTCGGCCCGTCGCACGGCGACATAGTCCACGTGGCTGAAGCCGGCCGCCAGCAGGGCCTGTCGGGCAGCCTTCTCGACGGCGTCCAGCGGCTCGCCGGCCGCCGCGGCCGCCGCCGCTTCCGCCAGGACGCCGTTCAACTGTCGTGCGATCTCAAGCTCGGCGTCGCTCAGGTAGGCGTTGCGTGAGGACAGGGCGAGGCCGTGCCCGTCCCGCATCGTCGGCGATCCGACGATCTCGGTCGCGAAGTCGAGGTCGCGGACCAGCCGCCGCACCACCATCAGCTGCTGCCAGTCCTTCTCGCCGAACACCGCCACATCGGCCTCGACCTGGTTGAGCAATTTGGCGACCACCAGGGCGACCCCGCCGAACATCTGCGGCCGAAACTCGCCTTCCAGCCCTTCGGACGGACCGCCGACGCTGATCGTGGTCGTGGCGCCGGCCGGATACATCTCCTCGACGGACGGCGCGAACAGCAGGTGGCAGCCTGATTCAGCCAGCAGTTCGGCGTCCCGCGCCTCCTGTCGCGGATAGGTCCCCAGGTCCTCGTGGGCGGCGAACTGGGCCGGGTTGACGAAGACGCTGGCGACGACCCGGTCGGCCCGGCGGCCGGCCTCCCGCACCAGGGTCAGGTGGCCTTCGTGCAACGCGCCCATGGTCGGAACGAAGCCGACGGTGAACCCTTGCTTCCGCCAACCGCTTACGGTCTGACGCAGCGCTGCGACGCTGCGGACCACGGGAAGGGCATCGGTCTCGGCCATGATGAACGGATTAACCTTTCGGCTTAAGCGTGATTGTGAACCGGGCTGCAAATACCGCCGTGGCAGTGTGGGCTTATGACGCCCGGTAACCTCATTCGTCCAGTAGCAGTCCTCGCCGCCGCTCTCGGCCTGAGCGCCTGCGGCATGGTCGACAGCGACCCGCACAGGTTCGAGAAATTCGCCAGGTCGGTGGCGGCCGTTGACCTTGAAGCCCGGCGTCCCGACGCCGGCCCGGCGCGCACCGCCACCACGGCGGGTCTGCGGCCGGCGCTACGGGTCGAGGTGATGGATCCGCATGCGCTCTGGGACGCCCGGGACGGGCTGAACGGCGCCGTCGAGCGCGCCGCGCCCCGCCTGGTCGCCGCCGCCGCGCCCGCCGTGGCCGACGCTGTGGCGCAACAGGTTTCCGACCGGATCGACGCCGCCTCCTCGCGCGTCAGCCTGCGTCCCGCCATGCGCTCCGGTTCGACGGCCACGCCCCGCACCGGTCGCGGCCTCGTCCAGCTCGGCGCCTATTCCAGCGAAACCGCCGCGCGCGCCGCCTGGTCCCGACTGAGATCGGGCGAGGCGGCATGGGCTCTCGATGGTCTTGCGCCGGTCTATGAGGGCGTCGAGGTCGGCGGTCGCACCCTGACACGGCTCAAGGTCGCCACGCCGGCGGCCGGGGCCGCCGCCGTCTGCGCCGCCGCAGGGATCGACGATCCGTGGTGCAACCGGGCGGTCTGACCCCCGCATCCACAGCTCTGCAGCAACCCGTCGTTGACGTCCGCCCCCGGTGACGCGATTCTGCCCGATCGCGGCCGCGTGTCTGAGTCGGAGGCCGTCTAAGGGGCGTTAACATCCATGGCTGACCCTTCGGTCATCGTCGTCGGCAACGAAAAGGGCGGGGCGGGCAAGTCCACCCTCGCCATACACATCGTCTGCGGCCTGCTGCACGCGGGCAAGCGCGTGGCGATCATCGATCTGGACCTGCGCCAGCGGTCGATGGCCAAATTCTTCGCCAATCGCGCCGCCTGGATGGCGGGCAACCATCAGGTTCTGCCGATGCCGATCGAGCCCGACATGGGCGACGGCAAGGCGCTGGCCAAGGCCGGGGAGACGGAGCAGATGGCGCGCTTCGAAGCCGCCATGGCCGAGGCGCGCGCAACCGCCGACGTCATCCTCATCGACACCCCCGGCGGCGACACCCTGCTGTCGCGCACGGCCCACGGTCTGGCGCACCAGATCGTCACCCCGATGAACGACAGCTTCGTCGACTTCGACCTGCTGGGTCAGATCGATCCCGTCACCCTCGAGCTGCTCAAGCCCTCGATCTATTCGGAAAGCGTCTGGGAAGCGCGCAAGCACCGGGCCATCACCGAAGGCCGCGGGGCCGCCATCGACTGGATCGTGGTGGTCAACCGCATGGCCGTCGCCGCCGCCCGCAACCGGCAGCGGCTGGAGGAGCGGATGGAGAAGCTGGCCCGTCGCGTCGGTTTCCGCATCGGGCCCGGCCTGCGCGACCGCGTCATCTATCGCGAGCTGTTCCCGTTCGGTCTGACCGTGGCCGACCTGTCCAATGAGGTTCGCCCCGTCGCCGTTTCCCTGGCCCATGTCGCCGCCCGGCAGGAGTTGCGCAATCTGATGCTGTCCCTGGGCCTGGACGGCGCCGCGCTGGACGCGCCGCTAGAGGCGGCGGCGTGACCCCTTGAACCTCGCCTGGCTGGTGCTGGGGGGCATAGCGGTCTGGACCCTGATCCGTCTGGGCCGTCACAGCGAGCGGCGTGGCCGGGCCCAATGGCGCGTCGCGGCCACCCTGTTCAGCGCCGTGCTGCTCGGCGCGGGCGCGCTGGTCGCCTTCCGTGGAGCCTGGCTGCCGGCGGCGGGCCTGATCGGCGCCGGCCTGTGGCTGACCCTGGCCTCACGTCAGCGGGTCGTGCCGCCCCGGAACGAGGCGATGACCGAGGGTGAGGCGCGATCCCTGCTCGGCGTGACCGCATCTGCGACACCGCAGGAGATCAACGCCGCCTGGAAGCGGCTGATGGGCCGGGCCCACCCGGACCAGGGCGGGACGGAAGGGCTGGCGTCGCGACTGAACGCCGCCCGGGACCGGCTCCTGAAGGAGTAGCGGTGTTCCTTCTCCCGTTGGGAGAAGGTGGCGCGCAGCGCCGGATGTGGGTCGGCTGGTTGAAGCGGCGAAGCCGGCCCCTGGCGGTCGCCCCACACCCTTTCGCGCAAGAACGTCGGCTTCGCCGCCGTGCGCTCAAGCCCTCTCGCATTGGGAGAGGGATCAGCTCTCCGTGGCCGCCTTCTTCGCCGCCGGCTTCTTCTTCACCGTCGGCTTCTTGGCCGCCGCCTTGGGCGCAGCCTTCTTCGCCGCCGGCGCCTTCTTGCCCTTGGCCGGAGCCGCCGCGGCGCGGGCGGCCAGCAAGGGGAGGGCGACCTCCATGGTCATGTCCTCGGGCGCCGTGCCCTTGGGCAGGGTGGCGTTGATCTTGCCCGACTTCACGTAGGGGCCGAAGCGCCCGGCCATGACATGCACCGGCTCGCCGGACTCGGGGTGGGCGCCCAGGTCCTTGAGCGGCGCCGCGGCTGCGCCCCGACCCGCGAACTTGCCGGCCCGTTTCTCGGCCAGCAGCACCACGGCGCGGTTCAGGCCGATCTCAAAGACTTCTTCGATATCAGCGACATTGGCGTAGGTCCCCGCGTGCAGGATGAACGGGCCATAGCGGCCGAGGCCGGCGGTGATCGGCTTGCCGTCCTCGGGATGGATCCCGACCTCCCGGGGCAGGGCCAGCAGGCGCAACGCCTGTTCCAGCTCCAGGGTCGCCGGCGACCAGCCCTTGGGCAGGGACGACCGCTTCGGCTTCTCCTCGCCGGGGACTGTGGTCTCCACATAGGGTCCGAACCGGCCGATTTTCAGCGCCACCGGCGCGCCGGTTACGGGATCGACGCCCAGCTCGCGGTCGCCTCCGTCCTCGACGCCGGTGGCGGCGCCGAAGCCGCGCGTATAGCGGCATTCCGGATAGTTGGAGCAGCCGATGAAGGACGACTTCATCTTGAAGCTGGCTTTCAGATGCAGCCGCCCGCTCTTGCACAGGGGGCAGAGCCGCGGGTCGGTCCCGTCGCCCTTGTCGGGGAACAGGAAGGGGCCGATCGCCGTGTCCAGCTCGTCGATCACGCCCTGGCGGGCGGTGACGGCGTCGGTCGCCGGCTTCAGCTGGCTCCAGAAGTCGCGCAGCACCACCTTCCAGTCCAGATCCCCGGCGGAAACCTCGTCCAGCCGGGTCTCCAGCGCGGCGGTGAAGTCGTATTCGACCCACCGGGTGAAGAACTGTTCGAGGAAGGCCGTGACCAGCCGCCCGTTGTCCTCCGGGATGAACCGGTTCTTGTCCATGCGGACGTATTCGCGGTCGCGCAGGGTGGTCAGGATCGAGGCGTAGGTCGACGGCCGGCCGATCCCCAGTTCTTCCAGCTTCTTGACCAGGGTCGCTTCCGAGAAGCGCGGCGGCGGCTCGGTGAAATGCTGGTCCGTGCGGACGGCCTCCACCTTCGCCACTGCGCCTTCCTTCAGCGCGGGCAGGCGGGTGGTGTCGTCCTCGTCATCCCCGCCGTCCTTGGGCTTCTCGTCGCGGCCTTCCTCATAGACGGCCAGGAAGCCGTCGAAGGCCACGACCTGTCCGGTGGCGCGCAGGGCGGTCTGGCCGGTTGGCTCCTCGATCTCGACCGTGGTGCGGTCCAGCCGGGCGGACTCCATCTGGCTGGCGATGGTCCGCTTCCAGATCAGTTCGTACAGCTTCTGCAGGTCGCCCTCGAGCCGCAGGGTCTCGGGCGCCCGGGCCATGTTTGTCGGCCGGATCGCCTCGTGCGCTTCCTGAGCGTTCTTGGCTTTCGTCTTGTAATATCGCGGTTGTTCCGGAACATAGGCCGGGCCGAACCGGTCGCCGATGACCTCGCGCGCCTGGGCAATGCCCTCGGGGCTGACCGACAGGCCGTCGGTCCGCATATAGGTGATCAGGCCGCCCTGGTCGTCGACGCCCTCATACAGTTTCTGCGCCGCCTGCATGGTCCGCTGCGCCGTGAAGCCCAGCTTGCGCGAGGCTTCCTGCTGCAGGGTCGATGTCATGAACGGGGGGCTCGGCGCTCGCTTGACCGGTTTCTTCTCCACCGAGGCGATGGTGAAGGAACCCGCCTTGATCGCGTCGCGCGCGGCCTCGGCCGTGGCCTGGGAGGTGATGTCCAGCCGCTGCACCCGCTTGCCCGCATGTTTGACCAGCCGCGCGGTGAAGGGCGGGCTGTCGGCGGCCAGGTCGGCCTCGACCGACCAGTATTCCTGCGCCCGGAACGCCTCGATCTCCAGCTCGCGATCGACCACGATGCGCAGGGCGACCGACTGGACCCGGCCGGCCGAACGCGCGCCCGGCAGCTTGCGCCACAGCACCGGCGACAGGGTGAAGCCGACCAGATAGTCCAGCGCGCGGCGGGCCAGATAGGCCTCGACCAGCTCCATATCGATCTGGCGCGGGGCCGCCATGGCCTCCAGCACGGCGGCCTTGGTGATGGCGTTGAACGTGACCCGCTCGACGTGGGTGTCCTTCAGCGCCTTCTTCTTGGTCAGGATCTCCAGCACGTGCCAGCTGATCGCCTCGCCCTCGCGGTCGGGGTCGGTCGCCAGGATGACGCGGTCGGCCTTCTTCGCGGCCTCGGCGATCTCGGACATCCGCTTGGAGGCGCGGGCGTCGACTTCCCAGCTCATGGCGAAATCGTCGTCGGGCAGGACCGAGCCGTCCTTCGAAGGCAGGTCGCGGACGTGGCCATAGGACGCCAGGACGGTGAAGTCCGGGCCCAGGTATTTGTTGATGGTCTTGGCCTTTGCGGGGCTCTCGACGACGACGAGGTTCATGCGGGGAGGGGGCCTTGCGCGGGCTCTGAAAGGGGGCGGAACGTGGTTGGCGCGAGCGCCGCTGTCAATCGGGCGTGGAATTCAGGCTGTCTGCGCGGCCGCCAACCCGCCAGGAAGAAGGTCGGCGCGACCCGCCAGACTCAGCTCCAGCAGGGCCGCCGCGACGATCCCGATCGGCAGGTCCAGCGCCCGCGCGAGCTCGTCGCGCGGAGTCGGCGTGGGCGACAGCAGGGCTGCGACCCGCTCGATCACCGCGGACTCGATCTCGTCCGGCGCGCCCTCGAACGGGTTCCCGCCCGGGGGCTCGCGCAGCGTTCGCAGCGTCGAGAAGGCCCGCTCGACGTCCTCCAGTCCCTCGCACAGGATCGCGCCCTGCCGCAGCAGTTCATTGGGCCCGCGCGATCTCGGGTCCAGCGGCGACCCCGGCACGGCGAAGACGTCGCGTCCCTGTTCACCCGCCAGCCGGGCGGTGATCAACGACCCCGAGCGCAGCTCCGCCTCGATCACGATCACCCCGCGCGACAGGCCCGAGATGATCCGGTTCCGGCGCGGGAAATCCTTCGCCTGTGCGCGGGCGCCCATCCGGCTTTCCGAAACGATGCAGCCCTGTTCGGCGATCTGCGCATACAGGTCGGCGTTGTCGGGCGGATAGATGTCATCCACGCCGCCCCCCAGCACCGCCACCGTTCCGGTGGGCAGCGCGCCGGTGTGGGCCGCGGCGTCAATGCCGCGCGCCAGGCCGGAGACCACCACCTGCCCGGCCACGCCCAGCTGCTGCGACAGGCCGCGCGCGATCCGCTGCCCGCCGGCCGAGGCGATCCGCGCCCCGACCACGGCGACGCAAGGCCGCGCCATCAGGGATGTATCGCCCAACGCCCACAACAGGGGCGGCGGCGGGTCGATGGCGGCCAGCATTTCCGGATAGCCGGGGTCGCCCAGCACGATCAGGCGAGCTCCGGCGCGTTCGCCCGCCGCCATCTCGGCCTCCGCCTCTTCCGGGGGTGTGGCCGGCTGACCGTCGCCGCCGGCGCGCCGGATCAGTTCGGGCAGGATCTCCAGCGCGTGCTCGGCCGATCCGAACCGCTCCAGCAGTTGCCGAAAGGTGACCGGACCGATCCGCTCGGTCCGCGCCAGACGCAGGCGCGCGAAACGCTCTGCGGGGGACAGGGTCACCCCTTCTTCGCGCCGATCCGCGGTTCGGTCCCCTTCAGTAGGCGGGCGATATTCTCGTGGTGCCGAAGCCAGATCAGCGCCCCGGTCGCCAGCGTCAGAACCAGAATCGGGCCGGGCGCGGGAAGCCCCATCAGCGGCAGGGGCAGGAGTGCGAACAGGGGCGCCAGGGCCGCCGCGCTTAGCGCGGCGAGCGAGGACATCCGGAGCAGGGCCGCCACAATCAGCCAGGCGGCTCCCGCCAACAGCCCAAGCGGCCAGGCTGCGGCCAGAAGCAGGCCAAAGAAGGTCGCCACCCCCTTGCCGCCCTTGAAGCCGAGCCAGACGGGGAACAAATGCCCGAGGAAGGCCGCCCCCCCGGCGATCGCCGCCAGCGCCGGAACCCCCGGAAAGAGCGCCTGCACGATCAGGAAGGCGGCGGCGCCCTTGCCGGCGTCGAGGATCAGGGTCGCGAAGGCCAGATCCTTGCGCCCCGTCCGCAGCACATTGGTGGCGCCGATGTTGCCCGAGCCGATGCTGCGTACGTCCTCGCCGGTCGCGAAGCGGGTCAGGATCACGCCGAACGGAATGGAGCCCAGCAGGTAGCCGCCGATCGCCACGAGGGCGACCGTCCCGACAGCGGGTCCGACCAGATCCTGCAAGTGATTCGCTCCCCTTTACCGTGCGTCGTGAACGATGCGGCCCCCGACGACGGTAAGCAACACCCGGCCTTGAAGGCGGCGACTGTCAAAGGGCGAGTTCTTGGATTTGGATTTCAGGGCGTCGGCCTCGACCACGATCGGCGCGCCCGGGTCGAACAGGATCAGGTCCGCGGGGGCGCCCGTGGCGAGGACGCCGGCCTCCAGCCCCAGCAGCGTCGCCGGTCCCTGTGTCAGAGGCCGCAGGATGTCGAGCATCTCCAGTCCGAATTCGTGGTGCAGGCTGAGGGCCGCCGGGAGCAGGGTCTCCAGCCCCACCGCGCCCGGCGTCGCCTCGGCGAAGGGCCGGCGCTTGTCCTCGGCGGGGGCGGGGGCGTGGGCCGAGGTGATGGCGTCGATCAGCCCGTCGCGCACCGCCTCAATCAGCGCCTGCCGGTCGCTCTCAGGCCGCAGCGGCGGGTCCAGCCGGTAGAAGGTGCGGTAGTCCCCGATGTCGAGCTCGTTGAAGCACAGGTGGTTGATCGAGACCGAGACGGCGACCTCAAGCCCCTTCGCCCGCGCCCGCGCCAGCGTCTCCAGCGCGCCCTCTGTCGAGATCTGGTCGACGAGGAACCGCGCGCCGGTCTGTTCGACGAGCGCCAGATCGCGCTCCAGCTGGATGCGTTCGGCGATCGCGGGCACGCCGGCCAGCCCCAGCCGGGTCGCCAGTTCGCCGCTGGTGGCCACCGCTCCCTCGCTGAGCCACGGATCGGCGGGGCGGCAAGAGACCAGCGCGTTGAAGGCGGCGGCGTAGCTCATCACCCTTTGCAGGGTGCGGGTGTTGGCGATGACCCGGTCCACGTCGGTGAAATACAGCGCGCCGGCCTCGTCCATCAGGCCGATCTCGGCCATGCGCACGCCGTCCCGCGCCCTGGTCGCGGCGCCCGCCGCCCGCACATTGACCAGACCCAGCGCCGCCCCGCGCCTCAGGATGAAATCGATCATCGCCGGATCGTCGATGGCCGGTTCGGTGTCCGGCTGGATGACGATGGTGGTGACCCCGCCCGCCGCCGCCGACAGGCTGGCCGACTTCAGCGTCTCCTTGGGCTCGGCGCCGGGCTCGCCGGTCTTGACCCGGATGTCGATCAGGCCGGGCGACAGGCACAGCCCGCCGGCGTCGATGGTTGTGACGCCCGCAGGCGCGACCGCCGCGCCGCCGTGCACGACCTCGGTGATCCGCCCGTCTTCGACCAGCACGGCGCCGGGACCGTCATAGTCGGAGGCCGGATCCAGCAGCCGGGCGTTGAGAATGGCGACCGCGTTCATGCGCCCGCTCCATCCAGCCGCACTGACAAGGCCGCCAGCACGGCCATCCGCGCCGCCACGCCCATCTCGACCTGATCCTGGATCAGCGAGACGGTCAGGTCGTCGGCCACGTCGGAGTCGATCTCCACCCCCCGGTTCATCGGCCCGGGGTGCATCACCTTCGCCCCCGGATTGGCCCAGGACAGTTTTTCGCGGTCCAGACCCCAGAAGCGGAAATACTCGCGGGTCGAGGGCACCAGCGCCCCCTCCATCCGCTCCAGCTGCAGGCGCAGCATCATCACGACGTCGCAGCCCCTGAGGCCCTCGCGCATGTCGTGGAACACCTCGCAGCCCCAGCGGTCGGCGTCTCCGGGCACGAGGGTCGGCGGCCCGATCAGCCGCACCCGCGCCCCCATCATCGACAGCATCGACACATTCGACCGCGCCACCCGGCTGTGGGCGATGTCGCCGCAGATGGCGACGGTCAGCCCGCCGACATCCCCGAACGCCCGGCGCAGGCTCAGCAGGTCGAGCAGGGCCTGGGTCGGATGCTCGTGCCGCCCATCGCCGGCGTTGACCACGGCGCAACCAACCTTCTGCGACAGCAGGGCCGCAGCGCCCGATGCGCCGTGGCGCACCACCAGCACATCCGGTTTCATGGCGTTCAGGGTCGCCGCTGTATCGATCAGGGTCTCGCCCTTGGCGGTCGACGAGGTGCGCGGGCTCAGGGCCGTCACATCAGCGCCCAACCGCTTGGCCGCGATCTCGAACGAGGCGCTGGTCCGCGTCGAATTCTCGAAGAACAGGTTCATGACCGTGCGCCCGCGCATCAGGTCGAGAGACTTCGAGGACTGGCGGTTGAAGTCGACGAAGGCGTCGGCGAGATCCAGCAGCGGCGGGGTCGTGGCGGCGTTCAGATCGCCCGCGGACAGGAAATGGCTGCGGGGAAACGGCGCCAGCCGCTCCAGAATCAGATCGGTGAGGGCGGCGGGCTGGCTCATCGAGGCCCGCCTATAGGGCCGCGCGCGCCGGAACGGAAGCGGCCTGTGCTCAGATGTATCCGAACATCGCCAGCAGGATCGGGATGGTGAAGGCGCTGACCACCGTGGTCAGGGCCACGACGCCCGCCATCAGGGGCGCGTCGCCGCCCATCTGCCGCGCCATGACATAGGAGGCCGCCGCGCCCGGCGAGGCTCCGGCCAGCAGCGCCAGCCCCTGGGCCATCCGGTCCCCGCCCAGCGCCCCGGTCAGCCAGTACATACCGACCGGCAGCAGGATCAGCTTGATCACCGTCACCGTCAGCATCAGCACCGGCCTCGAGGCGGCGTAGCGGAAGCTGAGCCCGGCCCCGGCGGTGATCAGCCCCAGGGCGATGGCGCCCGGTCCCATCAGATCGAACACGCCCATCACGAGGTCTGGCTTGGGTACGCCGGCCAGATTGAGCGCCGCCCCGATCCCGCACGCCCAGATGATCGGGTTCCGCGCCAGCGACGACAGGGCCAGACGCCAGCCGCCGCCCTGGCCCGCGCCCCAACGCGCCAGCGCCAGCACGCAGACCACGTTCAGCGCCGGTGCCAGCACCCCGAACGCCACGGCGGCTATGCCCAGCCCCGTCGGTCCGAACACCGCCCCCGCCACCGGCAGGAAGACGAAGCCGTTCCAGCGGATCACGCCCTGAAACACGCTGGTGAAGGCCGGATCGCTGATCCGCAGCATCGGCTTGGCCAGCACGGTCAGCAGCGCCACAGTCAGGGCCACCCCCACGGTGCCGAGGGCTACCGGTCCCGCCCCCCCGCCCGAGAAGTCCGCCCGCCAGACCGCCGGGATCAGGAAGGCCGGATAGAAGGTGAAATACGTCAGGCGCTCGACCGCGCGCCAGCCGTCGTCGGTCAGAAAGGCCCGCCATTTGAGTCCCCAACCAAGGGCGATCATGGCGAAGACCGGCACGACCCCGGTCAGAAGGGCGTTCACGACCTCAGCCGGTCCAGCGCGCCCTGCAATATCCAGGCGGCGGCGGTGCGGTCGATCACATTGGCCCGCCGCTTGCGGTTGAGGTCCAGCTCCCCGATCAGGAACCGCTCCACCGCGCTGGTCGACAGCCGCTCGTCCTGGAAGGCGCAAGGCACGGCGCGGATGCGCTGCAGATTGCGCGCGAAGGCCCGGCACGACTGCGCCCGCGGCCCCTCGCTGCCATCCATGTTCAGCGGCAGGCCGATCACCAGGCCCGACGCCCGGCGCCCGTCCATCAGCTTGAGCACCGCGTGGGCGTCGTCGGTGAATTTGGTCTTGCGCACCAGCGACAGCGGACTGGCGATCATCCGGGTGGTGTCGCTGGCCGCCACGCCGATGGTCTTTTCGCCCAGATCCAGCCCCAGCCACGGCGTGCCGGGCGGCGTCGAGGCGGCGAGCTCTTCGAGGGTCAGGACGGTCACGGTGTGGCGGTAGGACTGGCGGGGCGGCCTGTCAAAGGGCATGATCGCGATATCGTTGATGGGGGATCATCCGATGAAGCCGTTCACCTTTCTGGCTGCGCTCCTCGGGCTCGCCGCCTGCGACGCCGAGGTCGAGAGCCGCAAGGCGGCTCTTCCCGCTGAACGGGCGGCGCCGCTGCCGCCCGCCGCCGCGCCGCTGGCGTCCGCGGGTCCGGCGGCGATCCTTCAGCCGGAGACCGACCCCGACCAGCAATGGGCCGCCTCCGTGGTCGAGCTGACCCCGCTGACGCGTCAGGGCGACCGTACGGTCAAGCTGTTCGGCGCCGCGGGCGGGGATCCGGCCATGAACGGCCTCTACACCCATATCGCCTTCTTCGAGTCTCCGGCCGAGGGCTGGCGGGTCTTCCGCATCGGCGACGTCCTCGACTACCGGCTGCTCTCTGAATCGCCGGGGCGCGCCGATCTGGAGCTCACCGAGAGCGCCATGGACCAGGCTTCGGGGACGATCGGCAGCCGCACGCGCAGGGTCATCGTCGGCTGGGCGCTCGCGTCTGACGGATCGCCGCCCGCGACGGTGACGGTCACGCCGGCGCAGTGAAACCCTCCGACGACCTCGCCCTCAACCGCGCCACCGTCGCCGGCTATGACGCCAGCGCCGTCGGCTATGCGGCGGAGACCGACCACGCGCCCTTTCCGGAACAGGTCGAGGCCCTGCAGGCGCTCGCCGCGGCCGTAGGCCCCGGCGGCCGGGTGCTGGAGGTCGGGTCCGGGCCCGGCTGGGACGCCGACAGGCTCGAGGCCATGGGGCTAAGCGTCCGGCGCACGGACGCGTCGGACGGCTTCATCGCGGTCCAGGGCGCGCGCGGCCGGGCCGTCGACCGGCTCGATCTGACCGCCGATGATCTCGGCGGACCCTGGGACGGCCTCGTCGTCCTCTACGTCATCCAGCATATCGGCCGCGGCCTGATCGAGGACGTCATCGGCCGGATCGCGGCGGCGCTCCGGCCGGGCGGCGCCCTGTTGTTGTCGTGGCAGGAAGGGGAGGGCGAACGGATCTCGGACGACGCCGAAGGCCGCTATCAGGTGGTGCGCTGGCGCGAGCCCGAGATGATCGAACGGCTCTCCGAACACGGCCTCGCCGTCAACCGGCGCTGGCGCTTTCAGGGCCGGGACGCAGTCTGGATCATCGTAATCGCGCACCGTTCTTGAGATTCCGGGACCGGCCCGCTAATCCCGCTGCTTCACGTTCGCCGCTGGAGCCAAGATGGCCATCGACGCCAAGACGGTGCGCAAGGTCGCGCACCTCGCCCGTATCAAGACTGCTGAGGACCGGCTGGAGCCGCTCGCTGCGGAGCTGAACGGCATCCTCGCCTGGATCGAACAACTGAACGAGGTGGACGTTGAGGGCGTCGAGCCGATGACCTCCAACGTCCACCAGCCGATGCGGCTGCGCGACGACGTCGTCACAGACGGGAACAGGGTCGCCGACGTGCTCGGCAACGCCCCGCGCTCCGCCGACGGCTTCTTCGTCGTGCCCAAGGTGGTCGAATAACATGACCGACCTCACCAAACTGACCCTCAAGGCGGCCCTCGACGGCCTGAAGGCGAAATCCTTCTCCTCCGAGGAGATCACCCGCGCCTTCGTCGCCAACATCGACGCCGCCAACCCGCGCCTCAACGCTTTCGTGGTCCAGACTACGGACAAGGCGCTGCAGATGGCCCGGGCCTCCGACGCCCGCATCGCGAAAGGCGAGGGCGGAGCGCTGGAAGGCGCGCCGCTGGGGATCAAGGACCTGTTCTGCACCGACGGCGTCCAGACCACGGCCGGCTCCAACATGCTGCGCGGCTTCGTTCCGCCCTATGAGTCCACCGTCACCGCCAGTCTGTGGCGCGACGGCGCGGTCATGCTGGGCAAGCTCAACATGGACGAGTTCGCCATGGGCTCGTCGAACGAGACCAGCGCCTTCGGTCCCGTCGTCAACCCGTGGAAATCAACCGCCTCCAACGCCGACCTGACCCCCGGCGGCAGCTCCGGCGGTTCGGCCTCGGCCGTCGCCGGCGACCTCTGTCTCGCCGCCACCGCCTCCGACACCGGCGGCTCGATCCGCCAGCCGGCGGCCTTCACCGGCACGGTCGGGATCAAGCCGACGTATGGCCGCGCCAGCCGCTTCGGCATGGTCGCCTTCGCCAGTTCGCTGGACCAGGCCGGGCCGATCACGAAGACGGTCGAGGACGCCGCCATCCTGCTGCGCTCCATGTGCTCGTTCGACGTGAAGGACTCGACCAGCCTCGACGTCGAGACCCCGGACTGGACCCAGTCCCTCGGTAAGTCCGTCAAGGGCCTGCGCATCGGCGTGCCGAAGGAATACGTCGTCGATGGCATGCCCGCCGAGATCCAGCAGTTGTGGGACCGGGGCGTCGAATGGCTGAAGGCCGGCGGGGCCGAGATCGTCGAGATCAGCCTGCCCCACACGAAGTACGCCCTGCCGGCCTACTACATCATCGCCCCGGCCGAGGCCTCATCCAACCTCGCCCGCTACGACGGCATGCGCTTCGGTCACCGCGCCGAGGGGACCACGTCCCTGACCGACCTCTACGAGACCAGCCGCGCCGAGGGCTTCGGCAAGGAGGTCCAGCGCCGCCTGACTATCGGGGCCTATGTGCTCTCGGCCGGATTCTATGACGCCTACTATGTCCGCGCCCTCAAGGTCCGCCGCCGCATCGCCATGGATTTCGACGCCGTCTGGGACAAGGTCGACGCCATCCTCACGCCCTCGACCCCTTCCGCCGCCTTCGCCCTCGGCGACAAGCAGATCGATCCGCTGCAGATGTATCTGAACGACATCTTCACCGTCACCGCCAACCTCGCCGGCCTCCCGGGCATCTCCGTCCCCGCCGGCGTCGACAAGGGCGGCCTCCCGCTGGGCCTCCAGGTCATCGGCAGGGCGTTGGACGAGGCGACGGTGTTCCAGGTGGCCAGCGCGCTGGAAGACGCAGCGGGCTTTGTGGCCAGGCCTGAGAAGTGGTGGTGAGCATGACCGAGACTTCCAAACTCATCCAGGGCCGCACCGGCGCCTGGGAAATCGTCATGGGGCTGGAGATCCACGCCCAGGTCGCCTCGAAGGCCAAGCTCTTCTCCGGCGCCGCCGTCGGCTTCGGCGCGGGGCCGAACGAGCAGGTGTCGCTGGTCGACGCCGGGTTCCCCGGCATGCTTCCGACGCTGAACAGATACTGCGTCGAACAGGCCGTCCGCACCGGGCTCGGCCTCAATGCGCAAATCAACAAACGCAGCCAGTTCGACCGCAAGAACTATTTCTACCCCGACCTGCCGACCGGCTATCAGATCAGCCAGCTCTACCACCCGATCGTCGGCGAGGGCGTCGTCGAGGTGGAGGCCGAGGACGGCTCCTTCTTCAACGTCGGCATCGAGCGCCTGCATCTGGAACAGGACGCGGGCAAGCTGATCCACGACCTGTCGCCGACCGAGAGCTATGTCGACCTGAACCGCGCGGGCACCGCCCTGATGGAGATAGTGTCCCGGCCGGACATCCGTTCTCCTGAAGAAGCCGTGGCTTACGTCAAGAAGATCAGGACCATCCTGATCTATCTCGGCACCTGCGACGGCGACATGGAGAAGGGCAATCTGCGCGCCGACGTCAACGTCTCGGTCTGCCGCGAGGGCCAGTACGCCAAATACAAGGCGACCGGCGACTTCAGCCATCTGGGCACGCGCTGCGAGATCAAGAACGTCAACTCGTTCCGCTTCATCAGCCAGGCCATCAACTACGAGGCCCGCCGCCAGATCGAAATCCTCGAGGACGGCGGCAAGATCGATCAGGAGACCCGCCTCTACGACCCCACGGCCGGCGAGACCCGTTCGATGCGGTCCAAGGAAGAGGCGATGGACTATCGCTACTTCCCCGACCCCGACCTGCTGCCGCTCGAGCTGGAGCAGGCCTGGATCGACGACATCAAGGCCAGCCTGCCCGAACTGCCCGACGAGAAGCGCCGCCGGCTGATGAGCCAGTACGGCCTGTCGCAATACGACGCGGTGGTCCTGATCTCGGAACAGGCCAAGGCGGACTATTTCGAGGCCGCCGCCAAGGGCCGCGACGCCAAGCTGGTCTCCAACTGGGTCACCAACGAGGTCTCCGCGCGTCTGGCCGCCGACGGCAAGGATTTCAGCGAGAACACCCTGCCGGCCGCCCATGTCGCCCAGCTGGTCGAACTGATCGAGACCAACGTCATTTCGTCGAAGATCGCCAAGGAGGTCTTCGACTACGTCTGGAACGGCGAAGGCAGCCCGTCCGAGGTCGTCGAGAAGCACGGCCTCAAACAGGTCACCGACACCGGCGCGATCGAAAAGGCTGTCGACGAGATTATCGCCGCCAACCCGGACAAGGCCGCCGCCGTCGCCGAAAAGCCCCAGGCCCTCGGCTGGTTCGTCGGCCAGGTCATGAAGGCCACCGGCGGCAAGGCCAATCCGGCCGCGGTCAACGACATCCTGAAGGCGAAGCTGGGGCTGTAGGGTCCGCGTTCTCCCTCCCCGTAGAGGGGAGGGAGAGGCCGTCACCGCCGCCCATAGGCGGCCAGAAACACCCGAACCCCGTCCTCGGCCTGTCGTTTCAGCTCGGCGGGCTTCGGTATCCCCCGGTCGCCCAGCAGCATGGCGGCGTTCAGCGGCGCGGACATGACCAGCCAGTTGAAATGCGTCGCCGCCGCGATCGGATCGTCCACGGTCAGCAGGCCGCGCTTCGCCAGCCGCTCGATCATCGCCGCCAGCAGGCCGACCGCCCGCTTCGGTCCATGCTCATAGAGCGCCTCGGCCAGGTCCGGAAAACGGCCGACCTCGGCGATCACCAGACGGCGCAACTGCATCAGCCGGGGCGTCAGCACGACGGAGAGCTGGCGGTAGGCATAGGCCTCCAGATAGTCCTTCACCGCCTCGTCCTCGCCGATGTCGAGGACGTCGTTGTGAACGATGTCGCCCGCCGCGCCCGTCATGCTGGTGACGATCTCGACGAACAGCGCCTCCTTGCTCCCGAAATGCTTGTAGATCGTCTGTTTGGAAACCGCCGACAGGGCGGCGATCTCGTCCATGCTGGCGCCGGGGTAGCCGTCCCGCAGGAAGACCTCCGTTGCCGCGTTCAGGATCGCCGCGTGTTTGCGCGCCGACCGCGGGCCGTCAGGCGTTTCGGGGGTCGGGGCCGCTTTCGCCATTACCGTCATGGACCTGCTGAAGCACCTTCGCCGCCGGGCGGTCAAGCCGGCGAGCCCGGGCGTCATTGACCGGCAGTACTATACGGTCTAGTTCTTGCCAAACTCACAACTCGTGGAATGTCCCGACATGGCGCGTGAAATGATCGACGCGAAGAACGTCCTTCATCCGGGCAAGACCTACCGGATGGAGGCCGACAAATTCCGCAAGGCCTGCGCCGGCCTGTTGAGCGTCTTGCCGCCGACCTCGCCGGGCATGACCCAGTCGGAGATGCTCGGGGCGCTGAGAACGGCCGTGTCCGACGAGGATTTCCCGGGCTCGACCCATGGCTGGTGGGGCAAGGCCGCCCAGCTCCATCTCGAGGCCGAGGGACAGATCGTCCGCGAAACCGGCAAGCCGGTGCGCTGGCGCCTAGCCTGACAGGTCGTCGCCTTCGTCGGCGCCGTCCAGCGCCTCGCGCGCCAGGGCTCGCGTCACGGGCCTGTGCAGGGCGTCCAGGGTCGCGACGACGGCCTCGGCCGCCGCCGCCGACCGGTCGATGCGGCGCAGCAGATAGGGCACCACGTCCTTCTGCGGCCGGATGCCGCGTTCGGCGAACCGGGCGTCCAGCATGGCCGCCAGCACGGCGTCGTCGGGCGCCTCCATCGGCACGCTGATCACCGCGTCCAGCCGCGAGCGCAGATCGGGCAGGGCGACATCCCAGCTGGACGGCGCCGACCGCGCCACCATCAGCAGGGCCCCGCCCGGCGCCTGGGCCAGGTTGATCAGGTGGAACAGGGTCTCGTCGTCGACGTCCTTGGCCCGATCCAGCAGCAGGGGCCGCCCCTCGATCTCCATCGGATCGATCAGCGCCGCCTCGGCGCCGTGCAGGGCCACGGCTCCGACCCGTTCCGCCCAGATCTGCGCCAGCCGGCTCTTGCCGCATCCCGCGGGACCGCACAGGGCCATGGCCCCGCCGATCAGGTTCGGCCAGTCCTCCAGCGCCTCGACCGCCGCGCGGTTGCAGTCGGACACGACGAACCCTTCCGCCCCCTCGGGCAGGTCGCGTTGCAGCGGCAGTCGCATCTGATCGGGCGGGGCGGGGCGGGCGGTCATTATGGGACAGCTATAGCAGACCGCGGCGCAGGTTCCTTCCCGACCCGTGGACAAGGCCACGCGCCTGTGGACGTCGTGTCGGGACTCTCATGCCGCCCGGTCCGCCCTTTCCGGGACCGAAAATGGAGACTCTCGCCCCTTCGGCGTCGGACGGGGTTCGCGATCGGGGGCGGACGGTCATTCGCGTCAAGCGGTTCTCCGACCCCTCATCGAAAGCCGGAAAGCGCCGCCACGACGGACTCGCGCGCCCTCCGTCCGTTTCTGACGCCGCGCCGTGCTTCCATACTGAAGGAAGGGAAGCAGGAGGGGCGAATGTCTCCAGAGTGGCGGTTTTGACATTTTTTGCGGGCGGGGCGCTGCAGGCACGGTCCAGAAGGCCGCAAACCTTGACTTTCCGGGGCGATGATGCGCCCTTCCGGCCTCCCGAATTGCGGCCCTCGCGGCCCTCAATCCAAGACGTACCGACCATGCACGCCTACCGCTCCCACACCTGCGGCGCCCTCCGTTTGACCGATGCGGGCTCCAATGTCCGCCTCTCCGGCTGGGTTCACCGCAAGCGCGACCACGGAGGCCTGCTGTTCATCGACCTGCGCGACCACTACGGCCTGACCCAGCTGGTCCTGCACCCCGAAACCCCGGGCTTCGAGGCCGTCGAACGCCTGCGCGCCGAGAGCGTCATCCGCGTCGACGGCGAGGTCGTGGCCCGCGAGGCCTCGGTCGTGAACCCCAACCTGCCGACGGGCGAGGTCGAGCTGCGCGTCACCGGCGTCGAGGTCCTGTCGGAAGCCGCCGAACTGCCGCTGCCCGTCTTCGGCGAGCCCGAATACCCCGAGGAAATCCGCCTCAAGCACCGCTATCTCGATCTGCGCCGCGAGACCCTGCACAAGAACATCGTGCTGCGCTCGCGCGTGATCTCCTCGATCCGCCGTCGCATGGTCGATCAGGGCTTCCTCGAGTACCAGACCCCCATCCTGACGGCCTCGTCGCCCGAGGGCGCCCGCGACTTCCTGGTCCCGTCGCGCCTGCACCCGGGCAAATTCTACGCCCTCCCGCAGGCCCCGCAGCAGTTCAAGCAGCTGCTGATGGTCTCGGGCTTCGACCGCTATTTCCAGATCGCCCCCTGCTTCCGCGACGAGGACCTGCGGGCCGACCGCTCGCTGGAATTCTACCAGCTCGACGTCGAGATGAGCTTCGTGACCCAGGAAGACGTCTTCGCCGCCATCGAACCCGTCATGCACGGCGTGTTCGAGGAGTTCGCCGACGGCAAGCCGGTCTCGCCGATCGACGGCGTCCAGACCTTCACCAACGACTTCGGCCAGACCCTCGAGCACAAGGGCTTCGAGCGCCTGACCTACGAACAGTCGATGAAGTGGTACGGCACCGACAAGCCCGACACCCGCAACCCCATCAAGATGCAGGACGTCTCGGAGCATTTCCGCGACGGCGGCTTCGGCCTGTTCAACAAGATCCTCGGTGCGGACGAGAAGAACGCCGTCTGGGCCATCCCGGCCCCGACCGGCGGCAGCCGCGCCTTCTGCGACCGGATGAATTCGTGGGCGCAGGGCGAGGGGCAGCCGGGTCTCGGCTATATCTTCTGGTCCGACGACCAGCAGGCGTGGGGCGGCCCGATCGCCAAGAACCTCGGTCAGGAGCCGACCGAGGCCCTGATGTCCGCCCTCGGCCTCGGCAAGGGCGACGCCGCCTTCTTCGCCGCCGGCCTGCCGTCCGTCTTCGCCAAATTCGCCGGCCTGGCCCGCACCCGCGTGGCCACCGAACTGAAGCTGATCGACGAGGACCAGTTCAAATTCTGCTGGATCGTCGACTTCCCGATGTTCGAATGGAGCGAGGAAGAGAAGAAGGTCGACTTCAGCCACAACCCGTTCTCGATGCCGCAGGGCGGCCTCGAGGCGCTGGAGACGCAGGACCCGCTGACGATCCGCGCCTACCAGTACGACATCGTCTGCAACGGCTATGAGCTGTGCTCGGGCGCGATCCGGAACCACAAGGCCGAGATCATGCTCAAGGCCTTCGAGATCGCCGGCTACGACGCCTCGGTGGTCGAGGAGCAGTTCGGCGGCATGCTGAACGCCTTCCGCTACGGCGCGCCGCCGCACGGCGGCCTGGCCCCCGGCATCGACCGCATCGTCATGCTTCTGGCCAACCAGGTCGCGATCCGCGAGGTCATCGCCTTCCCGCTGAACCAGCAGGGCCAGGACCTGCTGATGAGCGCCCCGGCCGAGGCGCAGGAGCGTCAGTACAAGGAACTGCACATCCGCGCGGCCCTGCCGCTGAAGACCTGACGGAGATCCGCATCGCGGACATGAAAAAGGCCGCTGTCCCCGGGGACGGCGGCCTTTGTCGTCAGCGGCCGGAGTTGGCGACCACGATGTTCCGCACCCTGGGCGGGACCGGCGGGGCCGGCGGAGCCGGCGCGCGCGGGCTGACCCGAACCCCGGAGATGCCGCGGCACACGCGCGGGGTGAGATTGCCGGGCAGGCGGGTGTTGGCGTCGCCGCAGGCCCGCTGGACCTGCTCCTGCGTCAGGCCGCGCGCGCCCGACAGATCGGCGCCCCGGATGTCGGCGCGATGCAGCTCGGCGTCACGGAAATCGGCGCCGGCGAAATTGCCGCCCGTCAGCCGGGCGCCGTTCAGCTCGGCGTTGCGGAACGAGACGTTGCGGAAATCGCCGTTGGACAGGTTCGACGCGGAGATTTCGGCGCTGCTGAAGTTGGCGGACCGGGCGTTGACGTTCGCCAGGGTGGTGGCGTTCATCTCGGTCGAGGACAGGTTGGCGCCGGTCAGGACCGCGCCGTTCATATTGGCGCCGTTCAGGACCGCCCCGCTCAGGTCGGCGCGATCCATCCGCACCCGAACCAGGGTTGCGCCCATGGCCTCGGCGCCGGACAGGTCCGCGCTGGTGAAGTTGGCGCCCGTGAAGTTGGCGCCCACCATCTCGGCGCCGGTCAGATCGGCGCGGCTGAAATCGCTGCCGGTGAAGTTCGAACCCACCAGTTCCGCGCCGCGAAGATTGGCGCCCACCAGGGTGGCGTTGGTGAAGACGGCGCCGGTGAAGGCCGCGCCCGTCAGATCGCGTCCCGACAGCTCGCAACGGTTGCAGGAACCGCCCAGCGACACCATCCGCGCCACGTCGCGGTCCTGGCCGAACTGGATCCGGATTTCCGCGCTGGCCGGTCCGGCCGCCAGGGCGGCGAGGGCCGCGCCGAGCGCGAGGCCGGCGGCGGGGAGGCGGCGGGTGATGGAAATAAGTATTTTCACGCCCCCAGTCATGACGCCAAACCCTGATGAACCCTACTTAAATCGCGGTAAGGTCCGAGGCCTTACGCCGTCAGCTTAGCAGTGGGGGATGGACAGACCGCGGGGCAGGCGGGTGCTTTCGTCGCCGCAGGCCTGGTTCAGACGGCCCTGGGTCAGACCCGTGGCCCGCTGCAGCGAGGCCCCCGAGAAATTGGCCCCCGTCAGGGTCGCCCCCGAAAAGGAGGCGCCGTCCAGATGGGCCCCGACGAAGCTGCTGTTGGACAGGTTCGCGCCCGAGAAATTGGCGCTCGAAAAGACCGCGCCATAGGCGTCCACGTCGCGCAGGTCGGCGTTGGAGAAGCGGGCCCGGTTCATCACCGCCAGGCTCAGGTTGGCTTGCCGCAGGCGCGCGCCCGACAGATTGAGGCCTCGCGCCTCCAGACCGCCGAAGTCGCCCTGGAACAGGTTGCAGCCAGGACAGCTGGCGCCGCCGCGGACGCGCGCGATCTGGCCGGCGTTCTGGGCCGAGGCGGGCAGGGCGGCCGCCGCGAGCGCTGCGGCCAAGGTGAGGGTCAGGATGGGTTTCATGACGGGCTCCGGTCTCGCCTTCGGATATGCAAGACGCAGGCCATGATGGCGCACAATCCTTGACTAACCCTGCATGGACGGGGCCGCGCCGCAGGTGTCGCAGGTCCAGCCCGCGCCCCGCTGCTGCAGGGTGAAATCTCCGCAGGAGGGGCAGGCCACCGCCTCCGTCGCCGCCGTCGCCTGCGCCGGGACTCCGCGCGACTGGCCGAAGGGCAGTACCACCAGATTGTCCGGCGCCGCCCCCCGGGCGAAGCCCTTGGAAATGAAGCGGGCCGCCGGCACGGTTTCCGGCTCGCCGTCCTCGACCTTGCCTGAGCCCAGGCCGTCGGCGTTCAGGCTTTCCGCGTCGGCGTTGGCCAGTTCGCTCCGGTCCAGATACGACACGCCCAGTTCGCGGAAGATGTAGTCGAGGATCGAGGTCGCCGACCGGATCGAGTCGTTGCCGGTGACGCGTCCCGCCGGCTCGAACCGGGTGAAGACGAAGGCGTCCACGAACTCGTCCAGCGGCACGCCGTATTGCAGGCCGATCGAGATGGCGATGGCGAAATTGTTCATCAGACTGCGGAAGGCGGCGCCTTCCTTGTGCATGTCGATGAAGATCTCGCCGAGCTCGCCGTCCTCGTATTCGCCGGTGTGGATATAGACCTTGTGCCCGCCCACGGCGGCCTTCTGGATGTAGCCCTTGCGCCGGTCGGGCAGCTTGCGGCGGGTGCGGTCGCGTTCGACGACCTTTTCAACCACCCGTTCGACGGCCCGGGTTTCCGGCTCCCAGCGGCGCTGGCGGGTCGTCTCTTCGGGCTCCGTCAGGCTCAGCAAGGGTCCGGCGGGCGGAATCGCGCGTTGCAGACGGACCGCGCGCCGGCCTTCGCGAGCCGCGTCGCCCAGAAGGCGGGCGGCCTGGATCGCCGTGGTGCGCCAGTCGATCAGCATCGGCGCGGCGTCCGGCGCGGCGCTGACCTGCTCGACGACCGCGCGCAGGTCGGCCTCGAAAGCGGAAAGGTCGTCAAGGACCGGCTTCAGCGCTTCGGGCGCATCGGTCCATCCGGTCAGGTCGGGTTCTCCGAAGGCCCACGTCTGCGCTTGCCGGGTCGCGTCCGCGGTGAACCCCAGCTGAGCCAGCAGGTTTCCGTCTGCGGCCTCTATGCCCAGGACGTCGCGAATGAAGCCCGCGTCGAGCACGGGCGGCCGGAAGGCGTCGGCCAGATCGTCGACCTGTGCGAGAGCGATCTCCACCGCCTCCAGTTCGATGTCGGTGAACCCCTTCGCCCGCAGGGCCGAATGATCGACGCCCGGCGCCTCGACAAGCGTGCGCCGTCCGAACAGATGCCGTTCGGCCGGGTCGATCTCGCCCCCGGCCGCGCGGATGGCGGAAGCCAGGGCGGGACGCAGCCGGCGAACGACTTCGCCGTCTCCACTCTGCCAGACCTCCACGGCCGAGAGCGGGCTGAGACCGAGGCGGAGCGAGGCCTCGACGTCATCCACGAACAGGGACGGCGCGACGGCGTCGCACGCGGCCGTGACGGTTCCCGCCAGCTCGGCCGCCCTCGATCGGGCGTCGTCCGGGCCCTCCCTGAGAATCAGGTCGCCCAGCCCGCCCAGGCCGATCGCGACGGACGATGCGCCGCCCGCGGTCAGGGCGCGGGACCACAGCCGGACGAGGTCGCCGAGCGCGGGTTCGACGGCCGCGCCGCTGATTGTCCGTAAGGCCGTCAGCGACAGCAGGACGGCCGGCGAACGCGCCGAACCGGCCGCGCTTTCGGCGTCGTCGGGGTCGAACGTCAGCAGCAGATCGCCTTCCAGCGCCGCCTCGGCCGCCAGCAGGGCGTCCGGCGCGCCCGAAGCGATCATGGCGCGATCGGCCAGGGCCACGATCAGGGGCGGAGCAGCGACGGGCACGGGGACCGGGTCGAACCGCTCGCCCGCTATGGCGCGAAGGATGTCGGCGTCCGACGCTCCCGTGCGTCGCGCGGCGAGGGCGGCCCGCGCCAGCGCCGGATTGGACGCCGGATCGGCGCAGTCGGCTCTAGGGCCTTCGCACCGGCTGACGGCGTCCGAAACCGTGGTCAAGGCCGCCGCCAGGGCCTCGATCGCCCCCGTCGCGCGGCGTCCCGCCCGGCGTCGCGCGCCCTCGGCGGCCAGCTGCGCTCCGGCGCCGGGATCCGACAGGTTCAGCACGTCGGGCGTGACCCGCGCCGATCGGGCCGGAGAGACCAGCCCCAGCAGGAGCGTCGCGGTCAGCTCGATGGCGTCGCCGCCCGGCAACTCCGCGGCCCAGCCGGCCATGGCCTCGGCCAGGGGATCTCCGTCGCCGACGGCGAAGCCCTCGCCCTCCGCCCAGTCCAGCCAGGCTTCGATCTGGGCGTCCGTCCAGCCTTCGGGCGCGCGCACGGCGACCACCCGTCCGCACCGCTCGATCTGGCGCGTGGGACGCGGCAGGGCGGCGGCGTGTGAAGCGAAGGGAAAGCGCATGCGGCGGTCTCGGCGTGGCCTTTGGGCCAGCCTAGCGAGCTTCGAGGCCTATCCGCAATAAATCTGGCGTGTGGGGTGCTGGTTACCCCCAGGATGTTGAGGTTCGAGAGTGCGCCACGACGCTGGACGGAAGGCCCGCCGGTTTCTATGCTTGCGCCTGCGTCGCCGGCCCCCGCCGACCGACGGATCGTGAGTGGATTTCCCGACGTGCTAGGCAGAATCTTCGGCTGGACCAGCGGCGCCACCATCGGCACCTTCTTCACCATCGCCAAGCGCGGCGAACATGTGGGGACCGATGAGTTCGGCAACCGTTACTACCTGTCGCGCGACAAGAGCAGCTATGACGGCCGCCGCCGCCGCTGGGTGACCTACAACGGCTATGCCGACGCCTCGAAGGTGCCGCCCGACTGGCACGGCTGGCTGCATTACACCTATGACGAACTGCCGACCGAGCACCCGCTGCCGCGCCGCAAGTGGGAAGAGGATCACCTGCCCAACCTGACCGGTACGCCGATGGCCTGGCGCCCGCAGGGTTCGCTCGCCTCGGAAGGCAAGCGTCCGGCGGCGACGGGCGACTACGAAGCCTGGCGCCCGGAATGACGGTTCGTGGGCTCATCCTGGCTGGCGTCGCCGTTGTGGCCGTGGGCGGGTCGGGCGCCGTCGTCGCCTCGGCCCTGAATGATCTGCCCCAGGACGCCGTGCCGGTTCAGGATCCGACTGCGACCCTGAACACGCAGCCGACCCCGCCGGCTCCGGTCGAACCGGCGCCCCAGGGCACGCCGGCCCCGGCCTCTCCGATCGCGGTGACGCCGCCCGCCCCGGCCATCGTCATCGCCGAGGACCCGATCGACGAGGAAGTCGCCGAGGACGAAAAGGCCGAGAAGGTCGAGACCAAGCGCGTCGAAACGCCCGCCGAACCGGCCCGCCGTCAGCGCCGCCGGGTCGCCATCGTCGAGGCCATCGACAAGATCACCGCCGAATCCATGCGGTTCGAGGTCGAGGTCGGCGGCCGTCCGGTCCGCTTCCAGAAGACCCTGATCTTCACTGCCCGCGCCTGCGAGGTGTCAGCCGCCGACGAGCTGGTGTCCGACGCCGTCGCCTATCTGGAAGTCTCGCTGCAGCCGCGGGGCGTGATCCAGGTCAGCGAGCCGCGGCAGATCTTCCGGGGCTGGATGTTCGCCTCGGCGCCCGCCGTCAACGGCCTGCAGCACCCGGTCTATGACGCCTGGGTCGTGGGCTGCAAGGCGTAGAAGACCGCCTCCGCGCCCGTCATCGGCTTGAACAGCGACCGCGAATCCGGCTGCACGGCGCGCGCCGTCCTCAGCATCATCAGATAGGCGGCCTGGGGCGTCTCCACCGCGCCGAACTGGGTCAGGTGCTGCGTCAGGAACTGGGCGTCCAGCAGCCGCCAGCCGCCGCGCTTCAGCCGGGCGACCAGATGCACCAGCGCCACCTTTGACGCGTCCCGTTCGCGGCTGAACATGCTCTCGCCGAAGAAGGCCCCGCCCAGGGTCACGCCGTACAGGCCTCCGACCAGCCGCTCATCACGCCAGCATTCGACGGAGTGGGCCCTGCCGCGGGCGTTCAGTTCGACGTAGAGGCGGCGGATCGGGCCGTTGATCCAGCTGTCCTCGCGCCTTGGTCCAGGCGCGGCGCAGGCGTCCAGCATGGCGTCGAACGCCGTGTCGATCCGGATTTCGAACGGTTCGGCCCGGACCGTGCGCTTCAGCCGCGTCGGGATGTGGAATTTGTCCAGCGGGATGACGCCCCGCTGCTCGGGCTCGACCAGGAAGATGCGCGGGTCCTCGCGGCCCTCGCCCATGGGGAAGACGCCGGTGGCGTAGCACTGCAGCAGTTCGTCAGGGCCGAAGCCGCCGAATGGACTGCTGGCGCTGAAGCCCGGCTCGTCCATCACGCCGTCAGGCGTCGCCCTTCTGGCGTCTGGCCCAGTTTTCCAGCCAGTGGATGTCGTAGTCGCCCGACAGGATGTCCGGCTCCTGCAACAGCTTCTGGAACAGGGGAATGGTGGTGTCGATGCCGCCGACGACCATCTCGTTCAGGCTCCGCTTGAGGCGTGCGATGCATTCCTCGCGGTCGCGGCCGTGGACGATCAGCTTGCCGATCAGGCTGTCGTAATAGGGCGGGATCGAATAGCCGGCGTAGATGGCGCTATCCAGACGCACGCCCAGGCCGCCCGGGGCGTGGAAGTCGGTGATGGTGCCGGGCGAGGGGGTGAAGGTCTCGGCGTTCTCGGCGTTGATCCGGCACTCGATGGCGTGGCCGGTGAAGGTGACGTCGGCCTGGGTGAACGACAGCGGCAGGCCGGCGGCGATGCGGATCTGCTCGCGCACCAGATCGACCCCGGTGATCATTTCCGTAACCGGATGCTCGACTTGCAGCCGGGTGTTCATCTCGATGAAGAAGAACTCGCCGTCTTCCCAGAGGAATTCGATGGTGCCGACGCCAAGGTAGCCGATGGCGGCGATGGCCTTGTTGACCGTCTCGCCGATGGCGATGCGTTCGGCCGCCGACAGGGCCGGCGAGGGCGCCTCTTCCAGCACCTTCTGGTGGCGGCGCTGGAGCGAGCAGTCCCGTTCGCCCAGGTGCACGACATTGCCGTGGCTGTCGGCGATGACCTGAAGCTCGATGTGGCGCGGCTTCTGGAGGTAGCGCTCCATGTAGACGGCGCCGTTGCCGAAGGCGGCGGTGGCTTCGGACTGGGCGGTCTGGACCGCCTCGACCAGATCCTCGGCGGTCAGGGCCACCTTCATGCCGCGTCCGCCGCCGCCGGCGGCCGCCTTGACGATCAGGGGGAAGCCGATGGTCTTCGACGCCGCGATGGCGGCCTCGATGGTCTCGACCTCGCCGGCCGAGCCGGGCACGCAGGGGATGCCGGCCTCGAGCACCGTCTGTTTGGCGGTGATCTTGTCGCCCATGACCCGGATGTGCTCGGGCTTGGGCCCGATGAAGGTCATGCCGTGGGCCTCGACGATCTCGGCGAAACGGGCGTTCTCGGAAAGGAAGCCGTAGCCGGGGTGGATCGCCTGGGCGCCGGTGATCTCGGCCGCCGCGATGATCGAGGGGATGTTCAGATAGGATTTGGCCGCCGGGGCCGGGCCGATGCAGACGCTTTCGTCGGCCAGGCGCACCCACATGGCGCCGCGGTCGGCCTCGGAGTGCACGGCGACGGTGGAGATGCCCATCTCCTTGCAGGCGCGGTGGATCCGCAGGGCGATTTCGCCGCGGTTCGCGATCAGGACCTTGGTGAACATGGGCTTACGCCTCGAGCAGGACGAGGGGCTCGCCGAACTCGACCGGCTGGGCGTCTCCGACCAGAATTTCCTTCACGACGCCGTCGCGGGGGGACTGGATCGGGTTCATCGTCTTCATGGCCTCGACGATCAGCAGGGTCTGGCCCTTCTTGACCTTGTCGCCCGGCTGGCAGAACGGAGGAGCCTCGGGCGAGGCCTGCAGATAGGCGGTGCCGACCATCGGCGACTTCACCTCTTCGCCGGACTTCGCGACGATGGTGGCCGGGTCGGACGGCATGGACGCCGGGGCGGCGGCCGCCGGAGCAGGCGCATGGGGGGCGGGGGCCGGGGCGGCGGAATACTGCATGACCGGGGCGGCCACGACTTCCCGGGCCACGCGGATGCGCAGCTCGCCGCGCTCGACCTCGATCTCCGTCAGGGAGGTGTCGTTCAGGATGTCGGCCAGCTGACGCACCAGGGTGGTGTCGATCTCGGTCTCGTTCTTGAGCCTGGGCGCGGGAGTCTTGGGATCGGCCATGGGTGTTAGAGCCTCTTCTTGTCGTCTTGAACCGAACGGTCGGCGTGGCCGGCGCGTTCCTGCACCAGCCTGAGCGCAGCCTTGACGGCCAGTTCGTAGCTGAATGAGCCGAAGCCCGAAACCACGCCCGCCGCAACCGGCGAAACATAGGAGCGATGGCGGAAACGCTCGCGCGCCGCCGGATTGGAGAGGTGGACTTCGACGATCGGGATCGTCAGCGTCTTCAGGGCGTCCAGCAGGGCCACGGAGGTGTGGGTGTAGCCGGCGGCGTTGATGATCAGGGCCGAGGCCTTTTCGCGGGCCTCATGGACCTGGTCGATCAGTTCACCCTCGTGATTGGTCTGATGGAAGACCATGGTCGCGCCGTCGGCGGCCGCTTCGCACACGGCCTGAACGTCGGCCAGCGTCTGGCGCCCATAGATGTCGGGCTCTCGCATCCCCAACAGATTGAGGTTCGGGCCGTTCAGGACGTAGAGGACGGGACGTTCGGGCATGCGCTCGCGGATGTGGCGTTCCGACCGGAATCGGACCGGCCTTTTAGCCGAGGCGTGGCCGTTATCAAACCACTGACGCGCAAAGAGTGACGCAGCGTCATCCGGGGCGTCGCCCGGCGGATCGTCCCGGCGGCCCGAACGTGATTTTATCCGTGAGGCCTGTCGATCCGCAGCGGGCTGGTTCGTCGAACATCACAGGCGAGCAGTTCAGCGGCGATGGCGTCCGCGGTCCGCCTGAGAAGGAATCGAAAATGCGTTTCATCACGATCGTCACCTCCGCGAACACCATGGCTCCGTCCCCGGAGCTGGAGGAAGCCATGGGCCAGCTCGCCGATCGCGAGATCAAGGCCGGGCGCATTCTGGATCTGGGCGGTCTGACCCCCCTGTCCATGGGCGCGCGGGTCACCATCAACGACGGCGTTCTCAACGTGCTGGACGGCCCGTTCGTGGAGGCCAAGGAGGTGATCGGCGGCTACGCGATCTCCGAATTCCGCAGCAAGGAAGAGGCCGTGGCCTCGGCGGTCGAGTTCATGCAACTGCACCTGGACCATATGCCGGGCTGGGACGGCGCCTGCGAGATCCGCGCCATCGCCGGGCCGGACGCCTGAGGGCGTGGCGGGTCCGCCCGTTCTCGCGGGCCTGAACGCGGCGGCCCTTTGAAGGAGCCCCGCGGTGACCACGGCTGACGCCCATCGCGCCATCCTCGCCGTCTGGCGGGTCGAACAGCCCCGGCTGATCACCAGTCTGGCGAGGATGCTGCGCGACGTGCCCCTGGCAGAGGAACTGACGCAGGACGCCCTGCTGGCCGCGCTTGAGCGATGGCCGGTTATCGGCGTGCCGCGAAAGCCCGGGGCGTGGCTGATGGCCGCCGCCAGACGCCGGGCGCTGGATCATCTGCGGCGCCGACGGATGCTGGAACGCCGGCACAGGATGGTCGCTCACGAACTGGAGACGGAACAGCAGGCCATGCCTGATCTGGATTCGGACCTGGACGACGATATCGGCGACGAGATGCTTCGGCTGGTCTTCACCGCCTGCCACCCCCGACTGTCCCGGGAGGCGCGCGCCGCCCTGGCGTTGCGGATGATCTGCGGCCTGACGACGGCCGAGATCGCCCGCGCCTTCCTGCTTCCCGAGGCCACGATCGCCCAGCGCATCGTGCGCGCCAAACGCACCCTGTCCGAGTCGGGACTGGCGTATGAGACCCCGCGCGGCGACGCCTTGCCCGGGCGGCTCGCCTCGGTTCTGGAGGTTGTCTATCTGATCTTCAACGAGGGCTACGCCGCCACCCGCGGCGATGACTGGCTGAGGCCCGGGCTGTGCAGCGAGGCGTTGCGCATGGGGCGGGTGCTGGTCGCCGTCGCGCCGGAAGAGCCGGAAGTCCACGGCTTGCTGGCCCTGATGGAGCTGAACGACTCGCGGAGGACCGCCCGCACTGATGCGACGGGCGAGCCCGTTCTGATGATGGATCAGAACCGCGCCCTTTGGGACCAGCTGCAGATCCAGCGCGGCCTGCGCGCCCTGAAGCGGGCCGGCGCCCTGGGCGGGGCGGGCGGCTACTACGCCCTGCAGGCCGCCATCGTCGCCTGCCACGCCCGGGCGGCGACGGCGGAAGACACCGACTGGGCCCGGATCGCCGGCCTGTACGCCGAGCTGGCCGGTGTCGCGCCGTCCCCGATCGTCCAGCTGAACCGCGCCGTGGCGGTCGGGATGGCCGAGGGGCCCGCAGCGGGGCTGGCGATCATCGACGGCCTGGCGGGTCATCCCGCCCTCAGGACGTATCACCTGCTGCCGGCGGTTCGCGGCGACCTGCTGGAACGGCTCGGCCGGCATGAGGAGGCCCGGGCGGCGTTCGAGGCGGCCGCCGCCCTGGCCGGGAACCGGCGCGAGCAGGAGCTGCTGGCCCGGCGGGCCGCCGCCGCATCGCGGATCCTGCACTGATCCGTCGCCGCGGCATGGCGAAGGCCGGGCCGGGCGGTGTAGAAGAGGCTTCACCGACCCTTCAACCCGATCCGGAACCACCGACTTGTTGCGTATCCACGTCAATGGCGAACCGCGCGAAGTGACGGCCGCCACCATCCTGGCCCTCGTGGAAGACCTGGGGCTGGATGTGCGCAAGGTCGCCGTCGAGCGCAATCTGGAGATCGTGCCCCGGTCGCTTCACGGGACGACGGCCCTGGCCGAGGGCGACCGGATCGAACTGGTCCAGTTCGTCGGCGGGGGCTGAAGTCAGGGTTCGACTTCGAGATCCCGCAGGTCCCGGCCGCGGGTCTCGCGGCCCAGCACCGCGATCAGGCCCAGGGCGATCACCGCCAGACCGCCGACGAAGGCCGCGGCGACGCCGAGGGCCGGGGCGGCGCCCAGAACGCTGAGGCCCTGGGCCGCGAGCCCGCCCAGCTTGCTGCAGCCGGCGACCCAGCCGGTGGCCCGGCCCCGGATGCGCAGGGGATAGTTCTCGGCCGTATAGGGCAGGATGATCGAGATCACGCCGCTGGAGCCGACGATCAGGAGGGCCAGGGGGGCGATCGGATCGGCCAGGGCCTCGACGCCCATGCTGCGCAGCAGGAAGCCGAACAGGCCCAGGGCGCTGACGCCCAGCATCAGGGCGAGGGACCCGCGGGTGCTCCAGGCGCTGTAGAGCCAGACCGAGATCAGCACCGTCGGGGCGGCGATCAGGGTGGATCGGGCGATCAGGGCCGAGGCGACCTCGACGCTGCGCCCCTCGGCGACGAGGGCGCCCGGCAGCCACAGCAGGACGCCGAAATTGACCAGGCCCCAGGACAGGGCGGCCAGGGTCAGGGCGACGGTGACGGCCAGATGGCGGCGGTCGACGGGCGGCAGGTGGGAGTGGCTTTCCGGCGCGGCGGACGCTGCGACGGTCCGCACCCCGGCCCCGAACCGCGCCAGGACGGCGCGCGCCTCCTCGCCGCGGCCGATGTGCTGCAGGAAGCGGGCGGATTCGGGCAGCAGGGGGCTGAGGGCGATCAGGAGCAGGCCCGTCGGCAGGTTGAGGAACCACATGATCCGCCAGCCCCAGTCGGGCTGGAGCCAGGCGGACAGGGCGCTGGCGGCGAAATAGCCGCCGACTGCCCCGATGCCGCCGACCAGGACCAGGGCCCAGCCGCGGTGCCGGGTGGGCATGATCTCGGCCAGCAGGGCGTAGGCCACGGGCAGCATGCCCCCGGCCGCCGCGCCCATCAGGAAGCACATGCCGACGTTCCACCAGAAGTCCGGCATGGCGCCGCAGATCGAGGTGCCGACGAACATCACCGACGACAGCAGGATCGAGGCCCGGCGGCCGTAGAGGTCCGCCAGCCAGCCCCAGACGAACGATCCCACCACCGTGCCGGTGAGGGCGGCGAAGGGCAGGATGGCGACGGCGGCCTTCGTCAGCCCGTATTCCTCGCGCATGCCGGGGACGACGAAGCCGAGGCTGGCCGGCTTCATGATGTCGACGATCAGGGCCACGGCCAGCAGGCCGCACATCATCCAGTGGGCAGCGGTCAGGGGCGCATCCTCGGGCGGGGCGAGGACCACCACCTCGTCCGTCGCGCCCGCCTGACGGGCCGGCAGCAGGCCGAAGGCGGCCAGGCCGATGCCGGCGATGATCAGGGCCATGCCCCACATCATGCCGGCGTCCATCGGCATTCCGGCCAGGTGGAAGCCCATGTCGCGGCCCATCCAGTACATGGGCAGGTGCAGGACGACGCCGGCGGTCACGGTCAGGCAGCCGAGCCAGAAGGCCCAGGCGTGGCGCCGATCTCCGAAAATCCGTGACAGCATTGACGCGCGCTCTCCAAAGACAGTGGTTCCCGTCCTAAAGCCACGCTTGTGCAGACGTCGAGCAGGAATCGTCGCCGGGGACTTCGAAAGCGGAGGCCGACGGGCTAAACCCCGGGCCCATGACCCTGACCACCGCATCCGCAGACACCTGGACCGTCGCCGGCCGGACCTTCAACAGCCGGCTGATCGTCGGCACCGGCAAGTACAGGACCTATCAGGAGAACGCCGACGCGGCCGAGGCCGCGGGGGCCGAGATCGTCACCGTGGCGGTGCGGCGGGTGAACCTGACCGACCCGAACCAGCCGATGCTGGTCGACTATGTGAAGCCCGATCGCTTCACCTTCCTGCCCAACACGGCGGGATGTTTCACCGGCGAGGACGCGGTCAGGACGCTGCGCCTGGCGCGCGAGGCGGGCGGCTGGGATCTGGTCAAGCTGGAGGTGCTGTCGGACACGGCGCACCTGTATCCGGACATGATCGAGACGCTGCGGGCGCTGGACCTGCTGATCAGGGACGGCTTCCAGGTCATGGTCTATTGCACCGACGACGTGGTGATGGCGAAGCGGCCGGAGGAGGCGGGGGCGGCGGCCATCATGCCGGCGGCGGCGCCGATCGGCTCGGGCCTGGGCATACAGAACCGGGTCAACATCCGGCTGATCGTGGAGCAGGCCAGGGTGCCGGTGCTGGTCGACGCGGGCGTGGGCACGCCGTCGGACGCGGTGCTGGCCATGGAGCTGGGCTGCGACGCGGTGCTGATGAACACGGCCATCGCCGGGGCGAGCGATCCGATCCTGATGGCGTCGGCCATGAAGCATGCCGTGATCGCCGGGCGGCAGGGCTATCTGGCCGGGCGGATGCCGCGGCGGATGTATGCGAGCGCGAGCTCGCCGCTGAGCGGGCTGATCTGACTTTTCAAAGACCGGACGTGCGTCATGGCTCTCCGGCGTTGAGGCCGGAAAGTTCGGAAGGCGTGCGGAGCGCCGGGCCTGCGCCCGGAGTTCGTTGTGGGTTACCGTTTCGACGCAGACAGACGCTCCGCGCGGAGATTGGGCGGAAGCTTGCGTCCGGTGGCGGTCTTATCGCCTTACCGCAGCGCCTCCGGCGGGCGGGCCGTGCTTGCGACACGGTCCCCG
>Ga0164290_1001147_pt1 | contig 50135 bp, 42 predicted proteins | sample Micstemetagenome_FD_108782 | JGI IMG/M metagenome (GOLD analysis project Ga0164290, IMG submission 108782) | Contaminated culture microbial community from soil near Moab, Utah, USA - Microcoleus steenstrupii SON62 (Illumina Assembly) | ecosystem: Environmental > Terrestrial > Soil > Soil crust...
ATCGAACGCGGTGACCGAGTCGATCTTGCCCCCGTCCTTGTCCACCTTGTAGGCGTGGTGGTTCAGGAAGAGGTCGATATTCTTCTCAGCCCGGACAATCGCTTCCTTTTTGTCGTCGCCGAATTCTTCGGCTCGGCCCGGAGACTTGGTCGCCTTGTCGGCAAATTCGTCGACGATTTCGCCGATGCGCGGATATTCGCCGCGGCGGATGAGCCCCATCGCCCAGACGCGCACTTCGCTCGATCCATTACCGCCGAGAACCGGGCGATCTTGGATCAGGGCGACTTTGCAGCCCATGCGAGCGGCTGAGATGGCCGCGCCCATGCCGGAGTAACCGCCGCCGACCACGACCAGGTCGTAGCCCTCGCGGACTTCCGGTTCGTCCTTCAAGCCGAGCAGGTCGCGCCGCCACGGCGGCAGCACGGCGCCTTCATTCGGCGGAATCGCCTTGGTGTCGGTGGTGAAGTAAATCGCGTCGCAACGTCCGTCGAAGCCAGTCAGGTCCTTCAGGGCGAGCTTCACTTTCTCGCTCTTGATCTCAACGGTGCCGCCGTCGTGCCACGACCAGGCTTTGCCTTTGGTGCCAAACGTTTCCTTCAGCGGCTTTCCTTCGACGAGCAGTTGAAACTTGCCCGGCGAGCCTTCGGCGCCCCAGCGAGCGACCCAGTCCTTGGTGCGTACAAACACCTTGTACGTGCCTGTGGCGGGGAAGGTAACCTCGGTCGTCGCGTCGGCTACCGGTTTGCCCAGGCCGTGGGCGAGCAGGTAAGGCGAGCCCATTTCCTGGATGAACTGAGTGTCCAGCGACCAACCGCCGTGGCTTTCGAAGCTTTCCGCTTCGACTAGCACTTCGTCGGCGGCCCTGGTAGTGCTCGCCGTGAATACCAGCGACCATGTCACCACCCAAATCCAAAACGCACGCTGCATGGAACCGATCCTCGCCCAGAACTTAAACCTATCGCCGCCGCCGGCGACCGAATCGCTCAGTATAGACCAGCCCGACGGCCAAAGGAATCTTCCGCAGACTGGGCATCCAGTCGGACCGGTGGTGAAAAACCTACAGGGTTTTTCACCACAGACCGGGCTATCAGGGGCCCCCAACTTGGTGAAAAACCCTCCGAGTTTTTCACCAGTCACCTCCTGCGAGCGGAGCTGGCTTTCCATGCAAGCGGCTCGGATGTCTCGAGGTTAAATCAACTAACGGCATGACAGCGGCTTCAGTGCTTTGTATTATTTTATAAACTATTAACTATTTGGTCAATCTTGCGAGCTCGCATTGGGGGTACACTCGTGTGTTTGTCTTGACTGGCTGGTTGAAAGATTGCCCTGCGACGGGGACCAACTTGCGTCGTAGGGTGCTAATCCGCCACATCGCCACGGACGCACCTCCCGACGCAAAGCTTGACCTCCGCGATGGTTGCGGGATATAGTGAGGGTGCGATAGCTGAACCAGTGCGCCCGCGCGTGGCAGCCTATCGTCCCTCCTATTCTCACCCGCCTCGATTGAGCTTGCCGCAGTGGATCCGCCATTGCGCCGGCTCTGACTGAGTGATATGAAGCAACTGGCCTCGATCACCGTACTTGCCGCGTTCAGCCTCCTGCTGACGAGCACTCTGCTGGCCGAAGACGCCAAACCGGCGAATCCGTCGACAGACACTCCGCAAATCCAATCGCCCGGCGCTACGATCTACGCGGCCAAATGTGCCTCCTGCCACGGTCCAGCCGGTGAAGGCACTGCCGAGAACCACCCGATTCCGCTGATCGGCGATAAGTCGGTGCTGGAACTGGCTGCGGTGATCCAAAAGACAATGCCGGAGGACGATCCGGGTAGCCTGTCCGCCGACGACTCGAAAACGGTTGCAACTTACATCCATGAGTCGTTCTACTCGCCCACCGCCCAGGCTCGGCTGAAGCCGGCCCGGATTGAATTGTCTCGGTTGACCGTGCGGCAGTATCAGAACGCCGTCACTGACCTGCTGGCCAGCTTCCGAGGCGGAGCAACCAACCTGGACGACGAGCGCGGCCTGAAGGCTGAGTACTATAAGGCCCGCCGTTTCCGCCGCGACGGCCGCGTGCTGGAGCGCATCGACTCCAATGTCGACTTCCAATTTGAAGACACAGCTCCGCACGCTGATCTGGATCCCGCCGAGTTTTCCATTCGCTGGGAAGGATCGCTGATCGCTCCCGAGACGGCGGACTACGAGTTCGTGGTTCGCACGGAGCATGCTGCCCGCCTTTGGATCAACGACAACCGCACGCCGCTGATCGACGCCTGGGTGAAGTCCGGCGACGACACCGAGTATCGCAGTACCATTCGGCTGCTGGGTGGCCGAGCCTATCCCCTCAAGCTGGAGTTCTCGAAAGGAAAGCAAGGGGTCGATGATTCGAAGGACAAAAAGAAGCAGCCGCCTGTTCGCCCAGCGATGATCTCGCTGCTGTGGAAACTGCCGCACCGGCCGGTCGAAGCGGTTCCCCAGAGAGCACTCTCGCCGAAGGGGGCCAACGAACTGTTCGTAGTGACCGCTGCCTTTCCCCCCGACGACCGGAGCATGGGCTACGAACGCGGCACTTCGATCTCGAAAGAATGGGATACCGCTACGACCGACGCAGCCATCGAAACGGCCGCCTTTGTGGTGGGCAAGCTTCGAGAACTGTCGGGTGTCGAACCGAAGGCCGGCGATCGGAAGGAAAAGCTACGGGAGTTCTGCCACAAGTTCGCCGAGCGGGCCTTCCGTCGGCCCCTCAGCGAGGAAGAAAAGCAACTCTACGTCAACCGCCAGTTTGACGAAGTGGAAGATCCGGAACTGGCCGTGAAGCGAGTTGTGCTGCTGACGCTCAAATCGCCTCGTTTTCTCTATCGCGAATTCAACGGTGAAGCGGGCGATGCATTCGACGTGGCCTCGCGGTTGTCGTTTGCCATGTGGGACTCGATTCCCGATCAGCAACTGCTCGACGCAGCAAAGAACAATCAATTGACGGATCGGCAGCACACTCGCAAGCAGGCTGAGCGAATGCTCGGCGACATGCGCGCCCGGGCCAAGCTGCACGAGTTCTTCCTCCGCTGGATGAAGATCGAGCATATTCCGGATCTGGCCAAGGACAGCGAGCGCTATCCCGACTTCGATGAGCAGATCGCGGCAGATTTGCGGACCTCGGTGGAAGTGTTCATCAACGACATCGTTTGGAGCAGCGAATCTGACTTCCGCCAACTGCTGCTTTCCGAATCTCTGCCTATCAATGCCCGCCTGGCAAAGTTCTACGGCGCCGAGAAATCGCCTGAAGGAACGACCTTCGAAAAAGCAGCGCTCGATACAGGCAAGCGGGCCGGCATTCTGACGCACCCGTACCTGCTTTCGAGCTTTGCCTATACCGGCGAGAGCTCGCCAATCCACCGCGGGGTATTCATCTCGCGCAGCCTGCTTGGGCGGGCTCTGCGGCCACCACCGGAAGCGGTGTCGCCGCTGGCCGCCGATGTGCATGCGGGCCTGACTACGCGCGAGCGAGTTGCCCTGCAAACGCAGAGCGAGTCGTGCATGTCGTGTCACGCGATGATCAATCCCCTCGGGTTCACGCTCGAGAGCTTCGACGCGGTCGGAAAATTCCGCGAGCAGGAGAAAGGGAAGCCGGTCGATGTTCGCGGCAGCTATCTCACCCGGACGGGCGAGAAACGGGACTTTGCCGATGTACGCGATCTGGCAAACTTCCTGGCCTCGAGCGAAGAAACGCACACCGCCTTCGTTGAGCAACTGTTCCATTTCATGGTCAAACAACCGATCCGGGCCTACGGCGAGCAGCAATCGCCAGAGCTGCGGCAAACTTTCCAAACCAACAACTTCAACATCCGTAAGCTGACCGCGGAAATTGCTGCCGTTGCTGCACTTCCGCCGCCGAAAGATAAGCCATAAGCTGTAGTCGATGGATGACCGGCCGCAAGGCACTCAGCTGAGATGAAGCGCTAGAATAAGTGAGTAGGAGCACGAAATGATTCGCACCAATAATCGCCGCCAGTTTCTTCGCGACCTGGGTATCAGCGCGGCTGCGCTGCCGTTCGTGCTCAATCTGCCAAGTTTTGGTTTCAGCGCAGAACAGACTCGCCGTCAGCGGTTGGTAGTGATCTTCAGCCCCAACGGCATCGTGCCGAAGAACTTTTGGCCCGATGAGGAAGGGAGCGAGTTCACGCTGAAGGAAAGCCTCAGCCCGCTCGAGCCGTTCAAGAACCAGACCATGGTGATGCACGGCCTCTGCGACAAGGTTCGCGGAGACGGCGACAACCACATGCGCGGGATCGGCTGCTTGCTCACTGGCGTCGAGCTATTCCCGGGCAACATTCAAGGCGGGAGCGACACGCCTGCTGGTTGGGCCAGCGGAATGTCGATCGACCAGGAGATCAAAAACTTCCTCCAGTCGAAGGAAGAGACCCGCACGCGGTTCGGCTCGCTCGAGTTCGGCGTGATGGTGCCCGAACGGGCCGACACCTGGACCCGCATGGTCTACTCCGGACCGAACAAGCCGATCGCTCCGATCGACGACCCTTACCAGATGTTCGGCAAGCTCTACGGCAAGCTGAAAGACCAGGAAAGCCTCAAGAGCGTGCTGGATGACCTCCAGGCCGATCTGAACAAGGTTAGCGCCGCCGTCAGCGCGGAAGACCGCCGTTTGCTCGAAGAGCACACCACGCTCGTGCGTGAGCTGGAGCAGGAACTGCGCGCGGGTGACGCAAGTGTCGGCCATGCCGTGCCGGAACTCGAGCCTGGCGTACACGAAGACAACGACAACATGCCCAAGCTCAGCAAGATGCAAATCGAGCTGATGGTGAACAGCTTCCAAGCCGACTTCGCCCGCATTGCGACGCTACAGTTCACCAATTCAGTGGGCGGCGCGAAAATGCGGTGGATTGGCGTCGACGAAGGGCATCACGAGCTGTCGCACCATGAGGACAGCAAAGAAGAATCGCAGGAGAAGCTCACCAAGATCAACAAGTGGTACTGCGAACAGATGGCTTATCTCTGCAAGCGGCTAGCCGAAACGCCCGAGCCCGGCGGCACTGGCAGCCTGCTCGACAATACCACGATCATTTGGACGAACGAACTCGGCAAAGGCAACTCGCACACGCTCGACAACATCCCGTTCGTCGCGGTGGGTGGCGGCCTCGGCTGGAAGATGGGCCGCAGCATGAAGTTCAAAGGCGTGCCGCATAACCGCCTGCTGCTCTCGCTCGCCGCCGCCTTCGGCCACGATCTGAAGAAATTCGGCAACCCCGACTTCTGCGGCGACGGTCTGCTGACGGATTTGACCTAAACCGGGCGGGGCTAGTTAGATGATTTACGACGGCACGTCGGTTTCGGCCGGCATGCCGTCGTTTTTTGTTCTCACACAGGCATGAACAGCCACGAAGGCTCAACGGGGTGCCTTTCATCCGTAGCTGAATTCGCCAGCATTCAGACAATGCGTTTGTCCATTCGCGGGGCGTCTGAATTCTGGCGAATTCAGCTAACTCGGAAGGCACATTCCATCTTCGTGCCTTTGTGCCTCCCTTTGTGTTAAAAAACAACCGACCTCCACCTACAATCGCGGTGCAGCCGGCTTGGTTGGCTTTTGCCAAGCGTTGGCGCCGGTGACTTTTACCTTGCGGCTGTAGACCTTGTCGCCGCAGGTGGCGTAGATCGTGTCAAAGTTCTCGCCACCGAAGCACAGGTTGGAGCACTTGCCGTTGGGCGTCGGGATGATGCAGTTCACGCGGCCGGCCTGGTCGCAAACTTGCAGCCCCATGCGGGTTGCTACCCACAACCGGCCGTCGCGGTCGGCTCGCATTCCGTCGGCGCCGCTGTCGTCGGCCGTGTCGGGCACGTGCAGGTGGTAGTACTGCTGCTTGTGCGCGAGCGAGCCATCGTCCTGGATCTGGTAGCTGTAGACCCAGTGGCTGCGGCTATCGGCGACGTAGAGGAGCGACTGATCCGGCGAGACGGTAATGCCATTGGCGAATTTCAGTCCGCTGTCGACCTCTTTCTTCTCGCCTTGGGGGCTGATGTACCAGACCTTGCTCGGCGACTTGCCGTCCCATCCAGGCTGACTGACGAACATGCTGCCGTCGTGGCGAATCACGACGTCGTTGCCGCGGAAGCCATCGACGATGTTTGAACGCTTGCCTTCCGCGTCATAAACGACGATCGCTTCGCTCTCCATCGCAACCGCATACAGCCGGCCGTCGGGGCCAATGGCCTGGCCGTTCGCGCGGTTGGTGTCGGTTTGAAACTCGGTCACCTTGCCGCTGGCGTCGACCTTGTGGGTCTTCTTGGCCGGGATGTCGTTGAAGAAGACCTCCCCTTTTTCGTTCGCGGCTGGGCCCTCGGTGAACGTGTAGCCGTCCGAAACCAACTTCCAGTCCTCGCCCGGGATAAGAATCTCCTGCAGTTGCGGCGAGCCCTTGCCGGTTTCGATTGCCGCGGGCCAGTCCTTCCAGAGCCAGCGCATGGCTTCGGGGAAGATTTCGGTGGCGTGCTTACTATTGTGCGCCCCGTCACCCCAGTTGTGAGTCACTTCATAGCCGGCGAAGGTGAGGGAGCGCTCCATCGCCTGATTGGCGATCCACCAATCGCCGCCATAGATGTTCAAGTCGTTGCTGCCATCCTCGAGAAAGATCCGCAGCGGCTTAGGTTCCACCTTGCGGATGAGGGTCGAGTAGCTGTGGCCGCCGCGAAGTCCAACGTAGGTGCCGATGGCGCTGAACACGCGACGAAAGTCGTCGGGACGCTCCCAGGCTGCCGTGAATGCGCAAATGGCGCCGCTGCTGTTTCCGGCGATGCAGCGGTCGTTACCCTCCTTCGAGAGCTTGATCTGGCGGCCATCCTCCGTCTTCAACTTTTCCACTTCGGGGAGCAATTCCTCGAGCAGAAAGCGGGCATAGTTGTCCCCCAAGCCGTCGTACTCGAAACTGCGGTTGAAACGGTCGAGGGCTTCGTCGGACCTGGCCTTCACGCGGCCGTGCATCACGAAGACGCCGATCGTCACCGGCATCTCGCCTGCGGCGATCAGCTTGTCGAACACGGCAGGGGCGTTGTACTGGATGCCATCCTGACAGACAAAGACGCACGCCGGCTTCGAGCCTTCGTACTGCTGGGGGACATAAACCCAGTAGTCGCGGTAGGTGCCGGGGAAGATTCTGCTGGACTCGAACGAGTGCTTGGAGACTTCCCCTTTTGGCACGTCGCTACTGGCTTCCTGCGCCGAAGCCGGCTGACAGTCGAGAGCAATAAGCAAACTGCCGGACAGGCAGAGAATCGAAACGAAGGTTCGCCAAGGCTTCATTACCGACGTACCACTTTGGGAGAGAGAAAGACATGGTCACGGGACGGCGATTGAGCATAGGCGCCGCCGCAGGCAATCGCAAGTTGCCTCGGACCATCGACAGAACTATTGACAAAGTTGTCAATACGTAATATGCTGATATCGCTTGCGTCGGTAGGTTAACTGCCGACGGGGAGCAGGCGGATCGGTAGGGCTAGCCGATTTGTCGTAAGTTGCCCGAAGACCAGCGGGATGCTTTGCAACTTGCCACGAGACGCAAATCTTGCAGGTCGGCGGTTGCTGTTCATTAATTAAGGCAATAATTCAACAAGTACGGGTCCCCTGGACCCCCGGTAGGTGGTGATAAACTACCTGATTAAATCAACAGGCAACCGCGGGGGCATTGAGTATCGCTTGACGTAAGTCCGATCAGATGAAGGGCGGGTCTCGAGAACTTACGTCAATTTTGATCGCCGAAGATGGGAAGCTCAGTTGCGAACGCTTGTGAGAAGCGTCGCTAACCGGGATCGTTCGTCGTAATGCTAAGGGACGATTTTTTCAAGAAATTCGCAGGCTCAGTAAGGTGAGATTGATGACAGAAATAAACGGGCGGCGTGAGTTTCTGGGGACGTCGTTGGCGAGCCTGGCTGCTTTTGCGTGGCCAGGGTGTTTGGCTGCCGCCGATCCGACGATTTCGGAAACGGACTCAGTTCCTAAGCCCGAGGAGACGCCGGCCGCTACCGACTCAATGTTTCTCACTTGGCAGCAAGATCCAACGACGACCATGACCGTGCAGTGGGTCGGCGAGGACGTCGGCCGAACGAAGATTGAATACTCGGTGTTAAGCGACAAGGAAGACGAGGATTGGAAATCGGCGAAGACAGAACTCAAGGATTATCCCGACACGGACCTGAGGGTGCATCGCTGCGAGCTGACGGGCCTTCGGCCTGGGACGGAGTATCAGTTTCGCGTCGGTGATGAACAGAAGTTGCGTCGATTCCGGACGATGCCGGCCACAGCGACCAACACGCTTCAATTCGTCTCTGGCGGAGATGCGGGAACCGGAAGTCATGCGATCGGCACCAACATCCTCGCTGCGAAGCAGGAGCCGTACTTCGCCTTCATCGGCGGTGACCTCGCTTATGACAACGGATCGTCGCCGCGGACCTTCTTGCGCTACCTGCGAAACTACAGCGAGCACATGATTGACCCGAAGGGGCGTATGATCCCGATGCTCGCCTGTATCGGCAATCATGAAGTGAAGGGGGGCTACAAAGGAAAGCGTCAAAACGCCGGAAGCTATCTGAGCGTTTTCGACGGGTTTTATCCGGAGAAGACTTTTGGCGTGCTCGATATTGGCGACTACATGAGCCTGGTTCTGCTCGACACGGGGCACATCGCCCCTATCAACGGTGAGCAAGCGGATTGGCTGGAACAGACACTCGCCGATCGACAGGATCGGCAGCACCTGATTGTGGCCAACCACGTTCCGGCGTATCCGTCGCATCGACCGTGGGCACACGACACCAACGCGGGGACTGGGGCCGACAACCGCAAGTACTGGTCGCCGCTGTTTGAGAAGTACAAGGTGGATGTTGTGCTCGAACACCACGACCATACGTTCAAACGAACGCATCCGATGATGGACGGCCAGATCAATCAGAATGGTGTCCTCTATCTGGGCGACGGTTCGTGGGGCAAGCTGCGGCCCCTGAAGAGTCCCGAGCTTCGCCCTTATCTGGCCGCGTACGGTTCGAGCTATCACTGCACGGTGCATCGATTCGAAGGGAACCAGCGGTTCCACGTCGCCCTGGAAGAATCGGGCAAGGTAGCCGACGTGTGCATGACGGTCAGCAAGCGGCCGTCGAAGCGAGGCTAAGGATGGCGGATCGCTATGAAGACGTGGCGAAGCTGATCGACCATGCGCTGCTGACACCGGCGCTCACGACGCGGCAGCTTGAGAGCGGCTGCCGCATGGCGCTGGCTTACGACGTGGCCAGTGTTTGCATTCTGCCTCACTACTTGCGGAGGGCGGTGGAGTTGCTTGCCGGGAGCAATGTGCTGCCGAGCACGGTGATTGGTTTTCCGCATGGCGGCCAGGCAACCGCTGTGAAGAAGTTCGAGGCCGAAGTGGCGCTCGCTGCCGGAGGCCGCGAATTCGACATGGTGGTGAACCTGTCGCAGGTGGTGAGTGGCAGTTGGGATTACGTTCGGGAAGACATCGCAGCCGTTGCTGACGTAGTACACCGCGCGGGACAAAAGTTGAAGGTGATTTTCGAGAACTGCTATCTGCAGGACGAAGACAAGATTCGACTGTGCCAGGTCTGCGGCGAGCTTGGTGTTGATTGGGTGAAGACTTCAACGGGCTTTGGTAGCAGTGGCGCGACGCTGGATGACGTGCGGCTAATGCGGCAGCACAGTCCGCTGGCAGTTCAGGTTAAAGCGGCTGGTGGGGTGCGCGATCTAGAGACGCTGCTCTCCTTTCGATCGCTGGGGGCGACGCGGATCGGTACCAGTCGGACGACTGAGATTTTGGACGAGTGGCGGATGCGGCTTGGACTGTCGCCGATTCAGGCCGAGGCGACGTGGAAGGGGAGTGCGACCGGGTACTAGGCGAATTGGGGCGTTCGAAGGGTATAAGAATTGCGGCTAGGCCAGCGAAAGAGGAGAGCCTGTCATGTTCATCGTGTCGCCCGCCGCTGTTGCACTGACTGTATTTGCGTTTCTGCCGCTGGATGCGCCTGCCGGTAGCAAAGCGTCTGCGCCCGCATCGAGAACGAATTCACCCATAGTGGACCGCGCCGGATTCTTTTCACCGGCGGCCGAGCAGGAAGCTGTGCGCGAGATCGAGCGCCTGAAGCGCGAGAAGCAGGTGGAAGTGCGGGTCGAGACATTTGAATCGGTACCGGATGGCCAGGCGTCGAAGGTGGAAGGGATGTCGAGCCGCGAGCGGGCGGAGTTCTTTTCCAACTGGCTGAAAGAAATTGCTCGCGAGGAGCAGGCGAAAGGGGTCCTGATTTTGATTTGCAAAGAGCCTTCGCACTTACGCGTGGGCATTAGCAAGGAGTTGTATCGGCGGGGCTTCGGCGACCAGCAGCGGGGAGTGATCAGCGAGCGACTGCTCCGCGGCTTTCGCAGCAAGGACTATGACCGCGGGCTATCCGATGCAATTGCCTACATTCAGAGCACAGCCGATCGCAGTTCAGCAGAGGGCGCTGCAGCGGCCGGTGGTGGTCAAGTCGCCAGGCGCCAAGCCCCGCGAGGCCAGCAGTCGATGGGGAGCGGAATCGGCGGGCTGCTTTGCGTGGGGCTAGTGATCTTTCTCGGAGTGATGGTGGTGATGTCGCTTGTACGGATGTTCCGCCGTCCACAGGTTCCGCAAGGCTACGGCGGCTATGGACACCCCGGGCAGGGGCCGCAGGGTTATGGACAGCAATATCCGGGTCAGTATTCCGGCGGTGGTTACGGTAGCCCCGCGGGCGGCTGGGGCGGCGGCGGAATGTTCGGAGGACTGATGTCCGGACTTGGCGGCGCGTTGCTTGGCAACTATTTGTACGATCGCTGGAACACTCCGAGCGGTGGCGCTGGCCACACGCCGATGGACCCGGGCGCCGGGGCTGGGCCGATGTATGACGACTCGCGTTACCAGGATTTCACGAGCAGCGGCGGCGACTTTGGAGATTCCGGAGGCGGCGATTTTGGTGGCGGAGGGGACTGGGGTGGCGGAGATGGTGGCGACGGCGGTGGTGATTTCTGATTCGTCCATCGGCGGTAATCCGGCCTGAAATCAGCTCTCATCGCGGAGGATTTGCGCGGTCCGATCACCGATGAATGAAGAACATCTTGAAGAAACTGCATACCACGAAGCCGGGCACGCATTCGCTGCAACTTACTTCGGCGGGAGAGTGCGGTCGCTGTCGATCAATCCGGACCGGGACGATGGGCCCGCGCGTTTTGGTGATGTGACCGTAATCTGGCCGAAGTCGCGGATGTCGCCGCGCGAGTTACAGAACAAACTCGTCCTGGTCGCCCTCGCCGGACCGGTGGCCGAGATGGTCTATCGCGGCGAGCCATTGCACCCCGGCTTTGTTGCCGAATGGGCCGATGATTGGCGGAATGCCTGGGCCGCCGCAGAGTCGATACTTCCGGACGAGCGGCAGCGTCTTGCACTGCTGGAAGAAGCGGTAAGGCAACTACACCGCCTGCTATCGCGCGACGATTCGTGGGCTGCCATCGCGGCACTCGCTGACAACCTACTGGCGTACGAGATTTTGGAAGCCGATCAGATCGAAGAAGTTCTGTCGGCATGGATGCGGTGAATCTGACTGGGCAGTGCTGAAATAGTCGCTTACTTGATTGCAGCAATCTCCGAGCGATCGAGCACCTTGCCATCTAGCCCCTTCAGTTCAATAACCAGCTTATCGCTCCCTTTCCTTGCCGTGATCAGCAAGTAGTTATTTACGTTATGTAGCACTAGCGATTTGGGATCGGGGTACTTCGCTCCTCGCCCACTGAGCGAGGTGTTGAACATTGGGAAACCATCCGCTTCAGCCCGCTCGCCGAAGTGGCCGAAACCGGTGATGCAGGCGGAGCCCCTGCGAAACAACTCGTTCCATCCACCGCCTGCCTGGCTGCGCATGGTGCTGTTACGCTCGTTGTAGAGCGTGAGGACGAACTTGGAGTTCAATGCGTTCATCACCTCGCCGTACCACTTGAATTGCTCCGAATCGCGATCGATCGGATGACAGGTTTGCCAGGTCGTGCCTTGATCGGAGATGTGATTGAAGTCGAGCGCGATCAGCTTGATGCCGAAATCCGGAATTTCGAACGTCCACTTCCATTCATCTCCCGGCAGCGCGAAGAATCTGCGGAAGGCAGTCGCGTCGACGTCGTAGACCGGCTCCGGCGGCGGGCGATCCCCGCGAGGACGGATCTCGCGGTCGTGATTGCCGAGCACCGGCATGAACGGGGTCGAGCGAAAGAGTTCTGGATAGCGATCGATGAGCGCCTCGTAAGCAGCGGTGCAATCTGGCTTCCCTTCGCCGCACGTCTGCCAGATGCTGCTGATGTTGTCGCCGCCGGTCGTGAGAAGGTGCACATCGTCGGCCATGAGTGCGGAGAGGTCCGCTTTGGAATGCCAGTTGGCCACGACGGCAATGCGGAACTCGTCGGTGGGACAACTCTTGAACGTGGCGTCCTTGGACCAGTCATTTCCCGCACCGACTGAGTAGTGATAGACCGCATCATTTTCGGGAACCTCGATTTCGACCTGGTGCAGCGTTCGCTCGCACGCGGTGCGGACTTCCGCTGCGTAGTGAGAATCGCGGCCAAATCGCACCACCGATTCCGTGGGTGAGACCGTCGTCCAATGGACGACCACCTTGCTCGGATCCGCAGACTGATGGGTGAGCCAAACGCGCTGGACCTGAGCCGAGCCGAGGCTGGCGAACGCGGATACGGATAGAAGAGCAATTAGGGCGATATGGCGGTTCATGCGTTCCACTACTCAAGCAAGTCCTTGTCGAGGTGAGGTTATTTAGATTGAGCCATCGGCCCGATGTATTCTTCACTGACGACAACGTTATCGAACCACACGGTCACCGGCTTTGACTTCTCGTCGACGCGGTTTCGATCTTGGTTCGTCTCAGTCACGTAGTGGAGCAGCCAGAAGAAGTTGATCTTCAGCCGCTCGTCCGTTCGCCAACTGAAACCTTCGAATGGATCTCCTCCTTCCTCCAGAAGCCGGAAGCCCATGCCGGTCCACTCGTCTCGCGGGCTTCCCTTGCGAACATGCATCGCCAGCTTGCCGTCGAGCCAAAGGGCCAGTTCGCCATCTCGCCTGCCCGGCGTGTTGGCCTTCATCATCACCTCGACGCACTGCCACTTGTCTCGCGGCACCACCGCAGGCGTTGTTGGCTGAATCGAGTTGCCCCAGTAACGATTGCCGACCGATGGCTTCATTTCGTGCCAGTAGGGATAGAAGTTCCAGGTGCCTGGGGGCTCGCGTTGTCCGCGTTCGCCATGCGGTTCGATGCCGACGGTCATACGTTCGTCGCCGCGTGGTTTCTCTCCCGCGCCACCTTGCGGCCAGTTCGTTGCCGGCCGGTAGCCACCGAAGTGGACGAAGTGGTGGATGTAGCCCGAATCCTCGGGGAACTTGACGTAGAAGCGGGCGAAAGCGCGGTCAACCTCCCGCGACAGCCGCTTGTAAAGGTGGCCGCCTTCGTTCTGCGGCACCGTTGCGGTCATTTGAATGCAGCGTTTACCGGCCGAACCGGGCGAATTGTCTTCGGCGAGTTGAATCACCTTGCCGTCCCTGTTGCTGACACTGCTCCAGTCCTTCTCAATATCCGCCAAGCTGCCTTGCTCAAAATCCGCAGCAAAGAGGACTGCCGGGTCAGTCTCAATGCCTTGATCGCCAGCATACTTCGCCGATAGTCCCGGCCCATTCGGCAACGACGGCTCCGCCGCAGCCGCTGAGAGCGAAACGCTCAGCAGAATCAAAAGGTAGAGGTTCTTCATGGTTGCACTCTCGGTTCATCACCGCCGGTTGCTCGATGTCTATAATTTAGCCGTCACAGCATGGCTCAGGCGGCGATTCGCGATGTATTGCTGCGGAACCGAGCCCGTACAGCGGAGATGGTGATGAGTCAGAAGGACGGTCTGAAACGACAGTTGCGACGGGTCAGGGAAATGACCGATCGACTAGTTGCCGACTTTACCAAGCCAGAGCAGTGGGTCTATCAGGTGCATTCCAACTGCAATCACGCCCTGTGGTTTGTAGGTCACATGGCTACGACGGACAACTTCCTGTTGTCGATGGTTGCTCCCGACCAGGCACGGCTACCGGAGGGCTTCCAGGCAAAATTCGGCGTCGGTTCGCATCCGTCGAATAACCCATCCGATTATCCGTCGCCTGACGAGGTACTGTCGGTGATGCACGAACGCCGCCAGACGCTACTGAACGTGCTTGAGGGACTTACCGAACAGGATCTCAGTCGCTCCACTCCGGCCGGCACGCCGGACTTTCTGCCCGACTTCGGGTCGGTGTTCGAGCTCGCCGTCTGGCATGAAGGGCTGCATGCTGGGCAGTTGACCGTCGTCCGGCGGGCCCTAGGTTTCCCGCCGGTGATGGGGGCTTAAAGCGGTCGACGTCAAACGGCCACCAGCCCGTTGCCTACACGTTATCCGGTTCCGGGTGCTTCCACGGTGTCCGATACTCGCGGCGGAGCAGTCGATTTGCTTCGTCGTCGCCGACGATCTGCTCTTTCGTGGCGTCCCACGTCAGCGAGCGGCCAAGTTCCATCGATAGGTTCGCCAAGATGCAGCTTGCCGTGGAAATGTGCCCTTCTTCGATGTCGGCGACCGGCTTGCCGCGCGCGTCGATCGCGGCCAGAAAGTCCTTCATGTGCCCGCGGATCGCAGGAGCGACATGCTTCTCGAGATCCTTCTCGGTTTTGTCCTCGGGGAACTCCTCAAGCTCGTAAACTACATCCGTATGGATCGGCTGACCGCCGCCTTGCGGGATGAAATCGTAGCTCTGCACGCTCAGCTTCAGCGTGCCCTTATCGCCGTAAATGGTCGCTCCCCACGGATACTTCGGATCGGGCGAGCTACCGTAGGTGCGATGCTGCCACACGACCGGCAGATCGCCGAAGGCGAATGTCGCAGCCTGCGTGTCGCTGATGTTCGCCTTGCTCTGTTTGTCGACCAGGATGCCACCAGTGGAGCTCACGGTGTCGGGCCAGCCTAGTTCGAGCATCCAGCGGACCATGTCGAGCATGTGGATGCACATGTCCCCCACGATGCCGTTGCCATACTCTGTGAAGGCGCGCCAGCGTCTTGGATGGACTAGCGAGTTATACGGCCGCATCGGAGCCGGCCCCGTCCACATGTCGTAGTCGAGATACTCGGGCGGGTCCGTATCGGGCGGATTTTCCTTCGCCCGCATGTGGTAGTAGCAGTAGATTTCGATCAGACCGACCTTGCCCAGCAATCCTTCGCGAATGATCCGGTCCCGGGCTTCGATCAAGTGCGGAGTACTACGCCGCTGCGTACCAACTTGAATCACTTTCTTGTGCTTCCGAGCCGCAGCGACCATTGCCTGTCCTTCGACAATGTCCAGGCTGATCGGCTTCTGCACCCAGACGTCGGCACCAGCTTGAACGGCTTCGATCATCGGCAAGGCATGCCAGTGGTCCGGCGTATCAACCAGCACGATATCGAAATCCTTCTCCTTCAGTAGCTCGCGATAATCGGCATAGGTGCGAGGCTTCTTGCCAGACTTTTGTCGCGACGCGACGATGTCAGCAGCTTCGCTGACCATCTTCTGATCGACATCGCACAGCGAAACAACTTCGACCGGTTCTACCTGGATCAAACGCAGCAGATCACACTTGCCATACCAGCCGGTGCCAATCAGCGCCACTCGACGGGTCTTGCTGGTCTCGGCAGCATGCAGACCTCGACTTGCAGCCAACAATGCCGAGGCAGTAGCAGCCGACGCGGCGGACGTCCGGAGAAAGTTGCGGCGATGCATAGGGATCCTCATGGCTTTTTATCTTGAAAAACGAGTAGTCGATCTGCCGAATTACGGCTTAGCGTGGTTTGCTTTGATCCCACTTGCACCGTAATCACATCCGCTTCGGCGCTAGCCCCAACCACTCTACCCTCTGCGCCGAGGCCCAGGCCCGTGTCCGTGAGATAGCGCAGGAACTCGGACGACTGTTCCAGGACTCGGTCGATCCGGAACGGTTCATCAACGGCCAGTTCGGAAAGTCGACGGTTCGCCGTTCCGGCTATGATCGTTCCGTCTGCCTTCGGGATGGGATCGCCATGCGGGTCGCTGGTCGGATAGTCCAAGTAGGCATCAATGCGGTCAACAAGCAAGTCGCTCACGGCATGTTCCATGTTCTCCGCCTCCTCATGGACTTCGTCCCAAGTCAGGTTGAGCGTCCGGACGAGGAACAATTCGATGAGCCGATGTCGGCGGAGCACTCGCAGCGCCAAGGATCGGCCGGCGTCGGTCAGGCGGGCTCCTTCGTAGGGCACATATCGCGCGAGCCCACTTTCGCTGAGCGTTTTCAGCATGCTCGTGACGGTGCCCGGCGATACGCCGAGCGCTTCGGCAAGTTCGCCGGTGGTGGCGGCCTTCTCGTCGCGCTTGGCCATGATCTGATAGATGGCCTTCACATAGTTTTCGATCGTCAGACTGGCCAAGCGTCGGCTCCCGTTTCGCGTAGGCCTCATTCTAAGTGGCACTGCTGCGAACGAGAATGCGGCTACGCAAATTGCGGCACGGTTGTACTCTGAACACCATCGGTGGACTACATTACCGGTTCGAGGAATTGGACACTTGGCTCGAGAGGCCGCTCGATTGAATACGACACAGCTAACCTTGAACGATCGCGCGCTGCGAATCGCAGAATCGCTTCTCTCACGAGCCGAAGAGCTTCGACTGACCGTTTCAATAATGCCCTGCGGTGCTCGTGTCGTTGACTGCGGCGCCAAGGCAATTGGCGGCCTGGAAGCCGGCCGGTTGCTTGCTGAGGTCTGCCTTGCGGGGCTTGGGCAAGTGCAACTCTTCCGCGGGCGAGAGAAGCTCTGGCCAGGCGCTTCAATCGCTGTTTCCACCGATCAGCCGCTGCTCGCCTGTATGGCATCGCAGTACGCCGGCTGGCAGGTATCCGTCGGCAAGTACTTTGCGATGGGCTCGGGGCCGATGCGTATCGCGGCCTACCAAGAACCAATCCTGAAGGAACTATTCCAGCGTGAAACTTCCACCGTAGCCGTCGGAGTGCTTGAGACCAGCAGCCTGCCGACGGACGAAGTATGCCTCGATATCGCCCAGCAGTGCGAAGCGCCGGCCAGTGCGATCGTTCTGCTCGTGGCTCGCACGAAGAGCCTCGCGGGCAATGTGCAGGTGGTCGCGCGAAGCGTGGAGACGGCTCTGCACAAGCTGCATGCGATCGGCTTTGATCTAAAGCGCGTTATCAGCGGCTTCGGCACGTCGCCGCTACCGCCTCCTGCAACAAGCGACCTGGGAGCCATTGGTCGGACGAACGACTCGATCCTCTACGGAGGCGAAGTCACGCTGTGGGTGAGCGGCGATGATGAGAGTCTGTTGCAGACCGGCCCCAAGGTGCCGAGTTGCTCCTCTCAAGCATTTGGCGAACCATTCGCCGCAATCTTCGAAGCCGCTGGCCGAGACTTCTACCAAATCGATTCCTCGCTCTTCAGTCCCGCAGTCATCACCTTTGTCAACGTCGAATCAGGCCATTCGCATCGCTTCGGCGAAGTCCGGCCAGACATACTGGCTCGCTCGTTCAATAGCTAAACTTCACTCCCAATCGCCGCCGACCCGCATGCGATTCCTCGTCCTCGCTTCGCCGGATAGCTGGTACCTCCGCGACCTGGTACGCGCCTCGCAAGGCCGCTATGAAGTTGTGCCAGCCGCGTTCAGCGAAGTCGAAGCCCGCCTCACATCGGACGGGCTCGACGTCTTTAGCGGCGAACATCGGCTGACCGACTTCGACGCGGTCATCGTTCGCACCATGCCGCCCGGTTCGCTGGAGCAGGTCGTCTTCCGCATGGATTGCCTCGGGCGATACGAAGCTGCAGGCGGCGTAGTGATCAATCCGGCGCGGGCAATTGAAGCGGCAGTCGACAAGTTCCTCACCTCTGCCAAACTGCAAGCAGCAGGCATCGCGACGCCGCGAACTTATGCCTGTCAAACGGCCGACCAGGCGATGGCTGCCTTCGACGCGCTCGGCGGCAACGTCGTCCTCAAGCCGCTCTTTGGAAGTGAAGGGCGGGGGATCACGCGACTTGACGACGAAGCACTCGCGCTGCGAGCCTTCAAGATGCTCGCCCAACTCGGGGCCGTCCTCTACGTGCAAGAGTTCATCGAGCACGAAGGCTACGACCTGCGGCTGATGCTCATCGGCGATCGGCTCCTGGCAATGCGGCGTCGAAATCCGCTCGACTGGCGAACGAATGTCAGTCGAGGCGCCACCACCGAGCCGTTCGAGCCCACCGCCGAAATGATCGCCATGGCCCACCAAGCCGCCGAATCCGTCGGCGCGCCACTCGCCGGCGTCGATCTACTGCCGCGTCGCGATGGCACTCTATACTGCATCGAAGTCAACGCCGTCCCCGGCTGGAAGGCACTGGCAAAGGCGCATCAAACTGACGTCGCTCGCATAGTGCTGGACTTCGTCGCCGAAGAAGTCCGCCGCAAACGCCGCTGAGCAACACCTGACCTGCCGCTAGTCGATCACAACGATGCTCAGCGTCTCGTCGCCCACCTCAGCCCGAAGTCCCAGCGGTTCGAGCGTCGCCTTCAGCAGTTGTTCCAGCGGCACATCCGTAACCGAAAACGTGACCTTCTCCTTCAACTTCGGCAGCACAGCCGGCTCATACGTTAGCTTTTTGCCGATCTCCTTTGCCACCGTGGTCGCCACCGCACCGGCCGGCTGATTCTCGACCTTCAAGGTATAACGCTTCTCACCCGGCACCGGCGTGACCGTCTTCACTCGCTCGCCGCGGAGCATTCGCTCGATCTTCTCGTGCTCCTCGTACGGCCCACGCACCACCACTTCATCGTTCCGCCGGCCGATCTTCAAACCGGGCATCAGCCGTTTCAGTTCGGCTGCCAACTTCGCCGGATCGCTGCGTGAGTAGCTCTTCTCGTACTCAATGTCGTTCGGAATCGGCACCAGCCGTACAGCCGAGCCGTTCTGCTCAATCTGATACGTCATCCCAAACCCAGCGAGCACCAACGACAACCGATCCGCAAGCGGCATGGCCGGCAAATCATAAGCAGGCCACAAGTCGTGGGGCAGTTCGCGATCGACGACAAAGTTTCCTTCTCGCGAAAGCTTCTGCAACAACTCTTCCGGCGTCGTCAACTCGGGCCACACAAGCGACGCCTGCTTCAGCCAACGCGCCTTCGCAGTCGCCGGCAAAGCACTCGCGTCTTTTCTTCGCAGAGCAGCAACTGTGGCAAACTTGTCCGCCGAATCCTTCGGCCCGATGTATACCACTGAACCAATCACCGACTTTCCTAAGCCCAGCTCAGCGCAAAGTCTCACGAAAGCAATCTCGAGCGCTTCATCCCGGCTGGTGAAAGCGACGCGCTGATCCGGATCGACCCGCCGATCGAGAAAAATCGCCGTCCCTTGCGTCCGCGCCAGTCGCCCAAGCGCGTCGCGTAGTGGATTGTCACCCCAGTTGATGCCAACCGTCGCCTCCAACTGCTTTCGGAACTCAACCCCCGTCTTCCAGTCTGTTTTTTCCTGCCCAGAAGCCGGTCCCGTTGCCAGTGCAAAGATCCCTAAAACAGCACTCACAACACCCGCGAACCATATAAGCCGCCTCGCCGTAGCACTGGTACTGCGATCGATGGAGTAGTCCCTAGACTGCACTTCGCACCGCGTTCTCGAAAAGGTTGCCAGAAGGGTTGCCAACAAGCGACCGCGTCCCATGCAAGGGGCGGACAACGAAAAAGTCGGCCAGGATCTCTGATCCTTATTCCATTTTTGCCGACAGCTTTCCGGCACGGAAGCCACATTTTGCGAGTTCACCGCGCGCCAATTCGTTGTGGCCGCGCGGTAATCCAATTAAACTCGAACCATCGGCCCAGGTCTGCTGGAGCGGACCGCCAGCCGAGCGCCATCCCCAGGCGTTGCCCCAAAACCCCGCCAAGAAGCAGATCGGAGCTGCCCGAGTGAGTCCTCCCGCCGCCTCGCCCGTCCTGAACCAGCTGTACCACCAGTACCTGGAAACAGAAGTCACGGCCCAGTTCGTCAGCGATGTTTCGCAGCGATACACCCTGGCAACTCTCGGCCGACTGCTCGAACGCGGGCCATACGTCACCCGCCGGGCCGCCGCACTCGCGATCGGTCTCATCGGCGACTTCCGGGCCAATGCAGCCCTCGGCCGAGCCCTGCACGACAGCGACCGGGGCGTCCGCCTGGTGGCCGACAGCGGCATTCGCGATCTCTGGCAGCGCGACGGCAACACCCGTCAGCAGCAAGCCCTGAAAGCGATCACCCGCTTGAACAACTGCGAGCAGTACGGCGAAGCCCTGCTCGCCGCCACCTCGCTGATCAACGAGGCCCCCTGGTTTGCCGAAGCCTGGAACCAGCGCGGGATCGCCCACTTTGCCCTCAAGCGATTCGAGGACAGCGCCAACGACTGCCATCAAACCCTCGAACTCAACTCCTACCACTTCGGCGCCGCCATCGGCATGGCCCATTGCTACCTCGAAATGGAAGACCCCTTCGCCGCCCTGGAGTGCTTCCGCCGCGCCGTCCGACTGAATCCTGACCTGGAAGACGTCCGGGTTCAGATCGACTTCCTCGAGCGGGCTCTGGAAGAGAAATAGCCTCCAGCCGACTGGCAGTTGCGCGCCGGTCATCTTCGGCGATTGTTTCTACAACCCCTGAGCGCGGCCTCTTGCCGCCGCAGTGCGCCTGTTCAGCCGCATCCATAAAGCTGCCGGGCGGGTGTTGTTCTACAACCCCTTGCGCGGGTCGCTGAGTTAAGCTAAAGCGATTGCACTCTTCGACTTCGGCCATTCTGGCCCGAAAATCTTACAACCCCTTTTCGCGGGCCCGACTCGGGCCGCTGCGTCCTGTTCAAACCGGATTGTCAAAGATCGTGTCCACAACAGCTAGCCGCCGCTTTGCCCGCGGCCGTCTAGCTCGCCGCCATTCGCTGACAACAACGCGGACCGCGATGGCAATTCCACCGCGCCATTCACTAGCGCAGCATCAACCGGCCCACTCATCCACAGCGGAGGAAGGCTTGGGTCGCTAGACATAATAATAAACTTTTGACGACTTGTCAACTTTAGGATGTGCCAAGACTGCACAGCAACTTTGGCGAGGGTTGCCGCGCTTTTATCGCTTCTCGGGCAAGCGTTTATCCCCAATTGCCACCGGCATGCTATCTGCACAAAATCAATTCGCGTAACTCAACTTCAACGGGAGATTCCGCAGTCATGCTAGTGCAAGTAAACAGCGACAATCACATCACCGCGACGGATCGGCTTTCGACTTGGGTCGAAGATGAAGTGAAGGACTCGCTTGGTCGCTTCGAGCCTCAGCTAACACGTGTCGAAGTTTACCTCGCCGACCTGAACAGCCATAAAGACACAACGGTCGACAAGAAGTGCACGCTCGAGGCCCGCCTCGCCGGCCTGGCACCAATTGCGGTTACCAAAGAGGCTGGGACGATCGAGGAAGCCCTCGACGCTGCTCTGGAAACTCTGACTCTCACGCTTGACAGCCGTCTTGGCAAACTCCACGACCCCAAGGGACGCGTCTCCATGGGCGGAGATCAGACAATTTGAGCCCGGAGCAACAGTCGAAAATCCATCTGCAGCCGATCCCCGCCGATCGGCTGCCACAACTGATGGAAATTATGCTCCCGGCTTATGCTGCGGAGCGGGCCGCGTCGGATCACATTTCTCTCGACGACGCCACGGCCTTCGCTCGACGCCAGTACGCTCAACTTTTGCCCGAAGGAATCAACACGCCGTGGCATCGGTTCGTCGCGATAGTGCCGAAGACCGATCAGATTCAGGTGGGATTCGTGTGGTACTACATTGAGCAGCAGCGGCGCGAAGCGTTCATCTACGAGCTCTGGATTCATGAGCCGTTCCGCCGAAAGGGCTTTGCCACGGCGGCCCTCAATGCCGTGGCCGCCGAAGTCCGCCAATCTGGGTGCGAGCGACTAGGCCTGAATGTCTTCGCCACCAACCCCGGAGCCGCTGCACTCTACCGCAAATGCGGTTTTGAAGTGGTTTCGCAGCACATGAATAAGCGGCTGTGAACCTGCAGGGCCGGCAGCGTGTCCTCCGTTGACAGTGCCGTTTAGGCGACGTAGGCTTGTTGTATCGCCCTGTAAGGCAATACCTTAATGTCCGGCTGCCCCTACATCACGATTAACCAGAGCTGCGTTCGCCCGGCGAACGTCGGCGTCGTGATTATTATTGGAGGCACCCGGGCCTAAGGGCGGCGAGCGTAAGCGAGCACGATACAAGCCCTGAAGCCCAGTGTGGGTTTCAGGGCTTTTTTTGTTGGCTGGCTGCACATTCACATCGATTGAGGGGCATCCAGCCCAAGCCAAGTCCGAGGATCGGTTTCATGCGTAAGGTCGAAATCTACGACACCACGCTGCGTGACGGCACGCAGGGGGAAGGGGTGAGCTTGTCGCTGCAGGACAAGCTGCAGATTACCGAGCGCTTGGACGAAATGGGCATCGACTACGTGGAAGGGGGCTACCCGCTCTCCAACGCCAAGGATGCCGAATACTTCCAAAAGGTCCGTAACCTGAAGTTAAAGCACGCCCAGGTGTGCGCCTTCGGCATGACCCGCCGCAAAGGCGTGAAGGCAGCCGACGATCCTGGCATGAAGGCTCTGATCGAGGCCGGCACGCCCGTCTGCACCATCGTCGGCAAGACGCACGACTTTCACGTGACCGAGGTGCTCCGCGTGACGCTCGAGGAAAACCTCGACATGATCCGCGAGACCATCAGCTACCTGGTCAGCCAAGGCAAGAAAGTCTTTTACGACGCTGAGCACTTCTTCGACGGCTGGAAGGCGAACCCCGAATACGCCGCGCTGACGATTCGCACCGCCGCCGAAGCCGGAGCAAGCATCGTGGTGCTGTGCGACACGAACGGCGGCACCATGCCGGAAGCGATCGCCGAGCGGACGAAGCTGGCGATCGAGACGCTCAGGCCTCTCAGCGTGCCGGTGGGCATTCATACCCACAACGACTGCGAACTGGCGGTGGCCAACTCACTCGCCGCGGTTGACGCTGGTGCCCAGCAAGTGCAAGGCACGATCAATGGCGTGGGCGAGCGCTGCGGCAATGCCGATCTGATCTCGGTGATGGGCAACCTGGGAATCAAGAAGGGATACAGCATCCTCGGCGGCCGCGGGCTCGAACACCTGACCGAGCTTTCGCGCTACGTCTACGAGCAGGCCAACCTGCATCTGCGCCCCGGCCAGCCGTTCGTCGGTCAAAGCGCCTTCGCTCATAAAGGCGGCATGCACGTGCATGCTATTGCACGGGCCACGAGCAGCTACGAGCACATGGACCCGGCCCTGGTCGGCAACGAGCGGCGAATTCTCGTCAGCGAATTGTCAGGGCGCTCGAACATTGCCGCGCTGACGACGAAGCACAAACTGGGCGAAGACCGGGCGCTGATGGACGCAATTCTGGCCCAAGTCGTCGCGATGGAAGCCGCCGGTTATCAGTTCGAGGCAGCCGAAGCGACATTCGACCTGCTGGTCCGCAAGGTCGCCGGCACGTTCAAACCGCACTTCGAGCGCATCAAGTACCATGTGGGGGTTACTTCCGATGGCACCGGTCAGCCGATCACTGAAGCGACAGTGAAGCTACGAGTTGACGGCAAGGAACTGCACGAAGTAGCCGAAGGAGACGGCCCGGTGAACGCTCTGGACGCGGCGCTGCGAAAGGCGCTTAGCGGCTTGTTCCCGGGGCTGCGTGAGATGAGCCTGGTGGACTACAAAGTGCGCGTCGTCAACGGCGAAGCGGGCACGGCGGCCAGAATCCGAGTGTTCATCGAAACGTCGGACCAGCAAGATACCTGGGGCACGGTCGGCGTCAGCGAGAACGTAATCGAAGCCAGCTGGCTGGCGCTCGTCGACGCGCTGGAGTACAAGCTGTGGAAGGACGAGCAGACGAGCGGTTAGCCACAATGCAGCCGCGGAGGGGCGACACGTAATAGCCCCCGGCGTAAGCAGGGGGTGTGACGTTAGACAACACGCAAGCCGCGGAGCGGCGACACAAGAACGAATGTGTCGCCGCTCCGCGGCTCTGATTCAAACACTGGCCAGATACCCCGGGCTTACGCCGGGGGCTTTTTTTAGCGCCGCTCCGCGGCTCCCATAAATGTCATCCACCGATTTCTCTCCTGAATCCATCCCCAACCGCTTCGACTTCGCCGATCGGCAGCAGCGGCTGTACGCCGAGTGGGAGTCGCGAGGCTTCTTTCACGCGGAGCCCCCCAAGCCCGGCGAGAAGGATCCGTCGAAGGGGCCGTACACGATCGTCATCCCGCCGCCGAACGTGACGGGCGCTCTGCACCTCGGCCACGCGCTCAACAACACCCTGCAGGACATTCAAATCCGCATGCATCGCATGCAGGGATTCAACACGCTCTGGATGCCGGGGACCGACCACGCCGGCATCGCCACGCAGGCGGTGGTCGAACGTCGGTTGCGGGAAGAAGAGAAGTTGACGCGGCACGACCTCGGCCGCGAGAAGCTGGTCGAGCGGATTTGGCAATGGAAGGATCAATACGAGAAGCGGATTCTGAACCAGCTCAAGCAGATGGGCTGTTCGTGCGACTGGGAACGCGTGCGATTCACGCTGGATGAGACCTGCGCCCGAGCGGTGCGGCAGACGTTTTTCGACCTGTTCAGCAAGGGACTCATCTACCGCGGCAAGCGGCTGGTGAACTGGGACACGTTCCTGCAGACCGCCGTGAGCGACGACGAGGTGATCACCGAAACGGTGAAAGGTCACTTCTGGAGCTTCCGCTATCCGGTCATCGACCCTAAGCCGGGCGAACCAACGCACGTGACCATCGCCACCACGCGGCCGGAGACCATGCTCGGCGATACCGCTGTGGCGGTCCACCCCAACCCCTCCCAAGCCCTCGACTCCGTCGAGGCTGAACTGCGCGAGCGCCTGGGAAAGGCCGCCGCCAAAGACAAAGAGGCCATCCAGGCCCAGATCGATAACATCGCCGAGCGACGCAAGACAATGCTGCCGCAGTTGGAATTGCTGCGCGATATGGCTAAAGACGGCCGCATGCTCATGCTGCCGCTGGTGAACCGGCCGATTCCGCTCGTGGCCGACGAGTGGGCCAAGCCCGAACTCGGCACCGGCTGCGTGAAGATCACCCCGGCTCATGATCCAAACGATTACGAAGTGGGCAAGCGGCAGTCGCTGCCGATGACCAACATCATGAACCCCGATGGGACCATCAACGCCAACGGCGGTCCCTACCAGGGTCTCACGATGATGAAGGCCCGCGTGAAGGTGATCGAGGATCTCGAAAAGCTCGGCCTCTTCGATCCCGAAAAAGATGTCGAGGATCGCGAGATCGAACTGCCGCATTCCGACCGCAGTAAGACGCCGATTGAGCCGTACCTTGCCGATCAATGGTTCGTGAAGATGAGCGACCACGACGGTGGCAGCGCAGGGCTAGCGCAAAGCGCGATGAATGCCGTGAGTGATGGGCGCGTGAATATCGTGCCGTCACGCTACGCGAAGAGCTATCTCGACTGGTTGAGCGAGAAGCGCGATTGGCCCGTCAGCCGGCAGCTCTGGTGGGGACATCAGATTCCGGTATGGACGCGACACTACGACAATGAGCGTGATTACCGGGGTGGCAATATGCAAACTCTCGAAAACGCGCTTCAGGACGAACTTTCTGATCGACTTTGGAGCTTGGAAGAAATTCACGCTCAATCTTGCGTTCGCTTTGTTAGCGACTCGGACCGGTCACAGACCTTCTCCACGCAGCCACCAAGTAAAGGAGGCTTTACTGTCTACGCGTGCGTTGGCAATGATCGAAGTGAGGTCCCCGACGTTTATCCGGAAGGGATTGTAAGCCTTCTAGAAAAGCTCGGATTCAATCGTGAGCAGGACGTCCTCGACACCTGGTTCTCCTCCGCCCTCTGGCCTCACAGCACGCTCGGCTGGCCGGAGAAGACGCCGGAATTGGCGTACTACTACCCGACCAGCGCGCTCATCACCAGCCGCGATATCATCACCCTCTGGGTCGCGCGAATGGTGCTGACGGGCCTGAACAACATGGGAGAAATCCCGTTCCGCGACGTGTTCATCCACCCCAAGATTCTCGACGGCTACGGCGAGACGATGAGCAAGTCGAAGGGGAACGGGGTCGATCCGCTGGACGTGATCGACAAGTTCGGCGCCGATGCCCTGCGCTACGGCCTCGCCGCGCTGACGACCGAGACGCAGGATGTGCGGATGCCGGTCCAGTTCGAGTGCCCGCACTGCCAGGCCCTCGTCGACCAGACGAAGAAGAATCGCGAGTTGCCTCGCGTGGCCTGCACGAAGTGCGGCAAGGAGTTCTCGACGCAGTGGGCTCGCACGGACGCGGACAAGGCGCTGTCGAAGGCGGCCGTGGTGAGCGAGCGGTTTGAAGTGGCGCGCAACTTCACCAACAAGCTGTGGAACGCCGCCCGCTTTGCGATGATCAACCTGGCCGACTACACGCCGGGCCCGGTTGACGATGCGCAGCTCTCGATTGACGACCGCTGGCTCCTGTCGCGCCTGGCTACCGTTACGCAGCAGGCGACCGAAGCGTTCGAAGCCTATCGCTACGCCGACGCGGCGAAGACGCTGTACGACTTCGCGTGGGATGAGTTCTGCAGCTTCTACGTCGAGATCGCGAAGGCCCGGTTGCAGAATCCCGAGTCGCGGCCCGTCGCGCAGCGCGTGCTCGCCCACACGCTCGACGTGCTCATGCGGCTACTGCATCCGATGATGCCCTACATCACCGAGGACATTTGGCAGAACCTCGGCAAAATCGCTCCCGAGCGCGGCCTGCCGAAGCCGGATCGGGCCAGCGAGTTCCTGATTGTTGCCCCGTGGCCGACGGCCGACCTCGCCCGGCAGAACAAGGAAACGGAAGCTCAGTTCGCGACGTTCCAGGCCGTCCTCGCGGCGCTGCGCGAAGTGCGAAGTCGCCAGAATATCGCGGGTCGCATCCCAATCGAGTTCAGCCTGAAGTGTGACGAAGCAACCGCGAAACTACTGCAGCCGATGGCGAGCTACTTCCAAACGATGGCCAATGCGGCGTCGACCGGCATGGGGCCGAATGTCGCCGCGCCGCCGATGAGCAGCAAGTCGGCGCTCGCCGGCATGGAGCTCTATGTCGATCTGAAGGACCTGATCGACGTCGATGCCGAGATCGCCAAGAACCAGCAACTGGAGCAGAAACTGCTCGGCTTTATCAAGGCCAAGGAAAGCAAGCTCGGTAACGAAGGCTTCGTCGCTCGCGCTCCAGCCAACGTGGTGCAAGCCGAGCGGGATAGCCTGGCTCAGGCTCAGGAACAACTGGCCTCGGTGCGACAGGCGCTCGCCGCGTTAAGAAAGTGAATCGTAGGGTGGGTCGAGCGCTAGCGAGGCCCACCGGGAAGCGCATTCCAACCGGTGGGCCTCGCTAGCGCTCGACCCACCCTACGGCAAAACCACTGCGGATTCAGCACTCTTTACAAAAGAGTCCGCCCGTGTCGTGCTCAACCAGGCCGAGTTGCTTGTAAATTTGTAGCAGCGACTCGTCGCCAACGGGGGCCTGCACTTCGATCTGCGACATATGCTGTTCGGCCAGTTGGCGGAATGCTTCGCCGAGCAGCAGCGTCGTCAGGCCCTCTTCGCGGGCCTCTGGAGTATCCTCCAAGCGAGCCATGCCGACTGTCCGCACGCCCCAGGCGCGAGATAGGGGCAGAATCTCCCAGAACGTGGCCGAAATCATCGAATCGCTGCCGCCGCGCAGGGTCAGCGTGGCGCGAAGCCACTCAGCATGCGACCAAACGCAGTTCTCCCACCAGTTGTCGGGGAGCACGTCGGTGCAGCAGGTCACCTGAAACTTCTTGCGCAGCTGCATCTGCTTGAAGTCGATCACCGACCGGCAGCCGACCAGTGAGCGGTGAAGTAGCAGTCGCTTGCTGACCTCGCGGTAACCAGCCGCAGAGAACAACTCTCTGGCAGGAGCATCGGAGCCCAGGATGCCCGCCATATCGCAAGTGCCATACAGGCCAACATAAAACCCGTTGAAGGGAAACTGGACGCCCGCGTAGATCTGTCGGGCTCCGCGGCGGCGGAGATAGTCTTCCGCTGCAGCGATCAGTTCGAGCGAGATCGCCGCCCGGTCGGGATGGGGCGCCGTCAGGACCATCTGGATCGATCCTTGCTGCTCGTCCAGTCCGCTCAGATCCTCGTTCGCACCAAACGCCGCGTGGACGAAACCGACCGGCCGAGCGCCGTCGACGGCCAGGATCAGGCCGTGGCGATCGAAGTAGGGCTTGGAGAAGATCAGGTCTTCCAGCATGGCCGGTGTCACCGGCTGCATTCGCCCGCGCAAAGGGGGCTGCGAACGCCAGATTTCGGCTAGCGCCGGCGGATCCCAATTTTGAAAGGCGCGGTAGCGGATCAAGGAGGGTTACCTGATTGCGCGAGCTCGCCCGTCATGGGGAGCAAACCCGGCTGCGGCCTATCTTCGTCGAAAACAAACAGACCTTCCATCCTATCGGCCAGCGGTAGGCTATCAATCCACGGCCACTAGGACTGCCTTGGGATGCGGACCCAGATCGAGTCTTCCGCAACACAAGTTTCGAACCCCGGATGCACCAGCGACTTACTCGTTTGATGCTGGCCGGTTTTCACGTCGAATTGCCACCCATGCCACGGACAGGTGATCAGGCAACCATCGAGCCATCCCTTGCCGAGCGGTCCTCCCTGGTGCGGGCAAATGCCGTCGAGGGCGAAGAACTGGCCGTTAACGTTGAACAGGGCGACGATTCGATCCGCTGCGATGCATTCCATGGCGCTGCCCGGCGGGCAGTCACTCGCCGCGGCGAGTCGATGCCAATCGTCGCCCAACGTAGATGAAGTTGTGCTCACGCTGCCGGTCGTTGCTCTTGGATGTTTTCGTTCGCCGCGGCCTTCGCCGCGCGACGCCGGGGAGGAATCTCCTTCCAACGCCTATGCACCCACCAGTACTGGTGGGGCGTGCGACGGATTTCCTCTTCGAGTAAGCGATTGTACCACTGCGTCAGGCCGCGGACGTCCCCTTGGTCAGCGGCCAGGCAAAGAGGATCGGCAACGCCGGACAATCCAAACTCGAAATGCAAAGGCTTATCAGCCCGCCGGCAATACACGACCATCATCGGCGCTCGGCTGAGCAGCGTGAACAGCGCGAGGGCCTTGTGGCACGAGGCAGGTCGCCCCATGAAATCAATCCAAACGCCACGCTTGCCTGCGTTCTGATCTCCGAGCAGTACGAGCGTGCCATTGGTTTCCAGCACGGCATCGGCCTGCGGGGCACTGCCGACTTTGGGCAGGATGAACTGGCCCTTCAGTTCGCGGAACCGGTTGAGGTAATCGTCGAGGTAGGGATTATCGAGCGTCCGGGCGACGGTGAATGTCGAGAAGCCAAGCACGCCACTCATAAAGCCGGCGATCTCGAAGTTGCCGAAGTGGGCCGTCACCGCCACGCACGGCCGACCGGAAAGCATCAGCCCTACCATCTCGGGTTTATTGCGGACGTAGACGTATTCGCGCCAGTTCGTTTCGTGGATCTTGCGCGGAGCGTGGGCGATTTCGCAAACAAGCAGGATCAGGTGCTCCCACATCTTGCGCGCAACGTGCGACCGCTCGGCAGGTGGTAAGTCAGCCATGGCGATCGACAGGTTCTCGTCGACCACGCCGCGACGCAGTTTCACCGCATCATAAAGCAGCCAGGCCAGCACACGAGCGACGGATTGACACGTTTCGATGCGAACTGCCTGAACGAGCGAAATGAACACCCGCACCACGAGATACACAAGCCAATGGCCGAACCGCTGCACCGGCGAATCCTTTCGCTCGCAAACACACTGAGGAGACGTCGTTCTGCGCTTATTCTCAGACCACATTCCAGCGGCTGTCGATTGTGTCAGCTAGCTCCTTAGCGGAAAAGGCCGAAAAACCTCCGGCAGCGAAGGCTGACGATTGGTTATCCAAGCTGCAGTTGGCGCCGGAGATTCGCCCTTTCACCTTTCTGCTATCGTCCGTATACTCCCGCGCCAATTCACCTTCCGGTGTTTTGCCTCGCACGACGCGAGCGAACAACCCAGTCGACAGGAGGCGGCCAATGAGCAAACGCATACGCATTCGCCTGGCAGTGGCCGCACTCGCCCTGGCCCTCGGCCTTGCGGGAATCGCGGTTGCACAACTGGGCAGCACGCCGATCCCGTCGACTGCGGTTCCCGCGGCGACTCGTCCGCCGGTCAATGCACCAGCTCCACCGTCGCGCACGGCTGTGCCGCCGACCACCGCCGGAGTTCTGTCGCTCACCCCAACTCCCTCCGCGCCACCGCCTGCGGTTCCCGCGAACACTTTGCCTTCGACGGGAGCACCGTCCAGGCCGACGACCATTCTGCCACCCTCTCCGGCGCCTTCAACGACTTCGCCCCCAGCAACATCGCCGTCTCTCGCACCGGCCCCGGTGAGCACCGCAGTATTAGCGCCGAGTGCTCCTGCACCGACCAACAATCCGCCACTCGCCGGAGTATCCCGCGCGACCACCACCACACCGCCGCCGGCCAGCAACACCGTCACGCCCATTTCGCCGAGCGGCGCGCCCGTGCCCACTACGCTCACCTCAAACTTCGCGGCCAACACGCCGTCCCCGTCGGTCTCAGAGATTCGCAACAGCGTCCGCGTCTCGAAAGGGAGCGGCACGCTGCCGAACGACCGGGGACAGGTATGGCGCGAGTACGACATCACGCCTTACACCTCGCGGTTCAAAGAAGCGGAAAAGCCAGAGCAGGCAATTGTTGACTGGGTCCTGCGCGAGACCGGAACCGAGCTGTGGTTTACCCAGCCGGTTGGCGTTCTCAACGCCGACCGCAGTACGCTTCGGGTGTATCACACTGCCGAGGTCCAGGAGCGAGTTCGCAGCCTCGTCGAGCGATTCTTCGCGACGGCCGTAGTGGAGCAGACACTCGTGGTCCGCGTCATGACTCTCAACAGTCCCGGATGGCGGAGCAGGGCACTAACGATGCTCAAACCGATCGAAGTCAACTCGCCGGGCATTGATGGCTGGCTGCTCTCGCGGGAGGACGCGGCGGTGCTCGTCGGCGATCTGCGTAAGCGGGCCGACTTCAAGGAGCAAGGTGCTCCCGTTCTGCAAACGGTGAACGGCCAGGACGAAAAGATCGTCCGGACGCGGCCAAGAATGTACCCGCGCACCGTCCGCCTCCGGCCGGAGATGTGGCCCGGCTTTGAGACGATCAGCAGCCAAATCGAAGAAGGTTTTCAGCTGCAAATCAGTCCTCTGCCAAGCCTCGACAGCAAGGAGATGGAAGTAGCTCTGAAGTGCAATATCGATCAGGTCGAGCGGTTCGTGCCGGTGAGTTTCGATGTGCCCGTTGCCGGGCAGACTCAAAAGGTCGAGGTGCAAGTGCCGCAACTCGTCAGTTGGCGGCTCAACGAGCGTCTGCGGTGGAGTTCCAATCAGGTGCTCCTGCTCAGCTGCGGCGTGGTGGCTAGCTCAGGTCCGGAACCGAACCGGTTGCTGAGCTTTCTCAATCCGCTGGAGGCCTCAGGCCGAGCGGATGCCCTGCTAATGATCGAAGTGAAAGACGGCCCTGCTTCCGCCCACGTGACGGCAACTCCAGCAGGGGCGGCTGCTCCTCAACCGGGACACACTTTGCCGATTCAACCGCTGCCGATGCAACAGACTCCGGCAACAGCCACGCGTCCCTCTCCGTCCCCCTGGAGGTTTTAAATGACCACTGGCCGGGACGATGCTCCGCAAAACTCATCTAGTCGAGGCCAACTCACTCGGCGAGGCGCTCTCGCGCTCATCGCGAGTTGCTTTTCGTGGCTCGGTTGCGGCACGCTGCCGCGGATGAACAACTCCGATGCAGGGCAGGCCGCTCTATTCGAAAACCCGATGTTCGTTCCCGCGATCGATCGCGAGTTCCTCCACAATCAAACCGTTGACGCACTTGACAACTACTTCCGCATCGAACGCGAGGAGCGCGTCCGCCTGATCGGCGGCATTCTGACCGAAGGCCGCATCGATACATTCCCCAGGGTCGGCTCCACCTTGCTCGAACCATGGCGCGGCGACTCGACACCCGGCTATGAGCGGCTACACGCAACTCTGCAATCGATCCGTCGCAAGGCGACGGTTCGCATCATTCCTACCGAGGGCGGCTATCTGCTCGATGTGGTGGTACAGAAGGAACTCGAGGACCTCAACAAGCCAGAAAACGCAACCGCCGGCGGCGCCACGCAGCGGCACGACGGCACGATCGTGCGTCTGACCGGTCCACCGGGCCGAGCTGCCATCACGCTCGGCTGGATTCCGCTCGGCCGCGATGTCTCGCTGGAGCAGCGGATCCTGGGCGATTTGCAACTTCGGCTCGAAGTCGACTGCCAGATCGATCGGTTACCGGCCGACGCTCCGATCGAGCCTGAGGACTTGCTGCAACCGGACGAAGCACCAGCACAGCCATCGACCGGACCACTTTTGCAGCCGCCGACCTCGATTCAGCCAAGCGCCAAGCCCGAGGTGCTTCCGCCGCCGGTGCTAGAACGCTTGCCGGGCTTATGAATTGGCTGCAGTGGGTTAGGTGGCGGGGCCTAAGCGAAGCGTGCCCCGTCGCATGCGAGTTGCGCTTAAAAAGTTGTCTGCGCACTGGCGTTCACGGTTGCCGCTGCACCAGTTACAGGAGCAGCTACGGGGCTCGAATCGGCAACCGGTAGCTTGATTGTGAACTGCGTCCCTTTGCCAACGGTGCTTTCGACCCGGATTCGGCCCCGGTGGGCTTCGATGATGTTTCGGCAGGCTGACAAACCGAGGCCTGTGCCCCCCTTGCCGGTTTCATCGGGCCCGCTTTTCGTGGTAAAGAACGGCTCGAAGATCCGCCGCAGCTTTTCACTCGGGATGCCAGCGCCCGTGTCGCGGATGACGAGATTCACCGTCTTCGCCGCCGCGTCGTGTTCGATGCGAATCAGCACCTGTCCGCCGTTTGGCATCGCCTGGCGGGCGTTGATCAGCAGATTGAGCACGACCTGCTGAATCTGGTTGCCGATTGCCAGAATAGGCGGCGCCTCAGCATATTGCTTCTCGACGGTGATGCGATACTTGCTCAATTCACGCTCGAGCAGCACGAGCGTTTCTTCGATCAGTTCCTGCAGATTGGTCGGCTCGAAGCCGGCCGCCCGATTGCGAGCCATGCCGAGCACGCTGTTGGTAATCTTGGCAGCCCGCTGAGCGGCCGTATGTATCTTGTCCAACGCCTTGTCACGTGTCGCCTCGTCCTTGTGCCGCAAGCCCATCTTGGCGTAGTTCAGGATGGTCATCAGGACGTTGTTGAACTCATGCGTGGTCGTCCCCACTAGCTCGCCGAGTGCTGTCAGCTTTTGCGCTTGCACGAGTTGAGATTTGAGCGATGCAATTTCTTCTTCCAGGCTGATCGACCGCGTTTGCTTGGAGTTCGTCATCTCGATTCCTTCGGTGGTATCAGCCTTCGGGCGTCAAAGTCGCTGCAAGGCTCGCAGATTCGCTGCGCTTGCCGCTTCTCCTGATATCGCTCACTTACCGGACCGTGCGACTTAACACGTTGCGCCAGGCGATTTAACGTCACAATTCCTATCGTCGAATCAAGCTGGTCGGCATGAAGGCGTCGGGCTATAATCCGCCGGCAGATGCTTCCGATAGAAGTTGGAAGCGAGAAGGAGGTGCAGGATGCACACGGTCGAACTATTGCAGAAGACAATGGCGCTGGCGGAGCGCCTGGGCTATACCGTCCGTCAGGAATGGCTCGGCGGGGCAGGGGGCGGAGCCTGCGAATTCGGCGGGCGAAAGTTTGTGTTTGTCGATCTCTCGCTCACCGTCGTAGAGCAACTAGAGCAAGTTGCCTCGGCCATCCGCAACGACCCTTCGCTACCTCACGTGGAAGCACCTGTCGGCGTGCACACGTACCTAGGCACCAAGCGGGCCGCTTAAGCGGTTCCCGTAGTTGAATTCGCCAGAATTCAGACGCCCTGCACGTTGATAACGCATTGGCTGAATTCTAGGCGAATTCAGCTACGGATTCAGCGACTCTGCGCCTACCCAACCGGCTGCGTGACCGAAGTCGCCGGAATATGCTCCTGCTTCGTGCTCGAGGGCGGTGTGCCGAGCGAGAGCAGGATGCGGATCGCCTCAAAGAGCATCACGATCGCTAGTACGATCAGCACAATACCGGCCCAAGGAACTGGATCGGTCGGCACGCGGAACTGCCCTTCCTTATAGAAACTCGGCCACGTGAGGGCGTACAGCGCCCACATGCTCATCGTGTACATCCACACGGTAGGCAGCCCAGTTACCAGCCACACCCACCACGCTTTTCGCGTTTGCCACAGCCACACTGTTACGCCGAGCAGCGTAAGTGCGGCGAGCAATTGATTGCTGGCGCCGAATAAATTCCAAAACACTCGCCAGACCGGCGTCTCGGCAGTACTCGGATGCCGCAGCAGGAAGAACAACGGCACTCCGGCAGTCAGGGCGGTGCCAATGATCTTGCCCGGCAAGTTGTGCATGTGCGTAAGCTCTTGCAGGATGTACCGGCCGAGCCGGGTACAAACATCGAGCGTGTCGTACACAAACGTCGTAAACGCCATCAGCGCGAACGCAATGCCGAACGAAGGGTCGACCCGCAGCACCTCCAGGAACCGGCCAATGCCGTTGGCATACACCGCGTTCGGCTGCGAAGGGTTCAGCTTATCGGAACCTTCGGCGAACATCATCACGCAGCAGAGTGAGACGATCGCTACCATCGCCTCCAGCAGCATCGATCCATAGCCAATCGATTTGGCATCCGTTTCCGTGCGCAGTTGTTTCGAGGTGGTGCCGGACGCGATGAGCGAGTGAAAGCCCGAGCAGGCCCCGCAAGCGATCATGATGAACAATGCGGGGAACACCGTGTTGATGCCGCCTGGCGTGGGTTTGCCGGCGACCGTTTCGACCGAGAAGCCACGAAACGCGGGGTACTCCGCGGTTGCGCCACCGAGCACCAGCCCGATCGCGCCGGCTGCCAGCGCCGCATAGAGAAAGTAGCCGCCCAGATGACCGCGCGGTTGCAGCAGCATCCAAACGGGCACCATTCCCGCAACCAAACAGTAGGCGAGCAGCGCCACATCCCAAACCTTCCGGGCGTCGCCGGGGTTCTGCAGGCCGAGGATCTGCTGCACATCGAATGGAATGAATTTGCCAACCCAAATCGCCACACCCACCAGCGGCACAAAGATCAGGGTAGCGATGCCGAGTGGCATTTTGCCGAACTTGATCAGCAGCCCCATGATGATCGGCAGCACCAGGTAGAGCAGCGACGACGTAGCAATCGCGCCGCCACCCACACCGCCGGCTTCTGCCTTGGCCGCGCCGATGAATGAACCGGCCGTTACGTCGGTGAACGCGACGATGATGTAAACCAGCGCAATCCAGATGAACGCCAGAAACAGCGTGTATGAGAGTTGGCTCATGTGCTCCCGCACGACTTCGGCGATCGAACGAGCCCGGTGACGGATCGAGGCGACCAGGGCGGTCATATCGTGCACGCCGCCGATGAAGATCGATCCGATCAGAATCCAGATCAGCGCCGGCAGCCAGCCGAACGTCATACCGGCGACAATCGGGCCCACGATCGGGCCGGCGGCTGCGATCGCGGAGAAGTGCTGCGGCAGAAGCGACTTGGCTTCCAGGGGTTCGTAGTCGAGGCCGTCGCGCAAGTCGTGCGCCGGCGTGGTTACCTTCGGATTCAGTTGCAGCAGTCGGGCAAGCAGTCGTCCATACGTGAAATAAGCCACCGTCAGGATCACGGCAGCGGGAAAAACGATATAGAGCAGTTTCATGAACAGACCAAAGCGGGAGAGGCCAACCGAACGAACTCAATCTCGGACAGATCAACAAGAATAAGCCAGCCTCGCGGCTTGCACAATGCAAATGCGGACAGCACTTTGCGGCAACGCCATGTGCGCACGGCCAACCCGCGACGGAGTCCGCTACCGTTCGATCCGTGCTATGCGGCGATCCAGGGCGGCCGCGAATCGCCCGGCCGCTTCTGGGTCCATACGCAGGTAGAGCGATGGCTCGATCAGTTCCAGTTCCATCAGCCAAAAGCCGTCGCCGCTCGGATTGCGAACCAGGTCGACGCGTGCATACAGCAGCGGATCCGCAAGAGTGTCGAGTACTCGCTCGGCGGCGTCACGGAGTTCGGACGATGCCGCGACAGCGACGATTCGCCCGCCATGCTCCTCCTGGACGCGGAAATCGTTCGCCTTCGGCGTTTTTACGATCGCGTGGCTAAGCTCTCCATTGAAGTAGAAAAGCGAGTACTCCCCTTCGCTTGCAACTGAAGGCACGAACGGCTGGACCATTAGGGGCTGGTCGCGGTAGTGGGCTTCGATCTCACCCGCATGCGATTTAAGCTGCCGGCGAGCAACGCGGAACGCTCCACGGGCTCCCGCTCCAATGACGGGTTTGACGACGACTTCCGAGGTCGCGAGTTCCTCACACAATTCTTTCAGCTCGCCCGGTCGCAGCCGATCTCGCCAGACGGTCGGCACCGTCGGCACGCCGCGCTCTTCCAATTCCCGCAAGTAGCGTTTGTCGAGGTTCCAGCGGACGATGTCCACCGAGTTGAAGAACGGAACCCCGGTCCGTTCGATCGCTGCCAATGCCTCCAGGAACTTCGCCGGCTCGGCCGTATAGTCCCAGGTCGAGCGAACGACAACGGCGTCAAAAACCTGCCAATCGACGTTCGTCTGGTTCCATGGCACCGCTTCCACCTGCCAGCCAAGTTCCTGCAGCGGAGCGTAGGCAAGCTGATCGTCGATGACGAAGCCGGTGGGGTCTTGGAGCGTGAGAAATGCACACCGGCGATTACACTTCGCTTCCATGATCGGAGGATGGTACCATAATCGCCGCCTTCGATTGAACGACTCAACCGAGACCGCCGCTTACGTTCAGATTCCTACGATGCCCAGCCTTGTCGCTCGCCGCTACGACACCCTTCGCCCGGTGCGAATTACGCACGAGGCTGGCCATATCACCGCGATTCTCCCCGCCGCGGAGAACGATGATCTGCGAATCGTGGCCCCCGGGCTGGTAGATCTGCAAGTGAATGGCTACGGCGGCGTTGAATTCAATTCCCCGTCGCTGACCAAGGAGCAAGTGGCTCAGGTGGCCACAGCGCACGACGCCTTCGGAGTGACTTCACTCCTGGCGACTTGCACCACCGACTCCTTCGAACTGCTGGCTCGCTCATTAGGGGTGATCGCCGAAGCACGGCGGAGATCGCCGGAAGTGGCACTGCGCATTCCGGGCGTTCACCTCGAAGGCCCGTACATTTCCGCGCAAGACGGCCCGCGCGGAGCACACCCCCTGCAGCATGTTCGCCCGCCCGATTGGGATGAATTCTGCCGCTTGCAGGATGCAGCCGATGGAGCGATTCGGCTGCTGACCGTCTCGCCAGAGTACGACAACGCTCCGGAGTTCATTGCCCAGGTCGCAGCCAGCGGCGTGTTGGTGGCGATCGGCCACACCGCGGCAACCAGCGATCAGATTCGGGCTGCGGTCGATGCGGGCGCTCGCATGAGCACCCACCTTGGCAATGGTGCTCATCCTCAGATTCGGCGACACCCGAATTACATCTGGGATCAACTCGCCGAGGACCGGCTGACGGCAAGCTTGATCGTCGACGGCCATCACCTGCCGCCCGCGGTCGTCAAAACGATGTTCCGCGCGAAGTCGATCGAGCGCTGTGTACTCGTGAGTGACATCACCGGACTTGCCGGCATGCCGGCCGGCCGCTATTCGACTGGCTTAGGCGAAGTTGAACTGCTTCCCACTGGAAAACTCGTCCCGGCAGGTCAACCGCAGTTGCTCGCCGGCGCTTCGCTGCCGCTGCACGGCTGCGTGCCGCTCGCCATGAAGTTCGCCGGCCTGGATCTGTCGGCGGCGATCGACCTTGCGAGTGTTCGACCGGCCCGGCGGATTGGTCACAAAGGCGGTCGCTTGGACATCGGAGCTCCGGCGACACTTATCCTCTTTGACCCGCCGGGCGATCTAAATCAGCCGCTTCAAATCCGTGCCACCCTTCACGCGGGCAACTGCGTTTTTGGTTCAACGCAATCACATCGGGCCGCCTGATTCACCTGCGGAAGAAACGGGCGGCAGTTTCTCCAGAAAGTCCTTCAATTCCTTGAGGAACCTGCCGCTCCGCGGATCGTTGTGATCAAAGCCACTCTCGACGATAAACTTCTTCGGCTCATTCGCCGCTTCGAACAACCGGCGGGCATATTCAATGGGCACGATCGAATCGGCATCGCCGTGCGCCATCAGCAGCGGGCCGTGGTAGTTGCCAATGATCGAAAGCGAATCGAGTCGACTGCGCATCAGCAGTCGCACCGGGAGCCACCAATAATGATACGCGGCCATGTCCGGCAGCGAAGTGAACGTATCTTCGAGGACGAGGCCGCGAGCGCCGTCCTTCGCCGCGAGATCCACCACTACACCGCCGCCGAGCGATTCTCCCATCAGCACAATGTCCGTCTCGGCGACGCCCGTTCGTTCGGCCAGCCACTTTCTCGCGGCCCGAGCATCCTGCAGTACGCCTTTCTCGTCGGGCGAACCCTCGCTGCGACCGTAACCTCGATAATCGAATACCAGCACTGACGCGCCGAGGTAGTTCTGCATCGACAGCATGAGATCGGTACGATGCGTTAGATTGCCGGCGTTGCCGTGACAAAACAACACAACGGCGGACGGATTCTCCGCTGGCACAAACCAGCCATGCAGCTTCGTTCCGTCGGCTGCTTGAAATTGGGCGTCCTCGAAGTGCAACCCCTCCGGCTCCCAATCCCCCACGGTCGCACCGAACGGAATGAAGATCAGTTGGTTTTCGCCCCACATCGCAACCAGCACCACAATCAGGTAAGCAATCAGCGGAATGCGAACGAAGCGCCACACCCGGCGCATCGTTGTTGGCCGCGGCTTCTGAGGCACACTCGTATCGGGCATGGCATGTGCCTTTATGGTCAGTTAAACAGCCCTTAAGCTTGCACTCACGGAATGCGCTTCCGTGGCTTGCTGGTGAAAAACCACCCAGGTTTTTCACCGCGCACACTGACTCTAGGGGCCCCCAACTTGGTGAAAAACCCGTCAAGTTTTTGAACAGGCAGCCGCTTCGACCAGCTTCCTCGCTAGGGTGAAGACTTCCGCCTAAATGCAACAAGCGCGGCCCGCCGAGGGCGCAGCATGAAGCATCCTAGACGACGCGGGATAATACGTCAATAATTTTGAAATAGTGTGCGGGGGGCCTGAGGGATCACACGTGTGGGAATTTCGGGTTCCACGCCACTTCCCACAAAAAACCGTCCGGGTCGGCGAAGTAGCCCGCGTAGCCGCCCCAGTCGGTTTCATGCGCCGCCTTCACGAGCCGGCCGCCACCGGCTGCGGCGATCGCAAGAAGCTCGTCCACCCCCTCGCGCGTCTTCACGTTGTGCGCCAGCGCGAAGCCGGAGAAGCCGCTTCCCTCCGCCGGCACTCCCGCGTCGGCAGCCAGATCCTGCCGCGGGTAGAGCGAAAGCCAGGTTTTGCCCATCTCGAAGAATGCCACGGTGGGCGGAGTTGGAAGCTGGGGCAGTTTCAGCACCTCCGCATAGAACTGCGTCGCTCGTTGCAGGTCTGCAACACCCAGCGTGATAAAGCTGATACGAGGGTCCATACTCAGTCTCTGCCTGACCGGTGCTTCAGCGGCGTTCCATGGGTAACTAACGAGTCACTCGGCTACTTTCTCGAACAGTTGCGTGATGAGCGGCTGGCCTTCCTCGCCAGGCAGCAGACCAGTCACGCAGGCCCACTTGCCGTCCTTCAGCCGATAGACAAAACCGCCATCGGCCATCGGCTTCCCCTTGCGGGGGCCGAACGTGACCTCGCCGTTCTTCCAGCGGAATACTTTCACGATACCTTCGCGGCCTAGTTCAAATTCCACCCGGTGCTCATGCGCGAGCTGACCGCCGTTATACGAGCGAAGCGTCTGCATCTGGCCGCGATTTTCGAGTTCGATCCGCGTGCCTTCTCGCTTGCCGAGTTGCCACACTCCTTGCAGCGACTGCAAATCTTCCGGCATCGGCCCCTGATCGTCGGCTGGAACTGCCGCAGCGAGCAGTAGGGCTAGAGCCATCCACATCGAACACCTCCTTGCCTTGCGATGTCCGCATGCAATCGCGAATTGCGCCCCGCTTATTCCACAGTGAACTGATACCGCTCCACCTTCGGCTCGCCGCCGGTCGGGTATTTGACGGTAATGGTCACCGTAACTTTCCCTTTGCCCGTCGGCAGAATCTCAAATTCGCGATCCATACCGCCGATCGGGTCTCGCCATCAATCACGGTGCGAATGTAACTGGCACGAATAATCGTGGCCGGCCCTTTCACGTCAGGTGTGATGGTCGAACCAGCGATACCGTGGCCCGTCACTCGTACAATTTCACTCCGCCGGACTGTGAACGGACTGTCCCCCGAAGGAACAACGACATCGCGTGCATCCACCACTTCACCTGCCTTTGCTTTCGCGGTCAACTCATCCTGCGCGGTAACAGGCAGACCACCCGCTGCGAGCACGATAACGGAGTAAAGGCAGACGCGTGTGCGTTTGAAATAAAGCATGGATGTCGTTCCTAGTGAGGCCGAAGGGTTTAATTTGAGGCTGTCCAACACAAAGCTTAGCGTCTGAGCTTGCCAGTTTCCTTGCCGGCAGTCGGTGCAGCGGACTTCGACACCGTCGGTCGACGCAAGTCGATCGGCGCGCTGCTCGCCGATTTATCGAGTGGTCCTTGCTCAGCCACATACTGCGTTAGGTAGGCAATCTTCCGCTCAGCCGGCGGCTCGTCTCCGACTTCTTCTCCCGGCGGCCTACCCCAAATGACGTGAGCCTGTCCCTTGGTGTGCAGTTCATAGATGGGCTCGGCGTTTGGGTCTTCCTTGATCACGATGCGGTAGAGTCCCACGGGTTTCCATTGGTCCCCCCAAGCCGCCGCGATCCGCGCGGCGCCCAGGATTCGCGCGCTACCCCACGCGGTTCCGTACACACCCGTCGGCAACACGTCTCCTGCCGAGATGCGGAGGTAGTTGCGCGCTTGGGCGGGGGAAAAGTGCTCGGACGGGAGCAGCACGCTCTGGGCATCGACAAACAGCAACCCCGGTTCGCCGGAGCTAAGCGTCTCGCCAATCTCGACCGTCGCCACCGGCTTGCGGTACTCGAGTTCGACCGTCAGTCGCGACGGGTAGGACTTCTCGACCCGCTTCACCTTCGCCACCCAGCTATGCAGGGCGAAGGCACGAGCCACTTTGTCGAGCAGTTGCCGGTCGTGGAGATTCAAATCGGTCAGAACCGCATCGCGGATGACTTCCGCCTTCACATCCCCTTGGATCCAGGCCGGCTGCGGCGAGACGAGAATCTCGTCAGCGGAGAGCAGGAACGCGGGATCGTTGAGAGACGGCTGCCCCCAGCGCTGCCAAGCGACTCGCCCCGCCACAACCGCTAGCAGCACGATCATGGCCGCAGCGACGAGTCGACCGCGCGCGGAGCCGAAGCGGGCCACACCCGAAAACCGAGCGAAGAGGCCGCCGCTTGCTACAGGGGGCGCCGGGGCAGGGGCCTCGGCTGGTTTCTTGCTTTTACTTCCCACCTTCGGAACTCCTTTTCCGTGGGTTGGGGGACGAAAATCACTTGCCTCTGGCAGATCGATTCATGCGCGCTACCAGATTTCCAAACCGGGCTCGAGTTCAACGCCCGTCCGTTCGGCAACCGCGCGGCGAACTCGCTCGATGAGCTCGATCACATCGCGGCTTTTCGCCGCGCCGCTGACGGTGATGAAGTTGGCATTCCGCTGGCTCACCTCGGCAGCGCCTACGCGAGTTCCCTTCAGTCCGGCTTCTTCAATGAGCCGCTCGGCATTCATGCCACCGGGGCTCTTAAAGACACAGCCAGTCGCCTGGTCGGAGAGAGGCTGATTAGCCTTCTTCAAGATCCAGAGCTGCTGCATGTGCTTGGTCAGCAGCGTCGGATCACCGGGTTCGGCCTCGAGCGTGGCTTCCAAAATGACAAGTTCATCAAGGCTGCTCGCGCGGTAACCAAAGCGCAAATCCTCTCGGCCGCGAGTGACAATCTCGCCTTGGCGAGTCATCACGGTCGCGGAGGTGGTGTAAGTGCCGATATCTCCTGCATGGCTGCCGGCATTGGTTCGCAGAGCTCCGCCCAACGTGCCAGGAATGCCGACGAGCTGCTCAATGCCGGCAAATCCCTCGCGAGCTCCTGTCGATACGACATGCCCCAGCTTCGCGCCACCGCCAACCGTGATCTTGCGCTTATTGACGGTGATGTTGCCAAAGGCTGCCGCTGTCAGGTGGATGACGAGTCCCTGCACGCCTTCATCGCGAATCAGCAGATTCGAGCCACCTCCGAGCAGCCGCGTGGAAACGCCGGCCTCGCTCGCCCGCCGCACGAGCTTGCTGAGTTCATCGACGGACGTCGGCTCGGCAAAGTACTGGGCCGGGCCTCCCAGGCGGAACCAGGTGTAGGGAGCCAGCGGCTCGCCTTCGCGAACGATATGTTCGAAACCACTGAACAGCGCCATGACGCCGAAATCCTTGAACTCAGGCGATAAGGGAGGGCAAACTACGGATGTAAGTTGAAGCCAGCGGAGATTCTAGCGGATTGGGCCAGGCGCGTCAGCGGCGAAGCAGGGATTGCATTGCCTCGCCGAACCGATGTTGCATCAAACCCGCATCTTGCCGATGATGGCCCCGCTCGTAGGAAGCACCTGGTCGCCGCTCGTGCCAGGTGCTCTAGAACATGGAGGTTCGCAGCGCATGGCCGATAGCACGCAGTCGATCGTAGTGAGAGTTCTGGCTTCGCTGGCCCTGGTGGCTAGTGGATTATCGCTGGGATGTGGCGGCGGTGGCGAAAAACCACCCACCGCCAGCATTGAGGCCACTCCGACGGCGAATTCGGCCGATTCGACCGAAGCAACGCTTGCCGCTGCATCAGCCAAGCCGCAGAAAAAGCAAGCGGTTGATCCGATCGTGCTCGTTCGCACCTCGGCCGGCGACATCAAAATCCAACTGTTCGCGGAAAAAGCCCCACAAACGGTCGACAATTTCCTGCGAAACTACGTGCAACGTCACTTCTACGAAGGGACGATCGTGCACCACGTCGATGCGGCCATGGTTCTATTTGGCGGCTACGGTGCGGACCTGCAGCCAAAAGAAACGCGGGCCGAAATCTACAACGAATCGGCCAATGGGCTGCCCAACAAGCGAGGCTTCGTCGCGATGGCCCGTTCTCCGGAAGTGCCCCACAGCGCGACCTCGCAGTTTTTCGTCAATCTGACCGACAACGAGGGCTTCGACTATCAGTCAACCGACGAGGGCGAAGCCTTTGGTTACTGCGTGTTTGGACAGGTGATTGAGGGTCTGGAGATTGTCGATCAGATTGCCAATTCCCCCGTAACCGCGCAGGGAGATTTCCCCGCGGTGCCCAATCCGCCGGTCGTCGTCGAAGCGATCAATCAGGTTCGCTAAAATCCATAAGAGTCGCCGGGTAAAGCAGTTGCAGCGATCGGCTAGAGCGCCCTTACGCGATTCCCCAGCCGGTGCTTATCATAAATTGGCAGTTACCAAACTGTGGCTGCCAAATCTATGAATACTGCAGATAGTCCGAATTCGGACTCGCCTCGCTCCTCCATGTCATCCGCGTCATCGGCCGATTCAGCCGATTCTTCCCAGGAGCCTCCCAGTAAGGCGACGCCTTCTGCCCAAGACCATGTCTTGGAGGTCGACCCCGACAAGGAGTTGCCTCCAGACGCGCCGACAATCCCCGAGACCGTCAAGACCATCCTCGTCGGCAAGCCGCTCGACATCGAGGACAAATCGGTCCATCAGCACATCTCCCTGATCGCTTTCCTGGCCTGGGTCGGCCTGGGTGCCGACGGCCTGTCTTCGTCGTGTTACGGTCCTGCCGAAGCCTTTTTGCAGTTGGGTAAGGAACACACTTACCTGGCGATCGGCCTGGCACTGGCGACGGTGTTCACCGTTTTTGTGATCTCCAAGTGCTACTCGCACATTATCGAGGCTTTCCCCAGCGGCGGTGGCGGCTACCTGGTCGCCAGCAAGATGCTCGGCAGCTGGGTCGGAGCGCTTTCAGGTTGCGCGCTGGTGGTGGACTACGTGCTGACGGTGACTGTGTCGATCGCCGCTTCGGGCGACGCGTTCTTCAGCCTGATTGGTCACCGCGAGAGCGAGTGGCGCGTGGTTGCCGAAACGCTCACGATTGTCGGACTCATCGTTTTGAACCTGCGCGGGGTGAAGGAGTCGATCAACTTCCTGCTGCCGATTTTCATCACGTTCCTCGTCACGCATGCGATCTTGATTACCGGTGTGCTGGGTTTGCACTTCGGAGACTTTGGTACGCTTGCCGGAAACATCCGCAGCGCGGCGTCCGACGACGTCAGCACTCTCGGTTGGATGTGGATGATCGGCACGTTTCTGAAGGCCTATTCGCTCGGCGCCGGTACGTACACCGGTATCGAAGCCGTATCCAATAGCATGCCGGTGATGCGCGAGCCGCGCGTCGCTACCGCTAAGCGCACCATGATCTATATGGCCATCTCGCTGGCGATCACCGCCGGCGGTTTGATGATTGCTTACCTGCTGGTTGGCCTTGTGCCACATCACGAGGGGCCGACGATGAACCAGCGGCTCACGCAGCAGTTCGTCAGTGAAGCGGGATTTCCGGGCGGGCTGGGCAAGGTTTTTTTGTGGTTGACGATCCTCTCGGAGAGCGCGCTGCTCATTGTCGCGGCTCAGGCGGGCTTCATTGGCGGCCCGAAGTGTCTCGCCAATATGGCCCACGACTCGTGGGTACCTCACTGGTTCGGCAGCCTCTCGGAACGACTCGCTTCTCACAACGGCATTCTGCTGATCGGCGGCGCCGCGCTAGTTGCACTCTGGAGCGCGCACGGCAGCGTGTCGATGCTCGTCATCTTGTACTCGATCAACGTGTTCCTGACCTTCACGCTGTCGATGATCGGCATGTCGGTGCTGTGGTATGGTCAGCGAGCGAGCAGCCCCATCTGGCTAAGACGCTTTGCGTTGTTCGTCTTCGGCAGCGTGCTTTGCGGAGCAATCCTCGCGATCACGGTCGCGTTCAAATTCGAAGAAGGAGCTTGGAAGACCGTCGTCGTTACGGGTGCGCTCACGGGTTTGGCAATTCTCATTCGGGCCTACTATCGCAGTGTCAGCCGGAGACTGGGCTCGCTGAATAAGTCGCTAGCCGACCTCGAGGTGAAAACGGCGCCCACCACGGCGCCCCTCAATCCCGACGCTCATACGGCCGTCATCCTAGTGGGTGGCTATAGCGGATTAGGCGTACACACGTTACTGAATGCCGTGCGTTTTGTCCCCCACCATTTCAAGAACATGGTGTTCATTTCGGTCGGCGTTGCCGATGCAGGGAACTTCAAAGGTGCGGAGGCGATCGAGGACCTGAAGGGACACACCGAAGCGTCGCTGGAGAAGTACGTCGACCTGGCTCGCCGCCTCGGTTTCCCGGCGCGGGGTTACATGGCCATTGGTACTGACGTGGTGGACGAACTGGAACAGCTCTGCCGGGTGGTTTATCGCGACTTCCCGAAGTCGGTCGTTTTCGCGGGTCAACTCGTCTTCCGCCGCGAAACCTGGTATGGCGCCATCCTGCACAACCAGACCGCGTACTCGTTGCAACGGCGTTTGCAGTGGGACGGCATTCCGATGGTCATTCTGCCGACTCGAGTCCGCGACAACGAGTGAGCTTCAGGCGGTCCCTTTTCAGGGAAACTTGGCCGTGCTAGCCGCCAGACCGTTGGCATCGGCTTGCCCGTTTGCCATAATGGGTTAATTCTGCCCACCCTGCTTGCCGGCGGCGGTTGACGAGCGCTTTTCATCCCTGCCAGACCGGCTGAGCTGCATTCTTCGCCAGGAGGATCGTCCCTCTCATGCCACGTGTTCAGATAGGCCTGCTAGCCGCGGTCGCGATTGTCGCGCTGCGATTGGCAGTAGGCCTGCACTTTGTCTGGGAAGGCTCCGCGAAGTTCGAGCCTCCCAAACCCTACTCCAGTGAGCGCAAACCGTTTTCCGCTGGATTCTTAGGTAACGCTAAAGGCCCACTTGCTCCGGTCTATAAATCGATGGTCTGGGACGCCGACGGCCGCTGGCGGCTCGACACCGAATCGATGATCGCCCACTGGAACGCCTACGGCGATCAGGTCGTCGCTCACTATGGCTTCGACGACAAGCAAGCCGACAAAGTGGCCAAAAAGCTGGAGGATTTCGAAGGCCGCTACAAGTCGTTCCGCGGCAGTCGTCGGGACGAGATTGAAGAGTACTACGCTCAGCTCGATCGCCGCGACGCGAACGCCGAGCGCCCGGATCGCCGCGATCTGGCTTCGCTCCGTTTGCACGACAACCGCATCGACACGGATCGCAACAAACTGAAGGGGGAAGTGCTTCCCGAAATCGATCGGATGTCGAAAGATTTAGAGAACGATCTGAACGCGATCGCTACCCAGGAACAGTGGCGGGAGCACGGCCGCTTGCCGATCGGCTATGTGAACGAGCGTTTTGGCGATTCGGTGATGGTCGACCGCTGGATTCCGTGGTTCGACATCACGGTTGGCGTGCTGCTGATCATCGGCTTGTTCGTTCGTCCGGCGGCCATCGCTGGCGGACTGTTCCTTCTCTCGGTTTGTTTGTCGCAGTGGCCCGGCAGCGTAGGCGCGGCGCCGATTTATCCCCAGCTCCTCGAGATGCTCGCGATGTTCACGCTCGCGGCGATTGGCGCTGGACGGTTTGCAGGACTTGATTTTGTGATTAGCGGGATGCGGCGGTTCTGCTGCCCGCCGAAACAGGGAGCTGAAGCATGAACCTTACCCCCGAAGAAAAAGCCGTTGGGCAAGAGAATTATCACGAAGCGCTCGGCGCTTATGACCGTTCCGCGGCATCCGAAAAGTTTGGCCGCCGCGACTTTCTGAAGGGCCTCGTCGCCACCGGCGCTGTCTCCGGCCTCGGCCTGGGCGCTGCCTACTTCGGTTATGAAAAGGTCAAAGACCCGGTCCGCATCGGCGTGATCGGTACGGGGGACGAGGGCAGCGTGCTGATTGGTGCCTGCAATCCGGAGTATGTCGACATTGTCGCCATCTCCGATATTCGCCCGTTCAACGTCCACCGCGCCTTCCATGGCGATTGGGCGAGCGACACGGCCATCTCGGTCCGCCCCGGCATCATCGCGAAGTACGGCTTCGCGGATGAAAGAGCAGCTCGCGACCATGTCAAAGTCTACGAAGACTACAAAGAGCTGCTGAAAAACGACGACGTTGAGGCAGTGATTATCGCCCTGCCGCTCCACTTGCATGCCCAGGCCGCCGTCGATGCTATGAATGCCGGCAAGCACGTGCTGACCGAAAAACTGATGGCCCACAACGTAGCCCAGTGCAAGCTCATGGGCCGCGTAGCGAAGGCCAAGGATCTGTACCTGGCCGTCGGTCACCAGCGTCATTACAGCGTGCTGTACGACAACGCGGTGAACCTGCTCCGCTGGGGTCTGCTCGGCGAAGTGCATCACATTCGCGCTCAGTGGCACCGCGGCAACTTGCCCGGTCGCGATAGCTGGCAACAGCCGCTGCCTGGCGGCGAGATGGGCTATGTCGACGGTAAGCTGCAGAAGGTTGACCCGATCGCGCAGGAGCTCAACAGCTTCCGCAAAGCCTACGACAAAGTAAAGAACAAGGACTCCGCCGACGCCCGCTTGCTCGAAAAGCGAATCGCTCAGTGGGAAGCCTGGATGAAAGACGTCTCGGTCAAAGCCGAGAACTACGGCTACGAGTCGTTCAACCTCGGCGACGGACGCACCCGCAGCCCGCTCGAAGAACTCTGCCGCTGGCGATTGTTCAAACGCACCGGCGGCGGCCTGATGGCCGAGCTGGGCAGCCACCAGCTCGATGCGGCGAGTATTTTCGTCAGCGCTTTGCGCAAGGATGGCAAAAAGGCCCACCCGCTGTCCGTCCATGCCGTCGGCGGACGCCACACGTTTCCGCTCGATCGTCATGCCGAAGACCATGTCTACTGCATGTACGAGTTCCCGGGGCCGGGCTACGAAGACGACTTCCAGCCGGGCTACTATGATGCTGCGATGAACTATCCGGATCCGAAGAAGGGCATTCCCTCGTACGATCAGGATCCCAACAAGCGGATCGTCGTGACCTACTCGTCAATCATGGGCAACGGCTTCGGCGGCTATGGCGAAATCGTCATGGGCAGCAAGGGCACGTTGGTGCTCGAGCGAGAGCAAGACGTGTTGCTCTACAAGGATTCCGCCACGACCACAAAGGTCGGCGTGAAGGATGACAAGGGTGGTCCGACCCTCGACACGCAAGCCAGCGGCAAGGGTCCAGCCCTCGCCAAGGCCGTTGCCGACCAAGGGCCGGTCAGCCGCGGTTACACCGAAGAGATCGAGCACTGGGCCTGGTGCATCCGCAATCCTTCGGGCGAAAATCAGCCGCGCTGCAAGCCGGAAGTGGCCCTCGGCGACGCGGTGATCGCCCTGGCGACGAACGTGGCGATCGACAACGCCCAGCAAGGCAAGAGCGGCCACCTCGCCTTCAAGGAAGAGTGGTACGACATCGACAACGACGACACGCCAGACGGCAGCAGCGTGAAAGAAGAGGCGAAGGCGCTCGGTGCGGATTTGACGTAGCCTCGACGCTTTGCCGTGAGTCGAACGATCCCAGCAGCCCGGCTGTTCCAAACAGCCGGGCTGCTTTTTTGCGCGAAGAGGCTTCGGCGAATAGAACGCCTCCGTCCCAGGATCCAGCCTGGGACGAAACTGAGGCGAGGCTCTGCCTCGCTGACCCGCGAGGAACTTATGCCACCGCAATCCGCGTTTGCAGCGCACGGAGGCGGAGCCTCCGGATAGTTCCGCCCCAGGCTGGAGCCTGGGACGGAGTTCGTCATCAAGCGAGCTCAAGCGCACCCGTCGCGGGACTTGTAGCCGCATGCCAGCATTCTTACATTGCGGTTCCCATCAATTGTTCCCCGCAATGGAGCTTCCGCAATGGAAAAATGGCCGATCGGCGTGTTCGCCAGCCTCGACGCTGGACTTGGCGTGAAACTGGAAGTCGCGCGCGACCTAGGGGTGCCGACTATCCAATTGCACGCTCCGCACAAAGCTACTCGCACGAAAGAAAACGCCGACGCATTCCTGAAGCGGCTAAAGGAATACGGCATTCGGTTGACGGCCGTGTTCTGCGGCTTCGATGGCGAGAGCTACGCGGACATTCCCACGGTCGAGAAGACCGTCGGCCTGGTGCCTCCAGGTCCGCGTGCCGAGCGGCTGCAGGAAGCCAAGGAGATCGCCGATTTCGCCAAGGTGCTCGGCTGCAACGTGGTCGGGCTGCATATCGGCTTCGTGCCGCACGATCGCAATTCGCAGCTCTACAAGGACGCGGTCGACGTCGCTCGCAACCTGTGCGATCACTGCAAACAGAATGGCCAGGCGATTCACCTGGAGACCGGACAAGAGACCGCCGACGGCCTGCTGGCCTACATTGCCGACGTGCAGCGTGACAACCTGCACATCAACTTCGATCCGGCGAACATGATCCTTTACGGCAACGGCGAGCCGATCGAAGCGCTCAAGAAAGTCGGCAAGCACGTCCGCAGCGTCCACTGTAAGGACGGCAAGTGGGCGAAGAACCCGGGGCAGGAGTGGGGACAAGAAGTGCCGCTCGGCCAAGGCGACGTCGGCTTCGAGAACTTCCTGCGTACGCTCAATGAAATCGGCTACACCGGCCCCCTCACGATTGAGCGTGAAATTCCACAGGAGCCCGAGCGTCAAAAGGCTGAGATCAGCCACGCCATTCAATTGCTCGACGGTCTGAAGTCCCAGCTGGCGTGAACGCCAGCTGGGAACCTTTCTACTG
>Ga0164290_1001148_pt1 | contig 50006 bp, 48 predicted proteins | sample Micstemetagenome_FD_108782 | JGI IMG/M metagenome (GOLD analysis project Ga0164290, IMG submission 108782) | Contaminated culture microbial community from soil near Moab, Utah, USA - Microcoleus steenstrupii SON62 (Illumina Assembly) | ecosystem: Environmental > Terrestrial > Soil > Soil crust...
CCGACGAACTGCCTACCTGCGTACTCTGACATGAGGGGCCTCCTTCGTCGTCGACGTGAGTACACCCCCAGCATCCGCCCGGGGACGCACGAGGAGCGAGGCCCCGCTCCTTCATCGCATCAGGGGCGGTTTTATCCCTGTGGCAGGTAGTGGATTCGAAGCGAATCCAGCCGAGTTATCCACAAGTGGACTCTTGTGGACAAAAGTGCCTCTGACCTGCACAAACACCGATATTTGACGTACCGTCCTGTGGGCAACTTTGGACGCGAATTGCCTGCTGGATCGCACGTGGATCGCACGCGGATCGCACGACTCGGGATGAATCACATGGCTGGAAGGTCGAGGCATCGGGGCTTCGGATACATCCGGAAGCTGCCCAGCGGTCGCTACCAAGCGAGCTACATCGGCCACGACGACGTACGCCACACCGCCCCCGAGACCTTCACCGCGAAGATCGACGCCGAGGCGTGGCTGGCCGCCGAGCACAAGCGATCGGAGGACCCGGAGAGCTGGCAGGCTCCGCGGGCTCGCATCGAGGCCGCCCGGAAGGTCGCGGAGGCCGCGCGGCTGCCGACGTACGCCGACTACGCCCAGCGCTACCTCGCCGAGCGCAAGGTGAGGGGGCGCGCGCTGGCGCCGTCGACGGTGGACGGCTACCGGCGGATGCTGGCCAACTACATCAACCCGACGTTCGGCGACATCCCGCTCGACGAGATCACGCCGGCCATGGTCAACCAGTGGTACGACCGGCTCCCGGCCGACAAGGAGCGAACCCGTCGCGAGGCGTACACGCTGGCCCGCGCAGTGATGACGGTCGCCACCGGCGCGCATGGGCCGCTCGTCGGCCGGGTCAACCCGTTCGCGATCCGGGGCGGCGGCTCGGGCACCTCCCCCAAGCGCGAGCAGATCGCGACGGCGCAGGAGATCGAGGTGATCCTCGACCACATCCGTCCCGAGTGGCAGGCGATGGTGCTGCTCGCGCTGTGGTGCGGGATGCGGTACGGCGAGCTGACGGAGCTGCGTAGGTCGGACGTCGACCTCGACAAGCGGGTGATCAAGATCCGCCGCGCCGTCGCCCGGGCCGGGCCAGGGAAGAAGATCGTCAAAGGTCCGAAGTCGGCCTCAGGGATCCGCGACCAGCGGATCCCCGCCCACATCGTTCCGGCGATCAGGAAGCACCTGCTGACCTACGTCACCGGCCGGGACGGGCTGCTGTTCCCCGGCGCCCACGGCCAGCACCTGCACCCCGCCCGGTTCCAGGGGAAGCACACGCACCGAGGCTGGTACGGCGCCCGCAAAGCCGCCGGCCGCGACGACCTCCGTTTCCACGACCTCCGCGCCACCGGAGCGACCCTCCTTGCCCAGCAGGGAGCGAACATCGGCGAGATCCAAGCCTTCCTCGGCGACAGCACACCAACGGCTGCGCTCCGCTACGTTCGCGCCGGCCAGAGCAGAATGGATCAACTCACCGAACGCCTCTCAGCGCTCGCTGAGAACGGGGGTTGGTAGTCGCCCGACAAGGGCACGCGCGCCACCGACGCCCGCCCGATCGGAGTCGCCTCCGTCACATTGAAGTTAGTTGTCCCACCACTTATATTTGCAGGAGCGCGCCGCCCGAGAAGTGTCCAACAATGAGGACGCTCTTCGCCGCAGGGCAGAGCCTCGGGCGGCGCTGCCCAAGTCGGCTCGGAGCTTGAGTCGACCCGTCGATGACCAAATGAAGCTGGAGACCCTTGTGGAGCCTCGCATCGACGAAAGATCACCAACCGCCTCTCGCCGGACCCCGCTCGCAGAGTCCACCGGCGGCATCCCCAGCTGCGCCCTCCACGAGAGAATGGGCATTCGGCTGATCGAAGCGTCGGCGACCCGCGTCGTCGCGACCATGCCGGTCGAGGGCAACACCCAACCGCTCGGGCTGTTGCACGGCGGCGCGTCAGGCGTTCTTGCAGAAGGCGCTGCCTCGTACGGGGCCGCGATGTTTGCTCGCGAAACCGGGCGGGTGGCGCTCGGCGTCGAGCTCAACGCGACACACCACCGCTCCGCAGCGGCGGGCTGGGTGACGGCGATCGCGACACCTGTCCACCTCGGTGGTTCGTTCGCGACCTACGAGGTCGTGATCACCGATGAACAGGATCGGAGAGTCTGCACGGCGAGAGTGAACTGTGCTCTCGTGGACGCGCGCTCCGAAGCATGACGGTCGGACGGGCGCACGCTGCGCTGCGGTTCTGCGTGAACACCGGCATCCCGACTCCCCTGGTCCTAGGCTGGCGCGATGGGCCAGGTGGCCGGATGGTCCGACTCTGTCGCCAGCCTGCCGGCGGAAGTCACGGAGTTCGTCGGTAGGCGGCACGACCGCGCCGAAGTACGACGGCTGCTGTCGGAGACCCGCCTCGTCACGCTCACGGGCTTCGGTGGCCTCGGAAAGACCCGACTTGCCCTCCGGATGGCGACCGAGCTGCAGCGGGCGTATCCCGACGGCGTGTGGTTCATCCCCCTGGGCGAGCTCGCCGATCCGGACCTCATCGCAGAGACCGTCGCGGCGGCACTGGGCATGCACGACCAGTCAGGTCGAGTCGATATAGAGGAGCTCAGCGAGCACCTGAGGGTCCGCGAGCTCCTCCTGGTGCTGGACAACTGCGAACATCTCGTCGACGCGTGCGCGTCCGTCGCCGACGTACTGCTGCGGACGTGTCCCAAGGTGCGCATCCTGGCGACGAGCCGGGAAACCTTGCGGATCGAGGGGGAGGCCGTGCTGCCCGTGGCTCCGCTCTCCCTGCCGACGGCCGGATCCGAGCCGGAAGCCCCGCTGCAGACCTTCGAAGCGGTCAGGTTGTTCCTCGAGCGGGCGAGGCACGCTGTACCCGACTTCACCGTCACCGAGGAGAACCGAGCCTCTGTCGTGGGCATCTGCGAGCAGCTCGAGGGGATCCCGCTCGCGCTCGAGCTGGCCGCTGTTCGACTGCGAACCATGTCGGCCGAGGAGCTCCACCAGAGACTGCGGAACCACTGGGGAACGCTCGAGCTCGGCAGCCGTCGGGTGGCGGACAGGCACCGAACGATGACGGCGTGCCTCGAGTGGAGCTATGGGCTCTGCTCACCGGAGGAGCAGGACTTGTGGGAACGCCTGTCGGTCTTCGCCGGCGGGATCCAGCTCGATGCGATCCAGCACGTTGCAGGCGGCTCTGAGGAATCCATTTCCGCGGAGCGTGTGGAGCAAATAGTCGAATCTCTGGTCGATAGGTCGATCCTGACCCGCGATCCCGGCAGCGGGCCCGCTCGGTTCAGCATGCTCAAGATTCTTCGCCGCTTCGGCGTCGGCCGTTTGGAGTCCGCGGGCCGTCTCGAAGCGGCGCGACGGAGACATCGCGATTGGTACGCCGAGCTGCTCCGACATGTCGACGCGGACTGGATGAGCCCTCGTCAGGTCGATTGGCTACGACGATTGCGACGCGAAGAACCCAATCTCCGCCTGGCTCTGGAGTTCTGCTGCAGCATCCCCGGCGAGGGCACCGTCGGGTTGGAGCTGGCGACTCGGCTGCGGAAGTACGCCGTGGCCTACGGGTGGTTCAGCGAAGGGAGGACGTGGCTCCACCGCCTGCTCCCGCTGGTTCCCGAACCCACGATGACGCGCCTTCGCGGCCTCCGGGCGGCTTGCTGGCTGGCCGCCTTCCAAGGTGACCACGAGGTTGGTGAAGAACTCTTGATGGAGGCCCGGGAGCTCGCTTCTCGACTGGATGAGCCCGCGGCCTCATTGGTCGACCAGGCAGCAGGGCTGCATGCCATGTTCGCCGGCGACCTTCCGGAGTCCGCCGCGCGTTTCAAGCGGGCTCTGGTGGGCTTCCAGCAGAACCACCTCGTGAGCGAGCAGGCGGAGAGTTTCGTGCTGTTGGGCCTCACCTGCGGGTTCGCGGCAGACCTGTCGGGCGCAACGGAGGCACACCAAGCTTGTCTGGACATCTGCGAACCCGCCGGTGAGTCCTGGTACAGATCCTACTCGCTGTGGCACCTGGGCCTGGTCGTGTGGGCAAGTGGGGATGCGACGAAGGCCATCCAGTTGGAGAAGCAGAGCCTCGAGCTGAAGCGCAGCATGGACGAGCGTCTCGGAGTGGCGCTCTGCATAGAGGCGCTGGCGTGGATAGAGAGTCAGGACCATGCCGCCAGAGCCGCAACGCTGCTGGGTGCTGCCGATGCCCTGTGGACGGTCATGGGGACGTCGGTCGCGACTCAGCCCGGGCTGTTGCCTCTGCGCGAGACAAGCGAGACGACTCTCACGACTGCCCTGGGGACGGAGGGGTACACCGCCGCTTACCAACAGGGCAACGCGATGGACGCCCACCTCGCGATGGCCTACGCCTTGGAGCAGACGATCGAGTCTCCTCCGGGAGACGCAACGCAGGCCGCCCTACCGCCGCGGCTGACCAAGCGTGAGAACGAGATCGCTCGTCTGATCACAGCGGGTCTGTCGAACAAGGACATCGCCAGGAAGTTGGTCATCTCCCCCCGCACCGCTGAGACGCATGTCGAGAACATCCTGGCCAAGCTCGGATTCACGACCCGGACACAGGTCGCCGCCTGGATGCACGAGTTGGACCAGCCCTCCACGCGTTAGGCGGAGATCCTTTCAGCGCGAAGTTGCGCGAACCGAAGAGCCTCGTCCCAAGAGGTTCGTTTCGCGATCAAAGCTCGGTACTTCATGATCTCGGACTGCCGATTCACCGCCAGGACGCCGCACAGCCGACTGCCTCGCCTGTACAGGGCGACGTAGCGGCCTTCGTCCACGGAGCCGCTCACCAGCTCCACATCAGCGTCAGCGCTGATGCCGACGAACTGGATACGGGTGTCGTACCAGTCTGACCAGAAGTACGGCACGGTCTCGTATGCCTGCTGAGCTGGACCGACTGCATTACGGGCCGCCTGCGCCCCCTGCTCGGCCGCCGAGGTCCAGTTCTCCGACCGCATGGTCCCGTCGAACAAGGGGTTGCGCCACCGGGCGACATCACCGGCGGCGTAGACGCCCGGTGCGGACGCGCGAAGGTACTCGTCGCACACGACGCCGTCGTCAAGGACGAGACCCGAGTCGTCGAGCCAGGACGTCTCGGGAACCGCCCCGATGCCCACCACCACCAGGTCACACGACAGGACGGTGTCGTCCAGGAGCCGGACGCCCGTCACGCGGTCCGATCCCAGGAGCTCCGCCACGCTGGACCTGCACCGGAGTACGGCGCCATTGAGCGAGTGGAGTTGTGAGCACGCATGGGCCATCTCCGGGCCCAGTGCCCGGACGAGCGGTGCCGGGGCACCTTCGAGGATGGTCACGTCCAGTCCGCGCTTTCGAGCTGCCGAAGCAACCTCTGACCCGATGAAGCCACCGCCGATGACGACGGTGCGAGCTCCTGAATCCAGCGCGGAACGGATCGACCGGGCGTCCTGCCACGTGCGGAGGCCGTGGACGCCCTCGAGGCCGGCTCCCATCGCCATGGTCCGCGGCGTGGCTCCGGTGGCGATGACGAGCGCGTCGTACGGGTGTGCCCCATCGCTCGCGAGAACGGTTCGCTGCTCCAGGTCCAGGGCCTCCGCCCGCACGCCGCGCAGGACGTCGACCTTCAGGTCCTCAAGAAGATTCGAGGACGGGAGCGTGGGCGGGACATCATCCGGCCCGTCCGCGTCGAGGTACGCCTTGGACAGCGGGGGCCTGTCGTAGGGCAGCTGCTCCTCGGCACCCAGGAGCGTGATCGGCCCGCCGTACCCGCTCTTTCGCGCCGTTTCCACGGCTCGCAGGCCGGCGAGCGACGCCCCGACCACAAGGAGGCCCCGGTGTCCCGGCTTCATGTCCATTACCAATTCCTCACGTGGGTCTGTCTCTTGGTGCGGGCCGGCAAAGGCGGCTCAGACGTGGCGGTCCTGGCCGGCCCAGTAGCGGTCGCGAATCGCCCTCTTCAACACCTTCCCGGATCCGCTCTTCGGGATCTCGGTCCAGCGCTCGACGGACTTCGGGGCCTTGACGCTGCCGATCTCGGTCTTGCAGTAGTCGATGAGCTCCTGGTCGGAGACCTCCGCCGCGTCCGAGGTGCAAATGATCGCGGTGACGGCCTCGCCCCACCGATCGTCAGGAACACCGATCACCACTGCTTCCTCCACCGCGGGATGCTGCAGCAGGACCTGCTCCACCTCAGCCGAGTAGACGTTGAATCCTCCGGTGATGATCATGTCTTTCGCACGGTCGACGAGGTGGAGGTAGTTCTCGTCGTCGACGAAGCCGAGGTCGCCGGTGTGGTGCCAGCCGAACCGGGAGACCTCGGACGTCGATACGGGGTCCTTGTAGTACCCCTTCATCACGATGTCGCCCCGGACGCAGACCTCCCCGACCTCGCGGGTCGCCAGATGCTTGCCCTCGCCATCCAGGATTGCGATCTCGACCACCGGTGTCGGTCGGCCGCAGCTCGACAGCCGTTCCTCGGGCGCGACAGCTCCTCCGAGGTAGTGATCCTCGGGGCGGAGCATCGCGATCATGAGCGGTGCCTCGGTCTGTCCATAGCCCCCGCACATCACCGGACCGAAGGCATCCAGAGCCTGACGAAGCCGGTCCACGCGCATCGGGGCGGAGCCGTACAAGAGATAGCGCAGGGACGACAGGTCGGTCTCCGCCAGTGCCGGCTCATCCAGGAGGCCGTAGATGGCCGTGGGCGGGAGGAACAGCTCGGTCACGCCGAATCGCTCGATGGCTGCCAGGACCTCTCGGGGCTCAGGCTTCGAGATCACCGCCACCGTCCCGCCGGCGGCCATGATCGGGAAGCACGTCCGTCCGGTCACGTGCGTCATCGGCGCCGCTGCCAGGAAGACCGGCGGCTCGGCTCCCGCGAGCATCTCCAGGTAGGTGCTGGTGAAGGCCTCGAAGTTGCGGTTCGTGAGCATCACGCCCTTGGGCTGGCCGGTCGTACCGCCCGTCGCAGCGATGGCCGCTACATCGTCGGCGGCGCTCACCACATCGACGTCGTCGGCCGCGACCCCTGCCAGCCAATCATCGAGCTCGCGATCCAGCACGACGACCTCGCGGACACGATCCGTCCGCGCTCTGACCTCTCGGACGGCCTCTTCGAGGTCCGAGTGGACGAACAGGATCTCGCAGTCGAGGTACTCGAGAAGTCGGCCGTTCTCGATGCTGCTGTTGCGGGGATTCAGCGGAAGCCAGACGAGTCCGGCTCGCAACAGGCCCAAGGTGCAGACGAAGGCCCCCGGAGCGTTCGGCGACAGGACGGCACCGTGGGCCCCCGGCGTGAAACCAAGATCCCGCAGCCGGGTCGCGATGCGCCGCGAGTGGCGCTGCACCTCGGCGTACGTCCAGGTCTCGCTCCCGGACACCAGGCAGGCTCGATCCGGGAACTGGTCCGCGGCGGCGTCCAGGTAGTCGATGGGACGCACCGGTGCCGCCCTTTCTGCTTCCAGTGCCATCGGCACCTTGCTCATTGTCGATCCTCGCCGGGCAGTTGTCGCCGGGTCAGGCGAGGCCACACATCCGGGCGCGCTCCATGACGACCTCAAACACCCGCGTCGTCGCCGCGTCGATCATGATCCCGTCGAGCTGCGCAGCGCCGAGGCCTTGCTCCTCCGCATCCCGCACCGCGTTGATGATCGCGGTCGCCTGCTTGATCTCCGTCTCGGTCGGCGCGAACACGTCGTTGGCGATCGCGACCTGGCTCGGGTGGATGCACCACTTTCCGACCCCGCCGAGGGTGGCAACCCAGGACGCGTCGCGCCGATAGCCCTCGAGATCCGCGAAGTTGGCGTTGGGTCCGTCGATCGCGTCGATGCCGTTCGCGCGAGCAGCCACGATCATCCTGTTGCGTGCGTAGTGCCACATGTCGCCGGGGTAGGAGTTGCCGGCCTCGTCGTTCGTGACGCCGATGTGGCCGGCTCGGATCCCTTGACTGGCCGAGAGATCGCCGACACCCAGGATGAGAGCCTCGAGCCGGTCGGACGACCGCGCGATCTCCTCGACGCAGGACAGAGCCTCGGTCTCCTCGATCAGGACCTCGAGCCCGATGCGACCCGGCTCGAGGCCGAGCTTGCTCTCGAGCTGGGTCAGGAGGTCGTCGACGAACCACACGTCGCGGGGGGCCTTCACCTTCGGCACGATGATCAGGTCGATGTTGGCCCCGGCCCCCGTGACGACCTCGATGATGTCGTCGTGGCACCACTCCGTGTGGACGCCGTTGATGCGGTAGGAGCGGATGGTCCTGCCCCAGTCGAGGTCGTTCAGACCAGCGACGATGTTCGCGCGGGCACCAGGCTTCGCCTGCGGAGCGACAGCATCCTCGAGGTCGAGGAACACCAGGTCAGCATCGCTCGCGGCCGCCTTCGCGATCATCTTCGTGCTCGTGCCGGGCGTCGAGAGCTCGCTGCGGCGCAAGCGGTGTGGGCGGTTGCTCATGTGGGGCTCCAATAGCTCTTGGGGTGTTGGTCTTATCGCTCAAGTCGGAGGGCGTGGGTCGGGCATCCTTCGATCGCCTTCACCACCGCAGATTCGAGCGACTCATCGGTCTCGTCGACGACGTCGTTGAGAACGACCAGGTCGCCCTCGTCGTCGACCTCGAAGACATCGGGCGCGAAGCCCTCGCAGATGCCGAGGCCCGTGCACTTGTCGCGGTCGAGATGGATCTTCATGGTTGAACTCCGAACTGCTCGCTGGGGTCGATCGCTGTGGCGATGCTGGTCTGCCGCCCTCTGCGCAACCTGCACAGCGGCGGGCCAAGGCCGACTGCTTGTCTGGCTCAGATGATGTTGAGGGCATCGAGCAGCGGGACCGCTCGTTCCGCTGGGCCCTCGATCGAGCAGTGATCGCGCCAGCTCGAGCGCTTGGTTCCCCACGACACGAAGTCGTGTGCGCTGGACGTGACGACGACGGATCCGCCTGTCGCTTCTTCGACGACGAGCCCGCCTGCCGGCTCGGGTCGCGAGACGGTCCACTCACTCTCCCCGGCTCCGGTGAACCGGAACGTGACGGGAGCGGTGACCGTGTCGTCGAGCTCGTTGCCCTGCATCTGCGGCAGTCCGGCCATCATCCACTCGATCGCCGCGTAGAGGGTGCGATGATCCGGGGCCGGCAGATCGCGGCTGATCGGCCCGCCCGGTGCGATCACGTCGTGGCGCAGGTGGCAGTAGTAGTCGAAGACCATCGCATTGGCGCCGAGATGCATCGGATACACCCCGAGGCCGGGTAGGTCGAGCGGAGATGACGCGAGCGGCTCCGACTGGAAGCTGAGCACCGCCCCCGCGAGCTTGTCACCGTAGTTGCGGTACTCCTCCACGATCTCGTCGATCGTCCATCCGGACCGCCGAGCCACCATCACGTCGTGCACTCGTTCACGGACCTCGGGCAGCGGTGCCGCATCGGCCGGCTCAGGCTGCGGGTCGACGATGCCCCTCGCGCTGGCACCCAGGTGAGCGACCAGGTCTCGCACCGACCACCCGGCACACGCGGAGGGCGCGTCCCACTCCTCGGGAGTGAGGGAGTTGATCAGCTCGTCCCATTGGGTCCGGAGCTCCATCCAGGCCGCGTGCGCAGTGCTGGTCATCGGTCACATCCTCTTCAGGTCGCAGGTCGTCCTGGACCCAAGGGTAGTCGAGAGAGTATCTAGTTGACAACCAACTTTTTTCGATTGGCCGTGTGACTTATCCCCTGCCATCATCTACCTCTACGATCCCTATGTCGGCCGTGAACAGCGAGGAAGTGACGAGTGGTCCAGCACCGCCAGATGCCCCAGACCAAACAGGACCGCTCCGCGTTGTCGACGAGCAAGCTCCTCGACGCGGCAGCCGATCTGATCGCTGAAGCGGGCTACGAGCGGATGACCCTCGCCGCTATCGGAGAACGTGCCGGCTACAGCCACGGGCTCGTCACCGCCCGCTTCGGGTCGAAGGAGGGTCTTCTCTGGGCGCTTGTCGAGCGCATGGTCGAGGCGTGGCCTGGAGACGTGCACCTCAACGCCCAGGACACGGGCTCGGGCGCCGAGGCGATCCACGCCGTCATCGCGGAGTTCCGGAAGACGTGGCGACGGAAGCCGAAGCACATGCGGGCGCTCTACTCGCTCATGTTCGAGGCACTTCTGCCGGTCCCCCTCCTGAACGAGAGGATGCGGGAGCTCCACCGAGAGCTGCGCGCCAACATCGAGAAGATGGTCAGCGCCGGTATCGCGGACGGGACCGTCGCCGCCGACGTCGACGGCGAGGTTGTCGCTCGGCTGGTCATCGGCGGCGTTCGGGGAGCGGTCTATCAGTCGATGCTGGACCCCAAGGACGTGACGATCAGCCGGGCGCTCGAGGACGTCGACCTCTTGATCGATGCGCTGCTCCCCCACCCCTAGTCGATCGACCCGTTCGCGGCCGCGGTCGTACGGAGCGAGGCAGGTACCTCGAAACGGGCACCGTAGCGCTGCTGCAGCTCGTCGGCGCGGCGTACGAATCCAGCAACGCCACCGTCGTACTGGTTGATGTACTGGATCACGCCACCGGTCCAGCTCGGGAACCCGATGCCGAGGATCGAGCCGACATTCGCCTCGGCCACGGATCGCAGCACTCCTTCGTCGAGGCACCGCACGCTGTCCAGCGCCTCGGCGAACAACATCCGCTCCTGCATGTCGACGAACGGCATCGCCAGGTCGGACCGGGTGTAGCGCTCGATGAGCTCGGGCCAGAGGCCGGTCCGGACACCCTTGTCGTCGTACTCGTAGAAGCCACGCCCTTCCAAACGGCCCGGGCGGTCGTGCTCGTCCACCATCGCGTCCACGAGGACATAGGCCGGAGAGTCGAGCCAGCGCTTCCCCTCGGCCAGCAGATTCACCTGCAGGCCGCGCCGGATCTTCTGCGTGAGCTTCATGTTGATCTCATCGGTGAGCGCCAGCGCACCTACGGGATAGCCAGCCTGGGTCGCTGCCTGCTCCACCGTCGCGGGATGGACGCCTTCGGCGACCATGGCCACTGCCTCGTCCATGAACTGGCCGATGACCCGGCTGGTGAAGAAGCCGCGGCTGTCGTTCACCACGATCGGAGTCTTCTTGATCTGGAGCGCATAGTCGATGGCACGAGCGAGTGCCTCGTCGCTGGTGTCCTCCCCGACGACGATCTCCAGGAGCGGCATCTTGTCCACCGGCGAGAAGAAGTGCAGCCCGATGAAGTCGGTGCTTCTTCCGACGCCTGTCGCGAGGTCAGTGATGGGCAGCGTCGAGGTGTTGGTCCCGAGCAGCGCGTCCGGCGCGACGTACTCCTCGATCTCCGACATCACCCGCTTCTTCAGGTCCGGGTCCTCGAAGACGGCCTCCACCACGAGGTCGCAGCCCTTGGCGTCGGCCGGGTTGTCCGTGGGCGTGATGCGAGCCAAGACCTCGTCCCGCTGCTCCTCGGTGATGCGTCCCCGTGTGACCGCCTTGTCGAGCAGTCGTTCGGAGTAGGCCTTGCCGCGCTCGGCGGCCGCGAGGTTCGTGTCCTTGAGTACGACGTGAGCGCCCGACCGCGCCGTGACGTAGGCGATGCCCGCGCCCATCATCCCTGCACCCAGCACGAGGACCCGCTCGGCGCGGCGCGAGGCGAAGCCTGCCGGACGGCCCGAGCCCTTCTTGAGCGCGTTCGAGTCGAAGAACATGGTCTTGATCAGGTTGCCCGCCACCTTCCCGCAGATCAGGCTGGCGCAGTAGCGGGTCTCGATCTTGAACGCTGTGTCGATGTCGACCTGCGCACCCTCCACGGCTGCTGCCAGCACAGCGATGGGCGCCGACAACGGAGCTCCCTTGAGCTGCTTGCGGACGTTCGCGGGAAAGGCCGGCAGGTTCGCTGCCAGCGCCGGAGACGCGGGCGTGCCGCCCGGGATCCGGTAGCCCTTGCGGTCCCATGGCTGGACAGCGTCGGGGTTCTGCGCAATCCACAGGCGCGCCCGCGCGAAGAGCTCGTCCCTGGTGCTGACCACCTCGTCGACCAGGCCGATCTCCAGGGCCTTGGCAGGCCGGTACCGCTGGCCTTGGCCGATGACCTTCACGTAGGCGTCGCTGATACCGAGCATCCGGGTCACGCGCGTCACTCCGCCTGCACCCGGCAACACGCCCCACTGCACTTCGGGGAGGCCGATCATCGAGCCCTTGGCGTCGAGGGCGATCCTTCGGTGGCAGGCGAGGGCGACCTCGAGGCCACCGCCCAGGGCAGTGCCGTTGACCAGGGCCACGACGGGCCTGCCCAGCGTCTCGAGCCTGCGGAAGCTCTCCTTGTAGGCGTCGAGCTCCTGGGCAATGTCCGCACAGTCTTCCGGACCGGCGCCCATGAGCCGGTGGAGGTCGGCGCCGGCGAAGAACGTCTCCTTGGCCGATGTGAGGATGACGCCGTCAAAGGTGTCGATCTCTCCCTCGAGTCGCTCAACCGTCGCCCGCAGGGACGCCTCGAACCTCGGGTTCATGGTGTTGGTCGACTGCAGCGGGTCGTCGATCGTGAGGACGACGACGCGGTCCTCGCCCAGTTCCCACGTGATGGTGCTGTCGTTCATCAAGTCTCTTCTCCGAGTTCTTTCGAAGCTCTGTTCGTGGCGCTCAAACGCGTTCGATGATGGTGGCGATGCCCATGCCTCCGCCGATGCAGAGCGTGATGAGCGCCCGCTGGGCTCCACGTCGCTCGAGCTCGTCGACCATGGCGCCCGTGATGATGGCGCCGGTGGCACCGAGGGGGTGCCCCATGGCGATCGCCCCGCCGTTGACGTTGAGCTTCTCGTCGGGGATGTCGAGCTTCTTCTGGTAGTTCAGGACGACGGAGGCGAACGCCTCGTTGAGCTCGAACAGGTCGATGTCGTCGACCGTGAGGCCGGCAGTGGCGAGGACCTTCTGCGTCGCCGGCACGGGCCCGGTGAGCATGATGGTTGCGTCGGCTCCGCTGACGGCAGAGGCGACCACGCGAGCTCGCGGCGTCAGTCCAGCTCGGAGGCCGGCGTCCTCACTGCCGACCAAGACGAGGGCGGACCCGTCCACGATCCCGGAAGAGTTGCCGGCGTGGTGCACGTGGTTGATCCGCTCCACCCAGTGATATCTCTGCAGCGCGACCGCGTCGAAGCCGGCAAGGTCACCCATCGCAGCGAAGGAGGGCTTGAGGCCGGCGAGACTCTCGACAGTCGTGTCCGGTCGCATGAGCTCGTCATGATCCAGAAGGAGCTGTCCGTTCATGTCGACAACCGGTACGACGGACTTGGCGAAGTAGCCCCCGGACCAGGCGGCTGCCGCCTTGCGCTGCGACCGCACCGCGTAGGCATCGACGTCCTCACGGGTGAATCCTTCGACGGTGGCGATCAGGTCCGCCGACACGCCCTGCGAGATGAAGTACGTCTCGTAGTTGGTCATCGGGTCGTTGCTCCACGCGCCGCCGTCAGATCCGAGCGGCACCCGTGACATCGACTCGACACCGCCGGCGATCACGAGCTGGTCCCAACCGGAGCGCACCTTCTGGGCCGCGGTGTTGACGGCTTCGAGACCCGACCCGCAGAAGCGGTTCAGCTGGACCCCTGCCACCGAGTCGGGCAGGCCCGCCTTCAGCGCCGCGGTCTTCGCGATGTCGCCACCCTGGTCACCGACCGGCGACACGACGCCGAGGACGACATCGTCGATGTCGTGTGGGTCCAGCCCCGGGTGCCGCCGCTGCAGCTCGTCGATCAGTCCGACGACCAGGTCGACGGGCTTCGAACCGTGAAGTGCCCCTGTCTTCCTGCCGCGGCCGCGGGGCGTGCGGATGGCCTCGTAGATGAATGCTTCGGTCATGAGGAGTCCTTGTGTGGTGAGAGATCTGCCGCGCGCCCCAGTCCTGGCGAACCATTCGGGCGTGCGGGCCGCTGGAAGGGTCAGGCGCGCAGATAGGAGTAGGCGCCCGGGAAGCCTGCATCACGCCGCTCCCGGAACCGCGCGAGCTCGGTGCGCGCCACCGACCTGCGATGTACTTCGTCCGGACCGTCGACCAGTCGGACGAGGCGGGACTCGACCCACATGCGCGCGAGCGGGAGGTCCTGACACACGCCCGCCCCACCGTGCGCCTGGATCGCCCGATCGAGCACCTGGCTGGCAACCTTCGGCGCCATGACCTTGATGCCGGAGATCTCGCTCGCGGCCGCCTTGTTCCCGAGCGTGTCCATCAGGTGCGCGGTGCGAAGGATGTAGAGGCGAAGCTGGTCGATCTCCATGCGTGAGTCGGCGATCCACTCACGGATGACGCCCTGGTCGACGAGCCGGGTGCCGAACATCGTGCGGTCGTGCGCACGGGCGATGAGCAGTTCGAGCCCACGCTCAGCCGCGCCCACCATGCGCATGCAGTGGTGGATCCGCCCTGGGCCGAGGCGCGCCTGCGACATGGCGAAGCCGGCTCCTACGTCACCCAGGAGGTTCTCTTTCGGGACCCGAACGTCCGTGAACGTCATCTCCACGTGGGAGTCGATGGGGTTGTAGCCGAACACGGTGAGCTCGCGCTCCACCCGCACGCCGGGAGTGTCCCGAGGGACCAGCACCATCGTGTGCCGCTGATGGCGATCGCCGTCCGGGTCGGTGATCCCCATGACGATGAGGAGCTCACACTGGGCGCGACTCACGCCGGAGGTCCACCACTTCCGGCCGTTGATCACCCAGGCGTCCCCGTCGTCGACGATGCTCGTCTGGATGTTCGAGGCGTCCGACGACGCCACCTGAGGTTCCGTCATGGCGTACGCCGACCTGATCGCTCCATCCATGAGCGGCTTGAACCAGAGCGTCTTCTGCTCCGGCGTCGCGAACATCGACAGCAGCTCCATGTTCCCGGAGTCCGGGGCTGCGCAGTTCATCGCCTCGGGGGCGACGTACAGACTCCGTCCGCTGAGCTCGGCGAGGTGGGCGTAGTCGCTGTTGGTCAGCGGCTCGTGCCCCGGCTCCGAGTGCGGAAGGAAGAGATTCCACAGTCCGAGCTCGCGCGCCTTCAGCTTGAGCGTCTCCATGACGGGCGGCGATGTCCTTGCCTCGCCGATGTCACGAATCTGCTGCTCGTGAAGGGACTCAGCGGGGTACACGTGCTCTTCCAGGAAGAGGTGCATGGCCTCCACGAGCTTTCGGCCGCGGGGACTGAGCTGATCGATCATCGGTTCTCCTCATGCCAGGTCCCGCGATCCTCCGGCACCAGCAGATTGTAGTGATCACTCCATATAATGATCCGAGTATCGCTGATCGGCCCTCCCCTTGCAATGACAAGGAGCTCGACGTGACCACTCTCACTCGCGGGCGGCCGCATCCGACCCGGCGCTGCCCCCCTGCGCCATCATGGGACGATCAATCACTACAGAGCGCAGCAACTCAGAAGGGCCAGGGATTGACGACCGCACCGCGCACCTCGCGCAAGACCCAGCGACCCACACCCACCGCGAAGTCGATCGAGACCAGGAAGCGGATTCGCGCGGCAGCGACCAAGCTCTTTGCTCAACAGGGCTATCACGCCACCGGTGTTGCCGAGCTCGCAGCTGCGGTCGGCCTGGGCGCGGGTCCCCTCTATCACCACATCGGCTCGAAGGAAGAGCTGCTGTTCGAGATCTGCCGCACTCACATCGAAGAGGTGGTGGAGCTCGGTGAGCAGCTCCTCGTCGAGGAACTTCCAGCTCGGGAGAAGCTGCGTCGGCTCGCGCGCAAGCACATGCAGAACGTCGCCGAGCGCACCTTGGAGCTGCGGGTGACCTTGCGGGAGATCGACTCCCTGACCGGCCAGCGCAAGCGCCAGATGCAAGCGCTGCGTGACCGCACGGAAGCGATCTGGCAGCAAGTGGTCGACGAAGGCGTGCAGTCGGGCGAGCTGGCCGGCCTGGACCCGTTGTTCGTCAAGGCGGCCTTGGGAGCCTTGAACTACTCGGTTGTCTGGTACCGGCCCAGGGGCCCTCTCAGCCCGGCCGAGATTGCCGACCGGACGATCGATCTCATGCTGCCCTCGGAGGGACGGCGCTGATCGAGGTCGGCCGGGGCCGGGCGCGCAACTAGACGAGGAGGTCGTCGCGCCCTTCCCGCTTCAGGCCCTCGACGTAGATCGGGAACAGCTTCTTGCTCAAGGGTGTGAGCTTGAGGAGGTCGAAGGAGTTGCCCTCCACCTTGACGTTGCGCTTGGCCATCGCGAGCCCCAGGTTGACCTTGCCCTGCCAATACGCGTTGGCGGTCTCGCTCTTCATCAGCAGCGTTGCCGTCGGCTCGACACCGTCGGCTTCGCCGTGATGAACAGCCTGCGCGGTGGTGTCGACGACGAGCACTGCGTCCGGCTCCGTGCAGCTGATCCTGAACACCAGGCCGCTCTCAGCGAGCTTGGGGCCGATCTCCTCGTCAGCGAAGGCCTCCTTGAAAATGGCTGCCATGTAGTGAAACACCTCGTCGCCGTTGGCAAACGACATCCTGTTCCTCCGTCATCGATGGGTTCGTATCGCGGGCTTCAGCCGTCGCGTCGTACGGCGTCGCTCACCGCGCCGATCAGGCTGGTGAGCAGAGGGATCCAGATCGGGATGAGCATGAACCCGAGCATCGAGAGCAGGGACAGCACCGGGAGACCTCCTACGGGCCGGGATCAGGGCTGCGAACATTGCTGAGGGCCGAGGGTGTTGCGCTTCTGCGCGGGCAGCCGGAGGTCCGCGACGTCGTCGTCGGACCTCGACCGTTACACGCTCAAGAGGTGGACTCAGCCACCGTGCCGTCGGCGGCGGATCAGGACCGATCGCTCGCCCTCGAACACCACCACGCCGTCGTGGCGACGTCCCCAGTGCTTGAATCGCACGACGCCGGCGTCCTTGTCACCGATGTCGCTGACTTCGAGGACCTCGGTGAAGGCCTCGACGGTGTCACCGTGATGGACGGGTGCCCGAAATCGAAGCTTGTCCCATCCGAGCTCGGCGACGGCGTGTTCGCCCGTGTCCTGCGACACCAGTCCGAAGACCATCGAAGCGGTCGCAAGTCCGAAGACCAGGCGTCCGTCCCCCACCTCGGAGCCCGCCATGACGTGGTCGTTGAAGTGGCCCTCTGCCGTGTTCATGGCCTGTTTCGCCAAGAAGCCGCCTTCGACCTCGTCGATCGTCGCGCCGCGTGCGTGACGCATGCGCTGCCCCACCGAGAAGTCCTCGAACATCCCCGCCTCACCGACCAGGCGCAGCGAAAGCCCACTCATGCTGCACGACCGTCGGCGGTCTCGCGTCGGGCGACCAGGTTGGTCCGCTTCAGCTCGAGCACCAGGTCTCCTCGCTGGTTGCGACCTTCAGTCCTCCACGTGACGATCCCGTCTCCCGGCCTGCTCGACGACGTCCGCTTGGCGAGGACGACCGAGCGCGCCGTGATGGTGTCGCCCGGATAGACCGGAGCATGGAACACGCAATCGTCGATCCCGAGGAAGAGACCGGAGCCCTCGCTGAGGTCCTCGACGGAGAGGCCGACCACGGTGCACAGGACCAGCATCGGGTTGACGACTTGGTCCGGGTGTCCGAGTGCGCGTGCGAACTCGGCGTTCAGATAGAGAGGAACCCAGGCGCAGGTCGCCGTGGAGAACACTGCGTTGTCGCCTGCAGTGATCGTCCGACCCCAGTGGTGCCGGAGGTCCTGTCCCTCGGAGAAGTCCTCGTACTTGCGTCCCTTCACCATGACGGGGAACGCATCGAAGTCCGGGTCACTCATGAGCCGCCGCCTGCTGGCTGGTCAGCTCCGCGATGATCGCCATGACGTCGTACGAAACGTCGGCTCCGCCCGCCGCGCTCAGAGCAGCGAAGGCCTCAGCCACGTCTGCCTCCCGAGCGTCAGAGTAGCTCTTGGCGTGACCATGGGTCGCGACCAGGAACCGCTCAGCAGCGACGCCGTCGAGAGCCGTCGCGGCCACCGCTCCAGCATCCATGCCCCGCGAGAACAGCGCTCGCGCCATGTCGCTCTCCGGAAGGGGACCCCCGAGCCCGTCGGGTCGCAGCGTGCCACTACGCCAGAGGCCCGTTGCTGCCAGGCCCGGAACCATGGTGCTGATTCCGAGGTGTTCCGGCAGCTCCCGACGGAGTACGTCGGTCATGCCCAGCACTGCGTGCTTGGAGGCCGTGTAGAAACCGGCGCCCGGGAAGGGCACGCCGAGGGCGTGCTCGGACGCGGTCACGAGCAGCCAACCGGGCGCGGGCTCGGCCGCCATGAGGCGGCCGAATGCGCGAAGCGTCGCCCACGTGCCGACGACGTTGACGGACAGAGCCCAGGCCAGGTTGTCAGGTTCGGCGTCGAACAGAGGCGCAGGCTCCGGGCTTACGCCGGCATTGGCACAGACCAAGCCGGGAGTACCGAAGGCCGCCACCACTTCAGACGCGACGCGTTCCACCGCATCGACGTCAGCGACGTCGCAGGTGAAAGCCGCAGCCGGCACCCCTCCCGCGGCGATCTTGTCCGCAATGGCCTTCGCCGCGTCGGCGTCGACATCGATGACCGCCACGGCCGCCGCGTTGCGCGCGGCCGCTTCCTCCGCGAGGGCGGCGCCGATGCCACTGCCTGCTCCGGTCACCGCTACTACTCGTCCGTCGATCTTCACAGCTTCACCGCCACGAACTTGGTCTGGGTGTAGTGGTGCAGCGCTTCAATGCCCTTCTCGCGCCCGTAGCCACTGTTCTTGTATCCCCCGAAGGGTCCTTCGACGAGCCCGGCCTGCCACTCGTTCACGTAGATCTGACCGGCCTCGAGCATCCCGGCGACTCGGTGGGCACGACCGATGTCCGACGTCCACACGCCCGCCGCGAGCCCGAAGTCCGAGTCGTTGGACAAGGACACTGCTTCCTCTTCGGAAGAGAAGCGGATGACCGCGAGCACCGGGCCGAACACCTCTTCGCGTGCGATGCGCATGTCGTTGGTGACATCGGTGTAGACCGTGGGCTGGATCAGCCAGCCATCACCGACCGACTCGCCTCCCGCCGCCAGCGTCGCGCCGTCCTGCTCGGCGACCTTGAAGTAGTCCAACACCTTCTCGAACTGGGCTTCGGTCGTCTGCGGGCCGTACACCTCACCGGGTTTGACCTGCTGGAGGCCGGTCAACAGGGCTTCGACGAACTTGTCGTGGATCTCGTCGGCGACGAGCAACCGGGTCCCGGCACTGCAGATCTGGCCGGCATTGATGACGAACGCGTTGATGGCACCGCGGGCAGCAGCCTCGAGGTCTGCGTCAGCGAAGACGATGTTCGCCGACTTCCCGCCGAGCTCGAGCGTGAGCGGGATGATCCGCTCGGCCGCGATCTTGCCGATCTCTCGTCCGGCGCGGACCGATCCCGTGAACGCGATCTTCCGAACCTTCGGGTGCTCGACGATCGCCTGCCCCGCGTCAGCACCCGTGCCAGTGACGACGTTGAGGACGCCCGCCGGAAGCCCTGCCGCGGTTGCAATTCGGGCGAGCTCGAGGGTCGTCGCGGAGGTGAACTCGGAGGGCTTGGCGACTACCACGTTGCCGGCAGCGATCGCCGGGGCAATGGCGCGGGCCGCCTGGTTGAGAGGCGCGTTCCAGGGCGTGATCACTCCAACCACACCGAAGGGCTCTCGCCGGGTGTAGCCGAGAAGGCCCACTCCCATGTCGATGACCTCGCCCGCCGGCAGGTTGGCCAGACCGGCGTAGAAGTCGAAGTACGCCGCAGAACCTTCGATCTCGAGCGGAGACTGCCATCCAGGCTTCCCTGACTCGCTCGACTCCAGCTCCGCCAGGGTCCCCGCCTCGGCGCGGATGCCGGCTGCGATCGCAGCGAGAATCCGGCCGCGCTCACCCGGCTTGCGGTCGCGCCAGGCGGCGAGCGCGGCGCCGGCCGAGCTCACGGCGAGGTCAACATCGTCCCCGGTGCCGGCTGCGATCTCGCATACCACCGTCTGGGTGCCGGGTGCCGACGATGGGAGGTACTCGTCGGTCGACGGGGCGGACTCTGCTCCATTGATCCAATGGCCGTATCGCTTCACAGCGCTACCCCTGCCGGCTCGTCGAAGCGCACGGGCATCTCGGTCATTGCGTTGAACCAGATGCTGCGCAACTTCGTGATGTCGCCACTCACGTGCACGTTCGGACGAGCAGTGAGGAGCTCCTCCAGGATCGTCCGGAGTTGCAGCCGTGCCAAGGTGTTGCCGAGACAGAAGTGCGGGCCGGCGCCGAACGACAGGTGCTTGTCGGCGTTGGGACGCAGGATGTCGAAGCGATCCGGGTCGTCGAAGATCTCTTCGTCGCGGTTCGCAGAGGCATAGGACAGGTAGACCTTGTCGCCCTCCTTGATCTGCGCCCCGCGGACCTCCAGGTCCTTCGTGGCCGTGCGCCGGAACTGGACCACCGGGGGGGAGTGGCGAAGGGTCTCCTCGATCGCGTTGGGCAGCCGCCCGTGGAGGTCCTCCAGGAGAAGGGCGCGCTGGTCGGGATGCTCGCTCAGCAGCCTGATCACGTGCGCGGTGGTGTTGCGCGTGGTCTCGTGCCCGGCGATCGACAGCGTCAGGAAGAACATGTTGATCTCGAAGTCGGTGAGCCGCTCGCCGTCGATCTCCTTGTTGGCGTAGTGGCTCAACATGCTGCCGTCGGGGTTTTCACGCTTCTGGTCGACGAGTGACTGGCAGTACGCGTACAGCTCCATGCTGGTCTGGAGCGCATCGATGGTCGGGTCCTCCACCATCGCGATGTTGTTGCCCCAGGTGAAGAACTGGAGCCAGTCCTCCTGCGGAACACCCATCAGCTCGCACAGGGTCATCATCGGCAGCTCGGCGGCTACGGCGAACACGAACTCAGCGTCATCCACGTCGCGGACCCGGTCGATGATCCGCTTCGCGTGCTCGCGGATCATCGGCTCGAGCTTCGCGATGTTCTTCGGGGTGAAGCCTGCCGAGACCAGCTTGCGGTAAGCCGTGTGGTCTGGGTGGTCCTTGCCCATGAGACCGAGGCGCTGACCCTCGAGCGAGTACGGGCTCGATGGCGGGGCGTCGGGATGGAAGTCGTAGATGACCGGACCACCGAGCCAGGACGAGAAGTGGTGCGCGTCCCGGGACGCCATGCTCACGTCCTCCCACTTCGAGAGAACCCAGAAGCCTCGGTCCAGCGGGAACGCTCCACCGAGGGGCTTGCTCGGGGGCGGGTTCCAGAAGACCGGGGCCTCCTGGCGGAGGACAGCAAAGTACTCATGGGGAGGCATCCCGACCTCGAGGAGCTGGTCGGGATCGCCGAGGTTCACGTCGCCGGGCTTGAACTGCGTCATGACTCAAGGATGACGGAGAAAATCTGTTTGTCAACCACCAAATTTTCTCTGCGTCAGTTATAGTGATTGCTCCATACACACCGGAGGAGACCGAGATGGAGTTTGCTGGCAAGGTGGCGCTGGTCACCGGCGGAAGCCGAGGCATGGGGAAGGCGATCGCCGAGGCGTTCGCCGCCGACGGCGCGGATGTCATCATCGCCAGTCGCAAGCTGGACAGCTGCGAGGAGCTCGCACAAGCGGTCCAGGACAAGTACGGCGTCCGTGCGCTCCCGGTCGCCTGCAACGTCTCGTCGTGGGACCAGTGCAACGCGTTGATCGATGTCGCCTACGCCGAGTTCGGTCAGGTCGACGTCCTGGTGAACAACGCGGGCCTCTCCCCCGTCTATCCCTCGCTCGACGAGGTCAGCGAGGAGCTGTTCGACAAGGTCATCGGCGTCAACCTCAAGGGTCCCTTCCGCCTTGCGGCCGCCATCGGCACCAGGATGGCTGCGGGCGACGGCGGTTCGATCGTCAACATCAGCTCGATCGAAGCCATCCGGCCTCACCCGGAAGCGGTGCCCTACGCGGCCGCGAAGGCGGGCCTCAACAACATGACCGAGGGTCTGGCACAGTCGTTCGGCCCGAAGGTAAGGGTGAACGCCATCCAGGCGGGACCTTTCCTCACCGACATCTCGGCGCACTGGCCGAGTGGCATGAAGGAAGAGTTCGAGCAGACGCTCGCGCTCGGCCGCTGTGGTGACCCGGACGAGATCGTCGGCGCCGTCCTCTACTTCGCCAGCGCCGCCTCCTCCTTCGCCACCGGCGCGATCCTGCGGGTGGACGGCGGCACCCCCTGAGGCCCTCCGGCCGTTAGCTGGTCGTCAGGATTCAGATCCGGGCGGCAACAGCGCGTCCACCAGAGCCGTCAGCTCACCGAGAGCGCGATCGATCGGTACGCTGCGCGGATCGAGCATGTGCTGATAGACGGCGCCACGCAAGCCGCCCACCACCAGTCGCGCGACAGCGGCGGCGTCGGTGTCACGCCTCACTGATCCGTCGGCGATCCCGTCCTGGACCGCCTTCTGCGCGCTTCGGCGGAGATCCCGATGCAGCTGTGCCATTCGCTCATTGAGCGTCGGAATGGGCAGAAGCGCTTCGAACATCAAGGTGTAGAGCGCCCGCATGCGCTTCGGTGACTTTCGCCAGCTTGTCCGCACCTCCGAGAGCATGGCGTGCACCGCCTCGGGACCTGTCTTCGCGCCGATGCTCGGGTTCAGCAGGGCCTCCTGCCAGTCCACGACCATGCGTTCGACCACGGCCCACAGCAGGCCCTCCTTCGAGCCGAAGCGAGCCGTCACGAGCCCATGCGTGTACCCGGCCCTCTTCGCGATCGCCATGAGCGTCGTCCGGTCATAGCCCTGTTCAGCGATCAGGTCGGCAGCGGCCTCGATCAGCCTGGTCGTCGACAGCTCCGAGCGAGCCTGCATCGTCGTCGGCATGGCGTGATCATCACGTGCCATTGCTCCTCCAACGCGGCTCGGGCGGAACCGGGATCATACCCAGCCCCGAGACGTGCCTCCGGGATCAGCGGGCGATCCGGGAGGCGGGGCCATCGAGACTGAGCCGGGCAACCCGGTCGAGGTGCTCGGACTCGGTTCCCAGCAGCATCCGATCGACCTTGGCCCGACGCCAGTACAGATGCGCATCGTGCTCCCAGGTGAACCCGATGCCGCCGCACACCTGGACCAGCGTCTCGGCGGCGTCCTCGAGGACGCGTGCGCTGTAGGCCTTCGCCGCTGAGGCCGCGAGCGCCAGGTCCCCAGGAGCGCTGTCGGCTGCCGTGGCAGCCCACCACACGAGCGAGCGCAGCTGGTCGATGCCGACCCAGGCGTCCACGAGGCGATGCTTGACCGCCTGGTACGAGCCGATGGGCCGTCCGAATGCCTCACGCATGCGTGCGTACTCGACGGCGAGCTCCACGGCACGGCCGGCAGTGCCGAGACCCTCGGCCGCGAGGACGACCATTGCCACGTCGCGGGCGCGCTGCCACAGGTCCGTGGCCTCGGTTCGCAACACCTCCCGCGACGTGAGGCGCACGGTCGCCAGGCCCCTGGTCGCGTCGATGGGCTCGCCCGCCGCGACCTCGCCTGTGCCGACGATGAGTGAGTCGCCGTCCATGGCGATGAAGTCCGTGGCATGTTGCGCGTCGATCGAAGGCGCGGACCACTCCGCCGATCCGTCCAGCACTGCAAAGGCCGTCGATCCGTCGGCCAAGGCGGCGAGCCGATCCGGTTGCCCCTCCAGAAGCACGGCCGCCCTGGCCGCGGTGATCAGTGACGGTCCAGCGAGAACCCTTCCGCCCTGCTCGGCGATGACGACGAGGTCCAGGACGGACTGGTCGATTCCTCCGGCCGACTCCGGCACCGTGACGCCGTAGAACCCCAGCTCCGCAAGAAGCTTGAGTCCTGGGGCGGCCTCACCGGTCTCGTCCAGCAGGGCCCTCGCCTGTTGGGACGACACGTTCTCTTCGTAGAACTTACGGGCAGCGTCGGCGAACTCGTGCTGCGCCTCTTCGAGGTCGAAGTTCATGCCTTGGCTCCTTGCTCGACGTGCCGGCGGTCTTCGATCCGGGGCTCCGCCGGCAGACCGAGGACCCTCTCTCCGAGGATGTTGCGGAGGACTTCGTCGGTGCCTCCCGCGATGGCGCCGCCCGGGACCGATGCCTGCGCAGTGGCCCAACGCCAATCGCCGTCGCGCGTCCGGCCGAACACCGCGTCCTCGCCGAGCAGGCGCATGCCCAGGTCGGCGCCGGCCCGTGACACCCGGACCGCCGACAGCTTGCCGGCGCTCGCCTCGGGGCCGGGCGTGTTGCCTTGGGCGAGGGCGGTGAGCCGGCGATAGCCGGTGTACCGGGCTGCGAGGGACTCCACGACCACGCGGCCCAGGGACTGGCGGGCGAGGACCTGCTCCGACTCCGACAGAGCCGGAAGACGCTCGCTCGCATGATCGACCAGCGCCTCCAGCCGGACCCCGAGCTCGATGCCGGACCCGCCGACGGCGAGTCGTTCGTTCATCAAGGTGGTCAGCGCAACGCGCCAACCGTCGTTCACGTCCCCGAGTCGCTCGGCGTCGGGGATCAGTACGTCGTCGAAGAACACCTCGTTGAACTCCGACAAGCCGTTCATCTGCCGGATCGGACGCACCGTGACGCCGGGCGCCTCCAGGTCGACAACGAACATCGTCAGTCCGCGGTGCTTCGCCGCTTCGGCATCCGTGCGCGCCAGGAGGATCCCGTACTTGGAGTACTGGGCGAAGGTCGTCCAGACCTTCTGCCCCGTGACCATCCAGAACCCGTCGCTGTGCTGGATCGCCGTCGTACGCAATGCCGCGAGGTCGCTGCCCGAGCCGGGCTCGCTGAACAGCTGGCACCAGATGTCGTCTCCGCGGAGCAACCGTGGCAGGCGGCTCTTCTGGTCGTCGCTGCCGTGCGCGATGACGGTCGGGCCGCACATCCCGATTCCGACGTGGTTGAGCAGTCCGGGCACGGATGCCCGCGCCAGCTCTTCGTTGACGATGGCCTGCTGGACCTGGGTGCCGCCCTGCCCGCCGTACTCACGTGGCCAGGTGACGCCGACGAAGCCTGCGTCATAGAGGATCGCCTGGGTACGACGAAGAGCCTCTGTGTTGTCCACGCCGGGTTCCGCGAGGTACTCACCGTCTCCGTGCTCGAGCTCGGCGCCTCGCTCTTCCAAGAACTTCCGAACACGCTGCCGGTACGCGCCATCGTCCGGGCTGTCATCAAAGTCCACTGGGCGGATCCTCTCGGGTGTGGCTGCGGCCGGGAATCGATCCCTGCCGAAGGACGTCTTGGCAGCTCTAGGCGAGGAGCTTGTGGGCGCGGTCGAACAAGCTCAGCGTGATGGCGTGCAGCTGTTCTCCGAGCGCAGCGGGAGCCTTGCCGGCACAGGCCCGGGCGTAGGTGCCTTCCAGGACGATGCCGAGCTTGAAGCAAGCAAGCACGGTGTACCAGGTGACGGCGGACAGGTCGCGTCGTGACCGTTCTGCGTAGCGCGCGACGATCTCGGCGGACGTCGGCAGTCCGCCAGCGGCGGCGAGCACGGTTCCGATCTTGTCGGCAGCCTCCCCGTCCTCGGGCCAGATCGACAGCATCCAGCCGAGGTCGAGGAGCGGGTCGCCGATCGTGCACATCTCCCAATCGACGATCGCGGCCACGTCCGCACCTTCCCGCGAGAACATGAGGTTCGCGAGGTGGAAATCGCCGTGCATGACCCCCGGGGTCCAGTGAGCTGGGCGGTTGCGCTCCAGCCACTCGGCCACCCGGTCGATCCCGGGAACGCCGGTGCTCGGATAGCCCTCCAGAGCACGGTACGACTCCAGCTCGGCGAGCCAGCGGGGCACTTGGCGCTCGAGGAAGCCGTCGGGTCGTCCGTAGTCGGCCAACCCCGCCTCGACGTAGTCGACGTCTCCCAGTGCGGCCAGCGCGTCCACCATGTTGAGGCCCATCCGGTGTCGGACAGAGGCGCTCTCCGCGTGGAGCCGGGGCAGCTCGGCAGATGGATTGAAGCCGTCGACCGGCTCCATGAGATAGAAGACGGCGCCCGCCAGTACTGTCTCGTCAACACACCCCGCGATCAGCTTCGGGTGCGGGACGTCTGTTGCGGCCAGCTTCTCCAGCAACGTCATCTCACGGCGGAGGACCTCGTTGCTCCGGGCGCGCAGGTGGCGAGGACCCCGGCGGAGGACGTAGGTCCGGTCGGCCCGCTGGAAGCGCAGCATCACGTTCTGCGTGCCCCCGCCGATGGGCTCGACGCCTCGGACCCCGCCTGAGCCGAGTCCGAGTCCGTCCATCCACTCGCGCACGCGGTCGAAATCCACTGAGGGGTCGACACCCGGCACGTTGTCGGCGTGGGTCCTTGCCACAGTCACGACAGCGGGAGAGTTCTGACGAGATCCACATCAGCCCCCGCGCCGACGTTGGCCGCGCCGCCGGGCGATCCGATCTCCAGGAAGAAGTCGGCGTTGGCCTGCGTGTAGTCCTGCCACTTCTCCGGCAGCTCGTCCTCGATGAAGATGGCTTCCGCCGGGCAGACGGGTTCGCAGGCTCCGCAGTCGACGCACTCGTCGGGATGGATGTACAACATCCGTGCGCCCTCATAGATGCAGTCGACCGGACACTCCTCCACGCAGGACCGGTCCTGCACGTCGACGCAGGGCTGAGCAATCACGTAAGTCATTGAGCTTCTCCTGGTTTCAAGCGACGCTCCAGGCGTCGTTGCCCGTGAGCACGGCCTGGAGGTCGGCGGGTTTGGCTTCTCGGGCACGGGAGATCTGGGCGCGAGCGGCATCGTCGTAGGTGGTGCGATTGATCTGCCGGAAGATCCCGGTCGGGGTGAAATCCATGTCTTGGCCGCCGATCCTCGACAACGCGAACGCGTAGCTCGGGTCCTGGATCGTGGGGTCATGGATGACGGCCCTCTCGATCCCGACGTCCGCGGTCCTCGCCACCTGCAGTCCGGCGAAGCCGCCCTCGATGACGGCGTGCTCGCCGTGGCCGTCCTCGTTCGGAGCCCCGAAGGTGATCGGTTCACCCGCGCGCAGCGGGATCAGCCGCTGCGCCGAGGTCTCTTTGTCCTTGAGCGCGTCGAAGGCGCCATCATTGAAGATCGGACAGTTCTGGTAGATCTCGACGAACGCACTGCCTCGATGCTGCGCAGCGGCGGTCAGCACCTCCGTGAGTCCTGCCTTGTCGGAGTCCAGAGCTCGAGCGACAAAGCTGGCCTCGGCCCCGAGGGCGAGGGAGAGCGGGTTGAACGGGGCGTCCACCGAGCCGTACGGCGTCGACTTGGTGACCTTGCCTGCCTCCGACGTCGGCGAGTACTGGCCCTTCGTAAGGCCGTAGATCCGGTTGTTGAACAGCAGGATCTTGAGGTTGACGTTCCTCCGGAGGGTGTGGATCAAGTGGTTCCCACCGATCGACAGCGCGTCACCGTCGCCGGTGACGACCCACACCGAGAGGTCGGGTCGCGAGACGGCCAGACCCGTCGCGATCGTGGGAGCGCGGCCGTGGATCGAGTGCATGCCGTAGGTGTTCATGTAGTACGGGAACCGGCTCGAGCACCCGATGCCCGAGATGAAGACGATGTTCTCTCGCTTCAGACCCAGGGTCGGAAGGAACGACTGCATCGTGTTGAGCACGATGTAGTCACCGCAGCCGGGGCACCACCGCACCTCCTGGTCCGACCTGTAGTCCTTGGCCTTTTGCGGCTCGTCCGTGGTCGGGACGCCGTCGAGACCACGAAGCTCCGGCAGACCTAGTTCGATGGCGGTCACGCGTGGTTCCTTCCGTTGCAGACGTCCATGAGGACGTTCTCTAGCTCCTCGGCCTTGAACGGCAGGCCGGCGACCTTGGTGTAGGAGACTGCGTCGACGAGGTAGCGCGCCCGCAGAAGGAGCGCAAGCTGTCCGAGATTCATCTCGGGCACGATGACCTCGTCGTAGGCCGCGAGGACGGCGCCCAGGTTCTGTGGGAACGGGTTGAGATAGCGCAGGTGCGCCTGCGCGATGGGGTGGCCCTGCTTGCGGACCCGACGGCAGGCGGCGCCGATCGGCCCGAAGCTCGAGCCCCACCCCAACACGAGCACCTTCGCCTCGCCGCCGCTGGGATCGTCGACCTCCAAGTCGGGTACGACGATTCCGTCGACCTTCGCCTGGCGTAGCCGGACCATTCGGTCGTGGTTGTCGGCGTCGTAGGAGATGGTGCCGGTGAGGTCCGCCTTCTCCAGCCCACCGATCCGGTGCTGCAGTCCCGGCGTTCCGGGGATCGCCCACTCCCTGGCGAGGGTGCTCTTGTCGCGAACGTAGGGCCAATGCGCTTCGCTGCCATCCGTGGCGTTGGGCTCCGATGCGAACTCGACAGGCAGGCTCGGCAGGTCAGCGACCACCGGGACGCGCCAGGGCTCGGCGCCGTTGGCGATGGAACCGTCGCTCAACACCAGCACCGGGGTGCGGTAGGCCAAGGCGATGCGGGCGGCGTCCAGGGTGATCTCGAAACAGTCACCCGGCGAGCTCGGGGCCAGGATCGGCACCGGTGACTCGCCGTTGCGACCGAACATCGCCTGCAGAAGATCGGCTTGCTCGGTCTTGGTGGGCAGTCCCGTCGATGGGCCGCCACGCTGCACGTTGATGACGAGCAGGGGAAGCTCCGTCATCACGCCCAGCCCAATCGTCTCGGCCTTCAGGGCCACGCCCGGACCGGAGGTGGATGTGACCCCGAGCGCTCCGCCGTACGCCGCGCCCAGCGCCGCGCCGATCCCGGCGATCTCGTCCTCCGCCTGGATGGTGGCGACGTTGAAGTTCTTGTGCTTCGAGAGCTCGTGCAAGATGTCGCTGGCCGGGGTGATCGGGTAGGTCCCGAGGACCACCGGCAGGTTCGACTGCTGGCCGGCAGCAAGGATCCCGTAGGCCATCGCAGTGTTGCCCGTGATCTGGCGATAGGTCCCGGTCGGCAGCTTGGCCGGCGCCACCTCGTAGGTGACGGCGAACGACTCGGTCGTCTCCCCGTAGTTCCAGCCGGCCCGGAAGGCGAGGATGTTGGCCTCGGCGATCTCAGGCTTCTTGGCGAACTTCTCCTTGAGGAAGCGTTCTGTGCCCTCGGTCGGCCTGTGGTACATCCACGACAGGAGGCCGAGCGCAAACATGTTCTTGCTCCGCTCGGCGTCCTTCTTGCCCAGCCCCGTCTGAGCCAGGGCGCCCTGCGTCAGGGTGGACATCGCGACCGGGTGGAGCTGGAACCCTTCGAGCGAGCCGTCGTCCAGCGGGTCATTGTCGTAGCCGACCTTGCTCAGGTTGCGTCTCGTGAACTCGTCGATGTTGACGATCAGGATCCCGCCGCGCGGAAGGTCGCCGATGTTTGACTTCAACGCCGCCGGGTTCATCACCACCAGGACGTCCGGCCGATCGCCGGGCGTCAGGATGTCGTAGTCGGCGAAGTGCACCTGGAAGGACGAGACGCCGGCCAACGTCCCTTGGGGCGCCCGAATCTCCGCCGGGAAGTTCGGCGCGGTCGCCAGGTCGTTGCCGAAGGCTGCCGCTTCAGACGTGAACCGGTCGCCGGTGAGCTGCATACCGTCGCCGGAGTCGCCTGCGAACCGGATCACCACCCGGTCCAAGGTGGAGCGACTCGTCGTACGAATGCGTTGAACTACCTCGGTCGTCACGCGCTGGTCTCCTTGCTCTCGAGCGGAAACTGCCGGCTTGCCTGCGCCAGCGCCGCGACCCAGACCGCCTTGACGGCCTTCCCGGTCTCGCTCGCCACCCGCACGCAATCGCGGTGTTCCGGTTTGACATTGACGACCTCACCGTTCAGGGAGCCGATCTTCACGCTCACCACGTGGCCCATGACCTCCACGTCGTGGAACTCCCTGTCCAGCGCCCACCGGTGCTCGGTCCGTCTGACTCGGACGCCGAGGGCGGTGGAGTGCCGCAGCATCGCCTCAGCGACCGGGCGCTCGGCATCCGCCTGCACCAGCGCCGAGAGGGTGATGGCCGGCCGGCCGCGCTTCATCACGATGGGCGCGGTCCACACATCGGCCGCTCCGGCGGCAAGGCACGCGTCGATGACGTCCGGCACGAACTCGGGCGCCAGGTCGTCGACATTCGTCTCGAGGATCAGCGGGCCGACCTGAGGCACGACGGCGCTGGTGATTGTCCCGACGAGGGCGCGCACGATGTTCGGCACGTGCTCGGAGTCTCTCGTCCCCGCGCCGCTTCCGACAGCCTGGAGCTCCATGCGCGGCTGAGGTGCGAAGCTGGAGGCAAGTGAGGCCACCAGGGCCGCGCCGGTCGGCGTCACGGTCTCCCCGAGCGCATCGACCCCGTAGACCTGGGCGCCTCGCAACAGCTCGAGCGTGGCGGGCGCCGGCAGTGGCAGGAGCCCATGCGCGCCCGTGGTCATCCCCCGGCCGAGCGGCAGCGGAGAACACACGACCTCCTCGATGCCGAGCTCCTCGAGTGCGAGAGCGACCCCGCAGATGTCGGCGATCGCGTCGAGCGCCCCGACCTCGTGGAACATCACCTCCTCGGGAGGCACGCCGTGGACGCGACCCTCCGCGTGGGCGAGCAGAGCGAAAGCAGCATGGGCGCGCAGCCGAGCGCGCTCGGGCATCGACCCCGAGTCGATCAGGTCCCTGACGTCACGCCACGTGCGGTGGGCGTGGTCGTGACCGGTGATCACGGTCAGCGACAACGCGCCGACGCCTCGCCGTTCGACCCGCGCAACTTCCAGGTCAAGACCCTCGAGGGGCAGCCCGGAACGGATCGCGTCGAGGGAGGCTCCGGCATCGATCAACGACGCCAGCAACATGTCGCCGGCGATGCCGCCGACACAGTCGATGTACAGGCAAGTGGTCATGGTCCCTCGATGCGATTCGGTCCCGCGAACCACAGCTCGACGGGGTTGCGCGAAACGATAATAGGGCTATTATTAGTTGTGCGACTAATAATTTGCAAGCCCCGAACCTGGAGGACCGCGTGATCGAGACCTCGGCAGCACACCGCTCGCCGCGGCTGTCCAGGCGCGCTGCGCAGCTGCCGCCCGTGCTCGGGACCGAGCCCAAGCAGGAGCGCTCGCGAGCCAGCCGCGAGGCGCTCCTCGACGCTTTCCTCGACCTGCTCTCCGACCGGACCTACGCGGAGATCGGCGTCGCCGACATCGCACGACGGGCCGGACTGACCACCGGCGCGGTGTACGGCCGTTTCGGGGACAAGCGAGGAGCTGCCCTGGCTCTCCATGAGCGGTTCGCCGCCCAATCGGTCGAGACCATGGAGGAATGGGGGGCGCGACCCCAGTGGGCGACCGCGACGCCCGAAGCGATCATCAACAACTGGACCCGAGGCGCCATCAACTTCTGCCGGATGTACCGACCGATGCTCTCGTTGATGATGAACGACCCGGCGGTCCGGCAGCAGTACGACGAGCTCATGGCCCACCCGCCGCGGATCCTGGCCCGACTGCTGGGCCAGGTGGTCCCCGGCGCAGCCGGAAAGAAGTTCGACAAGGACGTCGAGTGGGCTGCGCGCGCCGCTCTGGTCGTCCTCCAGCGGTTCGACCTCGACGACGAGGACATCTACGTGCGCATCGAGGCGCTCCTGCGCCGAATGATCGGAGTCAACTGATGTTTGAGACCTCAGCCGTAGTGGCTGTCAATGACGACAACTGCGTGGGTTGTCAGCGGTGCGTGAACGTCTGCCCGTCCGACGCGCTGGCCATGAACGGTCGTCTCGCGGTGCTGGACGAGCCCAAGTGCGTGGGCTGCTTCAAGTGCGTCGAAGCGTGCCACCCCTACGACGCCATCTCCATCAAAGCGAACCCCGAGCCTCGGGTGCTCACGGTTCCCGAAGCGGACTACGACCAGCCGACGGTCGACGAGCTGTGTGCCAAGGCGCGCTTGAAGCCGGACGCGGTCGTGTGCATCTGCACCCAGACGTCCGCAGCCGAGATCGCTGCGGCGATCGTCAGCGGAGTGCACGACGTCGAGGAGCTGTGCCTCGCCACCGGTGTGAGAGCGAAGTGCGGCATGTGGTGCGTGGCGCCCACGATGCGGCTGCTCAACGAGCACGGCGTGACGATCGAGCGATCACCGAAGGACCAGCGCCTCTACGCCGACGGGAGCGGCACCGACGTCGCCATCTGGAACATCCCCGACGAGGTCGCGGACAAGTACCCGGAGTACCGCCTCAAGGAGAACCTCGCCGCTGTCGAGGACGGGACGTCCCTGCACAGCCCAACACCTTGGTTCCCCGACATCCAGCCGAGCAAGGGAAGCGCGAAATGATCAACCCCGCAGTCACTCCACCGCCGCTCGCCGCATCGAAGTTCGCCTACGGGCGTAGCGCCCCGGCCATGCGCGCCGCCGACCTCCCTGAGATCTGCTCGATCCGGGTGCAGGACCTCTTCGATGACATCCCCGAGCCTCTCCACCGGCACGGCGAGCCGGTCACGCCGGTCCGCTCCGCCGCGCGAGCCGCGCTGGCGGGAGTGGACATGTCGATGATCAAGCCGGACGACTCCGTCAACATCCTCTGCTCCGAGCACGGCTTCAGCATGATGGGCGGTCACGCCTATGCAGAGCTCCTCAAGACCGTTCGCGACGAAGTCGTGGAGCGCACCGGTGCGACGAGGGTCAAGCTCGCGCTCTCGTCGGCCGCGAGCAAGTTCGAGCAGAAGGAGATGATCCCTCCTCACGGTCTCGACAAGTACTTCGACGACAAGACCTTCGTGTTCGGGCCGTATGACCCGGGCATCGCGATCGACACGGAGATCGGTCGGCTGTACGGCGTCCGCAAGGCTTACGCCGCGAAGTGGCTCATCCACGTCCACTACGACGACCCGCGCGAGACCCACTTCCACCACGTCAACGGACGGCTGCTCAAGTCGTTCACGATGAGCTACGCCCGGATGGAGACCCGGTCGATCTTCCACACCAACTTCCCAACCCGCAGCGCCAACATCGTCCCCCGAGCGATCTACGAGTCCCCCTACATCCGGGAACGATGGGCATTCGCCGCGGTGCTCTCGACCTCCCCCACCGGGATCATGGGCGTCGACGCAGACAACGACCTGATCGCGCTCGACCGCCGGATCGGGGCCCTGATGCTCCGCCGGTACGGGAAGATGCTCCACCTCTTCAACAACTTCGAGCCGTGCTTCGCGATCGCCGACGACACCCGTTGGCTGCCCTACCAGCACGCCGGTGGGCTCACAGCATGTGCGCTCTACGAGAGCGGGCACGATCACCTCGACCTCGACTTTCCACCGCATCCGCCCACGCACGTGGACAAGAGCTCGATCAAGGGACCGGTCAAGGCAGTGGTGATGAACTTCGCCTGGAAGTTCACTGCCGCGCACGACCTCACGATCGCGGCCAACCCCGGGGTGGGCAAGGACGTGCTCCGCATCCACAAGGACAAGCGGGTGGTCGTCGCCGAGGATCTCGGTGACGCCGTGCGCATCGCTGCCGACCTGACGGGCACCGACAAGGGCATCGTCTTCGACGGTTCGTACGGCGCGATCAACATGACTCGGCCCATGGCGGAGTACCTCCTCTCCAAAGCCCCGGACGTGTCGCGCGAGGTCGACGAGGAGCTCATGCCCAAGTGGCTCAAGCAGCGCAACCTCCCGCCGGCCCTCGCGACCCGATGAGCACCCGATGACCACGATGCCTGCGGAGCCTTCGGTCGTGCAGCCACTGCCGACGCAGCGGACGTTCCGCGCTGCGATGACTCCCGACTTCTTCGTTGGTGCCGGCGCCGTCGAGAAGTACATCGAGTCGGTTCGGTGGGCCGAATCCGTCGGGTACGACGACGTCTGGCTCGCCGATGCGGGCGGCGTCGATGCCCTGACGCTGGCGGCCCTGGTGCTGGAGCGGACGGAACGCATCAGGGTGGGGATCGCCGTCGTACCGGCTTACACGCGGACCCCGGCAGTTCTCGCAGCGACCGTGGCGGTCCTCGCGGATGTGGCGCCGGGACGTTTCGTCCTCGGGCTGGGCACTTCATCGGAGACGATGATCGAGGGTTGGCACGGACTCAAGCTGGAGAAGCCGGTCGCCCGGATGCGCGAGACGGTCGAGGTGCTTCGCCACGTCCTCGCCGGTGAGAAGACCGCGTTCGCCGGAGAGACGTTGACCAGTCACGGGTACCGCCAGCCCGCGCTGGCCACCGACGTCCCGGTCCTGCTCGCCGCTCTCGGTCCGCGCATGATCGACCTCGCCGTCAGCGCGTCCGACGGAGTGATCCTGAACCTGTTTCCTCTGTCAGCGTTGGGCTCGCTCATGGATCAGGTGCACGACGCCGTGGCGCGTGCGGGCAAACCAACAGACGCAGTCGAGGTCGGAAGCCGGTTCCAGGCCATGGTCACTGACGACGTCTCCGCTGCTCGAGACGCGTTCAGACGACAGTTCACGCCGTACTACGCCAATCCTGTCTACAACAGGTCCCTCGTCGCCGCCGGCTTCGCCGAGGAGGCGGAGGCGATCCTCGAAGCCGCCGAGGCACGCAACTGGCGAAAGGCGCGGGCAGCCCTGAGCGACAGGCTGGTCGACTCGGTCGCCGTCATCGGCAGCAAGGAGCACTGTCAGGAGCGCGTGCAGGCGTACGTCAGCGCGGGCATCAGCACCCCGATCCTGTTCTGCCTCTCCCCCGACCCCGAGGTCCAGCGCGCCACCTTCAGCGCCTTCTCCCCGGCCGAGTTCTCGGCGACATCGTGAGAAGGGCAACCCGATGACCGACCCCCGACCGTTGCTGTTCGCAGGGATAGCGGACACGCTCATGACCGCCGCCGTGGTGGCGGAGTCACCGGGCGTCATCACGCAGACCGCCGAGGCCGCATCTGTCGCAGAGGAACTGGGCCTCAGCGTCGAGTACGTCCTGGCCGAGGGCGAGACGGTTCGCGCCGGCGACGACGTACTGCGTATGGCCGGCCACCCGCTGGCGATGGCCCTCGCTGAGGAACGTCTCGTCGGCCTCATGGCGAAGCCGTCGGGGATCGCCACCGCCACCCGCGCCTTCGTCGACTCCGCGGGCGACGACCTCCGCGTGGTATCCGGCGCCTGGAAGAAGCTGCCCTTCTCACAGAAGGACATGATCCGCTCAGCGATCACCGTCGGTGGTGCCATGCCCCGGATCGCCGACTGGCCGTTCGCCTACCTGGACAAGAACTTCGTGACGATGCTCGGCGGCGTACGCGCAACCCTCGACGCGGTCGCGGCGCAGCCGGAGCTGCGCGACTACCGCCGCATCATCCAGGTCACACGCGCTGACGAGGCCTGCGCGGCGGCGCAGGCGGGAGCCGACATCGTGTTCGTGGACACCGGACGGATCGGTGACATCTCGACCGTTGCTTCGGCGCTTCGCGTGGGCGGCCTGCGCGACCGCGTGGAGCTTGCTTTCGGTGGTGGCGTGACCTTGGCCGACATCCGACACATCCGCGAGCTGGACATAGACATCGTCGACATCGGCCGGGCGATCGTGGATGCGCCTCTGCTCGACATGAGCCTTCGAGTGGAGCGTGCAGCATGAGCGTGTCCGAGTGGAACCTGCTGGAGAAGACCGAGCTGCGGATCGAGCGCATCGGCCTGGAGAACGCGAACCTCACCGACGTAGCGGCAGTGGTCGCCGACGTCCTCGACCTCCCTCACGCGGAGGTCGTCGTGATCGACGCACGAGATGACCTGATCGCACTCGATGTGCTGCGCCGGACCTTGGACCCCTACCAGGTGGCGGGAAAGCAAGCGGAGCTTCTGGCTGCACTGGGGAAGCTGCCCGGGGTCCGCGTCGACGACCGCACCTCCCTGTGCTCAGAAGGCATGCTGGGCTGGATCGCCTCGGACAGCGCCGACGCCATCGAGGCCCTGGACAGGTCCGTCGCGATGGCGGCCCAGATCCAGCGTGCGATCAGCTCACGAGCGATCGTCTTCTCCACCGGCCCCGAGGTGTTGAGTGGCCAGATCGAGGACACCAACAAGCCCTGGATCGCTGCGCGGATGCAGGGGGCGGGGTTCCGCGTGACCGAGGGACTCAACCTGCCTGATGACCCCGACACGATCACCGCGGCCCTCCGCGAAGCGGGCGAAGAGCTCGGGTACGGCGTGGTCGTCACGACCGGAGGCGTCGGCGCGGAGGGCAAGGACGGCACCGTGGAGGCGCTGCTCGCCCTCGACCCCGATGCTGCGACGCCCACACTTTTCAAGGTGCAGCAGGGCCACGGACGACACGTCAAGGGACAGGTCCGGATCGGCGTCGGCGAGGTCGGCACGGCGCTGGTGGTCTGCCTGCCCGGCCCCCACGCGGAGGCCAGCCAGGGGACCGACGCACTCCTCACCGCGCTCTCGCGCACCAGGGACAAGCACGCCCTGGCAGCCGAGGTCGCCAGCACTCTTCGCGCACGCCTCCGACACCACCATGAGGAGCAGTCATGACCACTCCCACGCAGGTGCGGCTGGACTTCGAACGCACACGCCGCATCGGCATCGGGGAGGCGATCCTGTCGGATGCCAAGACCGTCGACCAATTGGTTGCGGTGCTTGCCCAGGCCGACGCGGCGGGCGCGTCGATGTTGATGACCCGCCTTCGCCAGGATCAGTTCGAAGCCTTGCCCGATCGCTGGCGTGAGCGGCTGGACTACGAGTCTCTCTCGCGCACTGCCTTCAGTGGAGCCCCAGCAGAGCCACGCAGCAACGCGGAGATCGTCGTGGTCACCGGCGGCACTGCTGATGTCGGTGTCGCGAGGGAAGCCGTGCGCACGCTGGCCTTCCACGGCTTCACCGCGACTGAGATCTACGACGTCGGAGTCGCTGGGCTCTGGCGACTGCAGGAGCAGGTCCCGACCATCGCCGCGCACAAGATCGTGATCGCGGTGGCGGGGATGGATGCCGCGTTGCCCACGGTGCTGGGCGGATTGGTATCCGGCCTCGTCATCGCAGTGCCGAGCTCGGTGGGCTACGGCGTCGCCGAAGGCGGCGCGACAGCCGTTCGGAGCCTGCTGTCGAGCTGTGCACCTGGACTGGTCGTCGTGAACATCGACAACGGCTACGGAGCTGCCTGTGCAGCGATGCGGGTGCTGGCATGAGTGACAAGCTCGCCAGCCTCGCCCGCCACCTGCGAGAGCTCGGCCCCGCCGCCATCGCCGTGAGCGGCGGCGTGGACAGCATGACCCTCGCCGTGGTCGCCCACCGCGCGGCGCTGGGCCAGATCGAGATGTACCACGCAGTCTCCGCCGCCGTCCCCCCACAAGCCACGGCCCGCGTCCGCGAGCTGGCTGCGCGAGAGGGCTGGGCGCTGACGGTCCTCGACGCGGGCGAGTTCGAGGACAGCAACTACGTGAGCAATCCGGTCAACCGGTGCTTCTTCTGCAAGACCCACCTCTACAGCGCTATCGCGGAGCACACCCAAGGCGTTGTGCTGTCGGGGACGAACACCGATGATCTCGGCGACTTCCGACCCGGTCTAGCGGCGGCAACGACGTTCCACGTCCGGCACCCGTACGTCGAGGTCGGCGTCGACAAGGCCACCGTGCGAGAGATCGCGCGCGAGCTCGGGCTCGAGGACATCGCCGAGCTGCCGGCCGCACCCTGTCTGGCGAGCCGGATCGAGACCGGCATCCCGATCGCCCCCGAGACGCTGATGGTCGTCAACCGCGTCGAGCGCGAGGTTGCCCGGATGCTCAACCCGGAGTCGGTGCGGTGTCGCGTCCGCAAGGACGGCTGCGCGATCGAGATCGACGAGCTCACGCTGGCTCGGGTGTCGCCGAGGGAGCAGCAAGAGGTGATCGACCGGGTCAGAGGGATGTGGCCCGACCCGCAGGCGGCCGTGACCGTCGAGACCTACACCAAGGGAAGCGCTTTCCTGCGGGAGACCTCGCCCTGACCGGTCAGCAGACCACCTGGCCCGTGCGTGCCAGGGAAATCTCCAACGAGACGAGAGGAACCGACGTGGACACGATCGGTGTAGTGGGCTGCGGCCTGATGGGAGCCGGAATTGCGGAGGTGTGCGCGCGAGCCGGCAAGGACGTCGTCGTCGCCGAGGCTTCACCCAGCTCGGCCGACGCTGGCAAGGCTCGTATCGCGACTTCCCTGAGGCGCGCCGAGGAACGCGGCAGGATCGACAACGCCGCGGACGTACTGTCCCGCATCCGGGTTGTCGACGACATGGACCAGCTGGCCGACCGTGACCTCGTCATCGAGGCGATCGTCGAGGACGAAGGCACCAAGACCGAGCTGTTCGCCAAGCTCGACCGGATCCTCATCAATCCCGAGGCGATCCTTGCCTCCAACACCTCGTCGATCCCGATCATGAAGCTCGCCGTGGCCACGAACCGCCCGACGCACGTCCTGGGCATCCACTTCTTCAACCCGGTCCCGGTGTTGTCGCTGGTCGAGCTCGTACCGAGCCTCCTGACGGCACCCGAGACGACAGACCGGGCCCGCGCCTTCGTCCAGGACTCACTCGGCAAGCACACGATCGACTGTCAGGACCGCGCCGGCTTCGTCGTCAACTCGCTCCTCGTGCCCTTCGTGCTGTCAGCGATCAGGATGCTGGAGTCGGGCTTCGCCACTGCTGCCGACATCGACCAGGGGTTGGTCCGGGGGGCGGCCCATCCCCAGGGCCCTCTGGCGCTTGCGGACCTGATCGGCCTGGACACCACGAAGGCAGTCGCGGAATCGCTCTACGAGGAGTTCAAGGAGCCGCTGTTCGCTCCTCCTCCCTTGCTCGCCCGCATGGTCGACGCCGGCCTCCTCGGCCGCAAGTCCGGCCGCGGGTTCTACGACTACTGAAAGGCATCACCCATGCAGCAACGACAGCTGGGCAGCCAGGGCCTCGAGGTCTCCGCCCTGGGCTACGGCGCCATGGGAATCTCCGTCGCCTACGGTCCTGCCGACGAGCAAGGTGGCCTCGCCACGATCAAACGGGCACACGAGCTCGGGGTGACGTTCTTCGACACCGCCGAGTACTACGGGCAGGGCGAGAACGAGCGGATCGTCGGGAAGGCGCTCGCACCCGTCCGCGACGAGGTGACCATCGCGACCAAGTTCGGGTTCGACTACACCGGCACACGCAAGAGCGGGTTGGACAGCCGGCCCGAACGCATCCGCGAAGTCACCGACAACAGCCTCCGATTCCTCGGCACCGACCACATCGATGTGCTCTACCAGCACCGGGTCGACCCCGACGTACCGATCGAGGACGTCGCCGGGACGGTCAAAGAGCTGATCCAGGCTGGCAAGGTGCGCTTCTTCGGGTTGAGCGAGGCGGGTGAACGCACGATCCGGGCCGCCCACGCGGTCCAGGCGGTGTCAGTACTGCAGACCGAGTACTCGATCTTCGAGCGTGACGTCGAGGTGCTCCTCCCCGTCCTGCGCGAGCTGGGGATCGGGTTCGTGCCGTACTCGCCGCTGGGCCGAGGTTTCCTGACCGGTCAGGCCCGACCGAACGAGGAGTACCCCATCGGCGACATGCGGGTGTGGGACGCTCGATTCCAGGCTGGCAACTTCGAGAAGAACCAAGATGCCATCAGACAGCTCACAGAGCTGGCTGCGACCAAGGGAACGACAGTCGCGCAACTGGCGCTGGCCTGGGTCCTGGCGCAAGGCGACGACATGGTTCCCATCCCCGGCACTCGCAACGTCTCCCGGCTGGAGGAGAACGTCGGCGCAGCGATGGTCAGCCTCGACCAGGCCGAGCTGGCGCACATCCGCGCGATCCTGCCGGAAGGCGGGTACGGCGCTCGCTACCCGGACGCCTACATGCCCGTGTGGCACTGACGCCAGGTCCACCTTCTTCCCTGAATGAACCAGTTCCACCAGTTGCCCACCAAACCGACTCTCAGGAGCGCCATCGCAATGAGCAATCTGCCCGATCTGACCGGCTCGACCTACGTCGTCACGGGAGCGAACTCTGGCCTCGGCCTCGAGACCGCGAGAAAGCTCGCCCACGCGGGCGGCCACGTCGTCCTCGCAGTGCGCGACACCGACCGCGGCACGACGGCCGCCAAGTCCATCGAAGGATCGACAGAGGTACGTGAGCTTGACCTCGCAGACCTGTCGTCGGTGCGTTCCTTCGCCGCCGCATGGGACGGCCCACTGCGAGCCCTGGTGAACAACGCCGGGATCATGATGGTCGCGGAGGGGCGGACTGCTGACGGATTCGAGCGCCAGATCGGCATCAACCACTTCGGCCACTTCGCGTTGACCAACCTGCTGTTGCGGCACATCACTGACCGGGTCGTCACCGTTTCTTCGAGCCTGCACAAGGGCCGCCAGATCTCGTTCGACGACGTCGACCTCAATGGCGTGTACAAGCCGACCCGTGCGTACCAGCAGTCGAAGCTCGCCAACCTGCTCTTCACGAGCGAGCTGCAACGTCGACTGACCAAGGCCGGTTCCTCGGTGCGGGCGACTGCGGCGCATCCCGGATATTCCGCCACCAGCCTGCAATCGCATCACGCCAGCCGCCTGATGACCGCTGTGCTCGCGATCGGCAACAAGGTCGTTGCGACCAGTGCCGAGTTCGGCTCCCGCCCGACGGTTGAAGCGACCGTCGGCGACGTGCCCGGCGACACCTTCGTCGGTCCTACCAAGTTCGGTGGCACCCGCGGCGCCCCAGGTGCAGTCGCGCGGTCCCAGGAGGCGCAGGACGGCGCGGCTGCGTTGACGCTGTGGGAGCTGTCGGAAGAGCGCACCGGGGTCGGCTTCCCCCTCTGACCTGACAGGTCGGCATCAGGGAGATCTTTCAGACAGGTCTAGCGAGGAGCGATGATCCGCGTCGGCCGGGATCTCCCTCTGACCTGGACCGATGGGAGCTCCTGCCAGAGGTCCCGCTCATCGGCGGTGGCGTCCTCGAGCATGGTGGCGTTCGCCACGACTCTTCCTGGGATCGACTTCGCGAGGTCGGTCAGTCTTGCCGCCTCGTTCACAGGGTCGCCGACAGCGGTGTACTCGTACCGCGATGCCGTACCGACATTTCCGGTCACGGTCTGACCGTCGGACACCCCGACGCCGGCAGCGACCTCGGGTAGCTCCTCCCGCAAGCGCCGCCCCAGATCACGAGCGGCCGACAGAGCCAGCGTCGACCGGTTGTCGACATCGATCGGGGCGCCCCAGATCGCCATCACCGCGTCACCCTGGAACTTGTTGATCCATCCCTGGTGTCCATGCACGACGTCGATGACGACCTCGAAGAAGCGGTTCAGGATGGAGACGACCTCGCCTGGCGTAGTGCTCTCAGCCAGCTCGGTCGATCCCGCCAGGTCCACGAACAGCACTGAGACCTCGCGGAGCTCGCCGGCGAACCGGACGCCAGAGCTGAGCGCAGCTTCCGCGACATCCTGTCCGACGTGCTTGCCGAAGAGGTCCCGGATCCGTTCACGCTCCTGCAACCCTTCCGCCATGGCGTTGAACCCGGCCTGGAGCACGCCGAGCTCCGTGCCGTCCCAGATCCGGACCCGGGTCTCCAGCCGACCTTGCTCGACGTCGGCGAGGGCGCGCTGGAGTGATTCCACGGGATCGGCAGTCGCCTTCGCAACGAGGTAGATCGACAGTCCGCCGAGGGCGAAGACCAGAGGTCCGAGGACGACGATCGTGACCCCGACCTCTTGAAGTGTGGTGTCTGCGGGCCGGGTGATCGCAATGATCCCGGCGACGAAGATCGCCGCGACGCCTGAACCCGTTCCCAGCACCCAGGTCACCATCAGGCGACGAGCCAACGCGTGCTCGCTCGGACGGGTCGGAATTCCTGATGAGAGCGCACGCCCGGCCAGCGGTCGCATCGCCCGCTCCGTCAGCAGGTATGTCAACGCACTCACGGACGCCCCGGCGAGAGCGAAGCTCAGACCGACCACGGTGCCCACGGCGACATCCCGGCTCCCCACGAACCACGCAGCGACGAGCGACCCCCCGGCCCACAAGCACGCGTTCTGACGGGCGAACCTCCCGGGCACGGCCAAGATCCGCACTTTGACGTCGCGGTCGGGAGCCTCGCCGGGGCCGCGCTCGAGCCAGGAGATGATCGGCGCGACGATCCTCAGGCCCAGCATCACGGCGATGATGCCGCTGACCAGCGAGTTGAGCGCGGTCAGTGCGATCGTCTCCGTCCTCAGGGCTGGGTCATCCCACGCCGGCGGGAGCGGCAGGACATAGACGAGCATCGTCACGACGAGGACGACGCCGGTGAGGTCCACGGCGATGACGCCCGCGACGATGTGTGCGACCGCTCGTCGCCGCACGGAGAGGCGCGCAAGTCGTGTCCTCACACCCGGTCGCCCAGCCACCTCGTCACCGTATCGGCACGTCAGTCACGTGGGAGGCGATCACGAGAGCGAGCGCTGCCTCGAGGTCGATTTGTAGCGATCGCTCATCCTAATCGATCGAGAAAATTAGTTGACAAACAGATTTTTTCGGTCATTCTTGTAGGACGACTTGCGCCGCGGCTGACGGTCGCCACGGGCGCCCGCATCACCCACTGACCGCTGCCTTGTTCCGCTGCTGCCCTTCTGGAGGACCGCGATGAGTTTCAAACCTGGCGACGTGAATCTGGGCGACCCCGATCAGCTGTTGGAGGTCGGGCTACCGCCCCACGAGTACCTGGCAGTGCTACGCCGAGAGGCGCCCGTGCACTGGAACCCGGCTCCCGCCAAGCCCATCGGCGGTGCGTTCGCCCTGGACAAGGGCTTCTGGGTTCTCTCGAAATGGGAAGACGTCAATATGGCGTCGCGGGAAACGGACCGATTCTCGTCGTGGCTCGGCGGACCACTGATCTACGATCCCAAACCCGATGCCCCTGCGGGCAGTCCTTATGCGCTCGATGGCATCCGCTCAGGGTTGATGGGCAAGGACCACCCCGAGCACACGGCGTACCGCAAGCTGGTCTCGGCCGGCTTCACGCCGAAGAACATCGCCAAGCTCGAGCCCATGATCCGTCTGCACGCCAAGCGAATCATCGACGGCATCCGCGACGCCGACGACGCCGAGTTCGTGTTCCAGGTCGCGGCCGAGCTCCCGATGCTGACGTTGTGCGAAATGATGGGCATTCCGCAAAGCGACTGGCATCAGTTCTTCACGTGGGGCAACCAGGTCGCGATGGTAGAGGATCCGACGATCGACGCCCTGCAGGTCAACATGGAGCTCTGGGGATACTGCCAGTCGCTCGTTGAGCAGAAGCGGAAGAACCCCGACGGCAGCATGCTCAGCAACTACGCCAACAAGGAGATCGACGGCGAGCGGCTCACCGATGCCGAGATCAACATGTTCTGCGTCACTCTGGCCATCGCCGGCCACGAGACCACGCGCAACACCACGGCACACGTCATCCGGCTCCTCAGCGAGCACCCTGACCAGCGTGCCCTCCTTCTCGAGGATCTTCCCGGCAGGCTGCCCAACGCGATCGAGGAGACGCTTCGCTACTCGCCACCCGTCGTCCAGTTCCGGCGCACCGCGACCTGCGACGTCGAGCTGCGTGGCACGCACATCAAGGCCGGCGACAAGGTCTACATCTCCTACGCCTCGGCGAACCGCGACGAAGATCTCTTCGAGGACCCGGACAAGTTCGACATCCTGCGGTCCAACGCCGACCAGCACCTGTCCTTCGGTGCCGGCGCCCATTTCTGCCTGGGCAGCACATTGGCGCGCTTGCAGCTGCGGACGATCCTCGAGGAGCTCCTCGTCGCACGGCCGCAGGTGCACGTGAGTGGCGATATCACCCAGCTGCGCAGCATCTGGTTCAACGGAATGCTCGAGATGCCGGTGCAGTTCGCAGCCGCGGAGCCGGTCGGGTTGTGACGCGCCAGTGCCTGAGGACCGGGTCACCCTCGAGATCGTGGATGGCGTCGCTGACGTCCGCCTGAACCGGCCGGCGAAACGCAACGCGCTCGACCTCGCGATGCTGGTGGCCCTCGTCGAGATAGGGACGCGGCTCAAGAGTGAGCCGGGACTACGCGCAGTAGTGCTCTCCGGCGAGGGCCCCGACTTCTGTGCCGGGCTCGACTTCGCTGCGTTCCAGCTGATGCGTGACGGGCGCGGGACCGTCCCGCAGGCAGATGTCCCGCCGGCCGACGGCCCGGCGCGTGCTCTCGCCCAACGCGCGGCATACGTCTGGACGGAGATTCCGGTCCCCGTCATCGCGGCTGTCACCGGCAACGCCCTGGGCGGCGGCCTCCAGATCGCGCTCGGTGCGGACATCCGCATCGTCGCGCCGGAGACGCTGATGTCGGTGATGGAGATCAAGTGGGGCCTCGTACCCGACATGACCGGCACCCAGCTGCTTCCCGAGCTGGTCGGCCGTGACGTCGCGAAGGAGCTGACCTTCTCGTGCCGTGCGGTCAGAGGTCAGGAGGCCGTCGCCATCGGCTTGGCGACGAGGGTGGTTCCTGAGCCGTTCCGGGCGGCGTTGGACCTCGCTGGTTCGGTCGCACGGCGCAACCCGGACGCCGTACGTGCCGCCAAGCGGCTGCTGGACATGGCGGGGCGCGTCGACCTGGCGTCGGGATTCGATGCAGAGCAGACAGAGATCGCCGCACTGATCGGCAGTGCCAACCAGGCGGAGGCGGTCAATGCCGAGTTCGAGAAGCGCTCTCCTCACTTCACAAACTCGCCGGCGTGAGCGGTACCCAGCTCGACGGACCCCGAGGCGGGAAGCGCCTTCATCTCCCGTGCTCGAGACCACGTAGAACAAGCGCCTGTCAATCGAAGGGATCGCAAGTGCTAGAACGCAGAGTGTCCACAGATCCGCTGCCCATCGGTCAGCTCGAGGTGTGTGCGGGGGGTCTGTCATGAGTGCGACGCCGTCTCAGGGTCGGTTCGCGGGCCAGACCGCGATCGTGACCGGAGCGAGCCGTGGCATCGGGCTCGCTATCGCCGCGCGACTGGTCGCCGACGGTGCCCGCGTGGTCATCACGGCTCGCAAGCAGGACGCGCTCGATGCTGCCGTCGAGTCGCTCGGCGGCCCGGAACACGCACTCGCGGTGGCGGGAAGCGCGGACGATGTCGACCACCAGGCCGAAACCGTGAAGCGAGCGCTCGACTTCGGCGGGGGCGTGGACATGCTGGTCAACAACGCCGGCATCAGCCTGGTCTACGGGCCCCTGCTGCAGCTGGACTTCGCCGCCGCCCGCAAGATCTTCGAGGTCAACTGCTTGGCCGCATTGTCGTGGGTGCAGCACGCGCACCAGGCGTGGATGGGCGATCACGGCGGGGCGGTCGTCAACGTTTCGTCCGTGACGGGCATCAGCCCTACGCCGGGTATCGGGTTCTACGGCGCCACCAAGGCGATGCTGAACCACATCACCGAGGAGCTCGCTGTCGAGCTCGGCCCCGACGTCCGGGTGAACGCGGTGCTGCCAGCGGTAGTGAAGACCGACTTCGCCTCGGCCCTGTACGAGGGGCGCGAGGAGAGCGTCGCGGCCGCCTACCCGCTCAAACGCCTCGGCGTGCCTGAAGACATCTCCGGCGCTGTGGCATTCCTGCTCTCAGCCGACGCAGCTTGGCTCACCGGACAGCTCGTCGTCATCGATGGCGGCGTCACGCTGACCGGAGGTGCGTGAGAAGACCCCGCATCCGTGTGCCTCGGGGCCCGCGGAACCGCCGCTCACCCGACGGCACCCAGACCGTCAAGCGCAAGCCCAAAGCCGAAAGGAAGTCCTCGTGTCATATCGAGTCATCGCGTGGGGTCCGGGAGACGTGGGAGTACACGCAGTTCGCGCCATCGTCGAGCACCCCGACCTCGAGCTGGTCGGACTGATCGTCCACAGCGAGAACAAGGTCGGCATCGACGCAGCGACACTGTGTGGGCTCGAGCAGCCGACGGGTGTTCTCGGCACCAGGGACATCGAGGCGACGCTGACGATCGACGCCGATGCCGTGTGCTACACGGCGGTGGCGGACCGGCGGACCCCCGAAGCCGTCCGCGACCTGACGCAGTGTCTGCAGGCAGGCAAGAACGTCGTCTCGTCCTCGGTGCTCTCGCTGTCCTTCCCGGAGTCCGCGGATCCAGCCGTGGTGAGGACTCTCTCGGCTGCGTGCGCCGAAAGTGGAACGTCGCTGTTCACTTCGGGTATCGACCCGGGTTTCGCCAACGACGTGCTGCCCCTCGTCGTTGCTGGCTTCAGCAGGCGCGTCGACAGCATCCGCTGCAGCGAGATCTTCAACTACGCCAGCTACCCGCACCCGACCGTCCTGTTCGACTTCTTCGGTTTCGGCAAACCGATGGACCACACACCTCCCATGACGAGACCGAGGGTGACTGAGCGGGCTTGGGGCGGTGTCGTGCACCAGCTGGCGGCTGGACTCGGGATCGAGCTCGAGGAGATCCGGGAGATCCATACCAGCGCCCCTGCGCACGAGACGTTCTCGATCGGATCGACGCTCATCGAGGAAGGCAGCCGGGCGGCCCATCGCTTCGAGCTGGTGGGGATCGTCGGCGGCCGACCTGTCCTGGTGGTCGAACACGTCACGCGCATGCACGACGACGTGGCGCCGGATTGGCCACAACCGTCCGGGCCCGGGGGCTATCGCGTCGTCATCGAGGGCAGTCCGTCGTACACGGTGGATCTGCAGGTTCACGAGAAGGGCGACCCCATGGAGGGGGGCATCCTCGGCGCCGCCATGCGGATCGTCAACGCCATCCCGGCGGTGTGCGCCGCTCCTCCCGGGCTGTTGTCAGCGCTCGACCTCCCGCCCGAATTCTGTCGAAGGGGCCTCGTATCGGGCTGAAGGCGGTCCGGGACCGGTCCAGACGGCGACGCACGCTCACGGCTCGATCGCCTTCTCCAGAATCGGCAGGAAGTACTTCTTGAACACCTCCGGGTTCTCCGACATGGCGAAGTGGCCCACTCCTTCCATCAGCGTGAAGGTGGCGCCGACGACGGCAGCGGCGAGCGCCTCGCCAGCGGCGGGAGGTGCCGACCAGTCGTACTCGCCATTGAGTACGTGAAGGGCAGTCCGCGTGGTGTCGATCTTCTGGGCGGTCTCGGTCAGGTCATGCTCGACGACGTAGTAGTTCAGGTCGCCCTTGAACACCGGAGGGGCCCCTTGGCTGTACACCCAGGTGGTCTCACGCTTGTACCTTTCGGGGCTCTCCGGTGCGAGGGCGCTGTGTACCAGCGCAGGCTTGGAGTCGTTGGAGACCCGCGGGTGATACAGCCAGGGCAGCATGCGCTCGATACCGCGGCTCTCCAGCGCGGCCTCGACGCCGATCGCGGCGCGATAGAGCCCAGGGTGGTGCAGCGCGAGGTCAGGCGCGAGATGCCCGCCCATCGAGCATCCGGCGTAGACGGGCCGGTCGAGGTTGAGCGCCTTGACGAGCGCAACGTGGAAGGCGAGGAAGAAGTCCTGCGTCAACGAGTACTCCTCCGTCCACCACTGCTGGCTCTCGGGCGGCAACGAACGCCCGTGGAACGGCACATCCGGCGCGATCAGCCGGAAGCGGGAGGTGAAATCGGGGTCCTCGAGGAGGTGTCGCCACTGACGGCCGTCGCAGCCGGCCGTGTGCTGGAGTACGACGGGAGTGCCGGTACCAGCCTCTTCGTAGTACACCCGGTACTCGACGCCTTGCACGTCGAGGTAGACGTACCGGCCGGTGATGTCAGCCACACGCGCGTTCACGCCGTCACCGCCTGGTTGGCGACGGAGCGGAGCAGCTCGCCCAACCTGCGGAGGGCTGGGTAGTAGGCGATGATCGTCTCCATGCGTCCCTCCAGGCGGAAACCGTGGTACAGCATCGCGGGCAGGAAGTCCTGATAGAAGGGGGGCGGCACCAGGGCTAGCAAGGGTGCCCACTGCTCCTCGGACCCGGCGAGCTGGACGTCGTACGAGTCGAACGGCGTGACGACGGGGTCCAGGCCGATGAGCTCACCTTCGCGCACCGTGATCGTGAAGGACTGCAGGTCGCCGATCACGACACGGATCTGGGCTGTGAAGTAGCGGCTGTGGAGCAGGAACTCGGGATCTCGTGCGAGTTCGCTCTGCAGCGATGGGAGGTCGAGCGGAACTGCGTTCATCGGGTTTCCTCTTCTCTGGTGACCGGCTGGAACTCGCGGAGCAGATGCTGTGCGATGAGGGTTCGTTGGATCTCGGACGTTCCTTCGAAGATCTGGGTCAGGCGGGCGTCGCGCCAGTGACGTTCCACGGCGTGCTCCGTGGTGTAGCCGTTGCCGCCGAACACCTGCATCGCAGAGCTGGCGACCTGCTCCGCGGCCTCGCTGGCGAACAGCTTCGCCATCGAGCACTCCTGTCGACAGTCCATGCCGGCGTCATAGAGAGCGGCGGCGTCGAGGTAGAGGGCGCGTGCAGCCGCCACCTGAGTGGCCATGTCGGCAAGTCGGAACTTGATCGCCTGGAAGGATGCGATGGGCTTTCCGAACTGGACACGCCGCTGGGCGTACGCGGTCGCATCTTCGAGTGCACCCCGGGCCGCCCCCACTGCCCGGGCGGCGGTGTGGAGCCGGCCCCAGTTGATCAGGTCAGCGAACTGGGCAAACCCTTCGCCTGTCTCTCCGTTGGGTCCGACCTGCCGGTGGGTGACCGGGACCTCCAGGTCGGTGATCTGCAGCTGCCACGAGGTGATGCCGTGGTAGCCGATCTTCGGGATGGGTGTGCCGGTGATGCCCGGTGGAAACTCACCGCGCTTCTTCTCCACGAGAAAGAAGTCGAGTCCCTCACGACGCCCCGGGGCCGTGCGGGCGAGCACGAGGATGGCGTCGGCGGCCTTGGCCCACCCGCACCAACGCTTCTCGCCGTTCAGCACGTAGACGTCGCCTCGGCGTTCGGCCGTGCAAGAGATGTTGGCGAGGTCCGAGCCGGCCTCTGGTTCGGTGAACGCTCCGGCCCACATCCAGCGCCCGGCGGCCTGAGACCGAAGGATGTCCGCGCGCCACTGGGGGTCGGCAACCGCGGCGCCGGCCCCGTTGGCTCGGGCGATCACGCTCGCCGCGCTCATCCAGCCACGGGCAAGCTCCTCAGTCACGAGGCAGTATTCGGTCATGCCCAGCCCGAGGCCTCCGTGCTCCCGGGCGATCATGATGCCGAAGTAGCCCAGCTCCCCCATCCGGTCGATGATCGACCAAGGGATGTCTGCTTGCTGGGGGTCGAGCTCGTTGGCCACGGGCAGGAGCTCGGCCGCGGTGAACTCCCGTGCCTGGTCGCGCAGCGTCTCCTGGTCTCTGGTCAGCATGGGCGGGACGCCCCCGCAAGGCCGACGCCGACTGGGGTGCGGCTCGTCAACGGCGTGAGGAAGCGGGCTACCGCCGTGTTGTACTCGGCGACCCTCGGCACATAGGCGGACATGTTGTAGGCGCCGTGGACCAGACCGCTGAGGCGCACCATGTGGGTCGGGACACCGGCGGCTTTCAGGGCGTGGCCGTAGTCCTCGCCCTCGTCGCGCAACGGGTCGCACTCGTTGGTCACGATGAGCGCCGGTGGCAGCCCCGCCAGCGAATCGGCCCGAGCCGGAGAGGCGAGCGGTGACGTCGCGTTGGACATGTCGCCGAGGTAGCCGGCCCACATGCCGAGTGCGGCCGCGGTGCTGAGCACCGGCCCTGCGGCGTAGTCGACACGCGAACGGGTGTCCGCCAGGGCGTCGATCGTCGGGTAGAGCAGCACCTGGCCCAACAGCTCGGGTCCATGTTCGTCGCGGGCCCGCTGCGCTGCAACGGCAGCTAGTTGGCCGCCCGCGCTTTCGCCCATCACGACGATCTGCGTCGGATCCCCGCCGTACCGGGCAATCGCGTCGGCGGTCCACCGCACGGCGGCATAGGTGTCGTCGGTCGCGGCCGGGAAGGGCGCTTCGGGAGCCAGCCGGTAGCTGGGCGTGACGACGATCGCACCCAGCTCCTCCGCGAGTGCGGCGCAGGGCGCCGCACAGCTGTCAATGCTGCCGGCGACGAATCCGCCGGCGTGGAAGAAGACGATCACCGGCAGCGGGCCCTCGTCGTTGGGCACGTAGATCCGGACGGGGCGATCGCCTGACGGTCCGGGATACGTCGTGTCCACCGCCTGGACGCTGGCCGGTGGTGGCTTCTGCAGGGACGTGAGCTCTTCGAACGTCTCCCGAATCTCCTCGACCGTGCATTCTTCGAGTGGCTTCATGTCCTGCAACAGCAAAGCCCCGACGACCGACGCCACCGCCGGGTCCAGCTGGACCATGGGCGGGACGCGGGTCGACGGCGACTCCCCGATACGGAAACCGGCAAACCCACTGTTCAGGACGTCCCCACAGATCTCGCGATAGAGCGGGGCTCCGCCAGCGAACA
>Ga0164290_1001149_pt1 | contig 49982 bp, 80 predicted proteins | sample Micstemetagenome_FD_108782 | JGI IMG/M metagenome (GOLD analysis project Ga0164290, IMG submission 108782) | Contaminated culture microbial community from soil near Moab, Utah, USA - Microcoleus steenstrupii SON62 (Illumina Assembly) | ecosystem: Environmental > Terrestrial > Soil > Soil crust...
TTCAATGGCATTGAAGAGGTCACCGGTTCGACCCCGGTACGCTCCAAAACTTACCCACTAGATATACAGGCTATTTACGAATTATGCAAGGCGCATAACGCCCAGGGGGTACGAATGGCTCTAACGCTCGTGAGAAAGAATCTTCATGACCCTTCATGTAGGGAGGCCCTTTGTGAATTGATGGGCACTCTGGGTCAACTGCTGGATTCGGACAAAGAAACAAAACGGTTAGACGCTCTGTGTTTCGAGATTTCCGGAATTGAGGCAAGGAAGGAAGATTACTCTCTGCCACTGAGCAAGCTGCTTCTGCTCCTTTTGAGGCATCGCGAAGAGCTGGATGCAAGAACCTTTGCTGCACTTGCAAATTATGAAACGTGCATAACAAACGTCCAGGAGGTAAAAGCCGATGTATAAGCTGCCACCCTGCCGGGATGAATTCCTGTTTTTTTTGCTGAAGCACTGCCCAAAGAGTTTTGAAACGATGAGGGAGTATGCAAGGTTTGCCAATATTCCAGAGCAGACTTTGTACGGCATAGATAGAAGAGGATTCAATAGCACCGACAAAATGATTGAGTTCGCTATTGCATTCCAAATAGATACCGAGGTGGCACACAGACGCATATCGGAAGAGATATTCAAGCGCCTTTCTGAGAAACCTCACAGAAAAATTGCCTCGTGAGGGGGTAGACAACCGCATTATCTCTGGTCGATAATCTCCCTCACGCAATGAACGCGTGAGCAATCACCGTATGTGGTGACAGGTCGGAAAGACGATCAACCTGTGGAAACTATCTATACAAGCCAGGTCTAGCCTGCAATTGCATCCCTTCTAGGGATTGTCTTGCATCGCATACACCTTTGCTAACCGTATTCGAAAAAAGGCGTAGACCTTTTGGGGATGCTGTTGCCTGCTCGATCTGGCGCAATCTAAATCATGCACACTGCGCTGGTGTGCAGCTTGATGCTGCTGAAGGAAGGGTGTCCTGTGGCAGTGGTACACCGGCGCGCTGTGCGTGATTCGGAAGGATTCAAATGACCAAACTTAAACACATAACGGCAAGACCACAGCCGAAACCACAGATCATGCTGAACAATCAGACAGGAATTGATCTTGATTTCACTGTCGGTGAGCACAAGAAAATGAAGGGGGTCACCGTGATCACCCTGAAGCTGAAAGCGAAACCGGAAGACGTAGCTGGCGAGACGCAATCTTCACTAGAGCCAGCGGCAGAGACTGCGTAAGCAGTCCTGACCAGTGGGACAGCGCGCCGTAAGCGTACAAAGTCTGTGACAAGTCTTAGCTGCACTCGGTAATCACGTATTTCCAATTAGGGCAATCGGAGCCCAGGAAAGAAAAGGAACACTAGCGCTGTTCCACTGCTTTGGACTGGAAATTTTTGAGGAAAGCAAATGAACATCAATACCTACAACGTATCGGCGCAGGCGAGAGCCGCACGAGGAACCGCAGAAAGACTGGGACACGGCAGAGGCACACTGCTTTTTACTCTCTGTGAATTCATGGAAGTTGCAGCCGAAATAGGCATCGACGCAGATACTGCCTTCGGTGGTTTTCAGGTTCTCGCCAGTGTCAACGGTTTTCAAAAACCAGCAGATCCGACAAAGAAACCAGAAGAGCTGCCCGTTGCAGAGGCAGAGCAAGAGTAAGACTTAACGATAGAGCAACAGCCAGCACCATTAGTGGTGCGGCCTTGATGCGGGGGTTAAACATGTACGGAAGAAATCATTTCACTGTGTGCACGGGTGCAACAGTCATCATTAACGATGATGGAAAGCGTGTGTCTGAGCTGGTCAACCAAGTTGACTGTCTAAAAGATGACCTAGCCTGGCACAAGAGGCAATTAGACCAGGTGCGTGAAGCGAATCACCATGCAAACAACGTGGCACATGAACATGCCGAAGTTATGCGAGCTATTCGGAATTCGTTAGACCGCCTGGGTAAGAAGCCAGAAGCCTCATTGGAAGTCAATTTTATGGCGTATCTGGATAATCTTCTTTCAGATGCTGGATTTCCAAAGGTGCAGCTGCCAGCTGTAATCACAAAGTAATGTCTACTCTGGCGCAAATGAAACAAGCCATCGAGGCAGAGGGCTACTTGATGGCGAAGGATTGGTGCGAAAAGTACAGCACCAAAGACGCCCCATTCATCAGGGAAGACGTTGACCGGTGGATACATCAAGGCTGGCTTCCCTACAAGAAATTTTTCAACAGATACAGAGCACTGAAGGCAGACATGCCGGTGCCCCCAGAGGTCAAAGAGTATTGCCGTGCCAGAGAAATTCGACGTGTGGCAAACGAAGAGGCCGTCAGAGAAGGCAAGACTCAAGTCTTTAATTGCAGAGCAAAGAGAACTAACAAGCATGAGAGCTAAGCCGCCACCTTTTGAGGTAGTTGGCTGGTTTGCATCGTTCTACGAGGCTGACTGCTGGGTCAGGAAGAACAAACGGTACTTAATTCAAAGACGCTACAGGCTAGTGAAAGAGAGCGATCCTGAATGGAAAGAAGCAATGGAGAAGGGACAGATCAAAGTAATCTAGTCCCACTGCACACGAGCAAATTCCCGCACACCATCAGGCGGGAAAACTGCATGGCGTGCGAACACATCATCTTAAAAAACATGCGCAGAGAGCGCGAGGAGAGAGAAAAGCATGAGCGAGAAAACCGCGTTTCAAAAGGCAAAAGAGCAGGCAGCAACTGGTGGCGTAAGTTTACCAGCGCCAGCAAGCGGCTCTTCAGACGGTACATCGACAGCATTGACGGTTACACCTGCTGAAGCTGAAGTCATCATTGCAGAGAAGGATCGCTACGTCATTACGCCCGCAATCGAAGAGGCAGCGGTCCAGCAATTCGTTCTGACTCAAGACATGAGCACGCTGAGACCGGTGCAGCAGATCGCTTTTATTCAGTGGGAGAAAAACCGCCTGGGCGTAAAAGGTCATTGCATCGACCTGCTGGAGAACAAAAAGACCGGCAAGGTGGTGCCTTATTACAACGATGAATGCGCCACACAGATGAAGCACAACCGTGGCGCCTCGGTTAAGTACACAGATCGCGGCTTTGAAACACTGGGTGATACCACGCTATTCAGAGTGGTGTGTGAAGTCACCAAGGCTGATGGCAGAACAGAGCCACGCACTGCCTATCTGGACGTCAGCGGGCTGAAGGGTCAAGAGCTGGGCAATGCTTTGATGAAAGCCGAATCGAAGGCACACAGAAGAGCGGTGCTCAAGTCATTTGGTCTATCAGACGACTCACCGGAAGACGGTGACGGTAAGTTAGTTCAACTTGAAGGTGAAAAGGAACCGCCTTCGATACAAAGTGTATTCGGTCAGGCGGGTACCAGCTTGATCGGTGCAGTGCAGCAGGAACCGGTAGCTAGTAATCCCTCTACTGCTGCACAGGAAACAGGGGAAAGCCCAGCCAAAGAAGAAGCGGCTGATGATGCCGAAATCGTCACCGCTTCTTCGGAGGCAGCGGCAGAATCCCCAAAGCCGGATATGCAGTCTGTGGAATCTGCGAGCAGTTCAGATTCATCGAAGACGAAGGATTCTGCAACAAGTGCCTTAGAGAAGCAGACGAATATAACGCAGCCCGAGGCTGAGCAGGGAAAGCCTGCAAAGGGTCGGAAGGGTGCTGCTGCGAAAGAAAGCCAGAATTCGTCGAAGGAGTCAGAAGCTGGGAGTGCTTCTACGGGTGCACCTGCCACCCAGGCTGAAGTGGGAAAGTCGAGCGATGCAGACTGTGCTTCTGGCCAGGTGAAAGAGAGTGCAAGTGCAGAGCCTGTGGAGGATGCCACATCAGCTGGGGAGGAGGCAGCTGCCCCTGAAGACGAACTAGATCTAGATTCTCTGTTCTCCGATGAGCACGAGGGCGAAGACGACGATGCAGACGATGCCGAAGAAGTTGAAGAAGAACTTGACCCGGCTGAAGCAGCAAAGATCGTCACGAAGGAACAGATGCAGGAAATCTTTGATGTTGCCAAAGCAAATTCGTGGACGCCTGATCAGGTTGCAACTACTCTGCGAGACCACATGAAGCTGGAGCTTAAAGGAGACGTTCCGCGCTACCTCAATGTAGGCGAGCAGAGAAAAGCTCTGAAGTGGTTTGGCAACAAGGCAAACACACCGGGCACCGCATGGGCGCCGGTCGGTGAGGAGGCCTAGTGAGCAACCTTAATGACCTGTCTGTCTTCGGTGTGCCAGGGTACGGAGAACCGACAGAGCAGCCTCAGCAGTTATCCCTGGTGAAGCGACCGCCTAGCTATTTCGACTTTCAAGAAGTCTGGACAAAGATGCTTCAGCTGAAGTGTGTGCGGACGACTGCTGAAAACTATTTGCAAAAGCTAGGCGCCACTATCAAGCTAAACAAAGAGCCAAAATCGCCAACCATCACAGGTCTGACCTGGGAACACATCGAACAGATGAAGGCCCAGGTGGCAGAGAAGGAAGCAAAAACGCAAGAGAAGAAGGCAAAGAAGGAAACGCCAAAAGCCACCCCGGCTCCCGTTCCGCAAACTGCCGGCACTCCTGCAGAAGTGCCACCGCCTACGCCACCAAAGGAAAAACCAAAGACAGCAGCTCAACAGCTCAAAGAATTTGAATCAATTGTCAGGATCGCAGAGAAGAAGGGCTACGCCAGAGAAGACGTAACTCAGCACTATGCAGCACTCCAGCAAGATGAATCAGTCTCTGAAGATGAGATCCTATGGGAGTTAACGGGGTGGGTAGCACAGCTGCATGATGTTTCATCGGCAGCACTAAAGCGCCAAAATGCGGAGAAAGAAGCACTGTCTGTGGCTCAATCTGAGAGCCACGCGATAGACCGCGTCGAAGCCATTCTAAATGCAAAATTCGTCAATCCGTTCGACAAGAAAGAGTACACAGGAAGGCAGGTAGTAAGGACACTTTCCACCATCCGGTCTCAGATGGAGACGAGAGAGAACGAATACATCGCAGACATGAATGAGCTGAGAAGCGGGGAAGAAGGCTGGAAGAACTGCTACGGAGCACAGCTGAACTATTTCCTAAAGGAAGAGTTCAAGCTTCGGCGCCGGATAAACGCCGCCGGAAAGGCCTACTATCGACCGGCCACCATAAAGCTGGGATGGATCACAGCGAAGAGGCAGCGTGTGGAAGGCGGTCCACAATGCACAGATAAAGCGCTTTTCGTCCAGATGGTTCAGAAGTTCAAAGATCCGAAGGTCTTGGAAGAGTTTCTATCTTCTCTAACGGATAAGCAGAAACTTCTGTTTGCAAACTGCTTCAAGCTGGACATCTCCATAGATTGGAGAGCATGTGAAATAGCTGTTGAGAATGGCATCAAGTTCGATCATTGGACAATTAAAGAAACTGATGAAATTGGTGAGCCTAAGCTCTACTTCTCAAAGCCACGTGCTGTCACAGCTGGAGTCGAAGAAGAAGAGGAGGATTAAGCGCCGATGTACTCAGAGCCATACATGACCGAAGCCATCCTGGAGAACAGGAAAGAGAGGAGCAATGATCAAGCATGTCCTGGCGGTGCTTGCTCTGTTGGCGACTACGTTGCCCGCAAGCGCACAGCCTCAGCACTTCTTCCAGTCGCCCGCAGTGGTGCAGCCTGCACCACAACCGGTGCCTTCATCACCACCACCGAAGCCGGTAATTGCAGACAAGCACCCGCGCCTGAAAGCAATATACAGAGCGCCTTTGTTCGTGGTTATCCATCCGGTGCAGACCTTTAACCGTCTGACTTTCCCGGTGCAGCATCCGCTGAAGACCGGCAAATGGATGGAAGCCAGCGGCTTTAACGGGCTGATGGGTGGATTGGGTGCAATCGGAAACGTAGGCACCACTGCAATAGTAGGAGCGAAGAAATTCTGAATGAATGTGCTGTGTGTCGATCCTGGCCCCTGGGAAACCGGATGGGCTGCCATCAATACAAAGAATGGTCTCAAGGGCGCTCCAGGCGGCAGCGGCATTGATCGCAATGAAGACTTCGCAAATTTTTTGAAGCTCTCACCATCGCTGCAAGCAGTGGTGTGTGAAATGCCCCAGGCGTATAAGACCGTAGGTCAAGACGTCATTAACACTGCCTTCTGGGCTGGAGAGTATCGACGCATCTGCAAGGATCGCGGCATTCCTTTTCACGAAATAACTAGAAACGAAGTGCGTCACATTATGTGCGGTGTCACTTCCGGTGTGAATGATAAACACGTGAATGAGGCAGTCGCCTATCACTACGGTGTAGAGACGCGTAAGGGGCAATGGACAGGATTCTTGAAGGGTATAACCAGCCATTCCAAAGCCGCTCTAGCTGCCGGTGTGGCTTGGATGAAACACACAGGAGTGAAATAGATGCTCGGAGTAATTGAAGGTAGACAGGCTAAGAGAAAAGGTCATAGACGAGACTATGACCGACTGAAAGAAGAAATTCCAAACATTGATCTTGATGACACCGAATGGAAAAACAAACTCGGCAAGTCAAGAAAAGAGCACCAGAAAGAATGTCAGGGCGTAGACGCAGACATCGACTGGATTAAGGCAGCGGCAAAGCTTGCAGTACGCGATGTATTCAAGCTGGAAGGCAAGACAGACCCGAGCTTCAAGGAAGTGGATGAGCGCCTGGACGCATACGGCAGAGAAGCCCGCCCGCATTTGTCGGCAGAGACACAGACAGTTCTGGACCGTGAAGCCGACAGAGCAGCCGCGCAGGAGAAAGAAGCGCAGAAAGAGCGTGACAAAGAGATCGAAGAAGACGCAGAGCGCCGACAAACTTTGATCCCCGGCACAGAAGAAGCGGTAAAGGCTAACAGGGAAGCTGCGAAGAAGTCCAAAGGCAAGAAGGCCGGAAAGCTCACAGTGACAACAGATCCCTTCTTCCAATCTGACTACCAGGAGCAAGTTGCCAGAGAAGACACCTTCATCCCACCGGCAGAAGAAGCGTTAGCAGATGTGATGGATGCCTTTAAGGATGAGCCGGAAACAGTAGAGAAGTTGCCGCCTGCCGATGGCTTCAAGCCGGAAGACAAAGAGACCGAAGGCAAGAAGCCGAAGAAGGCGAGCACCAAGAAAACGGCAGCAAAGCCGAACAAGAAGAAAAAGTAAGTTTATTTGGTGAGGGGACAGTAAGATGCAAATTTGCCCAGCGTGCGGTAAGCCATATTCCAGACTGCAACGAAATTGGGGCGGTATGGAAGCCGTTTACATTCACGCTGGTGCAGATTGCATTGTGCCTCTCAAGTTCAATGACATGAACGAGAGAGAGCAGCGCTTACAGTTCGCGCTAGACCAAGAACGTGCATTGAGAAAGAGAAGAGAAGTCCAGCTGCAAGCGATAGCCAAGTATTGCGCTGGACAAATTTACCTTGAGGAGTATGAAGAACGTGTTGAACTTGAAATACATTCTAAAGAGTGCCCTTTGCATTGGGGTGATTGCGGCTCCTGCCTTTGCAGCGGCAATGCCAGTGCAATCGCTGAACTTAATGAAGCCTCCCGAGCTTCAGGGCTTGCCGACAAGGGAGCAACTGATTGACGAACTGGGACAGAATCACCTGGTGTGCATCTGGACGCTTGACGGTCTGATGATCGTCTGGACTGGCGGAACAGTGGAAGTACCCTGGTCGGACATGCTCAGCAAGTACGGCGATGCCATCAAGATTAAGACTCGCATGCAGTAAGGAAGTCGGAAGTGCTGACACCAGAAGAGATGGCGAAAGCCAACAAGACCAGGAAGAAAGAGCGCACTGCCGAAGAGGATGCAGCAAAGATCGAAAAGGATTGCGACGAGCTGTATGCAGCGTGCGAAGCGCGACTGGAAGAAAGCTGGACCGGTAAGAAAAACACAAGCGTGGCAGTTTGCTGCAAGTACCGCAAGGTAGCTGCCATTGACGAAGTGATAAAGGTCTTCAAGCTAAAGAAGTGGAAAGCCACCAAGGAATTTCTAGATCCTGGAGACGGAAAGGGAAAGCGCTATCACATCGTTTTCACAGCCTAGATGAGACATGCCGGAAACACCAAACGAACCAGAAAGACTGCCACCACACTCATGGGAGGCAGAGCAGGCAGTTATTGGCAGTGCGCTGATAGCCAATCAGACACTGCTGGAAACATCCAAAATTCTGGAGCCGTTTGATTTCTATGTGCCTCAGCATCAGATTGTCTGGAAAACAATAAGGCATCTTTGGAGCAACCTTTGCCCCGTCGATATGGTGACGGTCAGCGAAGAGCTGAAGAAGACAGGCGAACCAGGCAGAACCGACCTGGACAAAGTAGGCGGGCGTCAATACGTCACTGATCTGGCGCTTGCAGTAGCCACCACGGCTAATGCCACATATTACGCAAACATTGTCAAACGTCATTCCATCCGAAGACGAATCATCAAGTTAGGAATTAGGGCAAGCCGTCAGGCTTTCGAAAGTGACGACTATGAGAATGTACTCTCTAACCTCATCCGAGAATCGACACAGATTGACGAGACAGGCACCAGACGCGGTGCCCGATCGGCTGCCGAGATTCTGCCGGAAGCAAGGGCAGCCCTGGAGATTATCCGCGTGAACAAAGGCGCTGTGACCGGCATACCTACCGGCATTATCGACATTGACGAAAAGGTCTGGGGCTTCAACGGTGGAGAGTTCAACCTTCTTGCAGCACGCCCTTCGATGGGAAAGACTGCGTTCATGCTTAACGTCGCGCTGAACCAGGCGAAACTCTATGAGCAACGCGTACTGATCATCGAACTGGAGATGTATGAAGAGCGCCTGATTAATCGCATGCTTGCCTGCATGGCGGGTCTGGACGCGAAGAAATTTAAGACTGGCAAATTTGAAAGCTGGGATCTAGACCAGCTTGCCAAAGCAGAGAAAGAACTAGCAAAGCTGCCTATAGACATTGTTGATCAGCGTGCCGGAATTAGAACCGCCCAGGACGTTATTGCCTGCGTCGAAGATAGGCGAATCAGAGGCAAGAAGCCAGACATCGTCTGGGGAGACCACATCGGAAAACTGAAAGGCAATGCAAGCAAATACTTCAGCACAGAGCAGGAAGTATCAGACATCACCGATACATTGCAGCGCGGTGCGGCCAAGTTCGGTATTTCATTCAACTGGCTCAGTCAGCTATCCAGAGCCGTTGATCAGAGACAAGACAAGCGGCCAATGCTTTCCGATCTGAGGAATTCAGGATCGTTGGAGCAAGACGCTTCGGTGGTCATGTTCCTTTACCGGGATGAGTACTACAACCCAAAAGACAGCATTTACAAGGGAGAGTGTGAAGTCATCATCGCCAAAAACCGGGATGGTGAGACCGGCACGTGTGACCTGCTCTTCAAGAAAGAGACACAACAATTTAGCAGCAAAGACACCAGAGACAACATCAAGATGTTGCTTCCCTCGGACGGAGAGAGCCTGCCAGAGATGCTGCATGCCTACGAAGCTAAACAAGTCCTTCATGCATGGGAGAAACAAGGGGGTGATTCATATGTAGAAGAGCGGCTGCATAAGCAGCTTTCAGAACACACAGGAGATAGTCACGCCGACCAGATCGAAGTAAGAAACTGGACGGTGTTGACAGAAGAATGGGAAAAGATCAAAGGCTCCAGGATCGTTGTAAATCCTTACTCCGACTTGGATGTATTCAATACCTAATTACCTTTTGGAGTTTTACAAATGCCTAAGAAAGTACTGATCGCGCTGCCACCGGCGATGCTTGAGCAAGTGGATTTCATCGCACAGCACGAGCACCGGACAAGAAGCGATCTGATAAGAGAAGCATTGCGCCGCTACCTGGACAACTTCAGAAAGAACCAGGGCGCTGCACATTTGGCTATCAGTTCAATCGAAGTAAACGACCCATATAAACCGACACTCTCATGAAGCAGCTGCCTCTGTTCGGTCCAGAAGAACTAAAAAAGCTGGAAGAACAGAAGCAGGACAAGCCAAAGAAGACCGGTAAGAAAAAGCCTCGCAAGAAAAAGAAGAAGCTTCACAGGAAGCCGGCACCCGTTGTTATGCGGTTCTGCAAGCGCTGCCTGTGTCGCATCGACGCGGACAAAATACCGGTGTGCAATGCAGTCTGTGCTTTCTGTTTTCGAGACGATGAAGTCTCTGGCGGTTTCCTGAAGTGGTTCACGGATCACTTCCACGCGCTGGAGCCGCTAGAGAAAAGCCCTGACCCAGAAAAGCGGGGTCAGGTGAAGGAATTCGGGGAGCTGGTCTGCCAGTACCAGCAAGCCGACCGGTGCGCCCGCATCGCGATCAAGTATCTCGAAAGCGAGCACAGAGATCGAAAGCAGGCGGTGCTTGCAGCACTAGATCGTTTGTCCTTCCCACCGCCGACTAAAAACGTATTCGCTGCATGGAGAGCACGAATTAGACCGCAAATAAAAGCTGCACGAATAAATCTTGGTGAGCCGGTCATCAACTGGCAGCAAACAAAGTACAGACCACAAGACCAGGAAGACTACAAGCTGCCGACCGTAGACACAAAAAGGAAAAGGAAAAATGCACGGAAGATGTGACTTTTGCAGAGAGGAGTTAAACCCGCCCCATGCTCACTATTGCGCCGATGAATACATTGCGAGGCTGGGCAACTCGCAGGACGCTGTGACTGTCTTCCTGGACGCTCACAAAGAGTTCATGAAAGACCAAACCAGTCAAGCGAACTGGGACAAGTTAGAGAAAGCAATTGCAGCATTGCCTTATTCGGGTGACGCGCCCAGGGCGAAGATGTACATGCACAGAGCACAGCTTGCCATCAGGGTTGCAGACGCTGCCTTCTTCCACTACATGGAAGGCGATGCTACACAACTTGAGGCTGCACTTATTGAGTGGATCGAGTTTCGCTACAAGTGGGATCGGCCGGTCGGACCCGAAGAAGAACTGAGCGAAACGCTTAGACGCTGCCAGAAATTTCTCAAGATGAAAGGGCTGTATGGCGACGTAGCGAGAATAAATCGCCCGAAGCTTGCAGGAATGCTGACGACTTGCAGAGACCTTCTGAGCAAGCTCACAGCGTTCACCGGTGACCTAATTTCTGAGCGCTTGCAATTAGTGGAGGCGTCGAAAGATGAACAGCTGCCCTGAGTGCAATGCAGATCAAAAGTACAAACAGCCTGGAGTGCTGGGCGGTACTGAGATCGGTTTCTATTGTGGTGCTGTCTGGGTGCAAAGTAGCTCCAGAACTTCATACGCTCGAAAGGGATGTGACTACAGAGCGCCAAAAGGTGCGGTGTTCATGGGCGTTGACCTGGCGAGCGGTCCAGATCGCACAGTCGGCATCGACCCTGACACTGGTTTACCGGTAGACATGAAGCTCTTCAGCCCAGAGAAGTTGGAAGAGCTGTACAGGAGGCACGCGCTGGAATGAGCGGCTTTGCATTCACCGACTTAGAAACTACCGGGCTCTCTGAGTCTGATGACCGGATAACGCAGATTGCAGCGATCCGGACAGACGAAAATTTCAAAATCCGAGGCGTTTTCAAAATGCACGTGTACCTGCCGGATGAGATCGAGCTGAGCGACTACGCCAGAGAAATCACCGGCATCACCAGGGAATCTCTACAGCGTGAACCGCCAGAAGAAATCGTCATTCGAGCTTATCTGGACTTCTGTTATTCAGATGACCCGCTGGTGTTCGCTGCCTATAACAAGCAGTTCGACATGAGGATGATCATTGCCGCGTGTCACCGCTATCCAGGGATGTATGAGCTGTTTAAGAAGCGCATCAAGACGCCCGCTTATTGCGTGATGAAGGCGGCAGAAGAGCACCTGCCGGATGTGCCCCGCATTTACCGTGAAGACGGCAAATATAGCCAGTACAAACTTGAGCTGGTGGCAAAGCACCTGGGCATCAGGATAAAACCGCACGACGCGCTGGAAGACATTGCAGCGACGTTGAAGATCGCAAAACACATCAGGAGGATCAAAGGTGGACGGTGACTATCAAAACCCCCTGGACCCGAATCTAGTTGTTCTGGTTCAGCAAGAGATGGAGCGCTCTTACGAAAAGTTCGGAGAGCAAAACCATCAGCCCGAAAGATGGCTGACCATCCTGGGCGAAGAGTACGGCGAGGCGTGCCAAGCCGCTCTAAAGATGACCTTCGACGGTCAACCCGCGCAGAACTATGTTGACGAATTGCTCCAGGTGGCTGCTGTCGCACTCAATGCGATCCAGTCGTTTGAGAGACAAGGGCGCTTCTTCACCAGGGCTGATGAAAGGGTTTTGCTGGCACGAATCGAGCAGCTAGAAACAGCGCTCAACAAGATTGCCACCTTCAATCCATCTCCGATCTGGGACAAGCAAGGCATGATCGACATTGCAACAGAGGCGCTAGAAGAATCGCCCTGGCTTGATTATGCAATGGATCAGAAATACAACACACCTCAAGTAGTGGACCCGATGGCACACATGCACAAGCCAATCACTAAAGAGATGTTGGAAGACGCACCAGGCTTTGAGACCTTTGTGCGGGAAGAGGTAGCAAAACGCTTTGCTGATGCAATTACTGAGCCGATGCTTTCGCACATCTCCGACTGCGAGAACTGCACGAGCAAGGATCGGAACTGGTGCTGGATGAATACACACGGAAGCATCCGAACAGATGTGACCGGAAGTTGTGGGTGCAAGTGTCATGCCTAAACAAACACAGCCGAAGATTGAAACCACGTCAACCGGGAAGCTCAAGCTCAGCTTCAAAGGTCAGATCTGGTACATCGAAGCCGCCGAAGCAGTTGACTTTCTTTGGAATCTTCTGAAAGCAGTGGTGAAGATGAACGCGAAGTTTAGTGACTGTGAATGCGTAAGTAACTATCACAGCACACAGGAAATTTACTGCTGCCAGAAGTGCGGCTGGCCAATGGGGGAAAGTCTATGAGCAGAGAGAAAGACGTTGCACTAGTTGCAATCACTAAGACATGGAGCATCAGCGATCCTGATGGTTACATCATCGCCTTCCAAGGTCCGAAGCTTTATCCCGAAGATGCCAGAATCAAAGTCTGCGCTTTCGAGCAAGAATGCGAAGACGACGCGAGCATCAACAGAATCGGAGACACACCACTGGCGCGCCAGTTCGATGGGAAGTCTGTCGGCCTGTACATCTGGGAAGGCGAAGTGAAGTATCCAGCCCCCGAGTCTCTGGGAGAGTTCGACACTTCTGCACCAGATCTAGAAGGCGAGATCCGAGACGCCACGGTGGAAGACTTGGTTGCTTTCGGGATGCTGAAGCAATGAACATCGAAGAGCAAAAACAAAAGCTGCTGGAGTGCGCCCAGAAGCTTGAAGAGTACAGCGAATTGATTGAGCCGCTTTTCCAGCTCGGTAGCGAGAATCTTGCACCTGGGACAGACTGGTGGTGCTGCATTGCTGGTATGCGTCACATCAATCTGGCGAACATTCGATTTTTGAAATCTATGTCCAATGAACTTGAGCGGCCGAAGAAAGCGCTAGGTGACAGCTACCTGGACAGGCGAATGCTCAAGCAGAGAGAAAACACAATCGCTGCTCACGAGGTTGAAAGCCCTTGCGGCAACGGCTGCCTGCTGACCTGGAAGGCACAGCAGATCATCAATGAAACATAACCAGCATTATCAGAACACAGGAGTGCTATGAACGACCCCGAAACAATACTGCTAATAGCATGGCTGGTGATCAGCGCAGTTCTACTGGTAGTAACTGCGCGAGCACTAAAAGACTCTACTGAAGTAATGCGACTTCAGCAGGAGCACGCCATATCCATCCAAGAACTTGCACGCATTCTAGAAGCGCCACCACATAAGGTGCAGGAGCTAGCAGACGCAACAGACTGCAAGGTCTGTCACAACACGTGCTGCACCGCGCCAGACTTCGTTAGACGCATGGCATGTGGCTGCATGGAAAGCCGCTTGCACTCTGAGAGCTGTTTCTACTACGTGTGCAAAAACTGTGACACAAGTTGCAAGTGTGAACCCGAATGAATGAAGACAAAAACAAATGCACCACATGTGATGCAGAGTGCGACATGAAGCAGTGCACAAACTGCTGGGAGGTAGAGCGTCGACTGGAAGATTATCTGAAATCACCAAAGGGCTTTGTCTTCGTGATGAAGGCCACAGCAAAAGAGGCGAAAAGACCAAAATGACACCAGAACAGAAAGCCGCCTATGTGGTGGCACAGGCAGCGCTGCTCAACGCGCGGATATCCGCCATGAAAGCTGAAAATGACTGCTATCCAGATGCAATTCCATACGGAGAGAAGGCATTTGATGACGTGATAGAACAGTTCGACGGAATTCTGGGACACAACGCACTAATGGAGCTTTTCAAAGACTAATGGAACTTTGTACTGACTGTGGAAAGTGTGCGGACCACTGCGTCTGCGATCACTTCGGTGAGGTCGGAGACTGCGAAGATTGCACTGAAGCTGAAGAAGAAGAGGAAGAAGACTGGGGAGAACCGAACCCTAACAGAAACGAGAAGGAGAGACCGAAGCAATGAAATACGCGCTCACACTGCAAATAGTTTTCGGAGTCATGGGAGTGATCGCGGATCAGTCCGGCTGTAGAGTCTCCAGCGTATTGTTTGATCTTTCAATGACCTGCTTCGGCTGGATATTGGGTTATTCACATTGCACAAGCGAGAACAAAAAGAACGATGGTTGAGAAGTTCCCCGAAGGTCACACGCTGCCCTGCATCTGTGACGATGAAGACACTGTCTATCTGCACTTCCACCACGACCTGGACGCGTCACTAAGACTAGACAGAGCAGTGAGCAGGCTCCTGGTGGAGATGTACCGGGGCGACTTGCGGAAGCTTGAAGAAGAGCTAGCAGGGCAAGACGGAATGACTCTGGGCAGGTGCCCGAAAAAGATAAAGGAGAGACGATGAACGAAGAGCAACAGAGAAGAATACTTGCCGGTGACTATGCAAGCGTCGGCAGAGATATAAAAGAGCAAGCGAAAGAAACTGCTATCAAAGCCGACAAGCTGGCAAAGCACATTTACGAAAACCTGATCCCGAATCTCTGCATAGTGTTGAAGGGACAAAACGGCAAGCGCTGCAAGTGGGAAGAATGCCCTGAGCCTCTCAAGTTTGCCTACCAGATGACAGCTGTTTCTCTGGTCACATTTCACGGAGTTTCAATCGACTGATGGACAAACTGACCGCTAACGACCTGGACATCATCAACATCAGTCTTCGGCATGGCTACTTAATTCCACATAGCAACATTCGAAAACTGGTAGCGGAAAACGAAAGACTTTCAAACCGGCTTCGACTTGCTGAACATGCGCTTGGAGCCGCCAACCCTAACACGGTGGAAGACCCAGGCTTCAGGCTTAAGTGTCTCTGCATTGAGCCGGAAAAATTTTGGCCCTGGTATGAGCAAGTATTGAAAGAGGATGGAGCATGAGAAGCCCAGGCGCGAAAGTCTTTCGCTATGACGCCTACCTCAAGCCGATTGAAGAGAAGAAGCCGCTGGTGTTCAAACCGATTCAAGAGAGCTGGGCAGACAAGCGCAGACGATGGCGGAAAGAAGATGAACAGCGCTTTTTGCAAGCCGTAAAAGAGGGGCACTACGAATTTCCAGGAATCAAAACAACAGATGCCAAAGAAGAAAAAGGAAAGACTGTTTAGCCGCCTTGCCGAAGAGGTCGTGCACGTTGTTAACGTGCTGATTGGATTGGCTCAAGAAGGCAAATACAACACGCCGAAGTTTAACGAGGAGTACAAAAAGTTTGATCGCATGAGCAAGCTGATTGTGTTGCCCGAGTGTGACTGTGCAGAAATCGGAGAGCGCCTGGTCCTTGCAGAAGACATCTGCGAAAGGGCTTGTGAGCTGGCTTTCGTGAAGATGCCGGAAGCGCCCAGGGCGAATCTCAAGAAAGAGTTTAGTGACGCGTTGAAGGAATGGAGGAGCAAAGAGAGTGAAAACAGACTTACAGAAGAAGATGGATGAATTGAGCCACGACTTAAGAAGCCAGTCATCAGTGGTTAATAAGAAGCTGGACCTGATTGAGCTAATCAGAACCTTGCCGGAAGAAGCACCAGATACTTTGACTCTGATGTATCAGCGTGGACCTGGTGGAAACATAGAGCACATTTTTGGAAGAAGGCACTCAAGTATTCCAGCCGAAGCACGAGACATCATGAAGAAGGCGGCTACAAATGCCTTCAACGAAATCAGAGAGATGCTGGTGAAGAGACTAGAAGAGCTATGAGTTGCGGCAATCCAGAAGATGCAGAAGGCGAGTGGATCGGCGGCAAGTTTGTGTTTACTGTTGAGTATGCTTTGCTGGGCTTCGATCACTACAGTCCCGAATCAGAAAGAAAGTTTGAAGATAGTTTCTTTCGTTGTCGCAGATGGTGCCTGCTTGCTGCCGACATTCAGCGCCGACTTGATCACGGAGTCTGGGACATCTTCAAGCCGCTTCTGCTTCGCCAGCAGCGAGCGTTAGCAACCGGCATAAAGGGTGTGGACATTGAGATTAGACACGCCGTCTGGTCCACATTACCGCCAGATTCTGATGGCTTCGTTTACTTTGAATAGAACACACCGCCGCGTCATCGTATTTGGTGGCGTGGCTTTTTATTGGAGCCAGTTAGATGGATGAGGAGAAGCTCATAGCCATTGCTAAGAAATACGGCATGGATCGCTACCAGCTCAATTCACTGCTGCTTCCACTGAACTTCACAAAGCAGATTGAGCAGTTTCAGAATGCAATGCTGTTTGAAAAGCAAGAGCGAGAAAGGCGGCTGTACTGGGTGTTTAGATACCGAATCAACAGGAAGAAGGAACCGGAATGAGCAACACGAACCGAGGCAAAGCCCGCAACCCCGAAGACTTCTACCCCACAGAGCACTGGGTCACTCATGCTGCGCTGAAAGCTTTGCCTCAGCTTGCTCAGTATTCAGATGGCGTCTGGTGCGAACCGGCAGCAGGAGAAGGGCACATTGTGCAAGCCGTGGAGAGCTTCGGCTACCATCCAACCTGGCACCTCCTGGACCTTAGACCGGAATGCAAGAAACCGCTTCAGAAGCTCAACGTAGACCGCTCTCGTTTGTTTATCTCAACAGGTGAGATGTTTCAGTTCTGGGCTTACCCCAAAGCAGTGGACGTGCTCATCACGAATCCGCCTTACACATTTGCAGAAGACTTCATCAGAAGATCGCTGCTGTTTGCAAAGGTCGTTATCATGCTGCTTCGCTTGAACTACATCGGCAGCGAAGAGCGTGAGGATTTATTCGACAAGTACCCGCCCGATCTCTATCCGGTGCATCCAAGACCTTTTCCCGATGCCACAGAATATGCCTGGTTCACCTGGGGCCTTTCGGAAGGTCACCACTGGCAAAGAATAAAAGGCTTCCGCCCCGAGAAAGAGCGAAAGCCTAAGAAGATTAGCGAAGGTCAGCTGCTATTTGATCTCCATTAAGAGCTTCAGCAGACAAGCCGCGCCGACTTGTTGTGATACCAGATTCGGATCGTACTTTCCATCACTGGCGTACTTGCCCTTCTTGTAGTGGTTTGTGAAACTCCACAAATAGGGCGACTTCACATCAGGGTGATAGAGCCGGTATCCATACCCGTTGTAACCTTCCAGTTCCCAGAGCATCCTTGCAGTGCTCCAGTTCGTTACCTTGTCCAGCTTCCTGAGCTTCAGCGCATCTAGTGCCGACTCTTCCCAGGTGTAAGCAGAGCCTTTGCCAGCAGCCGGATCTGCTACCGGTCTGCCTTTTGGCACGTGCGTTGTTTTGCCAGTGAGCGGGTCACCATTGTGCAGGTGCTTCTTAAAGTTCAGCCCTGCTTCCATTGAGTGCACCACGGCAATGAATCGCCACGGGATGCCCAGCTGGCTTCCAATCGCTTCATAGCGCTTGCGATAGGCAATGATTGCATTCACACGAGTCTTCACGTGGTGCATCAATTCCGGCTTGATGACCATAGTGTTAAAGAGATTCGTGTACTCAGCAGTCAGAGCTGTGTTCAATTCCAGGCTCATACGTCACTTCCTTTTTGGGAATGCCCAGAGAATGACGCCAGCAATTGCACCGACACATACAGTGAGCACATAGTTGATATTGATCCCGATGCCGGCCTTCCCGCTGTATAGCGCCCATGAGTGCAACGAGAAGGCACCAAAAACGATGGCAATGAACGCGTTACCAGCAAGAAACAAAATCCACGCCTTAACGTAGGCGATGAGCTTCTTCTCTAGTCCGTGAATGCAGTCGATAAAGAACGTGCAGCCACAGTCTGGACACTCGTGCTCTATTTCGTTTCCTTCGGGTTGCAGTGCTTCACTAGCTTCGTTGCCATCCATCCCGCACAGTCTCCACGCATAGCGATCACGACCGGCACCAGAACGATTGCCAGAATGATCGTGCCATTTACCACATACTCATGAGGGCTCATTACGCCACCGCTTTACCTTCTGCTGCATCATTCGGATTGAGCAGCAATGCCTTCGTGAAACCAGTCACCAGGGCGAAGAGCACTAAGCCTTCTACCTGGTAGAAGCGGGCTTCTTCCGTCCACTCATCACGAGTCTTTGCGATGAGCTTGGCAGTGGTCTTCTCTTCTGCCAAAAGCTTTTCACGAGCTGCTTTCTGCTCTGGAGTTTCGCCCGGCACAGGATGCTTCAATGCAGCATCGCCAAAAGCGCGGTGAGCAATCTTGCCGCCCTGCTCTTTGATGTTTTGCACTTGCGTCTTCCCGTCGCCGTCCAGGTCGGCGTTGATTAGATCAACCTTCGCCTTCACGGTTGCAGCGGTCGAAGCGGCAGTCTGCACGCCTTCGCTGATCTTGGCACCAATAGCCAGCGGACCTTTGATGCCATCTTTGAACTTGTCGAAAAATCCCATACTCTCCTCCCTTTGCGTTGAATTAACCGAACCTTCTGCAAACACCTGTTGCAGTCTTCGTATCGGTGATACCTGTAGAACCTGCCGCTGCTGCCTGAGTTGCTGAGCCGCCAGTACCTGCTGCACCGCCGGTAACAGTGATAGAGCCATTATTCGTGAACGTACCTTCTGACCACATGCCGCCTATGCCGCCACCGCCACCTGCACCATTGCCGCCACTACCATTGCCGTTGCCGCCGACACCGCCATTAGCTCCGACCGTCTTAGTAGCATTGATTGTTACGTCACCCTTACTCCTAAGATCAATGACACCACCACTGCCAGCGCCGCCACCGCCACCACCACTAGCGCCAGCAGCCACTCCTGCCCCGCCGTGAGCGGAAATGTTTCCATTAATAACCACGGTGCTAGCAACTTCGAAGTATACGAAACCACCAGCAGCACCACCTGTACCCGAGGCCGCAGTTGCTCCACCGCCACCACCAGAAGATCCTCCAGACGCCTGATCTAATGTCGTCCAAGCACCTCCACCAAAAGCGCGAATATTTGCAGTGTTGCTTCCACCAGCACCACCAGCACCACCACAGCCACCGCCGCCACCACCGCACCGGTCGGAAGTCGAAATACCGCCTTGCCCTGCGTTAGGACCATTCCCGTTCTGACCCGGTGCACCGTTCACAGCACCACCAGCACCACCAGCCTGGGCAGTAGAAATGACCATGTCGTGATTCAGCGTCATTGTGCCGCTAATAAAGATACGAGTCCCGCTTGCTACAGTCAGAGTGCCGGTTGAAGTCCAGTTACCCGCGTGCATGTAGGTTCCGGATATAGATCCGCTAGTAGGCAGAGCGCGTGAACCATCGCCACCAAAAGGAATACCGCCAGCACCGCCAGAGAACGCTTCTATCCCGTTACCAGCTGCATTGACTCTGAATTGTTGCAAGGCTGTGCCTGTTACCTGCACGACCTTGGAACCGTCGCCTGCAAGAATTCCGTTGTTCGCGACACCGAGCGAAGCATTATTAGTGCCACCGTCACCTATCTTCTTTGTGAAACCAAAGCGGGCAATTTCATAGGCGTCAACACCACGACGCTCTAAAAGCAGGTACTGGGTTTTCGAATTCATGGTGAGATCGACATTGTCACGCAAGTAGATCTTCCCAGCACCGCCAGTAGAGTGCTTCCACACTACCGTCTCAGAAGCATCTTTCATTGTGAACAAGGCGAGCGTCAAACCAGGATAAGACCAGTTGATCGTCTGACAATTATCTGGACCTGTACCACCTTCCGGATCAACGTAGTTAAGAAACTGTGTAGGAGTGAGTTCGTCGCTGACAATAGAAAGATTCACACCCTGCTGATTGCCAGGCAAGCGTCTAAGTCTGAAAAGACTACTGCGCATCACCTCTGTCAAAGTGCCAGAAGAAGCCGAAGAGTAGTACATCAAGATCCAATCGTTCGGACCTTCTAGCAAGAAATTCACGCCATCTGCAAGTATGAATTTGTTTGATGCACCTTGGTTGTTTCGAAAAGTCACAGCACGAGCAGAATTCGCACCGCAAAAGGCATACAGCCCACCATCCCGCATGTTTGTGCTTACGAAATTATCCAGATTCTGCGCCGAAGCGGCCAGGTAAGTGTCAAGGGCATAAACAGAGCATTCATTTACAGGGGTGATCTGACCGCTTGCATTAAGCGTCAGCGTCTGTTTCGGACCGACTCCGATCACTTCTTTCAAAATGGAAAGAATATTCTCGTCAAAGGTTTTCATCGCGCCTTGAGTAATGGCGGAATTAGACGGATAGCCCGCAGGAGGTACAGCAGTCATGTTGAAACCCTGATTAGTAGCCGTGTATTACGAGGTCCACTATACCGTCACAAGGTACACCACTAGAATCAAGTACATAGATCAATACGCCTACATCCGCATCCTTACCCGCACAAACAGCGCTGGCACCGTTTGGATAGGTAACGTTCACAACAGGGGTGGCACTTACGTGTTCGATGTGCACGAAGTCGCTATCAGGTACTACTTCAAGGCCAGCAGCAGGGATGAAGACATTTGCAATTCGCTCTTCGATGTCTTGCATATCGGTAACAACGCTGACCTGTTCAATGAAAGAAGGATGTGTAGCGCTTTCGTAGCAAGTGACACGAAAACGCATCTCACCAGGTGAGCCATCAAGTGAGCCGGTCCAGGGCAGCCACACTCCGCTGCCCGCCCACCATTGATCAGAATCGCTAGCCTTATCCCAATACAGATCGCTGTCATCTGACCAGAAGGGGGCACTGGAGACGGGCTGATATTCAACGAAGTAAACGGCAGCATCAACTACAAGCTCAATGTCATTGCGCATCACAACCTTGTAATTTTTGCCAGCAAGCGAAGGATCAGGCGTAAAGTAAAACTCATAGGTAAGACGCGCCGTGCCATCACTCCAGAACAGATCAGAATCGGCTTTATTCCAACGCTTCGAACTGTCATCGCCAGCCCAGTAAGCGCCCGCCGTCGAAGCGGCCTCGATCATTCCGCCGTTTACGCTGCCACCATCAATGACACCAGGAAAAGTGGGATGGTAGTCCTGTTGCAAGTACAGGTTTTTGATTTCCCAGTGCTGAAGATCAAAGACGATCCAGGCAGTATCAGAGCTTTCATTGCCTGCACTATCTACTGTGCGGCAGCCAACAGTGATCAAGCCGGTCGGCAATTGCGTGGTGTCGAGCTCCGGAGACTTCTGGATGTTAACCAGAGTCGGCAGAAGATCCCACTGGCGGCAGTCTCCTACTGCGCCTTTCCATCGGGTGCCCTGGTAGTCCAGGGGCATTGGGCCAAGTAACGCCCGAATTACATTCCTGTCGGTGATTGCGGTCAGTGCAAGCGGTGTAGGTGGCGGTGTCTGCTTCCCAATAACGGTAGTCGGCTCCAGCGGTAGCCATGCAGAGTGAGCGCTAGGAGGGATGACATTTCTGACTTCAATGTCATAGGTGACACCATCTTCAACGCCAGAAATCGTGAGAAAGCCTTGACCTATCCCAGCCCATTGAACCGGTCCAAAGTCAATTTCGTCAGTACGCTTCCAATGGAATTCCCAGCCGGTCACACGATAGTCAGAAGGCGGTTCCATCTGCACAATGATCTGCGACAAACAAGAATCATCAGGCAGCTTCAGCAGCGCATCTTCATTGGTGACTACACCTCGCACCTTCGGCTCTGGGACAAAAAACCGGAAGGGATTTCTTTCTGTGGTCAAAGGCTCATAGGGCGGCACAGCTTCTGACTCAGCCGTGTAAATTGCTGGCGAGTAGTCCAGCATTGTGATTCGTGCGCCCAAGTCCTTTTGATGACTAATCGAAACAACTATCATCTCAGCAGAGTCATTGTCATAGAGACCGCACATGAAGAGGTCATCTACAGCGGGCTTCGGTGAAGTTGCTGCCGGAATCGGAACAGTGAAAGTCAGCGTGTTATGAGTGCCTGCAACAGTGTTGATCTGCCTGAAGTGGCTGCTGCCATCGGCACACCGGACCCGCACACCATAGATTTTTCCAGTCTCTAACACCACCGCCTGGTCAACGGTGATTGAAACAATGTCACCGTTGCCATTGGTATTGACTGCTTTGATTAGCCCTTCGCCAATACCCGCGCGGGCCACATCATGAGTCAGTCGAACCAGGTCACCAACGTTGCAGCAGATCTGCTGAATGTCTGTGGTGATCTCGTGCGTCACCGGTCGCAGTCGCATTGTGCGCAGCAGCCAGCGTCCAAACTTATAAACCATACTCGGGTCAACAATGCCCGGCAGGCTCATGTCTTCGATGTAGCACTGAGTAGATGCAGCGCTGAAGCCGTCTGCATAGACAATGCGCTCATCTTCTTCATACTTAAGATTCTTGTTTGCAAACTTGATCCGGAGCGCTTCCGCTTTTTTCGGCCACGCCCTGGACATCGTGTAATCCCAGGAGTTTGCAGGCGTGAAATGCTGAGCAATCACGGTCAGCGGCCTATCGACAACAGGCGTATATTTGCCGTCACGAATCACATAAGATGCACGTCCAGCAGCTGCCACCATCTTTAGTGCATCGCTCAGCTGTGTTGGCTGGTCGAAAATGTAATTGAACTGATACCCCATCGCATCGCAATAGTCAGCCCATTCTTTGAAGGCATCGGCATCAAGCTCAGACTTCAGCACCCTGCTGTTAAAGAAAGGACCGGTCAGCATGTCCACAAAGATCCATGCCGGGTTAGAGCTTTCGACAGGCGCACCCCAAGTGGTGCCATTCCATTTGGACACCTGGTGAGAGACCATCACACTGTAGTCATCCAGGTTGCCGTTGAGCTTGTCGCTTGCCTTTATACGCATCCCAACTTGCATGGCAGGCACAACCACACCCTGGGAGTCATAAAACGTCCTTACAGGCGACTCAAACCGCGTCGCGCGAAGGAAATACCAGTTGAAGTCATTGACGACATTTGGATCGGTCGAGTCGGCAGACTGCCTGGTAACTTTGACTTCATAAAGAGCAGTGCGTGAAATGGTTGGAGAGACATAGTGAAAGAAATAACGCTTGCCTCTGCTGTTCGTGTAGATAGCACCTTCAAACAGAGTCAACCAGCCACCGCCAGCAGTGTTGCGATATTCAACCTTCACATTGACTGACGCCTGAGAATAATTAGTAACCAGCTGCCCCTGGGCATTGGTCGTGGTGCTGGCTGTATAGAGCCCATTATCAAAGCTCAGAAGAATGGTGAACTGGTCAGCAAGCTGTGGTGCAAGCTTAGTGAGCGGTGTGCTGTTAATAACCGGCTCACCGATCAGCAGCTCATCTTCATCATTCGGAAAGAAAGTAATCGACTGAGCCACTTCGATCTTAGTGACTTCAGGCATCGTGCTGACAAGCTTGTCGCCTATCTTGTGCTCTGTGTAAACATTCGGACCCAGTCCAACATCAAAGGCGAGATTTATGAACTGATCCTGACCATTCACATTGGTCCAGGGCACTGCCGAATGTGACGGGCGCATTAGGTACTTGCCCGCGATGTACGGAATCTTGGAACCGCGATCAAGCCGGTTTGCGATGCCGGTTATAAGCGGCAGCACAGGAATAGAATCAGGCGGCGCCACATAACCACTGACACCAGATGCATTCCGCTTCGCGTCACTATCGGCGGTGCGCTGACCACTGAAGCGAGAAAGCAAATAAGATGCAGACATCCCCGCGATGCCTACACCGATACCAAGCACCGACCTGCCGATGTTCTTAGGTGGCGGCTGAGGAGGCGGCAGTTGTGGATATGGTGCAACACCGTATCCGCCACCGGTTGTGTAATTCGGCATCCCAGGAACAGCAGTGACGTTTAGAAGGTCATGCTCTTGCAGCTCGTAGTTAAACGGCGCGGGAACACCGTTGACGTAGCAGAGCGTATGAAAAACGCTGTGAATACCAAGCAGTTTTACAGCGTCGATCACTTTCGTGCCAGCTGCAACTGTCAGCTCAGTAAGCTGTTCTTTGAAGGGGTTTTTCCGTGCGACTACTCGTGACACTTGCTCTTATGCCTCCAAACAGAGTCTAAGAGGTTGATCCACATAGGTGATTTCCATGACTCTATGCAGGCGTTCTTCATCGGCTCTGTGTGCAGGAAATAGCTCTTTATCCCTATTGCGACAGCAACATGATTGGGCTGTGCCATCGTTTTGAAGATGAGAATGTCACCCTCCTGGGCGTTCTCTACTTCCACGAAAGAATGACGCAGGCTGAGGAATTCACGAGTCAGCGCCCGTGGCGATCGGGCACCATCTGTGGTGAGCAACGGCATGCTGATGTGAAACTCTTCAGCCATCACGTGACGGATCAAACCGTAGCAATCAAGCCCGCTGGCATCGCGCCCTAGAATCACATAGGGAATGCCTATGTACTTATTAGCCCAGGTCATCGGTTTGCCCAGAGTCCTGGGTGAGTGCTGGGAGTCTTGCCCCAGACCGGCACTTCTTCTGTCTCAAGCGAGCGAAGACCTAAATCAAAGGTTGCCTCACTCGCCTTGGCAGTAGCCTTCTTTGTGCTCAGGGGAGGATCAAGCTTCCACTGCACATAGTCCCAATCATCTTCCACCACGAACTTAGCGCCGACAGTGCCCGGAACATCATTGACCTTCTGCACCAGATCCAGTATCGAAGAGTCAACCCAACCCAGCACTAGCTTGCTGCCGGTAAGCTCATTCTGCTCTTCATCCATCAGATCGAGTTCAAACGGAAAGGCAGTGTAGACGCGTCCGTCATGCGTCACGTCCGTCACGTCATTGCACAGGTAAAGAGTCTCGAGACTCGGGTGTGCAATCTCAATCAGAGTGATGAAAGCCTTATTGCAGTTCGGACTGTTAATAAGTGCTTTCGCTGCCGCATTGATAGTGGCGCGTGACATTACGGCAATTTCTCCAGCCTAAAGCTGACCGTCCAAAGCTTGCCCCGGCTGTGTGCCTCAGTGGGTTCATCAGGGCCGCTGAACTGCACGAGCATCGAACCATAGACAGGGTGCGTCCAGGTGAAAGCATCGACGCCACCGCTCAACTGGTCATAGAAATTCCAGAAGGTCGGCAGAAGATCTTTTGTGATCTTGATCGAGCAATCAAAATACTGGACCTGACCGCTAAAGCGAACACGGCGCCTGGGTCTCCCCATCTCTGGTTCAGAGACGATCTTGTTAGGTTGCCGCGTGCCGCTCAGGCTACCCTGCAACGGAGCGGGCAGAGTAGAAGGCCACGATAATGGCACTGCCTAATGTCCTCTTGCCACTTCTCTCACAGTTCTTCCAATAGGATGACTTGGATCTCTCATCATGTTTGGAATTGCATTGAGCATAAGCGCGATACTGCCGTCAGGCATTGTGGTCTGGGTTGCAGTCGCTTTTACGCCAGTGTTATTGATCACATTGATCTTCACTTGCGTTGCTAGCGCTTCCTTCACTTGCCGATTAGGAACAACGCTGCCAGGTCCATCAGGCAAAATCCACTCTTCCCCGCGTTCTCCAACTTTCATGGGGCGGTCGCCCTTAAATCTGCCACCGCTCTTGTATCCGAAAAGGCGCATTGCAGCGGGCATCTGCATCATAGACATGCTTTTGTTTGCCCAGGGCTGAGACATGATTGATTGCATTGCACCAATCATATTGCCATCGCCTTTCCACATCGGGCGGCTTGCCAGAACATCACCAAGAATGTTCATGCCCTGCGCTTGGAGCACGCCGGAAGGTGTGAAGTTAGAAGGATTGCCAGCATTGACAATCTTGTAACCGTCATAAGCATTCCGAAGTATCTGCTCTACCTGTGGTGGCAGCGTAATATCGGCAAGGTCACCAAAGAGCGGAAAGGCTGCTTGTTGAGTTGCGCCACCAAACTTGTAGCCGGGAAAAGCAGGATCGTACTTACTGGCCCAGTCGTTTGCAGGATTGAAAATCGACCCATCAGAACGAACAACCGAACCAGACGGAAGGCGTGAAATGTCCTGCCAATTTCTTGACTGATCGCCACTAAACGCGCTAGGCGTACCAAGTGGAATAGAGCCACCGCTGATCCTTGCGACGGCAGAATGATCGCCCATACCTCCACGCAACAAAGGCAACAGATAGCTTCCTAATTGGGATGCTGAGCGAAGGTCACCACCATTGAAAGAGTTGCTAAAAGCGCTTGCACGATTAGCATCTAACGGGGCTGTGTTGGACACATTACGGTCATAAGTACCGGCGCCCAAAATCAGATCGCCACCGCCCATGCCACTACTTACAAGCCCGAAAGACTGAGCGCTCATACGCTGGCTTGGATCGTATTCGCCCCATAGCGCAGAGTTTAGATAACGTCTCGGGTCGTTTCTTTGACCGCCCCACATGTAGGAAGCTTCATTAGCTTCTGCCCAGGCAGATTGTGCTTCGAATTGCTGGCGACTGAACAGCTGACCGGTGAAGCCGTTATTTGCGACTATGTCCCGGTGGCGATTCGCGTGATATTCCAGCTCACGCAACGTATACCAGCTGGGCGCATTCTGATCGCCCCTCTGGAATGCTTGAACGCCGGAATCATACTTGTCTCGATAGAGACCGCTCAGCATCTGGGAATTGTCGAGCTGGGAGATCATCCCACCGCCCGAATAGCCACCGCGCCCGCCAGAGTAAACGTCACGCTGAGTCCAGGGAATCTGTGACGGTCCAGAGGCACCCGTCATCATTGCCGGTGGCATTCCAAGTCCACTACCCATGCCACCGCCGAAGCCACCACCTAACAGACTTTGCAGAAGCATGTACATCTGCGAAATCTGACTGTTCATGATGTAGCCATCTACACCAGGAAAGAACAGTTCAGTGCCCCGTTCTCCGACTTTTCGGGGGCCCATACCAGTGTTGTAGTTGCCGCCCTGGGCAAAGCCGAGTATGCCAGCCAAGCCTCTCATTAGAATGCCGTCCAGCATTCCATTGGCTACGCCGGATGCTCTTCCCATGATGTAGCTACCGAAGCCACCAATAGAGACACCACCGGCACCGCCAGCCTGACCACCAGTGCCAGCCGCTTGCACTGTCGCATTCTTGAAAGTTGCACCATCAAGAATTGGTTTCTTAAAGCTGGAAGTGTCGAACCATGAAGTCTTGAAGAAACCGCGACTGCCTACGATGCTTCTAAATTCTGCGTCAAAGAAAAGCGAGTCAAAGAAATCATCTTTCTTGTGGCGTGAATTCTCAAAGTAGGCAGATGGAAGCAGAGACTCATAGAATGTGGCAATCGGCAGACGTGCACCACGGAACATAGGCAGCGTGAAATCTGCCTTGTCGATTTCCGGACGGTTTAACGTGACTTGTTTTACACTCGCTGGGTCTGCCAACATAAGCGGCAAATTTGCAACAGGAAGCGAAACGCCAGAAGGTGCACCGGCTGCCACATTCGAAGCGCCGGCAGCCGCTGCAGAAGCAGCACCAGAGCCGGTGGCTAATCCTTTGGAGATACCAGACAGGGCGCCACCAAGCAAGCCACCAGCAGCACCGGCAACAGTAGAGCCTGAACCGCCACCGAAGATGCCACCAGCGATGTTATCGAAGAGCCTGGCGATCATCTTCTCCAGCGGCGCCAGCACGAAACGCTTCGCTGCTAGATTGCCCAGGTCAATACCAAGCTGACGGAAGCTCTGACCCAGGGTCTGACTTCCCCTAAACATGTTGCTAAACGCGCCGGTGACAGAGCTTGCAAAACTCCTGGCGCTGGCTGAACCATCTTTACTGGATGTGCGGATCTTTCTCAGAGCATCGTCATATTGCTCTGCTGTGATTTTTCCATCGGCAAGAGCTTCAGAAAGCTCCTGTACTTTCTCTTTGTACTTGTGCGTAGAACCAGTGATCTCATCAATGAGATCTTTCTGGTCGGAGAGAGCCTGCTTCGCTTCCTTTGTCTTTTGCTGCTCTTCATCCACCTGCTTGAGAAGGGCAACGCGCTTCTCAATGGTTGTATTTATGTCGGCTTCAATCTGCCGCTTCTTCTCCAGCGCACCAGCATTGGCGGCGTCACGTTCAAGCAGCTGATTAACTGACTCAAGAGCTTCACGCTGAGCGTCCAGGTGCTTGGCAGTGCGCTCCTCAATGTCGCTCCTGGCATTCAGGAAGGGAGCTAACTCCTGCTGACCCTTGAGCTGGCGCTCCAGATCTTCCCGGTGCTGCTTCAAACCCGCAACGCCGTCACCAACCGACTGGTTATAGGCGGTTGTTTTCTCGGTCAGGTCTTTGTAGATCTCAGCAGCGTCTTGAGCGATAGCATTCTTCTTCGCTTGCTCAACCAGATCCAGCGCCTGCTCGTGCTTGCCTGCAACTTCGGTACTTCCTTTGTTGCCTTTGGCTATAAGCTGCTTCAGCTCATGCTCAAGCTTCAGCGCCTGGTTTAAGTTTGTCCGGCCTTTTACTTCTTCACTGACCAGAGCCAGCTGATCTTTTGTCTTCTTAATGAATTCATCAATGTGCAGATTGGCTTCTTTCTGCTCTTTACGCTCTTTTTCGAAGCCTTGCTGCTTTCTGATTTCCGCATATGCAAGAGAAAGATCTTTCAGTGCAGCTTTCTTCTGCGTGGCACTGAGTGTGGTGGCTTCAATTTCCCGCTTCTCACGGTCGTACTGGCGCGCCAGCTCATCCATTCCCTGGGTGACTTGTCGAAGCTCCAGGGCTTCTTCTTTGCGCTTCGCAACAAGCAGCTCAACGTGTTTCAGATCACTTTCGTAATCTTTCTGAGCTTTAGACTTTTTCTCTTTGTCGTCCTTACCGGTGAAATTGTAAGGATCTACACGCTTTGGAAATCCCTGAGAAGCCATATCTGCCGCACTTGGCAGATAGTCTGGGTCCCAGCCAAGCCGCTTCATGTGAGCAGCCCGGTTCTTCCTCAGTTCTTCCTGATAGAGACGCTCATTCTTGCCGCTGTCCTTGTAGTGGACAGTTCCGTATTTATCACGGGTTTCAACCAGGTTGCCTGGGTCGAAGATTCGATCAGCCTTGTGCCAGCCCGCTCTAAGGTCATCGTTAAACCTAGCTGCATCAGCAAAGAATTTGCCAGTTGCAGTCAGTGGTGAGCCGTCAGAACGCTTCTGCCCAGTGGCAGTGTTATTCCACTTAACGAATTCCTCACCGGCTCTGGTGATAGACTTCGCCAGATTCTCAAACTCGTGTGCAAGCTTATTGGTGAGACCAATGCTCTTATCAATCTTTCCGACTGTGACGGTCAGAGAGTTGGTAATTTGCTGGAAGGCACCAGCCATGGTGCTGCCGACAGCTTGATATTTCTTGTTGACGTCATCCGCCGACTTCATCAACAGGTCATAGAGATCCTTTGATGCAACCTTGCCGTCTTTAACCAGCTTCCTAAGCTGACCTAGACTGATACCGGCAGCAGCAGCGATCTGGTTTGCGAGGCCGGGAAGGTTATCGGAAATCTGCCGGAATTCATCCGCCTGGACGTTGCCGGAGGCAAGAGCCTGAGTCAAACCTCTCAAGCCGTTTGCCATGTCCATTGGACCGGCGCCGCTGATTTTGCCCAGCTTCTGGACAATGTCCGTCATCTTGAGCAGGTCATTAGTAGTGGCGCCCAGGTCTTTGCCAACCGCTGTTAAATTCTGGAAGGCCGTGACCGAATCTTCAAACGAAGCTTTGTTTTTCTGACTGATTTCATACAGACCATTAAAGACCCGATTGAATTCAGCCTGTGAATTGGTGGCTACTTTGATCTTTGCGTCGATGCCCGAGAAAGCATCAGAAAGCTTTGAAGCCTCCCCAATCGCGCGGGTTGCAGTAACACCCGCAAAAAGAGTCGCGAGAGAGCCGCCAAGAACTTTGGCAGCTCTCCCCATTTTGTCGAAGTGCCCAATAACTTGGTTATGGGTACGCTCTGTAGATTTTGCAACGCCTTCAAGGTGGCGCTGCATCTCTTTGGCTGTAGAACGAAGTGTACTCTCACCGCGCTTAATCTCTGAGCTGAACTGAGCCAACTCAGCCTTCAGCTCAAGGACCGCACCGCCAACAGTTTCATTCCTCGCCATCGTCTACTTCCGCCTTTTGGGCTTTTTGCAAAGCCGCGTTAGCGATCAAGTCATTAAAGTCATCGACCGCATCGCGAAGCCTCACAGCTGCTTCGTCCTTCCCGAAGTACTTCTTGAAGCGCTGTATTTGCTGCTTCACAGACTCCCACCTAAGACCAAATGGCGAGGCGGTATAGAAGTGCCACGGACGAACCGGGTCAGGATCAGCCATCACTCTTTCAACGGTCTCGCAGATTGTGCCTGCCATCTCACGCTGAAAGTCTTGACCAGTGCCGATCAGTTTCTCTACCGCCCGCCATTCAAACCAGAGTTTGACTGAAGGTATCTCTTTGATTAGCTGATCGGGGTCAGCTCTTCCAAGCCTTCTGGCGAGGATGAAGAGATCGAGTCTGGGGGAGTCTCGGAGTTTTTTGCAATCTCCTCAATGACTTCTTCAGCATCACCTTCAACATCTGGCGGCAGTTCATGCAGCTCTCTTGCTGCTCTTACCAGCGCCTTATTTGCAGAGATGCTCAAGTTACCGAGCCGCTCATATCCACGCTGCATACTTGCTTTCGGATAGATACGATCACCGTCACCATCCACGAGCATTGCAACCAACATGGAAATTTCATAGCTATATGGCGGTTCACGAAGCTCTTCAGCTTTTCTGTTTTGCTCTGCGCACCACTCTTCAGCCTCGAAAGCTTCGGCTGAAGTCAGATTCTGCAATCTGACATGACCGGGTCCGATGTTCACCAGCTTGAACTTACGATCATCGAGTGCTTCCAGCTCTTCAAAAGTCATAGGTGTTGGTTCTTGCTTACTCACGATACTCCCCCTTTCTAGGCTGCCCATGCAGCAATTACTTCAGTACAAACAGTTAGACTTAAGCAGCAGTTGCGTAAGTCAATGCACCGCGCGGTGTGATGGTTACACGAGTCATGATCAAGCCCTTCGCTTGAACAGCTTCGCCAATCTGAGTGACCTTGCCTTCAAACTGGCGTGCTTTGCCAGTTCTTAGTTGCACTTGCCAGAAGCGAAGAGTGTCATTTGCGAAATCGTTGAGAATACCCGTGATTTCATCGTGCGTTGCGTTGCCCGGCTCAAAGTACAGATCGAATGTGACCGGCTGGATCGTTCTCACAGTGGTCTCATTGGTTGTCCAGTCGCCCGGCAAATCGAGATCAGAAGTGTCTTCTGTCTCCCATTGAATATCGAATTGAATATTTTTCGCCTTTGTGATCTGGGTGTAAGCGCCAGATCCATTGGACGCGTAAACGTCCTGTCTCTTGAGCTTTGCGCCCGTTGCTTTAGTAGCCATGTGTCAAACTCCTCTTCAATGCGGCTGCCAAACTGACACCGCCAGTAGTGATACGCGTTTTGTTTTACGAGTCGCTAGGGTGTGTTCGGATTGGTCGGACGAATAAAGAGAACTTTCACAGCAGCGTTACTGCCGGTGTAATAAAGCTTTCCATCATTCTGCCGCCAGCCCTTCAAGGTCACAGGACCAATCAAGGCGAATTCGCCAGCTCCGAGCGTGTAAGTAATGTCACCAGTTCTGCCCAGGTCGTCTGCAACAGAAGTGAAGGTGACGGTGTAGTTAGAACCGCCCGAGTTCTGGATTAAAGCGCACATCCCGGCTTCGAGAGTGACACTGTTGTTATTTACGGTATCGACCGCCGTAAGAGTTACGTCAGCAGAATCAGCGGCAATAGTGCCTTGATTCATGTTCTTCGGTAAAACGGAAGCCACATCTGTTCTAACAGCCAAAGCGCTTTGCGCACCAAATGTGATGGCACACAAAGCCGCCAACAGACCGGCGCTCAAGTGCTTACTGTTTCTCATAGACCCTCCTAATTTGCGTCAGCTCTTTTGAAACTGATCAACAAAGTAAGTATCCGGTGATAGAGGTCTATAGTTTCTTCTGGCTCTTCTTCCGTGTCTGAAATAAAGCTACACTCGGTGATTTCAACGTTTGCGACTGTTCCCGTGTGACCAATCAAACGATTGCAAATGGCAGCGCTGATCGCAATTCCTTCATCATCGTTTTGAGCAACGATGTTGAATCTAACTTCTGCTTCCCAGTCTCCAGTGTGACCATCCAGGTCATACTCACCGTCGTTAACTTCGATGAAATACACTACAGATGGTGGCTGCACATCTTGCTCATCGCGCCCTTTGTAAATGCGATCACCGACCAGGTCAATAATCTGCTGGTCTACGCAAAGGTGCATGTATAGGTGAGGTCCAAGGTTTGGCGGCACGCGTTTAGACATTATGCAAACCTTCTCCTGTATTGAAATTTAGAACGCGCTTCCTGCATGATTTCTGGCAGCTTGTCTCTGATGTACTGACAGAAGACAGTGACAATGATCTCTTTCGTCACTTCCAGCGCCCTGGACATGAAGTGTTCACCCTTGATCAACTTCGTGCCGTTCTTGGTTCTGTGCATCCAGTCACGCTCCAGAATGCCACCATAGAAAGCAGTCACGGCACCTAGCTTCTTCAGTTGTGCAATCGTTGCGGCTTTCGACTTTCTTGCAGCTTTGCCGAAGATTCTCTTACCTTTCGCCATGCGACGAATGCCGACCAGCACACAGGCTTCAAAGTCTCTATTTCGGACTTTGCCAGCCGCCACTTTGATCGAGCGCTTCAGGTTGCCTGTCTTCACCAGTCCCATTGTCACCAGGTTTTGAATCACCTGGGCTTTAACGACACCAGCGCACTTGCTCAAAGCGTAGTAAACAATACGCTGCCGATAGAGCTTAGGAGGCTTCAGAAGAGCCTCTGACAGCTCTCTCATGCCGTGCATTTTGACTGTGGAGCTAATTGCCATTTTTAGGCACTCTCCGCTTTGCGGTAATCTCCAGCAGTTCGTTTCTGCACCCTACATCAGAAAAACCGAGGTCTGAATAAATGGCGCCTTTGTACTCGATTTCATCAGACTCTTTAAGGTCGGTTCTGTACCGAATCGTGAAAACAGACACGCCCGAAGAGATGACCTTTCCACTTTCACGATCCACCTGGGCCTTCAGATCTTTGACGTGCGCCCAGGCGGTCAGAGTTTTTACAGGCTCTTTGATTGGCGCACCGCCAGCGGTTTTCGACCTTGCCATAAAGCGAAGCACGATCCGCTTATCGCGTGCGCCAGGATCGATCATCTTTCGTGGAGTAGTCGCCATTAGCCACCTATCCGAAGATTCATCACCATGTTTTCGAAGCCACCAGGTGAGCCCATCGGCACCACATCATCGGGCGAGACAGGCACACGAAGCTCATACCAGAAGGCGACAAGCAACCGCACAAGCCCTTCCACTTCTGGGTCAGGGTGTTTGGTTTTGAAAACTATCTTGACGTTATTGAGACCGCCGGTCATAGTTTCAGGCCAGGTCTCACCAGGAGCTGGTTTTATTTCCGCAATGCCCTTGTAAGGGTCAAATTGGAAAGAAGTGAGCGGCACCACTTCAGAATCAGAACTGACGTATGTGATCGTTGGTGGAGCTTCTTCGGTGTCAATACAACCGCCAACCGGAAGAAATATGGTGCCATCACGGGTGACGCCATCCTCTCCCAGCGGGAAGTCTGCATACCGAGCAGTCCATTCCTGCTCAGCAATCGTACTATTCGTCATCCCGTTGACGCGGTTCTCAGCTTCTTTGATGTATTGCTCTACCAGAGCCTTTTCATCATCGCCATCAATTCTGGAGTGAGCCTGCATATCTTGCCACGTAACGACGGCAGCAGGCGGTGCACCGGTCTTCACACACGATCTATGTTGTGCCATGTTGTTTTACTCCAGGATGCAGGGGGCCGAAGCCCCCCTTATCCCTGTGCGTTGTGATGCTTCCCGAGAGGGAAAGCGCTTTATGCCAGCAAGCTGGGCTTGTCGGACACTTGCGGATTGAAGCCAAGAACAATCATGCTGCCCTTGATCGGTTCATCCGCAACTTCCGTGCCGTTGACGAAAACGAAAGGTTTATCATCCGGGCACTGACGCTGTCTGACTTCGATAATCACCAGGCCGGTTGTATTCGGCGCGGTGGTGACACCATTCGCTGCAACGGCTTCGGCAATCGCGCTCTCAACTTCAGCCAGTTTAGTGAAGTAGTGAAACTTGATATTTACCGGGTTGTCTTTAGCGACGTTGTCGGCAGCTTTCACCAGCAACTTACCTGAGCCGACTGTGCCGGTCTTGGTGTAGTTGAAGACGAACACGAGCTTTTCGTAGTTTGCGATATTGAAGCCCGCGGTATTGAAGCCACCATTGAACACATCCACAGCAGGCACAAGTGCCTCTAACGGTGTGACTCTTTCAAATTCCATGGTTTTATCTCCTATGAGAAGTAATGCTGTTGCGATGTCTAATTCAGAAGAATTAGCGACCGCCGGCCAGCACTACATATGGTGACAACTGGTGTCCGCCATTCTCGAGAGTGAGCTTGGAAGACCAGGACGGCTTACCGTTGATTCTCAGGCGGAATCTGATGACAGTCTTTCCGTTCAAGAAATAAACGTGAATGGACATATCAACCTTCATCTCACCCTTTTTGATCATCGTGTATTCCGAAGGTGCAATGAGTGCAAAGTCACCCTCAGTACCCAACGCCTTAGCGGCCGGGTGGTAGATGATCGGAACACCGCCCAGAGTAGGTCTGAGACGCTTGCCATCAGCTCCAGCCATCGGTCCCTGGTAGTAGACGTTCAGAGTTCCAGCGGCATTGTTCAATGTCGGCAGAACTTCCTTAGCCTTAGGCTGGATTACCCAAACCGCGCTATCCATGCACTCTTCAGGGAAGGCAGCCAACATCTTATCGACGTTTTCGGTACAGAGTTTAGGCTGAGAACTTTCCTTGGCGATCAAGATACGTGCCTTGTTGTTTGCATGGCACATACCCGCCGGTGAGCCAAGACCTGGACCATACAACGCCTTTTTATCAAGTTCGTATGCCAGAGACTTGTCTACCAATCGACGTGCCTGGGTTTCAAAAGCAGGCGCATCTTCAAGCATGTTGTCTGTCGCAAGGATGTAGCAACCTACTTCCTTCAAGTTCAATGTCTTTTCCGTGAGCTTGAATGCGGTTTCAGACAGCGTTTCACCTTCGTCATACCAAACGACCTGGACGCCAGACGCAACCTTACCGGCAGACAGATCTTTGTCATCTGCTTCCAAATAATGAAGCGAATTGCCGACCGTGATCGGTGTAGTAGGAATCAACGATGTGATCTGGCCCACTTTCCATGCTGTTTCAAGAATGTCGGTGGACTGTGGACGCGGAATTAAGAAAGCACCATCTTTGAGCAATCTGGTGTCACCACCGGCTTTATTCTGCTCATTCGTATACATCTCATTGAGCGCGATTAAGCGAGGATCAATGATTCTTGATTGAGCCGACTTAGCAGCTGTACAAATGAAGTCACCAAGGCTGGCAAAGCCAAACATGGGATCTTCTTTCTTGGTTTCGATGCGCGGCGTTTTACTGCCAGCGGTCTCGGGATTCGGCGGATCGATTGCTCTGTTTACCGGCTTGCTATCCGCTTCTTCTTGTGCAGCAGCAGCGGCTTCTTCAGCAGCTGCTTCAGCAGCAGCTGCTTGCAAATCATCAATAGCCGCTGTGTCATCGGCAATCCTTGTCTTCAGTGAGTCACGCTCCGCACGCTGTTCATCAGTCCAGCCTTCTTTTTGAGCTGATGCAGTTTCGATCAGCTTTTTGAGGGCAGCACGATTGGCAGCACGCTGAGCGATCAGCTTTTGCAAATTCATAGTTTCTACCTCTTAAGGTTGTGGGATCGCTGCAACGCAATGCAGACAGCTCACCCGGTGTGAAAAACTGTCGCGTCAACCTGACCGCGCCCTAATTGCTAAAATCCAATTCGGCAGCCGTGCCACCGCCACTGGTATCTAGCCAATATTAGTTTTAAGAGGTAGTTATTCTGTTTTTTACTCGTCCAGGGCGATAAGGTTATCTCGCCAGATCTGTGTCTCTATCTCGTGTTTCGAGGCTGAGATTATTGGCGAAGCGTTCACGCCGTGACGCTCCAATTGCGCCAACAGATGTGGTGTCAAAACAGGTTCCATCTCAGACCTGTGAGCGCGAAGCAATTCACGGTCATCATTGTCAATCCAAGACAAGTCACGAGAAGCACGATTCAAAGCGCGCATCAGAGCAGCCTTTTCTTCGGTCGCCAGCGGCAACGATGAAGCAATGCCTACCAGACCTTCAGTCGAAGTGAAGCGCGGCAAAGTCACTGGGCTCGTTTCCCTCAGAGAACACTTAATCAGGTGCTGAATGTCATAGCCATCTTCCAGCGAATAATCATCGGTAAGGATGAAGAAGCCGACAGAGCCGCCATCAATATCACCGCGTGCAAGGTCTTCCATCAAGCCCTGCACCATCGGCTTCTTCATGTTTGGCTTCGCTGTCGCCCAGAGTCCTTTTTCGTCAGATCCAAAGCTTGCAGTGCCTTTGCTCTTTCTTCCCAGCACCTGTTCCCAATCATGCTGGTTTAGCATGTATATTTCATCTTCGCTTGCCAAAGACTCATCAAAGCAACCGGCTTCCCACTTCCAGCGCTTGTATCCGTAGATAAGCTCAGAAGTGGTGCCATAAAGAGCGAAGTGACCACTGATCTGGTTTTCTTTCTTTGCCGCTGCTTTGTCCAGCGAATGCTCAAAACTGCATACGTTAAATGCATGTGTCACGATACAACCCCCGCTATTTTGAAAAGCTCATCAAGCTCAGTGCGTGCGACCAATTCCGATGATTTCAGAAGCATTGTTTCTTTGAAATCATTGGCGGCAATTTTGTGCAGGTCTTCTAAACTCTTTTCGACCATGCGATTAGCAAGCTGAATCAGAAAGAGTTCTTGATCAATCTTCGGACCTGCAAGCATGAGCTTCGCACACGTGGATACAGGCACTCTGAAGGCGTTTCTGATGGCTTCCAGGTGTCCTTTATAGAAGGTCTTCATGTAAGTCCAACCTTCGGCAGCGGGCTTGCCGCTATGCACGCGTTTCATGGTTGACTCAAAGGCTTCTATTTCACGGCTATGGCATCGTGAAGCAGCATCCTCAAAGGCAGGCAACATCAAGGCTTTCAACTCAATCAGAGACTCCTCTGAAGCTGCTGCAAAAATGCCATCCGCGACAGCAGCCGCATCCTTCTTATCCACAGGCTTCTTCTCCTCTTTCTTCGGCTTCTCATCAGCTTCCGGTTCCGGCGCTGCAATGATCTTGCCGTTAGGTGCGTGAGATGTAGGAATTAACAGGGCATTGCCAATCTCGTCTTCATGCGGCTTCAGGTTACGCTCTGCTCTTGCTTCGTTCGGAGCAAGGATGCCAGCGGTAACATCAGCGCGTTGTGACTCGTGTTTCTTGGCTTGGTTAGCCCATTCCAGTTGATCAACGTCATACTCAACAATGAAGTACTTACGCTCAGGGCGCTTCAAGAAATCGCGCTCTTTCGCTTGCTGAAAGATGGTCAGAATAGGCGAAGCTGTATCCTCACGGTATTCATCGCCCTGGGTTTCAATGTTGTTATTTGTGCTTCGGTCGAGCAGCCCTACTTTGTGCTCCTGGACCCCGAAGTATCGGCAGATAGTAGATTCATTGCGCCTTCTCTGCGCATCCATCTCTGCGTCTTTGTTCGTCATCAAGTTCATCAAGAAAGGCTTCAATCCCATATCGAGAATGCCGCCAGCGCGATGCTTGTTTTTCAGCCCGCCATTTTTCTTGACGATGTCTTCATAGATCTCGTCTTTCTTCTTGATGTCCACCGCTTTATCGGTGATGAAGTAATAGGGCGGCGTTGCATCATTGTGCAAATATCGCTCTGTGAATTCGTCGAAGTCACGGCAGAGCTGGATCGCTCTCTGTGCAACCGCACACGTGGAGATACCTACAATTCCTTCCGTCGAAGGTGCAGCGATGTGGTGTACTTCCCACTTCTCAAGTTCATGCGGTTCGCCACTTCGATCCGTGTACTTGTAAATGAGCCTATCGTCAGCCTTATGTCTGGTGACTTCCATCCTGGACGGATGCAGCGGATTAAGTGCCACCACGTCACCACGCCTGTTGACCAATTTCTGGTCATAGCTATTGCCGTACATGAAGTATCTGAGCACGCGCATGTAGTCATACTGCGCCCAGGTCTGTTCATCGTTCGGAGCAACCGAGATGACGTAATAGTTAGGGTGGTTAACTGCCTTCTCGTATCCACCATTCGGCAGACTTCGATACAGGAAGCGCGGCAAGCTGCTCACAGTGCCTCCTACAAGAATCATGCACCGCCATGCAATTGAGCAGTAATAGACATCTTCTTCCGTCAACTGCTTGCCGGTGATTGGGTTCTTCTCCCAACCTATGCGCATCATCCCCGGTGGCATCCATGCGCCCGGCTCATTCCAGAGATCCTTCAGCGCGTCAGCCGTAAATGGGTTTAAGTTGTTAATTGCTCTAGTCAGCATCGTTCAGATACTCTCTGTCGATCAGCAGCGCTACAAAAATCAATGTTAAGCCGCTCAGGGCGACAGCCACCCAAAGAGACTTCATACTGATCCCGATCAGTAAAAGAAATATGCCGAAAAGCAGCATGAGCTGGGCGCTTAGATTTACGAGGAATTTAAAGCAGCGTTCAAGAGTCGGGGAAAAACGTTGGGTTAAGTTCCTCCTCTTTTCCGCCAGTAAGCTCAGAGATCGCACCTCTTGTCGCCAAAGCCATTGCCACCATTCCGTCAATTTTTTTGTGACTAAGTTTCTTGTCAAACATCTTGCCATGCTTGTTTTCATTGGTCCTCGCATTCATTGCATTCCAAGTCAAAACCGCGTTGTGTGGGTGGATAAGCCGCCCTTCAGTAATTCTCAGGAGCACTTCTGATGTGCAGGCGTTCATTGGTCCACATGCTTGAGTCGCTTCTACAAGCTCAATTCCGAGCGCTTCCAGTGATTCGACCAGGTAGTAGCTGTGGTGCTTGTCGTAGTGGCAGACTTTGATTGGGTTGGTTTTCGCAACGTCTGCAACTTTTTCCGCCAGCACTTTGTAATCGGTCCTTATCCCAGGAATTGGGGTAAAGTCACCGGCTTCTGCCCATTCGTCATACGGCACATTGTGCTCATACATGTTTTTCTCAATGCACTTCTCTGGCCCGTAGAAAAACGGGAAGTACATCGGTATGCCGTCATCATTGATAAGCATGAAACAAAGACAAGTAAGATCGTCTTGATCTGCCAAGTCGATACCCAGATAAAGCGGCTTGCCAGGGAAGTCTTCAAGCTTGTAGTCGTTTCTGCCACATGCTTCCCACTGAACTTCATCAATAGCTGCGTCAATGTCCTGCACCCACTGATTGCAATGAAATTGCCTGAGCTTCCGAAGCCAAGTCTTTTTGCGCCGCGCTTTTATCGCAATTTCTTCAATCGACTGATGGCTAGGTGCAAATGGATAACCGGGGTTAGCAGCTTTCCACGCTTCGACCGAGAAAGGATCTGCCTTTCGATCAGCTTCAGCAATAAACGAAAAGTAAGTAGGGTGGTGCACATCGCCCTTCAGCACCATCTTTGCATACTGATATTCTTCATAAGCACTACTGTGAATGTCATCACCGGCGGTGCCTTGCATAATCAGGAGCGGCTGAGAGCGCGCCCCGAAACCTGTTTGTAGTGCAGCTTGAAGATCGTCTGTCTTTTGCTCCTGGAATTCGTCCATAACGACGATATGGGGAGAACCGCCCAGCTGCGAGACGGCTTCACTAGAAACGGGCTGAATAAATCCGTGATTCTTCCGGTGCTCGATGATGCAGGAGCCAGGATAGGCAATCAATCTTTCGGTCAGCCACGGGCTAGCCTGAACCATGCGCACGCAGATCCGTGTAAGTTTCTTCGCTTTTGCTTCGGTTTGAGCAGAAACATAGTTCTCTGCCTCGTGTTCATTGTCACGAATAAGCGAATACAACAGCAATGCAGCTGTTGCAGTGGTTTTGGCGTTTTTTCTCGCCATTGTGATGAAGGCAGATCGGAAGCGGCGCAGATTGTCTGCACGCTGCTTCCAGCTCAGAATCGGTCCATAGATGTTCTCGCGCTGCCACTTCTGAAGAATGAATTGCTTTCCAGCCCATTGACCTTCAATTAGCTTGATGTGGGCCGCACAGAAATCAACGAAGCGCTGTTCTTCTTCCGAATCGTACCAGTACAGCTCATCTATTTCCTGGCTTCGGTCCACCCTCATAATAGTTGTCCCATTGATCTTTAGATGAAGTCACCGGCTGACCTGGTGGTGGCGGGCTTTCTCCACTTCCAGGCGGTTTCTCTTTCACTAAAGCAGTGATACCAAGTTTGGTGGCTAGATCAGATGCAGCTTTCCACTCTTTTTGAGCAGCAGAAATCTCAGCAGCCTTCTTAAATACACGGTTAGACATGCGCGTGCCTTTTCCGTTCTTGTTGATTTCCCGTTCAAACTCAATCGCTCTGCCCGAATGCGAGCAATAAGCGGCAAAAAGTTGAAGCTTTCCAGGATGAAGGTCTAAAAGGGGTAATTCCCGGTTCCACACCTTAACAGCCTCAGACGCAAGCCAGTCGGGCGGTTCAGGGGTCTTGTCCGTCTGGGGTGGTGGCGTAGTTGGTGCAGGGTTTTCGGGGGGTTCCGTTTTTTTGTGATTGCCTTTCTTTGAAATGCGGTCGTGAAAGACCACCGCCGAATCTTCGGCTTTTTTCTGTCTTGGCATATTCCTTCCTAGTTGAAACCGCTGCTGGTGTCACTCCCCGTAGATTAAGCCCCGAAACGCGCATCTACGCGGGGGGCTGCGACGCGGGGTCGTTTGCGAAAAGTCCTGAAGGATTTTACCCACCCCCCTGGGGTGGCAACAGAGAACCGCATTAGAAGCCGCTCTAAGCCTTTCTATTGCCACCAGGGATAGAGGCGCGTTATTTACCCTTCTTTGTCTTATTCTCGTCTACAGGGACAGGAGAAGGGCTTGTGATAGCCGATTCCACAGGTACTACCTCAGTAGTAGTGAAGCCTTGTCCATCATCCTTCTTGAGTAGCATCTGTCCTTCACCTGCTTCTACTGCACTGCTATTGGGTTCGTGCTCAGCAGGGCCTGCGAGTAGGAGCACAGGCCTGGTGATGTGCTTCTCTTTGACTACGTAGTCTGAATCGGGCTTCTCATAGGCTTCTGCTATGGTCTGCTCTATGGGGTCGGATGGGTTCACATCCAGAGTGATGATCTCGACATAGGTGCGAGTGCGTTGAAATAGGCGCCTTTCTAATGTAGCCATGGTGTGCTAAGTCCTTGTGTGTATGTGCACCTATTGTGGTGCAGTGGTGTAATTACTCTTGGTCTAGTGCTTCTGCACTAGCGGCTTCTGCTGCGTCATGGGCTATGAGTTCAGCCTCTGCTGCACGCTCTGCTTCTGCCTCTGCTATGGCTTCTGCTACATGGTCAACCTCTATGGGTTCTGAGGCAGCTTCCTGTGATAAAGCTTGGCTGTCTTCTTGCTTTGGGGCTTCTTCTGCCGCCACCTCCACTGGTGCAGCAGCAGGCTCTTCAGCAGGGGTAAACCCTGGTGCTGCCTGTGGTCTACTCATACTGATGAGATGTGCCGACTGTGGGTAGCGTGCCACTTCACTAACGCCTTCACCTGATGCTGCATTGGCTAGGGCTAGGGCTTCTTCTTCGCTGTAATCGCCTTTGATTACAACCTGTTCTTTAATGGTGCTTTCTCTGGAATAAATTCGTTCAATCATGGATGACGTTATCCTCTCTGGATGGTTCGTAGTGTTGCCACCAGTCTTCTACTAGGTAGGACCAATCGAAGGATTGATCACGTTTTTCGTCCTGCCTAATTCGCTCCATGCAGAGTGCGGCAGGTGTTTCTAGTACGAAGACCTTGGCACCATACCTAGCCCTGAATTCATCACGTGTGGCTTTCTTGGTGCCTGTGATAATGATCCATGCAGTAAGAGTACTTTCTTCTTTATCCAATGCTGCATAAATCGCGTCTCTGGCTTCCCAGCCGTATTTCAGGAGTTCGCGCGGTTTACGGTGAGTTTCAATTCCACAGAGTGCAGACATCAAAGCGTCGAAGTCCAAAACCAAATGATGTGGCTTTCGATTGTTTTTAACGAAGGTGGATTTACCGGAACCAGGGGGACCACATACGAGGAAGACAGTTCTGCCTGGTTTGCTACCTGTCCAGCCGTCTTCTTTCCTGGTCTTCGATGTGTGGCAGTCGTGGCAGAGAGATTGAATATTCTTGCCGTCTCTTCCATCGCTACCGCCGAAGCTCATCGGGATCATGTGGTCTACTTCGTTTGCAATTCGGCCACAGGGGTTTTGTTTTTGGTGGTGAAGGCAGGACTTCTCACACTGGCAGAAAGGGCTTGCGTTAGGGAATGCTTCGGATGGAGTGCTGAGTTGTCCAGGTCGAATTACGTCACGCCACACTTTTGAGTTATAGAGTTTTTTGCTTTCCGGATCTCTTTCGCGTTTATCGCGTCGTTTGTTGTCGGTTTTTTTGCAGCGGTCACAGTAGCGTTTGCCAAGTTCGATGACCGCATAGCAACCAGGTCCATTGCATTGTTTTTTTGGCATGGGTTATCCTGTTGGATATATAAATGTATGAGTTTTGGATTAGACAGCTGGCACCGTCTGTGATGCTTCTAAAAATGATTGCCAGGTGTGATTAGACCTGGCTAGCTATTTTTTAAGCTCAGGGCGGCTGTGAGAGGCTGGAAAAGTGGAGCCGCGGGTTAGCCGCGGGCGGCACTTCTTTCTCACTGAGCTGACTGCATAAATCAATAGACTATTAGATCTTAGTCAGTCAGTCTCAGTCTTAAGACTAGTCTGTCTTAGACTAAGACTACGTCTTAGACTAAGACTAGACTGGGAGTCTGAGGGGTCAAGTGGAAATCTGAATTGTGTGGTATCGTTCCCGGTGATTGGTCCGCACAACTTGGAGCCCGTATGACTGATGTATATCGGTTCAATATTGGCATAGCGAAACGCACACTGACGTGTTGGCTGTGCCCAATGAAGTGTTCTTCTGGCAGTGAAGTGGCCTGGGATGAAGAGTCGAAGAAAAAGCATGACTCCATTCGCATTGCTTGCCTTCCATGTGCCAAGAAACAAGTAGCCGCTGGTAAAGGTGAGTTCAGGCCAAAAACAGAAACGCCCGCACGGAGTGCAGGCGCTTCAGGATTGGTCGCATCCACTGGAGGCAACAATGAAATTATATCTCTACTTACTGAGATCAGAGATCTTCACAAGTCAAACAATGCGATGTTGAAAAAGTTGATGCTCGAGCGTGGACTAGAAATCGAAGAGCAAAGTGATTTTAGTCCACCTGAACAATTTCCCGATCTAGCGGTCTTTGGAGATACGAAACCGACACATGAGTACTCCACGTACTTAGATTGGGTAAATGAGAACCATGAAGAACTGGCAAGGTTTCTTGGTGAGCACTGCAAGTCATTCAGCTATGAAGACAGCACTGCAAACATCGGCATCACTTCTCAATTCGTTTCATATGCAGAGAAGAACAGAAAGCTGCTCAGCTCCTACTTTCCTGCAAAGACACAAGTGAACTTCGTACCTGTTAACCGTTGAGAAACGAGCAAAACAAGGCAAAGCCGGCTCCACCGCATATGGTGGCAACTGTCAGGCCAAAAATGCTGCCCAGAATAAAGCCTTTCATAAGTGCACTCTGGGCTGCTTTGCGGTCGAAGTAGAGCTTATCCTCTGCTGCAATCAGGTCGGCTATCTCAGTCATCACTTCTTTCCTCATCAAGATCGGGCAGTGGAACAGTTTTGCCTGCCAGTTCGTGAGTGCAATCGCCACAGAACTGGATCATGCCATCAGTTACAAACAGGTGACAGATCTCTGGCCCACCGTCCTCAGCTCTAAATGGAGTTGTATGCAGCAGACTTGCCTGGAAGGTTGGCTTTTCCATGTTGCCGTTAAACGTCCAGCGTGGACCAGGATAAGAGCATTTGATTGTGTAGACATGCCCGTGTTTACAGGCTGGGCAGAAGAATAGATAGCCTTCATGGTCATGGCAGTCACCGTGCTGATGTGACTGAGGCAATAGGGTTCTCATTCTTGATCCTCCAGCCTTCCATACCTAGCGAATTCACGCTGCCACTCGGGGACAGTCTCACCTCTTAAGTCTGCAAGCTTGCACTGATACCAGGCACACATCCTAGTTTTTCTCCAGGCTTCTCTCTCCCAGCGCTTCATGTGTCGATAAAACGCCTGAGCCAAGCCAATGAGAAAGCTGTTGATTAAGCAAACAAAGAAGAAAGCCCATTCAAGTGTCATCGCTTGTTTTGCTCCTCTACAGCCATCTCCTGCCACTTCTTAGCCTCGTCGTGCATTTCCTGGTTGTATTTCCAGAGAATGCAGACAAGGATGAAGAGTGACAGCTCTAAAAGGTGATGACCGGTCATGAGTATTGGATTTCTCCCTTTGTGGTTAAGACAGAAGCTCTATCAAGGACGGTAACCCTCCACCGCCCTGGCTCCACTTCATTCAGCGCAGTCAGAGCAGCTTCTAGTTTGTCCATAGCTTCGGCTTCTGCCTTCAGATACTCGGGTGTGTGCCTGGCGGCATATTGGTCAACAAATTTGCTCATTTGGTGGCATCCTTCACAGCTTCCTTCTGTTCTGTCGGCTTGACTGTGTTGAGCTTGAGCTTCTGAATGACCTTCAGCCCTTGCTCTCTGCCCTTGTAATAGGCTCTCCAGCCAAGCACGCCTAGGACAGGACCGGCAACGAGACCGACACCGACATAGACCGGGAATGTGGCGATCTTTTCCACCTTGAGCTTAAATGCAGCCTTGTCGAAGGCGTGAGCCTCCTGGGCGTTCAAGAATGCCAACAGTATTGCCACAGCGGTTAGACGCTTGATCATTTTGCACCTTCTTTCGGGCACCGGATACGCCACCAATAATAAGAGAGCAGAGAAGGTGGATATGATCTGCAGTCGGTTTAATGCCACCAGATAGAGTGCCTGTAAGGGCAAAAAAAAACCGCCCCGTTAGAGGCGGTTTCTTCGGTTTCTCAAGGTGATTGCCTGAAATGCAATCGAGCGGAAATCAGACCATGTATCTGTTGTGCAATTGGTTCAAGCAGGGTGAAGTAGCACTTTTCATGAGTTTTATCATCGTATTGCACCACGTGTGGAAAGTTGGCTGATATGGCATTGAACAGCTCTGTAAACTGCTCTTGAGTTACCAAAACTTCCGTTAGTAGCTCACCCCGCTTAGGCTCTGCACTCAGAAGCCGCACATCAGGACACCCTGACACTTTCAATAAGCGATTCACGGTTTCTTCACCTCCACAGCTTCACCGTTAACGACTTTCAAACCATGACCGACAAACATAGAATGCCTGACCTTTGCAGTGTTGAAAATACACTCCATCCGGTGGCAGTCGATGCCTTCATACACTGCGAACTGCTGTCCAGGGTCATTAATACCCCAGCGGTATGTCTCATCATCTGCTTCCAGAATCGGATCAAATTTGCTTTCGTTGACGTTCGCTGGAGACGGCAGCAGATCGCGAAAGATGAAATCATCTCGATAGCCACCACGCCCAACGAAGACATACAGACCAGTTGCAGCAGCAGGCACCCATTTGCTGAAGATGGTGCCTTCAGTCATGTTCATTAGTTCTTCTCGTGTCACTAACTTCACGGTTTCGCTTGCCTCCAAAACTCAGGATCGTAAGGGTCACCAGCACCTATGACTTCGACAAACTTACAAGCAGGATTCTCTGTCGGCTCAGAGCCCATCCAATCTGCCCATTGTTTCACGGCTTTCCGATCAATCTCTGGGCACGTGCTCATAACGATGCTGTACTTGCTTTTGGTGCCCATCGGCACAGGCTCTTCATGGAAGCCCAGACCAATGCTGTGAGCAAGATTCAGCAGACTGTTTACGAAGTTGAGATAAAAGCTGTGCTTCTTCTCTTCAGATAGTGCTTCTTCATACTCAAGCGGAAAAGTCTGCCGCCACTGTCGCTGAAGCTCCAGCAAAAGAGCTGTGTGATTGTGACGCCTGGGCGGATAGTGCACCCAGAAGATTTTGCCCGCTTTGCGAGCTGCAATCATCTCTTTGATCATTTGCTCCTGCCATGGAAACAGCTTGAACAGCACCGGATCGTCATCCTTCAGCGTGAGGTAGTTCTCTATAAATTTCTGGTCGATGTTCACGCCCGCACCCCCTTGAGTCGATCTGCACACTTCCTAATCTCAGTGCAAATGTCTTCGCGTTGTGTTTTGTTGTAGTCATGACAGTCAGGTCGCCACCCCATAACGAAGTGACAGAGCCTTTCTATGTCATCTGCATCATCAATCTTGTAGAAGCTATTTGCCACACCGTAGATGCCCTGGTGTCTTGATTGCCAGGAATGCAGATCGGTTGCTTCATCACAGGCGCCGCATGAATCATTTGAGAATTCTGCATAGATGATTTCTTTATCGACTTCATCAAAGAGAACCAGCAGAAGCTCTGCATAGGCAACGTAGCTTAGATAGACAGACCCCAGATGCACCATGCCGAACTTCTCAGGCTCACTAGCAAAGTTGCTCGTGTACTTGTTGGCTTCACTCACGTCACGATCTGAAAGCGTTGCAAAATATCTGTGTGCGCTCACCTTCTCACCTCCAGGAGCTGTGTAATTCTCTCTTCTTCTTCGGCCGGTACTTCCCTGATGTATTCAGACTTCACGGCTAAACTCGGGAACACTTCCGGCTTCTTGTACGGGCGTTTTGGTTCCGCCTTCTTGCAGCTGCTGAAGTGATTGGCATACTTGCCCCTGGGATCACCGTCACCAAGTTCAACTTCAGAAGCGGTCACGGCGTACCAGGTCTTTCGAGCAAGCCGGAACCAGATGATCGGCACGCCACAAGACTTGCAGTTAACTGGCTTTCTTCTAGCGTTTCTCTCCATCCCTCCTGGTGAAAGTTCACTCAATTCCCTCCCTCCCACTTGATTGCACTGGTGAGATAGAGACTAATCTCGTTCTTCTCTATGCGCCCCGTCATCGCTTCAAAGGTTGCGATGCGAACGTTTGTTTTGTTGGTTAGGATACCGATCTTGGTAGCTTTACCCTTATTCGCATCTTTGACAAGTCTTTGCAAAAATGGCACAGCATCCTGCTGCGGAAAGCGAACGATAAGATCCTCCAACCCTTTCGACTTTCTGACAGTGCAGTCTATAAATGCACTACTCCGATCAACTCTCAATCTGCATTTGATCACGATGCCACCGCCTTCGCTGGGCGGATTTTCGCCATCAACTTAGAAACGTCAGAATCATTTACACCATAGGTTTTTATCGCATAACTGTGATGCTTTCCACGCGCTTGTGCGCAAAGCTTGCCACCACCAGGAAGTAACCACAGCTCATGTAATGAGTTCTTATGCAGTGCTGTTGCGTCTCTGAGAGCCTTCTCTAAATTGCGATTGCCAATCAATCTTTCGGCTTCTTTTCGTGTGATTGGGATCATGACGCTTGCCCTCTCCGCTCATCGTCACCAGCGCACCACTCGCAGTGCTCACCATCTGCCTGATCTCCCCACCACAAAGGCACTGATCTCGTTTCAATTGGAGTCACGCTGACAGTACCAGGATCGTTCTCCCAAGCAACTTTATGTCGTTTGCAAAGTTCAATCTCTTGCGTGTTGCCGCTTTTTTCCACAGTGCGATAGAGAGAAGTCTTTGTGCTTGTCTCACTGTAGACACCCTGAATTACAAGATTGCCGCGGACGATGTTGAAGCCGATCACTTCGTACAAAGGCAATTCACTTTTAACGTCTGTTGATCTCAACTCTTTTTCAATAGCGCATTCAATCGGCAATATCTCATCATCTGGATACCGCACGCCAATTGCGCCCATAGCGTCAAGATGCTCCAGGCAGCTAAGTAGCTTTTCCTTCATGGCTTTCCCCCTTTATGTGTTATGTTTCTACAGCGGGCTTTCCCCCGCCCTGCCAGTGTCATCAGCGCTGGCAGGTTTTTTTTTACTTCAGAGAATCCTTTGCTTTCTTCTCTATCTGTCTCTTGGTTGCCTTGATGCCTTTCACGTCCAGACCGGCGCTCACCTGGTTTGCCACATCATCAGTCACAGCGCCTTTCAGTTTTTCTGAGGCATCCGTAAGACCTAAGGCAGCTTTCACATTGCGACCGACTTGCTGAGCAAATGCATCTGGTTCGGGTGCGAGCACTTTCTCAATCAAGTTGATCCTGTGCTCGTGGTTATTAAGCCGCTCAAGAAGAAGCTGGCTAAGCTTGTTGGTTTTCACCTCTTCTTCCTGCTTTATGTCAGCTTCGATGAGTCCGACAATGTAAGCGGTCTTATTTCGCTGCTGGTTCAAGTGCTCATGCACTGCATCCGGCACTTCAATAGTCACGGTCTTAAATGGTCTGTTTTTTGGTGCCATGTACCCTCCACAAAATTCCAAGTACTTTCCATGTATTCTACCAGGATTTTTGAAAGTGCAAACAAGAAAGGCGCCTTTCGGCGCCAGACCTGTTTACCCTGTGGAGTAAAGTTTGTGCCCCTGTCCTGGAGCTGGGCTAATTATACGATGGGGGTACTCACTTTTACTCCCCAGTAAAATCTCTTCAACCCCTTCCATGGCGCCCCGCACCGGTTCTAGGTCTAGCCGCGCATAGACTGCCGTTGAGCGCTGATCGCGGTGCCCAAGCGCCTTGCCGATGACATAAGGTGAAGCACCTTTTATCGCAAGGTAGCTGCCGACCGTGCGGCGAAGGTCGTGAATGCGTAAGTTCTCGATACCTGCACGGCTCAAGACTCGTGCCCATGCACGCTTAGGCTCTCTCAGGTGTCCACCGTACCTGCCGGGAAAGACGTACTGGCTGGTGCTCAGAGCCTTTCTCGCGAAAAGAATCTGAGCAGCAGACTTGCAGAGTGGCAGTGTGTGGAGGTCGTCATTCTTCGCATCGAAACGCCATATCAGCAGGTCCAGGTCTATTTCCTTCCATTGCATCGCCAGGACGTTGCCGCGCCGGGCCCCTGTTAAAAGGCATATAAGGAAAAAGTCTCTCAAGGTCGGTTCTTCTTTCATCAGAGAATCAAAGAAAGCCGCCAGCTCACCAGGCATCAGAAACCGTTCACGGGGCTTGATACTGAACCGCTCCACACCAATACAGGGGTTGCTGTCGATATAGCCGCGCTTGATGCCCCAGCCGAAGATTGCCGCCAGCTGGTTGACCGCCCTGGTGGCTGAAGACTTGCTGGCTGCGGCCAGGTCGTCTACCCAGTCCTGAACTTCCCGCTTTGTGATGTTGGCAATGTCCTTGCCGGTCCACTGATGGCTGTGGGCCGACCAAAAGTAGTGGACATTTTCAGGGCAGCGTGTTCTGACCATGGCGTGCTTCGTGTAATAGAGCTGATAGAGCTGATCTACTTGCATGTGTAAGCCTCCGTAGAATCCGGTGTGTACCGCGTTAGCGGCAATTGTTGCCTTGCAAACACTCCGGCGTCACTGTGGAATTCACCAGCACCAGCTGGTAATCAAACGAAAGTGTGACCCCAGATCACGCGAAAGCGTGACCAGGCGGGGCTTTTCAATGGCATTGAAGAGGTCACCGGTTCGACCCCGGTACGCTCCAA